>Ga0209333_1000198_pt1 | contig 34336 bp, 30 predicted proteins | sample BlaSpr_A8_OM2_O3_FD_187982 | JGI IMG/M metagenome (GOLD analysis project Ga0209333, IMG submission 187982) | Forest soil microbial communities from Thunder Bay, Ontario, Canada - Black Spruce, Ontario site 2_A8_OM2_O3 (SPAdes) (version 2) | ecosystem: Environmental > Terrestrial > Soil > Boreal... | reverse complement strand
TCGTTTGGGCGCCGGTTCTGGCGTTCGTCGTCGTCCTGTGTGGATTGCACATTCCGAAACTCCTCATCCACTCGATTGCCATGCTAGGAAGTGCGTCCGGAGGCGTGGCCATGTTCGCCTGCGGCATTGTGCTGGCCGCCGGGAAAATCGAAATCAACAAAACCGTTTTGTCGCTTGTCTTGCTCAAAAATATTCTGCAGCCCGCTCTCGTCCTGATTGGTTTGCGCTGGATCGGTTATGGCGATCCCATCGCCAGCGAGGCAGTGCTCACCACGGCCATTCCCACCATGCCGCTGGTGATCATGTTCGCCATGCAATATCGCATTGAAGAGGGCGAGGCGGCTTCCGCCGTGTTCCTCAGCGTGGTGGGCTCGGTCGTTTCCATGGGAATTTTCATCGCGCTCACCAAATAAATTTACGAATTCACTCGATAGCAAAGGAGGATTCCGATCATGACTCAAGTCGAAGCTCTTGCTAAGTACGCCGCCCGCGCTTCCTACGCCGATCTCTCGGCCGAATCGCGCCGCCAATTGCCCATCCACATTCTGGATTCGCTGGGCTGCTGCATTGCGGCCCTCGGCGCTGGTCCAGTGCAGGCCTGTCGCGAACAGGTCGCGGAATTCGGCGCCGCCGGCCCGAGCACCTCGACCACCTCGGGCGACGCGGGCTCCTCGTGTTCATTAATCGGCGGCGGCCACGCCAACCCGATCTACGCCGCGTTCTGGCACACCGCACTCGTACGCTACGTCGATTTCATGGACAACTTCCTGGCGCAAACCGAAACCTGCCACACCGCCGACAATTTCGGCGTTGCGCTCACCATCGCCGACTACATCGGCGGCAGCGGACGCGACCTGATGCTCGGCGTGGCAGTGGGCTACACCGTGCAGTCCCGCTTCGTCGATCACGCCAACTTCATGACCAGCGGCTTCGACCACACTTCGCAATTGGCCTTTTCGCTGAATGCCGCCGCCGGCCGCCTGCTCGGCCTGACCGAGCCGGAGATCGCGAGCGCCATCGCCATGGCCGCGGTCAGCGATGCGTCCTTCGCCGTGGTTCGCGCCAAGCCGCTCTCGCAGTGGAAAGGCCTGGCTTCATCGCAGTCGGCGCTCGGCGCGATGAATACCCTCTTCCTCGCGCGCCGCGGCGTTCAGGGACCGCTGCAAGTGATCGAAGGCCCGCTGGGCATTGACCATCTCTTGCGAATGCAGATCAACATCGACTGGGACAAAGAAGGCTACGAAGGTGTCGTGGGCAGCACCATCAAAAAATACAACTCCATGATCCACACCCAGTCCTCGGTCCATTGCATGGTCGAAATCGCGCGCCAGAACAAAATCGATCCCAGCAAGGTTGTCTCAATCGAAGCGGAGGTCTTCCAACTGGCCTACGACTTTGCCGGGGGCGGCCTTTACGGCATGGACAAAGTCATCCGCATCAAGGAACAGGCCGATCACAGCTTGCCCTACTTGCTGGCGGTGGCCCTTCTCGACGGCGATGTGATGCCGGCGCAATTCCAGCCGGATCGCATCGCGCGAGCGGACGTCCAGAACTTGCTGAAGAAAGTTTCGGTCCGGCCCAATCACGAATTCACCGAAGAGTATCCCGCGAAAATGCCCGCCAGGATCACCGTCCGGCTGCAAGACGGAAAAGTGATCGAGCACGAAGTTCAGGATTACCCGGGTCTCGCCTCCCGTCCGTTCACCTGGGATGAATCGGTCGAGAAGTTCGACAGGCTGGTGACTGGTCGCGCTGATCCAGCGTTGTCCGCGGAAATTAAAGACACCGTACGTTCCATTGAAAACATTCAAGTCCGGGAACTGATGAAACTCCTCGCCGGCGTCAAGGCCGGCCAGCGCACCGCCGCGTCATCGGGCGCCCGCTGAGGTCACCGCAAACGAATCGTCACGAAACAAAAAGGAGAATACACATGGCGACTACCGAAAAGCAGGTTCGTGAAATCTTCGAGGGACTCGAGACCGGCGATGGCGCCGCATTCTTTGCCTATGTGGCCGACAACGTGGACTGGATTGTCGAAGGCACCCACCCGCTGGCCGGCCACTATCTCAGCAAGGAAGCTTTCATCGACGGCACCTTCACCAAACTGGATCAGATTCTCCCGCAGGGCACAGAGCTTAACGTGGAGCACGTCTTGGTGAGTGGCGATTGGGCGGTGGTCGAATTGCACTCCCTCGCTACCGCCAAAAACGGATTCAGGTTTGACAATCGCTATTGCTGGGTCTGCCGTTTCGCTGCTGGCAAGATCGTGGAGGTTCGTGCCTACCTCGATTCGGCTCTCGTCGCGAAACTCTTCCAGGAAAATCCGCTGCCCGCGGCGAACAAGGCCTCGCGAGCCGCGCTGTAGACGTCACACTCGACAAAAAAACTCATGGTTTGTCAGCCACGCCAGCGATCAGGACATGAAACCGTTCGCCGTGAAGAGAAATTTCAAATGGAGAAACAGATGAGTAATTCGATGAGGTTTGTGGGAGTCGTACAAAAATGTTTTCGGTCCATTTGCGTTGGTTTATTGCTGTTGGCCGGCAGCGTGCTCTCCGCGCAGAACCGGCCGCAGGGCGTCAAAAATATTGTTCTAGTGCATGGCGCCTGGGCCGATGGTTCCGGCTGGCGCGGCGTCTACGACATTCTGGTCAAGGACGGCTACAACGTCAGCATGGTGCAGGAGCCGGAGACGACCTTCAACGACGATGTGACCGCCACCAAGCGGATTCTCGCGCTGCAGGATGGACCGACCATTTTAGTCGCGCACAGTTATGGCGGCGCGGTAATTACCGAAGCTGGCGTGGATCCATCAGTCGTCGGCCTGGTCTATGTCGCGGCACACATGCCCGACGCCGGCGAGAAAGAATCCGAAGACGGCAAGCGCTTTCCCAGCGACCTGGCCAAATCCGGAGCAACCAAGTCCACGCCGGACGGTTTCACCTACATCGACCCGGCGCGCTTTCATGAATTGTTCTCGGCCGACCTGCCCGCCGATCAGGCCGCGTTCATGGCGCGCTCGCAGGTCTTCAACTATGGACCAAATTTTTCCGGGACGATCACCGCCGCGGCCTGGAGAACCAAACCGAGCTGGATGGTGGTGGCCGGAAGCGATCGCACCATCAACCCCGACCTGGAACGCTGGTACGCCAAGCGCGCCAACAGCCACACCACCGAAGTCCCCGGCGCCAGCCACTGCGTATTCATCTCCCATCCCAAGGAAGTTGCCGGCGTAATAGAAAGCGCCGCGCGCGCGTCCGCGAAGTAGCCTGGATTCTGCAAATGGTTTCACATGTATGTAATTTCGCAAAGGAGGAAACATGGCCATTTACTCTGGTAAGGACATGCCCAAGGAAGTCGGTCGTACGACAATGGATGTTGAGGTCAAGAATTGGCTCAAAGACGGCCCGGTCCTGGGCTCGCATGAACCGATAGCCGCGCAGCGTGCGGCGCACGACCGGTTTATCGACGCCGACAAACCGCCCATCGGGAAGGTCGAACATCTAGGCCTCGCCGGTCCGCACGGCACCATTCCGGTCCGCTGCTATCATCCGTCGAAGCCCGGCCTGGCCGACGGCGCCGCACTCGTCTACCTGCACGGCGGCGGTTACATCGTCGGCTCGCTCGATCAGTTCGACACCGCGATGCGGCTCTTCGCCGAAAACAGCGGCGCGCAAGTGTACGCCGTCGACTACAAGCTCGCGCCGGAATACAAGTTTCCGGTTCAGATCGAAGAAGATGAGTTCGTCGTGCGCTGGATCCACGAACACGCCAAGGAGCGCGGCGTCGACCCGGCACGCATCGCGCTCGGTGGGGATTCGGCGGGCGGCAACCAGACCTGCGTCGTGGCTCTCAAACTCCGCGACGAGGGCGGTCCCAAACTCGCGCTGCAGATGCCGATCTACCCCGAGGCCGCGCTGCCGTTCAACACTCGCGCTGGCATTGAGAACCGCAGCGGCTCGTACGTCGATACCGCCGGCGTGCTGCTCTTCGCCTGGTGTTACATTCCGCAAGGCGTCGACTATTCGCAGCCGTACATCACGCCGCTAAACGCACCCAGCCACGCCAATCTGCCCAAGACGCTGCTGGTCACCTGCGGATTCGATATGCTCCGCGACGTGGCCCATGCGTACGGGTTAAAACTCGCCGCGGCTGGCAACGACCTGACCTACGTGCACTACGACGATCTGCCGCACGGCTTCATTCAGATGACGCGACATTCAAAGCGGTGCATGGAGTCGACTTTGGAGGTCGCGCGGCTCGTCGGCCAAGCGCTGAAAGGGTCGAAGGCCGCCGCGGCGAAACGATAAAGCGACCGATTACAAACGGGATGCATAAATCAGAAGCGTTGCGACGCCGTCGCCGCCGGTCCGAGGCCGGCGTCGCACAAGCGTGGCCAGTCAATGCGCATACAACCCCAACTATGAGTTCGAAGGCGTGGTAGGTTCCCCTATCCGACTTGAAGGGCAAGGACAAACTTGGTTCGGGAGCCTTCGGCCCAAAAACGGTTGATTCTGGGCAGTTGATCTTTTCATTTTGCGGTGAATAGAATCAATGATTTGGAAGGCGTGCGCTGGCAAGGTTTTTGGGCACAATGGAATGTTAGCAAGTCGGCGCTGCTAAACGCACCGCTGAAGAAGCAACTCTTCTCGCCGAATCTAGGACATGGTGCGGACGTCTCGCGCTCTCAGTAAGCTACGAACAGAATGCCAACGGGGATTTCGCCGCTGCGTGCTCGGGGCTCGTACGCCCAATCGGCTAAGCGCAAAAGTGCCCTACTGGAACTTCACATGATTAATGCGTCAGGCATCACTGAGATTTCCCTGGAATTCCGACTGCGGAGCAGAGCAGAACCGTGAGACGTCCGATGGAGCGCCCAAGCGTTATTATGGTGCGACAAAACGCTGCGGAGTCGGCCGGAGCGAGAGGTAGAATCGAGATTCGCGGGTGGTGCTGGGAAGAAGGCAAATGCAGAAAAACTCATGGATTTGGATCGCGGTAGTGTGGTTCTTCGTGGTCCGGGTATCAGAATACTACGCTTTGCGCACGGACTTAGGATATCAACTGACTTGGGAGGGAAGCTTTCGCTATACGGTAGTTGAGTTGGGGTTCTGGTTAATTATGACGCCGATCATGGCCCGGTGGGCGGAGAAATTTCCGCTGGAACGCCCGGCGCTGGTCAAGAATATGGCAGTCCTGCTTCTATTGAATCTAGCCACCGAATTGTTGTACTCATCGTACCGCGTGAAATTGCACCACTTCGTATACCCCGATTTTGCTCTGCACTCCTTTTGGCGCCAGAGTCAGACATACCTGATCGACAATTCCGTCATAGTTGCAGGGTTCTTTTGGGCCATTGTCGGCATTCACCACGCGATAACGGCTGCGCGCACATCTCAGCAGCGAGAGCAGGAACTCGTAAAAGCTCAACTTGAAATGTTAAAGGGCCAACTGCAGCCTCATTTTCTGTTTAACACACTGAACTCGATTTCGTGGCTCATGCGGGAAGACGTGGAAGCAGCGGACAACATGATGACGTCTCTCGGCGAGTTGCTACGTACAACCTTGTCCGTTTCCGCGAGCGAAGAGGTTCCACTGCGCCGGGAACTGAGCATGCTGGAGCTGTACCTGTCGATTGAGCGCGCGCGCTTCCAAGACCGGCTGAGAGTGCTGGTAAACGCCGATCCCGAAACGCTCGACTGCAATGTTCCATGCCTTTTGCTGCAGCCGATCGTCGAAAACGCCGTTCGACACGGAATTTCCCGGCTTGATCGACCGGGCTCCGTGGAGGTTCGAGCAGCGTGCGTTGGCACGGAGCTGTCCATATCGATTCTGGACGATGGTCCCGGAATAGCAGCGGAGTCCACCTGGAGGGAGGGCATAGGCTTGGCCAACACGCGGGCGCGTCTGGAAAAGCATTATGGCGAGATGCAATCTTTGCGATACACCAACCGGAACGAAGGTGGCCTGATTGTGGAGATTCGCCTTCCGCTGCGACTGCACATAGCAACCGGCGAGAATGGCGATGGGAGTCGTTTGCGTGAAATTGCGAACCGTAATCGTTGATGACGAATTACTCTCCCGCAAGAAGATCCGCGCCTTTCTGCAGGAGTACACGGAGTTTCAAGTTGTTGGAGAATGCGCGGACGGAGAGCAAGCGGTCGCCGCTATAAGTGCGCTGAGACCGGATTTGCTGTTTCTGGACGTGCAAATTCCCGGGCGTAATGGATTCGAGGTGCTTGACGGCGTGGCGGCGAAGGCACTGCCGGCGGTTATTTTCATCACGGCTTTCGACAAGTATGCGGTGCGAGCATTTGAAGTGCGGGCTCTGGATTATCTTCTAAAACCTTTCAATAAAGCCCGATTCGCGGAAGCACTGAAGCGGTGTCACGAGCGCAAAACATGCGTGAATGGCGCAGAGCGCAAACACGAATTGAAGGCAGCTTTGCAAGAGATTCAGAGGGAATCTCGAGACAGTGAACGAATCTTGATCAAGTCCGGATCGCGAACCATATTCTTGCGCAAGGGAATGATCGAATGGGTCGAGGCGCAAGGTGATTACGTAAAGTTCCACATCGGCAAGGAAAATTACATACTGCGCGAAACGATGACGGCAGCGGCCGAACGCCTCGACCCGAACCGTTTCGTGCGTATCCATCGATCTCGAATTGTGAGCCTGGACCACGTTCGCGAAATTCGCCCCTTGTGGGGTGGTGATTATTCGGTGTTGCTGCGCGACGGTACGGAACTCACTATGAGCCGCACGTACCGAGCCAGTCTGCAAGCCGCGCTGGGTGGGCAACATTCATTGAGCGAGCGAACAAATGAGTGAAGCAGGTTTCGCATCCGCTTAGACTGCCGCAAGAATATTTTCGACGCATTCGACCCGCCTCCTATCGCATTCCAATCTCTGCTGGTCGCAAACCCGTTGTGCTAGCCCCGCCGGCATCCTAGATTCCCTCGCGTCGTATCGAATTCTCCTTTTGGCAAAAGCCTGGGGAGGCCGGTCGCAAACCAACGGTAAGCGTATCCAAAGAAGGAGACAACATGAAATTCAGAACAACGATGTGCCTCACTGCGATGATTCTTTTATCTGCCGCCCTTGTATATCCGCCTCGACTGCGAGCGCAAGACAAGCGCGACCACTACCGCGTATTTAATCTCGGCAATCTCAGCGGAACGGCTAGCGAAGGCAACACGATCAACAACATAGGCTGGGCAATGGGCGCCGCAGATCAATCAGGAAATGTTACCGAGCACGCCACCGTGTGGATCTACGGATTAAGGTTCGATCTCGGGACGCTCGGCGGCCCCAACAGTGACGTCCAATGGCCGAACAAAAACGATCACGGGCAAATCGCCGGTTTTTCCGAAACCGCTGCTCTCGATCCATACGGCGAGTCGTGGAGTTGCACTGCCTTCACCCCCACGGGCATCCCCACAGGACACGTATGTACCGGTTTCGTGTGGCAGTATGGCGTGATGAACCCGCTGCCTACGCTGGGCGGTAACAACGGATTTGCCTCCGGAGAAAACAATTTGGGTCAGATAGTCGGCTGGGCAGAAACTCAAGTTCACGATTCAACCTGCGTGCTGCCGCAAGTGCTCCAGTTCCTCCCAGTCGTTTACGGCCCAGGATTGGATCAGATCACCGCGCTCCACACTTACGTTCAAAATGGCGTTCCGGACCCCGACGGAGCTGCCACGGCTATTAATGACAACGGCCAGATCGTCGGCATCTCCGGAACCTGTGACACTTCCGTCGGCGCGTTCAGCGCCATGCACGCGTTGCTCTGGGAAAATGGCAGTGTCATCAACCTCGGCAATCTCGGCGGTCAAGGCTGGAATACTCCGATGGCCATCAACCATCGCGGCGATGTCATCGTCGGATTTTCCGATCTGCCCGGCGACGTCGCCGGAGGAGTGCTCAACCCAAATTTCCACGCGTTCATTTGGACAAAAGCAAGCGGCAAAATGACGGACATCGGCGTGCTCCCCGGCGATAGCCTCAGCGAAGCTCTGGACGTCAACGATCAAGGTCAAGTGGTGGGCGTATCGCTCCCCTCCTTTCACGCCTTCCTCTACGAAGATGGCGAGATGCTTGACCTCAACTCCTTAATCCCTAAAAGTTCGCCGCTGCTCTTGATCGGCGCCAACGGTATCAACGAAAAAGGCGAGATCACCGGCCAAGCGTGCGTCGTCTCCGATGGCGGTTGCCCGCTGGGCGCGAACATTCCAGCGTTTCTGGCCTTTCCCCACTACCAGGGCTACGGGGACGCCAGCGTTGACGCCACCTCCGAAGCCCCCAATAGCGAAGCCGCAAGTATTACCGTGTCCGAAGGCATCCGCCAGCAGATGATGCGCAAGCTAGCCTTCGGCCACTTCGGGCCTGAGCCGGCAATATCGCAAGCGGCGAACGAAAAAAGATAGCAATCGCCAATGTTGTATCCAGCGCGGGAAGTCAAGCGCCGCGAAGCGCGAAGGAACGAGGGTAGGAAGCCCCTCCTACTCTCGTTTCTCGGATGCAATCAACCGTCGGCCATTTTGCCGCCGCGAAAACCCATCGCGAGAAGGAGATCAAAATGAATCCGCTTGCTCTTTGGCTGAAGGTCGGCGTTGTTGCCATGCTTGCCCTGTTTGTGGGCATGGAAGATCGGCTCCCCGGCTCGGTCTCTTTCCGTGACTACACAAAAGCATCCGCTGCCGACGATAGAAACATGGTCGCGGCGCTGGACGCTGCCTACCAGGCTGCCGTCAAAAAGAACGATGCCTCAACAATGGATCGTATTCTGGCTGACGATTTCACACTCGTGACGGGTTCCGGCAAGACTTACACCAAAGCTGATTTGCTCGAGGAGGCGCGAACCGGCCGGTTCGTCTACGAGCATCAAGAAGACAGCGCGCAGATGGTTCGCATTTGGGGCGATGCCGCGGTTGTGACCGCTAAGTTGTGGGAGAAAGGTGCGCAAGACGGAAAACCATTCGACTATACAGTTTGGTTCTCGGACACATATGTGCGTACCGCGACAGGCTGGCGCTATGTATTCGGCCAGTCGTCTTTGCCGTTGCCGAAGGCTCCGCAGCAAACCGGTAAATCGTGCTAAGTAATGGGTAGCACACAGAACGACGGAGGGCTTATGCCGACGATTTCAAATGACAACAAAGTGGCGACGTTAATTAATGTGTTTACGCTGGAACCGGAAAATCAGCAGAAGGTGGTGGATATGTTAGTGGAGACGACGGAGAAGGCCATGAAGCATATTCCCGGGTTTGTTTCAGCGAGCATTCACAAGAGCCTGGATGGAGTGCGCGTCGTTAACTATGCGCAGTGGCGGAGCAAGGAAGATTGGGAGGCGATGATGGATAGTCCAGAAGCGCAGAAGCACATGAAGCCGTTTTTTGAGATTGCCAAGGTGGATTTTCATTTGTATGAAGTGGCGGACGCGATTGAGGTGCGGGGCGCGTCGGCGTAGGGTGTAGTAAAAGAGAAAAGCGATGCAGCTTGCCAGAGGAATTCAGAACCGCGATGGAGATCGCTTCCTTGTGCACATCCATCCCGATATACTTCACGCTATTCATGTGAGGGCGCTCCTTTTTGTTGTGGGTTCGAGCCGAACACTCCAAACCCTACTCCAAAAGAAGGGCCCTTTTATATTGCGTCGCGTTACCGGACACTGAGAATCGGTAGATCGCCACGTGTCCTGAAGCGGCGGTGATCTCAATGGATCGACGCAACACTAAGTTAGTACCCCCTTGCATTGAAAACAAAAGCCAAAATCGCTCGCTAGGGTAAGACCAGCAGGAACGCTGCCCTGCCTAGGTTTTGGCCGAGTGCAGCCAAACAGGCGGTACTCCCGCGGAAGCATCGCCGTATCAACCGCCCGGAAGGTGTTGCATTGACCGGTTGAGCTGGCAGCGTTCATCGGGAGTTACGTTTCGAATACGCTTCGCGGATTCCGACAACCGCAGGCGGCGACGACGGTTTATCTTGGCCGTGAGGACTGGGATGGAATCGTCGAACCTTATTTTTTGTGTTCTGGTTTTCTGTGTGCTGTTTGTGTCTGGTGGTGTGTGTGCGCAGACGACGGCCTGGCAGCCAGCGCCGCCACACACTCAAATTGCGATATGGCCAGGCGCTGTGCCGGACGCACAGGCCGCGCCTGGGCCGGAGGATACGGCGATCGTCAAGGATCACCTGGTCGCCGGGAGGACGTGGGTCTGGGTGAAGAATGTGACGCAGCCGACGATGACGGTTTACTCGCCAACGGAAAAAAATACGGGCGTTGCCGTCGTGGTGTTTCCTGGCGGCGGTTTTGAGGGACTGGCTATCGACCTGGAAGGCACGGAAGTTTGCGACTGGCTGACGTCGCGAGGAATTACGTGCGTGTTGCTGAAATATCGCGCGCCGAGCGCGCCCTATGATTGGCACTGCGATTGCCGGCCCAACCACGGTTTAAACAAATCCACACTGGCGCTGGAGGATGCGCAGAGAACGATCGGCTTGGTGCGATTGCATGCCGGGGAGTGGCACATCGATCCGTACAAGGTCGGAGTGATTGGTTTCTCGGCGGGTGGATATCTGGTGGCGGAAGTCAGTACGGACTACGCGCACCGTTTGTACAAGCCTATCGATGCGGCAGACAAAGAAAGCGCTCGCCCGGATTTCGCGGTGGCAGTTTATCCGGGTCATTTGTCGACTGGGGCCGAAACCTATGGATTGAATCCGGAAGTTCCGGTGACTCGCGAGACGCCCCCGACGTTTTTGCTGCAAGCCGAGGATGACAAGGTCGACGGCATAGACCAGTCGGTGGCTTACTACATCGCGCTACAGAAGGCACACGTGCCCACCGAAATGCATCTCTACGCTCAGGGCGGACACGCTTTCGGGCTGCGGCGCACGACGCTTCCGATCACGGAATGGCCGCAGCTGGTGGAGGCGTGGCTGGTGACGATCGGAATGCTTTCGAACTAATTGGTAGTTGGATGCCAACTCCTGATAAGTCGTGCGGATCCACTTATCAGGACTCAGTTCGCCAGTCGCTAGCGTTTTCGATGCTGGAATTCCGCCACGGGACGGCGCCGTGTGATGACCGCGTAAGGCGCTCAGAAATTCGTGCACTCGCGGGCAATCAGTTTTCTCCTCGAGGGCGAAACAAAAACTCGAGCCAAGAGTACTTTCCTCAATGCTGACGGCCGTTGTGCGATTGCGCTGCTGAATTTTCGAGGGGTTCTGAAGATCCCAGGAGTCAGCTTTTGTCACTGTCCGATTCTGTGCAGGCGGGAGCTCTGTGAGCGTTTTTAGATCGGGCAGTCCGTGAGCAACAAATGGCCCTCTCGCACCGCAGGGCAGTTCGGCCAGTGCGCGCGCAAAATGCTCCTTCGGATTGTTATCCCGCAGCCGATGCATCGCACGGTTGGGCTCGATGGAGGCTCCACGCTAGCCGTCGGTTGATCGGACTGACGAGCGGTGGAACCGCAGATTCTAATAACGGTGCGGCGGTTGAGACGGAACTCGCGCGCAATCCGAGCTTTCGGCCAGCCCTCGGCAAACTTGGCTCGCACAGCATCTGCCAAAGGACCGTCGATTCGATTGGCCGGAGCCTTCCTCGGAACTCGGTAATATCCTCGCTTCATTTTCTTGTTCTCACCTCACAAACCTTGCCATTCCAGGTGATGCGATCTTTTCGCGTCCAAGACCAAGACAGCGCCCAGTTTTCACGTCCAACTGCGTCCAAAACTGAGCAGACTTGTGACAGCTGATTCTACTAATAGTGGACGACGAGCGTTCAATGGCGTCAAATTGAAGGTACGAGCGCGTTTCCAACAGTTCTAACATTTGGAATGGAGGGCGGTCGGTAACGCCTTCCGCTGACGAGACTTAGAAGTGAGGGATGCAAATTCGATCCCCACCGCCCCTACCAAAGTTTCCTGTTCTCAATCTCTTATATCGTTAAGGACCCTTCAATCGGAACAAACGCTTTGACCAAGGTCAAGTTTCCGGTCAGCGAAGCCTTTTGATTTCAATGATTTGCGCAGCCTGAAAGACGTACAGTTGAACGGGAATCCTCACAGCCTCCGCAAGTACCGCGTGGATTGAAACTCAGGACCGGACTGAGAGTAAATTTGATCGGTCACCGCGAGGTGCCGGCTGATGTGTTTTTCGACGAGCCGCAAAGTCGCGCCAGAGTCCATATTGGTTTCGCACCACCTCGTCTCTGGATAACTTCCGGCTTGCCCGCGATTCGCTCAGAATCGCCGGACATAAGCTAATTTGACTGTAGGAATCGCCGAGCAGTCATTGTAAACGTTTCGCTGTCCAGCTCCGGACGACACAATGTGCAAAAACGACAAAGATCAGGGGAACGCCCAGAGTCGGGCGGCTTGGCCTACGAGCGTTCGACCTTGGGCGTCGACTGAGCTCCTAGCGGTTCGCGGAAAGGATCCATCGGAATCGGCGCGTACTCGACCTCGATGATCTCGAGATGGTCCGTCTTCGCTGGCGCGCGCAGGTCCACGCGATCGCCGGGGCTCGCCTTCATCAACGCATTGGCGAGAGGCGAGCGCCAGCTGATGTAGCCGCAGTCGAGGTCCACCTCGTCGATGCCGACGATCGAGACGATGTGTTCAAGGCCGGCGGCGTCCTTGTAGGTCACGGTTGCGCCGAAGAAGACGCGCGTAGCGGCTGACCCCGACCGCGGAGCGGCGGGATCGACGACCACGGCCGCGTCAATGCGTTTCGTGAGAAAGCGAATCCGCGAATCGATCTGGCCTAACCGTCGCTTGCCGTAGAGGTAATCGGCGTTTTCACTGCGGTCCCCGTTACTAGCAGCCCACGCTACGACTTCCACCACCGCGGGCCGCTCGCGACTCAGTAGGAACAGATGCTCGTCTTTCAACCGCTGCAACCCGGCGGGCGTGATGTAGTTTTTGAGCGTCGGCCCCGCTTCCTCGCGCACCGGTCCTCGGAGCGGCCGCTTTGTTCGCATTTGCCAATCTGCCATGGGATTTCGTGTACTTGAGGATGACCCAATCTCGGAACGTCCGCGCCTCGGTCGCGATAATTCCTCGCATGGTGAACGTGACGTACGCGGGCTAGACGTCGAATCATACATCGGTCTTTCCTGTGGCACTCTTGGAAAATGCGGTGACCCGTCCGATTGCATATCAAGGCGAAGAAGCACGCGGTTCACCTGAGCGATGAGCCGATCAGGTGCCCATTCCCAATGAATTGTTTGTGTTCGACCTGTAGGCTCACACTGATTCCGGGCGAGTGTCGATTATACGGAAGCAATCCAAGATGGGCACCGTGCGGATCAGTACCCGGAAGTCGGTTTCCCTCCAGCAAATGGTGGGTCATTGCTGGCGCGTTTTTCGATACCAATCCGATGCGGCTTCGACCTGCATACATCTGGTGAGCCCGTGTGCGTCCGGGGCAAGACATGACTTGTAAACCCAGGGATCCTCTACGCGGTGCAAGGCGCGCGTTCATGTTGAGCGCGTCAGCGATGCCGCGGTGAGTCGATACCTCGGAGGATGAGATCAATCCCGGCGAGAAAATCCATTCGGTCGTCGTGAGCGCGCACCTGTCCAGCTAAGCTGCGTGTAAAAGGGTACTCATGCGGATCGAGCCGCGACCACATCGTCGCGACCGCCTCCAGGAAGTCGGATCTGTCGAGGCCTTGCGTGCGAGCGAGCTGGCCGTTGGCCGCGTTCTGCCCGCCGACGCCAAGGATGTAGTGCAGCAACGCAGACACCGTGGCCCACTGTTCCTTGCCCGGCACGCCAAGAGCACGAACCTGCTGGCCCAGGGGTTCCAGGATGCGCACCATGGGCAACAGCCCCGCGGGACTTGTGAGCGCGGAGCCAACCCATGGATGCGCGTCGATCGCGTCGAAAAGGCCCAGTGCGAGGGCGCGAATGGTGGCCTTCGGTTTTGCGCCGGCCATGCCCGCCACCATCGTGCGAGCGATGATGGTGTCGCAGGCGGCCGTCAGAAGCTCGCTCTTGCTGGCGATGTGCCAATAGATAGCGCCGGGGCCGGTGGCGAGCCGCGCGGACAGGGTGCGGAATGTCAGGCCACTTTCACCGCCCGAGTCCAAGAGCTCGATCGACGCTGCAATGATGCGATCCCGGGAGAGCGATTCCTCCCGTCGTTGGCTGCTTCGTGTTTTTTTGACCATGCCTTATCTTGACACAGATGGAACAGCATTCCATAATTATGGAATGCTGTTCCATAGACTGGGGAGTTGGCGAGGGGCGGATTCCATGACAAAGAGATTTGTATGAATACTCCGGTCACGCACGATGTCATCATTTCCGGCGCAGGGCCTGTAGGTCTATTCCTCGCCTGTGAACTGGCGTTGGCCGGATGTTCGGTCCTCATAGTGGAAAAGGCGGAGAATCCGCATTCGCCCTTGAAGCAGCTTCCTTTCGGGATAAGGGGACTTTCTGCGCCTACGATTGAAGCGCTTTACCGGCGTGGGTTGCTAAAAGAACTCGAGGTCCATAAACGCCTTAAAAATCCCCACCAAAATTCGGGAGAAGGATCACGTCGTCAGGTTGGGCACTTCGCCGGCATTCCATTTCGTGAGGGCGATATTGATACCTCACAATGGAAATATCGCCTGCCAAGCTCGACTGACACGAGTCTAATTTCTGAAATGCAGGAGCTTGAAGCGGTGCTCGCCCGTCGCGCTGAAGCCTTGGGTGTCGAAATCAAGCGCGGGCTTGCCGTGACTGGCTTTCAGCAAACCGAGGACGGAGTCACGGTTCAGTCCGATGACCAATCTTTTCAAGGCAAATGGCTCGTGGGTTGCGATGGAGCCCGGAGTGTTGTTCGCAAGGCAGGAGGTTTTGAATTCGCCGGTACGGAGCCAGAATTCACCGGCTATACGACTTTAGTGGACATTGCCGATCCGGAGAAGCTCAAGCCCGGCCGAAACGTGACACCCAAAGGCATGTACCTTCAATCCCAGCCAGGTTACGTAGTCATACGGGATTTTGATGGCGGTGCATTTCACAATTCAGAAAAGCCAATCACGCGTGAACACGTGCAGGAGGTTTTACGCCGCATCTCGAACACCGACGTGACGATCAATGCTTTGAATGTTGCAACCACGTGGTCGGACCGAGCACGGCAGGCCACAACCTACCGCAAAGGGCGGATTCTTTTGGCTGGCGATGCCGCGCACATTCATTCGCCGTTGGGAGGGCAAGGCCTCAACCTCGGACTCGGCGATGCCATGAACCTGGGCTGGAAACTTGCCACAACCATCCAAGAGAGAGCGCCGGGGGGACTGCTGGACAGTTATCAAACGGAACGACACCCGATGGGTGCACAAGTTCTGGATTGGTCGCGCGCTCAAGTTGCAGTCATGGGAACAGGACCACAGGGGCGCGCGCTGAATGCAATTTTCCGCGACCTTATGAATACGCGCGATGGCGCCACCTATTTTGCAGGAAGGGTGTCGGGAGTTTTCACGCATTACAGCCTCGGCGGCGAGCACCCTCTCGTAGGCCATAGCGTTCCCAACTTTGAGTTCGAAGACCGTACGAAGGTTGGCGGGCTCATGCACGATGGCCACGGGATACTGGTTGATTTCAATACGAATACATCACTTAAAACTTTGGCGAACGAATACGGCCACCGAATGAAATATGTTTCGGGGCAGGCGACAGAACAATTCGGCTTGAGCACCGCACTGGTACGCCCTGATGGGATTATCGCCTGGGCCTCTGACATCGAACCAGATTGCCGCGAACTCCAGAAGGCTGCCGCTCGCTGGTTCCTGAAGGAGACAATATGAACACTCCGGTCACGATCATCGGTGCCGGGCTCGGTGGACTGACGCTTGCGCGCGTCCTCGACGTTTACGGCATTGCAGCGACGGTCTACGAAGCGGAAGCCTCGGCGAATGCGCGAGCGCAGGGTGGCATGCTCGATATCCACGAACAAAACGGGCAAATCGCCCTCAAGGCTGCGGGACTCTTTGACAAGTTCATTGAGATCTTCCACCCCGGCGGTCAGCAAGGGCGCGCACTCGACAAGGACGGCAACGCGCTCTTCGATCACCCCGACGACGGTACAGGCGGTCGACCCGAGGTGCCCCGAGGAGAGCTCCGCCGAATACTGCTTGAATCACTTCCTCCCGACACGGTCCGATGGGGACACAAAGTCAGCGTTGCGACCCCACTTGGCGGCGGGCGGCATGAGTTGAGGTTTGTTGATGGTTCAGGCTTGACGACGGACCTCCTCGTGGGGGCCGACGGCGCCTGGTCGAAGGTTCGTCCACTGCTCTCTGACGCGAAACCGGCGTATGCCGGGATCACCTACGTCGAGACGTATCTGTACGACAGCGACAATCGACACAAGGCGAGTGCCCAAGCGGTTGGCGGCGGCATGCTGTTTGCGATGGCGCCGGGAAAAGGCATAATGGCGCACCGCGAGCCCAATGGCGTACTGCATACGTACGCGGGGTTGAAAAAACCCGAGGACTGGATTGCTGGCATCGACTTCTCCAATCCAGCGGTTGCCGTGGCCTGCGTCGCCAAAGAGTTCGACGGCTGGGCCCCCGAGCTTACTGCGCTCATCACCGACGGTGAGACCGCCCCCGTGCCTCGACCTATCTATTCGCTCCCTCTCCAACACCGATGGGATCGGGTATCCGGCGTGACGCTGCTTGGCGATGCAGCGCACTTGACGGCACCATCAGGCGAAGGGGCGAACCTCGCAATGCACGACGGCGCTGAACTCGCGAAGGCCATCGCCGGGAACCGAAGGGACGTGGAAGCCGCGCTCCTTGCGTATGAGACGGATCTCTTTCCGCGCAGCGCCTCCGAAGCTCCGGAGGCGGACCGGATGCAAGAGGTGCTCTTCGGCGACAACTCGCCTCAAAGCCTGCTCGACTTCTTCGCCGAGAACCAGACCGTCAAGTAGTTGCTTGCGCGCATTCTTCCACCCGCACAGCGCCTCCGCGCAATTCTTCTCCTTTCCCCATTCATCTTTTTGCGATTTTAGTGTACTAGTAGAATTGCACAGATAATTTGAATCGCAGTCGCAGCGCTATGACATCATCCGGCGCCCGGCCCCTGCATCCGCATTCATGCAGAACAACCAAACGGATCCAGGTGTCCAGCGGCAGCGCCGGCATCCCGATGAACAACGACAAGGAGCAATGATTCGATGGCTCAACGCAACAACATTGGCATTTTGACAGGCGGCGGCGACGTCCCCGGCCTGAATTCCGTGATCAAATCTGTGGTCTACCGCGCCACCGAAACGGGTCGCACCGTCACCGGCATCCGCAAAGGCTGGAAAGGCCTCACCAATATGAATCACGCCGATACCGGCGAAGCCCGCCTCGATCGTCAGCTCACCCGCGAAAATACGCGCACCATCGACCGCAGCGGCGGCACTTGGCTGCACACTTCCCGCACCAATCCGCGCAAAGTCGCCTCCAACAAAGTCCCCGCGCACATCTCCGCCGAGCAACTGAAGAAACTTTCCTTCGACGGCAAATTTTACGACTTCACCCCCATCGTTATCGAAAATCTCGAGCGCCTCGGTATCGATTGCCTCATCGCCATCGGTGGCGACGACACGCTCAGCTTCGCCTCCGTCCTCTCCAGCCGCGGCTTTCCCGTGATCGGTATTCCCAAAACGATGGACAACGACGTCCACGGCACCGAATACTGCATCGGCTTCTCCACCGCCATTACCCGCGCCAAAGACGCTATCAACCGCCAACGCACCACGCTTGGCTCTCATGAACGCATCGGCGTCTTCCGCATTTTCGGGCGCGATGCCGGTTTCACCGCGCTCTACACATCGTACATAACTTCCGCGCGCTGCCTCATCCCTGAAGTTCCCTTCGATCTCGATCGCGTCTCCAAACTCCTGATGGAAGACAAGCACAATAATTCCAGCAATTATTCACTGGTGATCGTTTCCGAGGGAGCCACCTGGACCAAGCGCATCGTGGACGAATACGGCGAAGCCGACGCTTACGGCCATCGCAAAAAAGTGGACATCGGTCACGCGCTAGCCGATGAGCTGCAGCGCCGCACCGGAGAAGAAACCATTGAGAGCGACCTTACCTACGACCTACGCAGCGGCGAGCCCGACGCCATAGACCAGATTGTTGCCATCACCTACGCCAATATCGCCCTCGATCTAATCCGCGACGGCGTCACCGGCCAAATGGTCGGCGTGCAAAACGGCTGTTACGCTTCTGCGCCCCTGCCCGCTTCCTCGGCCGGCGCGCGCAAAGTGGATGTCGCAACCCTCTACAACACCGAACGCTATCGCCCGAATTACACCGCTAAGCTTGGCGCGCCGCTGCTCTTCGGCCACGACTGAAATCGCCGCGCCTGACAACTTCCCATTCTCGGCCTCTCACTGCAGCGGTATGCGATACAGGTTTCGTCGCGCACTCCTCACCGTGTACGCGTACAACCCCGTGCTCACCGCCGAGTCCACTTGACGCGGAATCACCACCACCGGCTTTGCCTTCTTCAATATCTCCTGATTCAACGTTTCATTCGTCGGCAGCTCCGCCAGCGCGTCCGCTTGCCGCAGCCGCAGCACGTAGGTGTTCTGGTCGGTCGCATAGAGAATTTCCATGTACATCATCTCGCCGCGCACATCCCAGCCCGGCATGCAAAAACTCAGACACACCTGCACCGGATCCCCTCCCTCTACCGGCACCGCAATCACAGACGGGGGATTCTCGTCACCGGCGCCGCGCGCCTGCACCGTCACCCACTTCCCATGCGGCGACATGGTAAGCAGATCGAAAATGGGCAGCGGGCTCACTTTCCGCCGCCCGCTTCCATCCGCGTGCATGCGCTCCACAAAGTTGGTTTGTCCCTCGACCGCCCGAAACAACACATCTCCGTCCGGCAAACAATGCACGCTATCGTCGATCGTCGTGGACGGGATCTGCCGCGGCGACGAGCGCCGGTTCAGCGGCGCCAGCCATAGTTTGGAATGGCCGTTCTCATCCACCCGGGAGAATGCCAGTTCTTTCCCGTCCGCGCAGACATCATAGTCGTGCGTCGAATAACCGGGCAGCGCCCGCTCCGTCGCGCCGCTGGCCACGTCGCGCGTCCACAACTCGTAACCCTGCGTTTGCCCGTTATCCATCAAGTAGTACAGCTTTTTTCCATCCGCGGAGAATTGCGCCGCTCCCGCATCTCCTTCCGACGAGATTTGTTGCTCGCCGTTCCCATCGTGAATCCAGACCGTGCCGGTCTCCGTCCCGACCGAGGTGATCAACGACTTGCCGTCGGCCGCCATCGCAATTCCCTCTTCCGCCGTCGGCCCAGACGTCACCTGCTCCGGCTGCCCGCCCGGAAATCGCTGTCGCCAGATATGAAATTTCCCTTCCGTGCTCTCCGTGCTCAATGTCAGGTACACCCACTTCCCATCCGGCGACCACGCCCCCGAAGTGCAAATACTCCTGGGCGGTCCCACCTCTTGTTCCGCACCACGTCCCTCATAAGGCACCACCCGGCAAGGGGTGAATTTCGCCTGGCTATCCATTTCCACCACCAGCATCGATTTCCCATCCGGCGAAAGATAGGCGTGGTGCGCCATGCTCCGATCGCCCGGCGGAACGTAAACTTCACGTCTTTGCCCGCGCCCCAAATCCGTGCTCACCACGATCATGTGAATTCCTTCTTTGATCTCGGAGAACAGCAGACGCTTCCCGCCGTCAATCCACGTTAGTGATGACGCGTTCGGCAGCATCACATGCGCTTCGCCGCCCAACACCGGTACTTCCCAGGTGTCAAAGGGTATCGCAGTCCCATACGCCACCACCGATCCATCCGGCGTAAATTCCGGCGTCATCTTCGCCGTCGCATCGTGTGTCAACGCCACCGGCGCGCCGTCCGGCAGCAACTTCACGTAAATCTGCCCAGGTCCGAAAAACGTGTTGGCTCCGCGAATGAATGCCAGCATCCGCCCATCCGGCGAAAGCGCGGGAGACACCGCCGAATCGGTGAAAAAGGTAATCTGCTGCCAACTCCTGCTTGCCGGCGCCGCCGGCCGCCCCGCGCGATACCACCAGAATCCTCCGCCCGCAGCCGCCACAAGCACCGCAAACCCCAGCAGCGAATAAATCAGCATTCTTCGATTGCGCGGCTTCCCTGCCGCTGCTGCCGCTCCCATCATCGGCGCTGTGTTCCCCGATTCCGAATCGCGTTTCAGCCGCCGCAGATCGCTCCGCATTTCCCCCGCCGACTGGTACCGCAGCTCGCGATCCTTCTCCAGCGCCTTGTGAATAATCTCCTCAAATTTTGGCAGCACCTGTGGATTCAGCCGGCTCGGCGTCACCGGCGCGCGATTCAGAATCGCATCAAAAATCACTCCCGTCGTTTCGCCCGGGAACGGCGCCTTTCCCGTCGTCATTTCGTACAGCACCGAGCCAAACGAGAACAAATCGCTGCGCGCGTCCAGCGGCTCTCCGCGCACTTGCTCCGGTGACATGTACGTCACTGTCCCAGCCACCGATCCCGCCGCGCTCTGCAACGGTTCCACGCTCCTGGTTGGCAGGCTCTGTGTGTGCTCGGCCCCGTCCGCTGCTGCGCTAGCCACCTTCGCCAGGCCGAAATCCAGCACCTTTGCTTGTCCCGCGCTCGTCACAAATATGTTCGCCGGCTTGATGTCGCGATGAATAATTCCCTTGGAGTGCGCCGCGTCCAGCGCGCTGGCCACCTGAATCGCAAATTCCAGCAGCTCGCTCGAGGCGAAACCGCCGCGCGCGATCCGCTCCTTCAGCGTCTGCCCCTCCATAAATTCCATGGCCATAAACGGACGGCCGTCGTCGTCGCCAATCTCGTAAATCGTGCAGATATTCGGATGATTCAACGCCGAGGCGGCGCGCGCTTCGCGCCGCAGTCGCTCAATCGATTGGGAATCGCCGGCAGAATCCGCGGAGAGGAATTTCAATGCCACAAACCGCTGCAACTGCAAATCTTCAGCCTTGTAAACAACGCCCATCCCGCCGCTACCCAACTGCTCCACAATGCGATAGCGCGAGACCGTCCGGCCTATCATCGTCGCAATCTTGTCCTCGGTACGCAGGTTAGGCTGCGCACCAATTCAAAGTAAGCCAACGCGACCCAGGCATCACTTTCCCCGGCGAAAACAAAACCGCGCCGCGCTGCCCGCGTTCGCGCTCTAAATCTTCAGCAGCCAGTGATGTTCGCGCAAGACCAGCACCGCAATTCCCAGCAGCGCGAGCGCCACCGTCAGCGTCACTAGCCGCCGCGTCAATTCCGAATTCTTCGCTCCGCGCGCTACGATGGGCAGATTGATCAGCGCGCTGGCAATCGACGCCAGCACCACGCCCGTACCCGCCAGCCCCGGCTGCAATTGTCCACTCGCCACCATGTTGGCCGCGGCCGCGGTCGTGCTGGCGCTGCTCACCAATCCGCCCAGCAAACTAACTCCCAGAAATCCAAATTTTCCCAAATGCCGCTCGCCCAGAGTGGATACCACCTGAATCACCAAAAAAAGCACCGCGAAATTCAGCACGTGCATCAGCGAAACTGGCGATTCCAGATGAATCAACGTCGCCGTGTCTCCCGCGCGCGCTCGCGAACGCCGCACCAGAATCAACGCTCCAATAGCCATCGCGATCAAAGGCGCCGCAGCCGAGCCCAGCGCCGCCGGCGAAAAAATCGCCACAATTACCAGATTGCGCGCAAACATCGCCACGATCGTGAGCAACAGCGCGGCAATCGCCACTCCCAGCGAAGTGCTCCCGGCTCCTAGCGGCTTAGCCAGTTCCGCCGCTGCCGCCGTGCTGTTCACCAATCCGCCTAGAAATCCGCTCACGTAAATTCCGCGCGTCCCGTACAGCTTCAGCAGCACGTAATTCACGAAGCCCAGGCCCGCGATGACAATCACGATCACCCACGCCGCCCGCGGATTCACCAATTGCCAGGGGTCCACAAAACGATTCGGTATAATCGGATAGATCACAAATCCCAGCAGTCCCAGCAGCACCGCGCTGCGAATTTCCTCCAGCGTCAGCCCGCCCGCGAATTTCCGCAGCTCCAGCTTCCACGCCAGCAGCATGGTAATCACGATCGCAGACGCCACCGGCGTAAACACGTGCCCGTCGCCCACCAGGTATCCCGCCACAAATACCAGCAGCGCCGCGATGGACGTGGTCAGCTCCATCGGCTTCAGCGCTTGCAGATTTCGCACGTCCGACAACCCGATCAACAGGAGCACACCCGCGAACGCCACCCCGGCCAGCGCCACCGGCAAGTGCGCGCTGAGCATCCCCAGCACGGAAATAAACGCGAAACTGCGCAGCCCAAATTCCTTGTTCGCCCATTCCCGCTCGATCCCCACCAGCATCCCAATGCACAACGACGCCGCCAGCTGCACCGCGATCGTCGGCGTAGGTATGTGCAAAGCTTCCGGATATGGCTGCTGCCAAATCATCGCGGCATTATACGACGTGCGCCAACAACAGTCGCGCCCACGGTGCCAATTTCACGCGCAACCGTAATTCGTGCGCCTCGGGAAGTTCCGGAATCTACGGGCGACAAAGAAAAAAGGGACGGACCTAGGGAAGCAGCGGTTCTATGTTCTTATGACGCAGAGGGCGGGGAGAAGATCGCTCGTGGCGATCGCGGAGGCGGAAATATCTGGGTGAACTTTCGGCTGCTGGCTCCAAACTGGCGCGGGAGCAGCTTTCGGCTGCGACTTATGGGATTGGCCGAAAACAGCGGATGATGTGTTCGGCCGAACGTGGAACGGTGAGAAGTCGTTTGAGGTGTCGTCGGCGAGCTTGAGAAATTCGGGGGTCTCAAGGGTCGCCAGACTGCACAATAGCAATCCCACCACGACGAAGAAGATAACCTTGAGGCGCATTTTAGAATTCAACAAACAGAAGAGTTATGCAGCTCAATTGCAATGCAGTAGCCCGTGGATACTACACGCTCCCTTCGCTAACGATCTCAGGGCGAGCAGGATGCCGAGCGAACGAGAGAGCACAGCCAGCAGGATTGGCGATGCCACCGGACCGTATGAGAAGCTGTCGAAGGCCGCCGTTTGTTAAACAAAAAATCGAAAGCGTGCCGGCCGCCCCCTTGGAGGAAATCTTCGATGCGTAAACTGGTCTGGGCAAGCCTCATCGTGCTCTGCTGGGCCGCAGCCGTTGCCCAGTCCGCTGGACAAGAATTCAGCATTGAGGCTAACAAGGCCGTCGTCAAACGCGCCTTTGTCGCGCTGAACGAGGGCGATCTGAAAACACTGAACGAGTTATTCGATCCCGATGGCCCATGGCATCTTCCGAATGGCAAGACCATGCCCCAGGGCGGGCCATTTACCGAGTTGGCCCAGTCCTGCCCGATGTGCGCGAAGCTTGAACAACGCAAGATCGTTTTCGACGTCATGGTCGCTGAGAGCGACCTGGTCTCGATTCGCTCCACCTGGAGCGGCCTCTACACCGGCACATTACGCGGCGTTTCGTTCCATCAGGCGCGGGTCACGCTTGTGTACTTCAATATCTATCGCGTCTCGGGTGGCCGCATTCGTGAGAACTGGGCTGAATATGACCGTATGTCGCTGGCCGAGCAGCTCGGGTTTCAGGTCACGCCGCCGGCGAGTCCTCAGTGATCCAAGCTTGCCGATGTTCCTCGCCGCCCGCTCGGGCAGCTCGCAACCTACCGAGCCCTCAGCGCGCTCGCTCAGTATAATCCGCGTCGAAGGCACTGCAACGTTTCCGAACCGCCAGCGCCATGCAGCCTGCTTCAATTAGCAGGAGCGTTCCAGGCTCGGGAACCGTTTTCAATCCAGGATCAGTGTGGAACGGCTCAGAATGCTCGAAACCGGACAACCGGCCGCGCCACGTGTCATGAATGCCCGCTAAGCCATCGATTCGGATAAAATCGAATTCGGCTGAATCATCACCGAGGCTAGCGTCAAGCACAGCGAAGCCACTCTCGTCCGCGCGATGAGCGCTTTGCAATCCCGCTGCGAATGCTTGCGACTCGAAAAAATCCCCGGACCGCGCTGCGAAATGCCCGTTGACGATTGTGATCCCATCAGCATGAGTGACCACTGCAAATGCCAAGATAGCCAAAACTAAGCCCATGGCCCGCTTCATATTCCTCTCCCGCAAGAAACTATAACGATCAATCTAAACGCTCACTGCGACTGAGAATTCCCAGAAATGCAACGCAGGGTTCCCTGGCTGTCTGCGATTCTCCTTCGCCAAGGACAAGCTGAAGAAATCGCGAAAATCCAGCTCCCCTGCCTGTGTCCATAAACTGGCCACAGTCCGAGACCGGTCTCGATCGGGCAGGTCAATCCTCACTCCTCCCAAAGATAATGCCGCCGCCTCGAACGCACTATCGGCGAAAACCTGTATAGCGCGAAACTGTTATCCGGTATCTCAAACACGGAGGCCGCATTCTGCTTTTCCGGCGACACAGGCCTTCTGCGCCTCTTAAATAATCGTCAGAGGAATTTTTTCCGTTGCCCCTGCGGAGCAGAGCAAATCTTGCTCCGAGGCGCTCTGCCTCACGCCCCAGGAAACCTCCACGCTCGCGCGAAGAGGATGCTTCGCTTTCGGTATTTCTTGTAATAGAACGAACGATCGTGCTATTATGTCCGCGGCAAAATGAAGACGCGCCCACAACCCGTCGCGACCGCTCGGCTCCCGCGTCAGCTCTCGGCAGGCGCAGTAAGAAAACACGCGCCACGCCGTCCCCGCGGCCTCAAAACACGCCGCGCCATCCTGCGCAAAGCCGTCAATATTGCTTCCCTGGAAGGTCTCGAAGGCCTCACCATCGGCAAGCTCGCCGGAGCCCTGCGCATCAGCAAGAGCGGCCTGTTCGCCCACTTCGGCTCGAAAGAAGATCTGCAATGCGCCGTCGTCGACGAAGCGCGCGACATCTTCGTCGAAAAAGTCATCCGCCCGGCCGCGCAACTCCGCGGCCTCCGCCTCCTCCGCGCCCTCTGCCAGAACTGGCTCGCCTACGGCGAACAGAAAACCTTCCCCGGCGGCTGTTTTTTCTCCGCCGCGTCGCTGGAGTTCGATGATCGTCCCGGGACCGTGCGCGATCGCATCGTGAGCCTGATGAAAAAATGGCTGGGAAATCTGGAACACGCCGCGCGCGACGCGCAGTCCACCGGCGAAATCCGCGAGGATGTGGACGTGCGCCAGCTAGCATTCGAAATTCAGGCGCTCGCCATGGGCGGCAATTGGAGTTCGCGCTTGTTCCGCGATCAGACAGCTTTCAGTTCGGCTAAAGCTGCGATCCTGCAGCGCATTGATCAGGTCAGCGCAGCCGTTCCATCGAGGAACTAATGCGTATCCATCCGGGTTTGCTCGTGGGCGTTTTTGCAAGTGCAATCCTCTGGCTCGCCGCGCCGCCGCAACGCGCCCAGGCGCAAACCTCCCAGAGCCCGCAAACCACGCCGAACGTCGGCGCAGGCGAGATCCCACTGCAGCGGTGCGATCGCTTGCCCGTCGTGATCGTTCAGGTAAACGACGTCGGGAAGCGCTTCCTCATCGACACCGCCGCGACGTCCCTGCTCAACGAAAAATCATTCGCGGCGGGGCATGCGAAAGAAATCCGCGTGCAATCCTGGAATCAAACCACAGCCCTTAGCGCCAAAGTGGTTTCCATCGCCGAGCTAAAACTCGGCAGCCACATTCTGCGCAACGTCACCCTCCCCGCCATCGACCTGACCGCCCTCGCCAAAGCCTGCGGCGGCCCGCTCGATGGAGTCCTCGGCGTGGACCTGCTCGAGCAGCTCGGTGTCACCATTGACCTCCAGCGCAGCGTTGCGCGCCTGGGCATCGCCGCGCCCAGCAGCACAGAAGTCTCCGTCATCGCGGAGATGGAGCAGGCCATGCATTCCTGCTCGGAAGCATTCAACAACGCCGACGCCGCCAAACTCGCCGCCTGCTTTGATCCCGATTTCGTCCTCAGTTCCCCGGCCGGAGAACTGCGCGGACGCGAGCAAGCCACGACCCATTTTCAGCAAACGTATTTTGGCCTGACTCCGCGCGTCCATTTTTCCATGACCATGAAAGATCAACGCGCTGTCGGCAATGTGGTCTGGAGCCTCTACGACTACACCATCGAATCCGCAAACATTCACAGCAGCGGCCGCGGCATGATGCTCTGCCGCAAATCCGAAAATCACTGGTACATCCTCAGCATGCACGAATCGCCGCTCGACTCCGCCTCCCTTCGCGCCCAGTGAGGAAAATCGACACGGAAGTTCGACAAGGAAAGGGATAGCGACGCCAGCAAGCAAAACCGGGGACGAAAAGGCGAATAGGGGAGCACCCCGGCCCTCGCGAGCCGGGGTGCTGATGAGGAGGGCCTACTCGTGATCTTCTGCGTTCAATTCCGCTGCAACCGGCGTCAGCGTCCCGAACAATCCGTCAGCGTAACCGTTAATTCCAGCCGCGAAAAATAACGCCGGACCCGCCGAAGGAATGGCCGTGCTGCCCGCTTCGTTGCTGCCGCGGTTGTCAAATTCCAATCCCCACAATCCGCTGATGGCGATCGGCGCGCCGGCGGCGTCCAGCAGATTCCCCAGGAAATGTCCGGTCACCGTATCAAACGCCGCGATCGTTCCACCAAACCGGTTGCCGATCAGCAAATCGTGGCTGAAGAACCCGAAATCCTGCGGAGCCAAAGCCACTCCCCAGGGAGCCTGCAGCCATGGCCCATCCTCCAGTCGCAAAATCAGCCTGCCGCGCGAGGTAAACACATCCACAAATCCGCACTGCTCCCCGCAACTATCATCCGCGGCAGTCTTCGTCGCGTTCTGTTTCGCGTAAGCCACCACCACCGTCGCGCCCACAGCCTGCACATTGTAAGGAGCAAAATCGCGCGGGACGCGCTCGTCATTAAATAATTCGTCGGAGATCTTTACGCGCTTGTAGTTCTTGTCGAACACCTCGATGCGGTTCTGGCTGAAATTCGCGGCCAGCAGGAAATGATCTCCATCCATTTCCACCCACGTCAGCCCCATAAACACCGCACCGCTCTTCGATTCGTCCACTTTGTTGACGGCCAGCGACTGCCCGACGCCTGCGCTGTTCGGCGTGATCGGCGTGAACGGCGGACCCCAGCCGGAAATGGTGCCGTTCTTCGTCGCGAAGATGAACGCCGCTGGATTATTCGTGGCCAAAGCGAAATCACTCGTGCCATTGAAAATAATACCCGTCGGGCTCGACGGACCTTTCACTCCAGCCGCATTCGGAACCGTTACCACCAGCGGCGTAATCGCGCCTGCGCCGTTGTACAAAGTGGAAGTGCCGGTCCCCGCATTATTCACCCACCAAGCACTCGCCGCGCCGCGCGCCAGGCCCCAGGCATTTTTCAGGTTCGGGTCAATCGTTACCGCTGTTCCGTCGGCATTGTCCGGCTGCGCAATGTCCGAAACCAAATTCTCCTGCGTATAATGCTGCGCAAAGGTCATCATCGGCAGCATCGCCAGCACACCGCCTGCCAGAAAAACTTTCATTGCTCTTGCGGAAATTCTCATGACTCATCCCTCCTTGAGTGGACGCTAGATCGACCGATAGGAATTCGCCGGCGCGGCGTGTGGGCCGAACCCTGACGAAGCGCATCTGCCGGATGGCTGAGGATCCTTGATACGCCGTGCGGAGACTACAACGGTTGCCGGGACCCCATTGTTCTGCCATGGTCACAAGCTGGTAAACAATTTGGCCCCGCCGCGACGCGAGGAATTAACAATTTTAAATCGCGCGCTGGCGTCGGGCCCGTGCACATCGGAAAACCGGGAATGAATCGCCGCTCGATTCCGCTTGCAGCCGCGCCCTGGAAAACGGTCTAACCCGCGATCTCATTGACCCGATTAGCTTTAGTCACGCTTCGTCGGTCGATCCCCCATTGCCAGTTCGCAAGGAGCTTGCAAATTCGAGACGCCCCAGCTGCAACCCGGCTCCTTTGCCAACTGTCAACATCCGCGGCCGGCAGGGCAGCATTTCCTCGTACACGAAGCAGATCACCGCGCACTCGCCCGCTACAGAGGAGAACCTCGCATGCAACTCCGCACCCGAAGCAACTCGCACGGTGGCAACTCGAATCAGAGGCGGTATTTCGCCATCGCCCAAACAGTTTCGGTCCGATTAGGCAACACGCTGCCGCTCCGACAACGTCGACACCGGCGTCATCAATGCCTACAAGCCCGTGACCGGCCAATTCGTCGGAATCGTGCGCGCCTCCAGGGGAGAAGTGATCCATGCTGACCAGCTCTGGGGAATTGCGTTTGGTGACGGCGCCGGCTCAAACGGCAACAGCCATCCGCTCTACTTCACCGCCGGTCTAGACAATAATTTCGACGAATTGTTCGGCGTGATTAGCGCGCAGTAAATCGTACCCGGCGGTAAAGGCCGGCCCTTTCCCGCTCTAGCGAGAAACCCCGCGCCGAGCGCCTCCCGATTTCCGCGCCTCTCCAAATAGGTAGGGCGCGAGTAAGGCGTCCAGCGAACGGCGGATCCATGCGGCCAGCGGGCCTTTGCGATAAACCGCCCAGTCGAGCATCGCGCCGCCGTTGACCTGCTGCACCAATCGCGCCAGCGCGGCTGTATCGCAAAGCTTCAGTTCGCGCGCCGCGATGGCTTCGTCCAACAACTTTTTGGTTTCATCGCGCGTGGTCACGAACTGCTGCAGGAGCACCGCGCGAAATTCCGGATCGCTCAGATCAATTTGCAGGTACGCCAGAAAGTTAGCCATCGACTCAGGCGTCGCGGCGAATCCGCTGAGCTCGACGAACAGTTCGACGAGTGTCTGCAGCGGCGTCCCGTATTTCGCGCGTGCTGCGGCGAATTGTCCGGAGACGTCGGCGGTCCACGCTTTGCAGTTGGCCAGCAGCAACTCACGCTTGGTGCCGAAGCGCTGGATGATTGTGGCTGGGACCACTCCGGCTTCTTTCGCCACGTCGGCGAGTGTAAGCTCGACCGGGCTGCGGCGCTGCATTACACGCGCGGCAGCGGCTAAAATTTGCGCGTCGGAAGTCTGGCGTGGGCGTGGCGACATTTTTAATCAGACCGCGGGGCGATCGGCCGGCACCAGAATAGCTGAATAGCCGTTTATAATCCACTTGACATTACTGAATGACCGTTTATTATTGAAGTGCCGCTTCGCAAGCGAGCTCCGCATTGCGCAACGCTCCTGATCGCAGCCCGCAAGCGTGCGGAAATTCGGGGGAGGGAAAAATGAACGCCGGTCAATTCAAGGCATCGCTCGCGGACCCAGCTCCAGCAGCGGACTTGCCTGCCCCGCTCGTAGCGCTGTGGTGGGATGCCAAGGGCGATTGGTCGCAAGCGCACTCGCTGGTCGACGAACTGGAAACCGCCGAGGGCATGGCCGTCCACGCCTACCTGCACCGCAAAGAAGGCTCGAGCTCCAACGCCGATTACTGGTACCACCGCGCCGGCCGAAACTTTCAGCGGCCCACGCTGGACGCCGAATGGACCGCTTTGGTCGAAGGCCTGCTTTCTAAAGCTGCGAATGCGTGAGGAGCGCCTACTAAAGTGCCCAACAAAATCCCTCCGACAATCCCCAGCAAAACTCTCTCCGGCAAAATCGCTCTCGTCGCCGGGGCCACCCGCGGCGCTGGCCGCGGAATCGCTGTCGCGCTAGGCGAAGCCGGCGCGACGGTTTACTGCACCGGCCGTAGTTCCAGAAAACCCGCCCGCGGCAAACCACCCACGCCTGGTCGCCCTGAAACAATCGAAGAGACCGCCGCGCTGGTTACCGCCGCGGGCGGACGCGGCATCGCCGTCAGAGTTGATCACACCGAACCAGCGGAGGTGCGCAACCTGGTGGCCCGGATCAAACGACGGCACAAGGGGCTGGACATTCTGGTGAACGACGTGTGGGGCGGTGACGCCCTCACCGAATTCGGCAAGCCGTTCTGGAAAGTGAACCTCGATAACGGCCTTCGCATGCTGAAACAGGCCATCCATTCGCACATCATCACCTCGCACTACGCCGTTCCGCTCATGTTCGGTTCGCGCGCACCGATCATTTTCGAAATCACCGATGGCGATGCCTTCTATTACCGCGGCAATATTTTCTACGATCTCGTCAAAATTTCGGTGATTCGCTTGGCCTTCGCCATGGCTCGCGAACTGCGCAAAGGCAACATTGTTTCCGTCGCGCTCACTCCCGGCTTCCTGCGTTCCGAAGCAGTGCTCGATCATTTCGGCGTCAGCGAAGCTAATTGGAAAGACGCCGGCCGCAAGAAATCGAAAAATTCGCGCGTTAATTCAAAAGACCAGAACGACAGCGCCGACGATTTCATGGTTTCCGAATCCCCCCGCTTCATCGGCCGCGCCGTCGTAGCCCTCGCCACAGATCCGCGCGTGAAAAACAAAAGCGGACGCGTCTTCAGTTCTTGGGCGCTCGCACGCGAGTACCGCTTCACCGACCTCGACGGCTCCCAACCCCACTGGGGCAACCATGCCAACAAGAAATACGGAAAATACAAAATCTGCGACGATCGGTTCTATTCCTACTGGGTCCCCGGCCTCGTCGAACTCATTTTCCCCGACTGGTTCTGACGCCGGCGCGATCCTGGCGCAATCGCTCGCTAGGGCCTTTCCTGTACCGCGATTTTCCCCGCAGCATGTCGAAATTGCCTTCTATCCGCGGCCTACGATCCCGCTCGGGCTCCCTCAACTCATTGAATCTTATTCACTTTCTTTTATACCTACGACGTTTGGCACTGAGGTTGCACCCTCCCATTTGGGTGACACATTCACCGCAGGAGGGTCGTAGCATGAAACAGTCACACTTTCACCTGAAGACCTGGCTCGCAGTTTCAGCTTTGACGGGTTTCTTGTGCCTTGGCACGCCCGTAAGCGCGCAATCGGCGTCCGCCCAGAATACTCCAGCTCTTCAAGGCGACGACGCTACGCGCCGGGAACTCGCGAACTTCAACCAATTCCTGGACAGCCATCCCGAACTCTCCGATCAGCTTCGCAAAGATCCTTCGCTCGTTAATAACGATGACTATGTGAAGCAGCATCCTGCCCTAGAAACTTATTTGCAGGATCATCCGGGAGTGCGCCAGCAGATTAAGAACGATCCGAACGCCTTCATGCGTGAGGAATCCCGTTTCGACCGCCATCAAGAGGATCGTGATCGTGACCGCGACATCAACCGCCAGGAGCTGGCGCGCTTCGATCAATTCCTGGATACTCACCGCGAAACGGCCGAGCAACTCCGCAAGGATCCCTCGCTGGTAGATAACGAAGAATTCGTGAAGAACCATCCCGCGCTGCAATCTTACCTGCGGGAACATCCGGAACTTCGCGCGCAGCTAAAGCAGGATCCAAGCGCTTTCATGCATCAGGAAGAGCGTTACGATAGCCGCCAAGGCGATCGCGACCGCGATATTAACCGCGAGGAACTGGCGCGCTTTAACCAGTTTCTCGATACCCACCGCGAAACAGCCGAACAGCTTCGCAAGGATCCTTCCCTGGTAGACAACCAGGAGTACCTGCGTAACCATCCTGAGTTGCAGGCCTATCTGCAACAGCATCCGGAACTGAGCGCACAGCTAAAGCAGGACCCGAATGCCTTCATGCAACAGGAAGATCGTTACGATCGACGCCAGGATGATCGCGATCGCGACGTCAAGCGCCAGGAATTGGCGCACTTCGATCAATTTCTGGACAGCCACCGCGAGACAGCCGAACAACTTCGCAAGGATCCTTCGCTCATAGATAACGAAGAATTCGTGCGCAACCATCCCGCACTGCAGACCTATCTGCAGGACCATCCGGAACTTCGCGAGCAGATCAAGGCAAACCCGAACGCGTTCATGCAGCAGGAAGCTCGTTATGCTCGTTATGACAACCGCGAAGACGGCATGAATCGTAATGCCACCGGTCAGCGCCAGGCTGCCAGCTTCGGCGAATTCCTGGGCGGCCATTCGGAGATCTCGCAGCGCCTCTCCGAAGATCCCACCCTGGTGAAGAACCAGGAGTACATGGAAAACCATCCTGAACTTCAGCAGTATCTGACCGATCATCCTGAAGTGAAACAGGAACTGATGGCGAATCCGCAGTCCTTCGTCAAGTCCGCGCAGCAGTTCAGCAGCACTAGCAACACTGCGCCGGCTGTGAAGACTCCGGTGCCGGATCCCGCCAAACCGAAGCAGTAAGCAACGACGCCTCGAGGATGGGAAGGTCGCGCAACGGCCTTCCCGTTCGCGGGCTGTTTCTTATTTCTGTGCGGCCACACGCCGCGCTCGCCTCAGCCCGCTGTCAGATTATCGGCGGGTCCGTGTTAAGTGGCGAATCCCATTTAGGAGGAACCATGAACGCCAAGACCGCTCAGACAGCACTGCTTCTCACGATCGTCCTGCTAGCCGCGATTCCTCTCAACGCCGGCGGCAATAAGAAAACTCCGCCCGAACGGGCCATGCTCGAAAGAATGGAAGCTGTTCCGTGCGGCGCGAAAGAAAAAGGCGTCACCGGCTTGGGCACCGTGTGGGCATCGGCCGGTATCACCCACGTCAATTCCGATGAAAAGCTTTGCCCCCAGTACGAGGTGGTTACCGACGAAATGGAATATCACATCCGCCCGACCGACACCAAGCACCCCATCGTTTTGCCCGTTGGTAAAGAGATCGTCTTCAAGATCAAGAAGGACCGCATGTACCTGAGAGTCGCCGACGGTGATCAAAAAATGCTCACCTACGCAGTCGTCGCGGAGAAACCGGCAAATTCAGATACCGACGCGCAAAATTCCGCACCCAAGCCGGACAAGCCGTGACGCGCTAGCAATGTTTCAGGCCTGCTCTGGGCAATGTGAATCGCGCCGCAACGCGATTCATCCTTCGCTGGCGCACGGCTGGGTCGAAGGACAGGGACTAGCTTCTGCTGGGCGCTTTTGACTTTGTTTATGAATCTGCAGGGCGGGTCCCACGCGCGCGGGACCCGCTCTGCGTCGGCGCCAGACTTTGCTGCCGAACAACAGCGAACTTGCCTGCGCGCCTTCGCATGCTCGAAGCAGCGCTCCGGCCACGCCTCTCGCATGGCAGCACACCTCACAATCGCCTTGATTTGCGCATACACCGAACCTCTGCGAAACTAGGTCCATGCGAAAATTACCCGACATTGCGATATGCGTATTGGCAGCAATCCTCATCTTTGCCGGAGCTGCGCCAGCACGGCACTCTTCGGCCACAAATTCCTCAACTGCTCCCCCAGCGGCCAGCGCGCCCGCCATGACGGACAATTCGGCTTCAGCGGCAAAGCCTGCGCCGACTGCGAAGCCCGCCGCGACGCCGGCCAGCAAAACACAAAATGCGACTTCATCACCGAACGGCACCTCAACGCAGACCTCTGGTGCTGCGAAAACGCAAAGTGGAACGGCGACCAAGACTCCGGCGGGTGCAGCGACGCAGCATCATGCGGCGGCTCCTTTGGTGTTGAAGACTGATAAGGATAAGGAGAGCTACGCGATTGGATTGAACATCGGCAAGAGCATCCATCGCGATGGCGTGGAGGTGGATCCCAATATTCTGTCACGCGGGATGAAAGATGCGCTGAGCGGCGCCAAGCCGGCGTTGACGGACGACGAAGCCAAGGCCGTGATGATGAGTCTGCAGACTCGAGTGCGCAAACAACAGGCGGAACAGGCGCAGGTCGCCGCAGAGGCCGCCAAGAAAGTAGGCGAAGCAAATAAGGCGGCAGGCGACGCGTTTCTGGCGGCAAACAAAACGAAAGAAGGCGTAGTGACGCTGCCGAGCGGGCTGCAATACAAAATCCTGACGCAAGGCACGGGCCCGAAGCCCACCGCGGCCGATACCGTGGTGTGCAACTACAAAGGCACGCTGCTCGACAACACGGAATTCGACAGCTCCTACTCGCGCAATCAGCCGCTCACGATTCCGGTGTCTGGCGTGATCAAGGGTTGGACCGAGGCGCTACAACTCATGCCGGTGGGGTCGAAGTGGCAGTTATTTATTCCGTCCGATCTGGCATACGGCCCGCAGGCCAAGGGGCCCATCGGCGCCAATTCCACGCTGATTTTTGAAGTGGAATTACTTTCGATTCAAGAAGGGAAGGAACCACCGAAATAGTTTGGGGAAAACTAAATAATACGGTCATTCCGATCCCGCGAACGCGGCAGAGGAAGCTGCTTTTTCGTGGAGCTGGCAGCGACGCGCGGAACGCGAGGTTAGACCGGGACTATTGCTTCACGCAGGAAGCGGGCGGCTTCTTCTGGCGGCGTGGGATTGATGTAGAACCCGGTGCCCCATTCGAAGCCGGCGACTTTGGTCAACTTGGGCATCATTTCG
>Ga0209333_1000197_pt1 | contig 34501 bp, 29 predicted proteins | sample BlaSpr_A8_OM2_O3_FD_187982 | JGI IMG/M metagenome (GOLD analysis project Ga0209333, IMG submission 187982) | Forest soil microbial communities from Thunder Bay, Ontario, Canada - Black Spruce, Ontario site 2_A8_OM2_O3 (SPAdes) (version 2) | ecosystem: Environmental > Terrestrial > Soil > Boreal... | reverse complement strand
ATGCCTCAAGACCCGCACGCCCTACGACGAGGCCACCGCCTGGTCTCATCGCGAATCCTCGCTTGCCGCTTGACATTTAAGCTCCTGGGATGTCTTTCGTGTTGTCGCGGGCGGCCAGGCCGCCAACTCTCGGCCGGCGGGCGCTAGCCCAGCCGCCCGGTATTCGGCGCTCGGCTCGGTCATCGCCAGGAACGCGGCTTCCAGCGACGGGGCACCCGCGGACATCTCGGCCACCGAGGTGTCGGCGAGCAGCCGTCCCTGGCCGATGACGATGAGGCGCTCGGCCACCAGCGCCATCTCGCTGATCAGGTGACTGGAGACGAACACGACCCGGCCCTGGGCCGCGAGTGACGTCAGCAGGTCCCGGATCCAGCGGATCCCGGCCGGGTCGAGGCCGTTGACCGGCTCGTCGAGCAGCAGCACCCGCGGGTCGCCCAGCAGTGCCGCGGCGATGCCGAGCCGCTGCGCCATGCCCAGCGAGAACTTGCCGGCCCGCCTGCCGGCGGCGCTGGTCAGGCCGACAAGGTCAATAACCTCGTCAACGCGACGCAGCGGAATGGCGTTGCTGGCCGCCAGCGCGGCCAGGTGGCTGCGGGCGCTGCGGCCGGGGTGGAACGCCCGGGCTTCCAGCAGCGAGCCGACCTCGCGCAATGGCCAGCGCAGGTCGCGGAAGCGATGGCCGTCGATGCGGACCCGTCCCGCGTCCGGGCTGTCCAGGCCGAGAACCAGCCGCATCGTGGTGGACTTGCCCGACCCGTTGGCGCCGAGGAACCCGGTGACCGTGCCGGGCCTGAGGTCGAAGCTGAGCGCGTCGACCGCGAGGGTGGAGCCGTACCGCTTGGTCAGCTCCCGGACCTCGATCATGTGACCTCCTTCAGAGCTGGCACGCTGGGCGTGCCGTCTAGAGATCACGCTAGGTACGGAGCGAGCCGGGCGTAATGCGGCTACTGCCCGTCTTCACCTGGGGGATTTCCCCCAGCCGCCGCTCAGGGCGGCGTCGCGGGGCGGCTCAGGGCGGGGATGCGGCTCAGGGCGGGGATGCGGCTCAGGGCGGGGGCTGCGCGGGATGGCTCAGCCGCCGGGGCGTGGCACCTTCGTCGATGGCGACCTGGTCGAACCAGCCGCACCGCGGCTCCCCGTCCGGCCGGTCGAAGCGGCTCACATACGGCTTGAGATCGACGACCGGCGTCCCGTCGAGCAGGTCGACCCCGGCGAACCGGACGACCGGGGCCGCGACCTCGAGGATCTGGATGAGGCTGAGCCCGATCGAGTTGACCCGCCGGGGCCCGCGGGTTGCGAAGATCCCCATTCGGCGCTGCTGGCTGCGCAGTAGGAACGGAACCTGCCGCAGTGGCGCCGCTTCCTCCGGCCGGTCCGGCCGGTGCAGCCACGTGAGCAGCCAGGCGTAATCGAAGCCGTCAAGCCCATCCAGTCCCTCGGCATAGGCGTCGGCCATCTCAATGGTCCCGTGCCCGGCCCGGTTGAGCGCAGCCTGGATCGGCGTGGCCTCGCGTTCGGCATAGCCGGTACGGACAACCCCGATCACCGTCAGCGGGACATTCTCCATCTGGCCATGCTGCCACGCCGCCTGCGCCGGGCGCGGTGGCTGGCGATCGCACCCTGGCGGCCAGCGTTCGCTGGCGCGCTAACAACCGGTAGCAGGGCGCCAATCGACGCATCGATGTACCAACAGGCTCGTTCTTTGCAGCCCGCCGGTACATCGATGCGACCGCTGCGCGAAGTGGCAGGGCGCCAACCGCTGGCGGGCGCTCTGCCACGGATCGCCACGTCGGTTACGGCGTGGCGATCATCACCTCGGTGGCCTTGATGATCACGGACACCTGGTCACCATCCTTCAGCCCCAGCCGCTCGCGCGACGAATCGGTGATCGCGGCCGTGATTTGCCCCGCGTCCACGTTCACCGAGATCTCCGCCATAACGGTCCCCGACTTCACGTTCTGGACCGTTCCCGTCAGCTGATTACGCGCACTCAGTTCCATGTCTGACTTCCCCCCGGTCGTTGTGATCTCTGGATCGCCGCAACTTCTCACGCGTTCCAGTCATTCGCTATACCAATATGTCCTTTTTACGGTTACCGAAACCGTGAGACGTGGCAGAGGTCGTGGCGCCGGGCGCGGGGCGGCCGTCGCCGGGGGCGGGGCCGTGGGGGCGGCCATCGCGGGGGTCGCGCGGCCCGGGGTAGCGGGCGCGGGGGCGGGGGTCACAGGCGCGGCCGTCGCGGCGGTCGCTGCGGTCGCGCGGCGCGGGGTGGCAGGCGCTGGCGTGGGCGGGCGCGCGGGGCAGGGCGGCAGGCACTGGGGCGCGCGGGCGCGCGGGGCGGGGTCACGGGGGGTAGGAGTGGATGGATGTGGGGGGCGCTGAGGCCCAGAGCTGGCCGCCGGCGTCCAGGTTGAGAGCGTCAACGGCGGCGGGGGTTACTTCGGCGGTGATGGTGGGGGTGCCGTCCACGCGGACGCGGACCCGGTCGCCCATGAGGTCGACGGCGCCGATCTGGCCTGGCCAGACGTTTGGCGAGGATTCGCCGTCGGGGCGGTCGCGGCTTACCGAGACGTCGTGAGGGGCGATGAGCGCGAGGACCTGCCCCGACATCTCCTGGCCGGTCACGAGGCGGCCGCCGCCGTCCAGTTCCAGGGCCGTGCCGCGGGCGGTGCCGCGCAGCAGGTTCACGCCCACCAGGTCGGCCACGTACCGGGACTTCGGCCGCGCGGTGACCTCCGCGGGCGTGCCGCTCTGAGCGATCCCGCCGTCCTCGATCACGAACATCCGGTCGGCCAGCGCAACCGCGTCCAGCAGGTCGTGCGTGACCATCACGTTCGCCGCCTGCGACTCGCGCAGCGTCGCGCGCAGCTGGCGCCGCACGTCCGTCTTCGTGGACACGTCGAGCGCGGCCAGCGGCTCATCAAGCAGCAGCAGCTTCGGCTCCGTGACCATCGCCCTGGCCATCGCCACCCGCTGCTGCTGGCCACCGGACATGTTGCCGGGCCGCGCCTCGGAGACCTTGGCCACGCCCAGGCGCTCCAGCGCCGCAGCGGCCCGCTCCCTCGCCGCGCGCCTGTCGACCCCACGGGCGCGCAGCCCGAACGCGACGTTCTCCACCGCTGACAGATGCGGGAACAGCAGGTACTCCTGGAACATCAGGCCGACCGGCCGCTTCTCCGGCGCGACCCTGATGTGCTTGGCGGGCTCCTCGAGCACTGTGCCGTCCAGCTCGACCTTCCCGCCGTCGAGGCGCAGCAGCCCGGAGAGTGCGCGCAGGACCGTCGACTTCCCCGCACCGTTCGGGCCGAGCAGCGCCACGACCTCGCCAGCCTGGACGGACAGCACGGCGTCGAGGTTCAGCCTGTCCAGGCGCAGCCGGATGTCCGCGTCGAGCATGGCGGATCACGCGCTGCGGGACCGGTTGCGCGTCCCGATCATGACCGCGAGGCTGACCACGACCAGGACCAGGCTCAATGCGATCGCCTCGTCGATTTTGCCCGAGCTCTGGCTAATGTAGATCGCCAGCGGCGCGGTCTGCGTGACACCGGGCAGGTTGCCGGCGAACGTGATCGTGGCGCCGAACTCCCCGACCGCCCGCGACCAGGCCAGCACCGTTCCGGCCAGCAGCGACGGCGCGATCAGCGGCAGCGTGACGCGCCGGAACACGGTGAGCCGGCTGGCGCCGAGGCTGCGCGCGGCGTCCTCCAGCCGGGTGTTCATCGAGCTGAGGCCCGATTCCAGGGTGATCACGAAGAACGGCATGGCGACGAACGACTCGGCGACGATCACGCCCGGCGTGGTGAACGGCAGCGAGAACCCGACCGCGCTGTACAGCGGCTCGCCGACCAGGCCGCGGCGGCCGTACGCGAGCAGCAGCGCGATGCCGCCGACCACCGGCGGAAGCACCATCGGCAGCGTGGTCAGCCCGCGGACCAGGGCCTTGCCGCGGAACTGCACCCGGGCCAGCAGCCAGGCCAGCGGAAAGCCGAAGATCAGGGCGAGCGCCGTGGTGGCGAGCGAGGCGATCAGCGTCAGCCACAGCGCGTCCAGCGACCCCGAGCTCGTGATCGTCTTGGTCATCGAGGACCACGGCGCCCTGATCACGAGCCCGGTCAGCGGGAGGATGAAGAACAGCGCCGCGATCGCGGCGAGGCCCGAGATGACGGGGTTGAACCTCTGCCCGGATCGCGACACGCCTACTTCCCGGCCGGCTTGAAGCCGAAGCTCTGCAGCACCTTCTGCCCAGCCGGGCCGAGGACGTAGTTGATGAACGCCGTCGCGCCGTCCTTGTTCGGCGCGTCCTTGAGCGCGACGATCGGGTACTCGGCGGTCACGTTCTGGTTCGCCGGGATGGTCACGCCGGAGATCTTGTCGCCGCCCGCCTTGACGTCGGTGGTGTAGACGACCCCGGCGTCCGCCTCGCCGAGCGTGACCTTGGTGACCACCGAGCTCACGCTGGTCTCCTCGCTCACCGGGTGCACGGTGACGCCGGCCTTCTTGAAGACCTCCTGCGTGTACTTCCCGCAGGGAACGTCGGAGGCGCAGACGGCCACCTTGACGTCGGAGTTGGCCAGGTCGGAAACGGACTTGATGTGCTTCGGGTTCCCGGCGCCGACCATGATCTCCAGGGTGTTGCTTGCGAAGTTCTTCGGGCCGGACGCCAGGTTGTCGTTGGTGACCGTGTCCATGTTCGTGGTGTCGGCCGACGCGAACACGTCGGCGGGCGCCGCCTGCTTGATCTGGGTGGCGAGCGAGGAGCTTCCTGCGTAGTTGAACTTCACTGATACGCCCTGATTGGCCTGCTCGAACTGCTTGCCGATCTGGTCAAAGGCGTCCTTGAGCGACGCGGCAGCGAACACGACGACAGCTCCCGACACCTTCTGCGATGCAGAGGTCGTGCGGACGGTGCTGCTCGACGACGTTCCGCACGCCGCCGCCAGCATCGCGACGATAGCGAGGCAGATGACTGCCACGCCCATCCGGGCTCTGTGATTACGCATGCGCTCTCCCCGATTAGTCCCACTGTGCCTACCCGGATGGTTACCGAATGTAACGTGACCACTCCGCAAGGTCAGCAGCCAGCGCCGCGGCGTTAGCGGGCGTGGAGGTGGTCGCTGGGCAGGTGGCAGGCGGCCACCGCTGGCGGTCAGCCGGATGGCGGGGTTGCGGACGGCCACCGCTGCCGGTCAGCCAGATGGCGGGGGGGCGGGCGGCCCCGGGACGGACATCGGAGCAGAGTCCGCGGCCTGACCGAAGGTGAGACGGCCGTTGTTCATGATCCCGACGCGCTGGGCCCGCCGGGCGATCTCGGTGTCGTGGGTGACCAGGACCAGGGTGAGCCCGCGTTCGCGCCAGAGCCGTTCCAGCAGGCCGATGATGTCGTCGCGGGTGTCCTCGTCCAGGTTGCCGGTGGGCTCGTCGGCAAGCACCACCTCGGGCTCCTTCACCAGCGCCCGGGCGATCGCGACCCGCTGCTGCTGGCCGCCCGAAAGCTCCGAGGGCAGATGCGTGGCCCGGTCGGCCAGACCGACGGCGTCGAGCGCGGCGGCGATCCGCGCCCCCCGGTCCGCCGCGCCGATCCGCAGCGGGATGAGGGCGGCCTCGACGTTCTCGGCCGCAGACAGGGTGGAGATCAGGTTGAACGTCTGGAAGATGAAACCGATCTTCTCGGCGCGCAGGGCAGTGAGCTGGGTCTCGCGCAGCGCACCCACATCGGTGCCGTCCAGCTCCACTGTTCCCTCGGTCGGCCGGTCGAGGGCGCCGAGCAGGTTCAGCAGCGTGGACTTGCCGTGCCCGGTGCGGCCCTGCACCGCTAGCCATTCGCCGTCGCCGATCACCAGGCTCAGTCCCGTGACGGCCCGGACGGTGCGCCGGCCCTTGTGGTAGAGCTTGGCAACCCCGGTCAGCTTGTACACCAGTGTTCTCCTGTCTTCAGAAGGTCTGTCGGCGACGGATCAGGCCACCAGGGCCAAGGCGTCGGCGGGGCTGAGCCTGGCGATCCGCCAGCTTCCGAGCGCCCCTGCCACCAGCCCGCCGAGCAGGGCCAGGAGCACGGCCAGCACGATCACGTCCACCGTGACCGACGGGTGCAGCGGGATGGCCACCACGCGCGGCGCGGTGGCGGGGTCGAGTTCTCCGGTGGGCGCGCCGCCTGCCGCCTGGCCCGCCGCCTGCGAAAACGCCCGAGAAGATCCCGGGATCACGGCGGACACTTTCGGCGCGATAGCGGAAATGACCGCCGCGCCCGCGAACCCCAGGCCCACGCCGGCCGCCGCGCCGACGATTCCCATGGCCACCGACTCACCCAGCACCTGGGCGACGATCCGCCGGGTCCGCCATCCGAGCGCCTTCAGCGCGCCGAACTCGCGCACCCGCCGGGCCACCGCGGCCATCGTCAGCAGGCTGGCCACAGCGAATGCGGCGATCAGCACCAGCACCGCCAGCCACTTGCCCAGGTCGTTGGCCAGCTTTGCGGCGCTGGTCACCGAGCCGGTTACCTCGCTGGCCAGGCTCGCCGCGGTGGTCACGGTGCAGCGCGGCAGCAGGCTGGTGATCTCCCGGGTCACCGCGGGTACATCGGCCGCGCTGGCCGCAGCCACGTAGATCATGTCCACCTCGCCGGTCGCGGCAGAGCCGCGGGCGAGCTCAAGTGCTTGGGCCCGCGCCAGCGGGATGTAAATATCGTCCGGGCTGCCGCCATCCTGCGGCTGCCGGACGATGCCAATGACCCTGAACTTGACCTCGTCGATGGTCATCGTTGAGCCGGTTTTCAGGTTGTTGCTGGTCGCGTAGCCAGAATCCACCACGGCGACATCGGAATGGGCGTCCGCGGCGGTGAGCGAGCGACCGGAGGCGATCGTTCCAGCACTCAGTGGCCCGAGCTCCAGGTGCCCGGTGTCTACGCCGTCCACGCTGAAAAAGACCGGGGACGGCGGCAGCGGTTTCGGGCCGCCGGCCCGCCCGTGGTTCCGCGGGATCGTGAGCGCGATGTCGGAGAGCAGCAGCCCGCCCGCGGCCGCCGACACGCCATGCAGCCTGGCCACTGCCGCCACGTGCGCCGAGGTGAACGCTGAGTACGGCGCACCCAGGCTCTGGACGCTCTGGCCCGCCGGGACCTCCTCGCACTTCCCATTCTGGCAGTCTTCCGCGCCGTTCGCGTTGGCGATGAGGTCCCCGGTGCCTCCCACCTTCACCTGCCCGAAGCGGCCCGTCAGGACGGCCGGGCCGGTCACCGTCACGTCGGTGCCCACCCCGTACAGCCCGCTCAGCACGCCGGCCTCCGCCTTCTTCACGCCGGCCGACGCGGCGGAGACCGTGACCACCAGGCCGACTCCCAGCGCCAGGCCCAGCGCGATGAAGATCGCCTGGCGCATCCGCCGGCGCAACTCGCGCCGCAAATACGTGATGAAGAACATCGGATACTCCTCACGGTTCAGTGGGTAGCCCGGCCCGGTGCCACGGTTCGGTGGGTAACCGGCCGAGGCCCAGTTCAGGTCGGTAGCCTGCCGCGGCGGTGGTCGGGTACCTGGTCTGCCCGGCAGCTTGCAGGCAGTTGTACAGAACGGGCGGTCACAGCGCGGTCACCACTGTGACCTGGCTGTGACCGCCAACCTGGCATGTTGTGAACCAAGGTGAACTGGCGAGACGTCATCCGGCGGGTCACCGCGGGTGCGAGGCTGGGGCCAGGAGAAACCGATGAGGGTGCTGGTAGCAGAGGACCATGACCGGCTGGCCCGGGCCATCGCGGCGGGCCTGCGCCGCTACGGCTTGACCGTCGATGTGTCCCTCGACGGCGACGACGCGTTGGCGCGTCTGGGCACCAACCGCTACGACGTGGTGGTGCTGGACCGGGACCTGCCCGGTACCCACGGCGACGAGATATGCCGCGCGCTGGCCGCCGAGAGGTCCGAGAGCCGGGTGCTGATGCTCACCGCGGCCAGTTCGGTCCAAGACCGGGTCGACGGGCTGGGCCTGGGTGCCGATGACTATCTGCCGAAACCGTTCGACTTCGCCGAATTGGTGGCCCGTGTCCGGGCGCTGGGCCGCCGCCCCGGCGCCGCCCAGCGGGCCGACCTGGCCTACCGTGACCTGGCCGTCAATCCCGAGAAACGGATCGCCACCCGCGCCGGGCAGCGGCTGGCGCTCAGCCCGAAGGAGTTCGCCGTGCTGGAATGCCTGCTCGCCGTCGACGGAAGGCCGGTTTCCGCTGAGGAGTTGCTGGAACGGGTGTGGGACGAGGCGACCGACCCATTCACCACCACGGTCAAGACCACCATGAACCGGCTGCGGGCAAAGCTCGGCGATCCGCCGGTCATTGAGACGGTCCGCGAGGCCGGCTACCGCATCGGAGGCTCATGATGCCCGCCCCACGCCTTCGGGTCATGGCGCCCGGCTGGCCGCGCCTGCCGCGCCGCTCCGCCCGGCTGCGCCTTACCGTCCTGTACGGCGGCGTGTTCCTGGTGTGCGGCGCGGCTGTGCTCGCGCTTACCGACCTGCTCGACGGGTACGCGGCGCACCTGGCGACCGAAATCACCAGGTTGCCGCTGGGCGCCTTCGCGGGCGGCACCTTCGGCCGCGCCGCCCAGCGGGCTGCCGTTCCGCCGGCCAACGCTGGCTTCTCCAAGGAGCAGGCTCAGGCGGCGGCCGTCAGGGCGGCTCTGGCGCAGATCGCCTTCGACAGGGACCACCTGCTGATCACCTCCGCGATCGCCCTGGCTGCCGTCGCCGTGGCCGCCGTCGCGATCGGCTGGGTCATCGCCGGTCGGGTGCTGCGCCCGCTGAGCACGATCACCGCCGCGGCCCGGCGGATCTCCGCCAGCAGCCTGCACGAGCGGCTCGCCCTGCCCGGGCCGGACGACGAGCTCAAGGAACTCGCCGACACCCTCGACAACCTCCTGGCCCGGCTTGATGCCGCCTTCGACGCCCAGCGGCACTTCGTCGCGAACGCCTCGCACGAGCTGCGCACTCCGCTGACCGCCGAGCGGACTCTGCTGCAGGTCGCGCTCGACGATCCCGGCATTACCAGCGAGGATTGGCGGGCCACCGCCAGAGAAGTACTCGCCTCCAACGCCGAGCAAGAACGACTCATCGAAGGCCTCCTCGCCCTGGCCAGCAGCGAACGCGAGCTCGATCACTGCGAGCGAATCGACCTGCGCACGATCTGCCACGACGTGCTGCGGCGGCCCGGCCCTCACACGGACGCCCTCGGATTGCGCATCGAGACGGCGCTCGGTGCTGCTCCGCTCGACGGCGACCCAAGACTCATCGAGCGCCTGGTGGGGAACCTGGTCGACAACGCCACCGGCCACAACGTGACCGGCGGCCAAGTTTGGGTCGGCACCGCCGTGAGCGGTGGCTCGGCCGTGCTAACGATGACCAATACCGGACCGGTCATACCGGGCGGCGAAGTCGACCGGCTGTTCCAGCCGTTCCAGCGCCTCGACCCGGGCCGGACTCATCGGGGCGACGGCCAGGGCCTCGGACTGTCGATCGTCAGGGCGATTGCCGCCGCCCATGGCGCCACCATCACCGCCCGCCCCCGGCCTGGCGGCGGCATGACGATCGACATCGTCTTCCCGCCGCCGTGTCCCGTCAGCCCTCCGCAGACCCGCCGGCCGACTGTCCACGAGCCGCCCTGGCGTGACCAGATCGCCGCTACCCTTTGACGGTGGGCAGGTTGGCCGGATACCGAGCCGTCACCGGGGCCGCGAGGCGATGAGGCGGCGGGCATACCGAATGCCGGCCGGGCTGCTCGCGCTGGCCGCGATCGCCTGGGTGGCCGGGGGCCCGGCGGCGGCCGCGGTCTCGCCCGGCCCGGCCGGCGGAACCGCCTGGACCGTCTACCACGACGGGCCGGCGGGCACCGGCGTCGCCCCAGATGTCACCTCGGTGAACACGACGGCCAGAGCGTGGACCTCACCCGCGCTCGACGGACAGATCTACGGCGAACCGCTGGTTTTCGACGGCCGGGTGTACGTAGCCACCGAGAACGACACCGTGTACGCGCTGAACGCCAGCAACGGCGCCAGGGTCTGGTCGGCGCACCTGGGAACCCCGGTGCCAGCGACGGAGCTGCCCTGCGGCGACATCACGCCCACTGTGGGGATCACCGGCACACCGGTCATCGACCCGTCCCGCCGCGAGATCTTCGTTGTGGCCGACGAAGTGGTCAACGGGGCGCCGGCGCACGTGCTCGCCGGCCTGGATACCACGACCGGCAAGACCGAGATGACCCAGCACGTGGACCCGGCCGGGGCCAACACGGCCGCGCTGCTGCAGCGCACCGGCCTGACCCTGGACGACGGCCGGGTGGTCTTCGGCATGGGCGGCAACTTCGGCGACTGCTCGGCCTACAAGGGCAGAGTGATCGCGGCACCGGAGACCGGCGGGAAGCCGGTGACCTTCACCGTGGACGCCGGGGCCGGCGAGTCGCAGGGCGCGATCTGGATGGGCGGGGCGGCGCCGGTCGTGGACGGCGGCGGCCACGTCTGGGTCACCGCCGGGAACGGCTCGGTCTACTCGTACTCGCAGGCCTACGACGACAGCGACTCGGTGCTCGAGCTGTCGGCGACCATGCGGCTGCTGCAGTACTTCGCGCCGAGCAACTGGCCGGTCAACAACTCGCAGGACCTGGACATGTCCACGGCACCGGCGCTGCTCCCGGACGGCCAGGTCATCCTCGCCGGCAAGTCCCGCATCGTGTACCTGCTCGACGGCGCGCACCTGGGCGGCATCGGCCACCAGCAGGCCAGCCTCGCCAACGCGTGCCCCGAGGACATCGACGGGGGCATCGCCATGGTCGGCATGACGGTCTACCTGCCCTGCCGCACCGGCATCATCGCGGTCCGCGCTGCGCAGTCGCCGCCAGCACTGCACCTGCTGTGGAGCTCGGGAACCGGGGGCGGCCCGGCGATCGTCGCCGCCGGGCTGGTCTGGACCATCGGCCAGAACGGCATCCTGTACGGGCTCGACCCCGCCACCGGGAAGATCCGGCAGCAGGCGCCGATCGGCGCGGTGGCCAACCACTTCCCCACCCCGAGCGTGGCCGACGGCCGCATGCTCGCTCCCGCCGCGAACGACGTCGTCGCATTCACCGCGTCTGACTCCGCCGCCGCGCCGACCGCGACCCCGGCTCCTGCCACTACGGCCCCGACCAGCCACGCCGGCCAGTCCCAGCCGACGGCGAGCGGCGGGCTCGGCTCCGGGGGAATCGCCGGCATCGTCGTCGGTGGCCTGCTGGTGATCGCCGCGGCTGCCTGGATCGCTTGGCGGCGCCGGGCCAGCGGCTGACTTGGCGGAGCCGGACCAGCGGCTGACTTGGCGGCGCCGGACCAACAGCTGACCAGAAAGGGCTGGCGCATGGCGGGGAGGACGTCAAAATTGGCGTTAGCCCCAGCTACCCGGAGGTAACGTGCGCTTCTGCTACGCCGAATCGATGACCGACCCGTCGTACTACGCCCCGCTCGCGCAGGCCGCCGAGGACAGCGGCTACGACGCGATGGTGATACCGGACAGCATCTGCTATCCGGAGCGGTCGGACAGCGTGTACCCGTTCAACCCCGACGGCACCCGCGAGTTCCTCGAGGACAAGCCGTTTCTCGAGCCGTTCTCGCTGATCCCCGCGCTCGGGGCGGTCACGAAGCGGCTGCGGTTCGTGACCTTCGTGGTGAAGCTGCCGATACGCAACCCGGTGCTGGTGGCCAAGCAGGCCACCTCGACCGCGGTGCTGACCGGCAACCGGTTGGTGCTCGGCGTGGGCTCCAGCCCGTGGCGCGAGGACTACGAGGTGCTCGGCGTGCCCTGGGAGGGGCGGGGGCGGCGCATGGACGAGGAGCTCGCAGTGATCCGGGGGCTCTCAGCGGGCGGCTACTTCTCTTTCCATGGAGAAATATTTAACATACCTAATATTAAGCTTTCCCCGATTCCCAGCGAGCCCATCCCGATCCTCATCGGCGGGCACTCCGACGCCGCGCTGCGCCGCGCCGCCCGCGCCGGGGACGGCTGGCTGCACGGCGGCGGCGACCCCGCGCACCTGCCCGGGATGCTCGCCCGGCTGGCCGAGCTCCGCCGACAGGAGGGCACCACCGGCCGCCCATTCGAAGTGCACGTCATCTCCATGGACGCATATAGCGTCGAAGGTGTGCGCCGGCTCGAGGAGCAGGGCGTCACGGACGTGATCGTCGGCTTCCGGTGGCCGTACCGGGTCGGCCCTGACCTCGAGCCGCTAAACGAGAAGATTGCGAGCTTGCGCCGGTTCGCCGACCAGGTGATCGCCAAGGCGAACGCCTGACACCACGACCGGCCACGGTGCTTAGGCCGCGCTCACCGGGCGGATAAGGCGTTCACCCGATGCGGTGACGAGCGTCTTAGGGCGAGCCTGGCAGCACAAGGCAAACAGAAGCAGCGAAACGGATCGAGGTGGGTCCTATGTTCTCGGTTCTGCGGGCGCTGGGGCGGCAACTCCGCGAGGTCGTGGCCGAGTGCAACTACGCGCAGCGCCGTGCCGTCCTGCGCCGGGTAAGCCCGGAATACTACGCGCTCGAGCCGGACCAGGCGCCAGACACCTATGAAGCGTTCCTGTTCCGGGCCAAGGGACCGCTCATGCGCGAGCCATCCGCGGCTCAGCGCTCTCACGGGCAGCTGATCGGCTGACCTGGCTGCAGAACGGCGCACAGCCGGCTGACGGCGGTGGTGAACGCGTGCGCGGGCGGCGTCCCGTACCCGATGACCAGCGCCTCCGGGTAGTCGGTCCCGGGCATCCGGTAGTGCCGCATCCCGTCCAGGGCGAGGCCGCGGGCCGCGGCAGCGGCCACGATCTCGGCCTCGCCCACGCCGGGCGGCAGGTGCAGCACCGCGTGCATGCCCGCGGCCACGCCGGTAATCCTCGGGTCCGGCAGCGCCCGGGCCAGCGCCGCGATCAGCCGGCCCCGGCGCCGCTGGTAACGCAGCCGGGAGCGGCGCACGTGCCGGTCGTAACCACCCGAGGTAATGAACTCGGCCAGGGTCAGCTCGTCCAGGCTGCTGCCGTGCCGGTCGGCTCGTTCCTTGGCCGACAGCACGTCAGCGAGCATCCGGCGCGGCACGACCAGCCAGCCCAGCCGGACAGCGGGCGCGAGCGTCTTGCTCGCCGTGCCCGCGTAGATCACGTGCTCGGGGGCGAGCGCCTGCATGGCCCCGATCGCCCGCCGGTCGTAGCGGAACTCGCCGTCATAGTCATCTTCGATGATCACCGCTCCGGTGCGCGCAGCCCACGCCACGGCCTGGTTGCGGCGCAGCGGCGCCAGCGCGACGCCGAGCGGGAACTGGTGCGCCGGGGTGAGCAGCAGCGCGGCGCAGTCCGGCACCTGGCTGATCACCGCGCCAAGCGGGTCGACCGGCACTGGCAGGGCGCAAAGCCCGGCCGCCTCGAGGACCTCACGGTGCTGCCGGTGGCCGTACGCCTCTACCCCAACCGCGGCGGCACCCGAGCCCGCCAGCACCCGGCCGAGGAGCGACAGCCCCTGGGTGAACCCGGAGCAGATCACGATCTGGTCTGCGGCGGCCCGCACGCCGCGCGCCCGGGCCAGGTACGCGGCGAGCGCGGCGCGCAACTCGGGCTGCCCGCGGGGGTCCCCGTAGCCGAAGGCGCCGGACGGCGCGGCCGTCACCGCTTTCCTCGCCGCCGCCAGCCACGCGGTGCGCGGAAACTCGCTCAGGTCGGGCAGTCCGGCCTTCAGGCTGTTACGCAACGCCTCCCCCGGCTCTGGCACCGTCGCGGCCGGTGCCGCGACCGCCGGAGGCTGCGCTGCGGGGTGCTCGGCCACGCGGGTCCCGGAGCCCTGCCGGGCGGTCAGCCAGCCCTCGGCCACGAGCTGGCCGTACACGTCGGCCACTGTGTTCCGGGCCACACCAAGGTCGGCGGCCAGCGTCCGGCTGGCCGGCAGCCGGGTCCCGGCTGCCAGCCTGCCGGTCTGCACCGCCTGCCGCAGCGCGGTCTCGAGCGACGCACGCACCCGCGGGCCGGCCAGCTCGACGTGCAGGTCGAGCCCGGAGCCGACCGGCCCGGAGGCGTCACGTTCCGGATGATTATTGGCCCATGAATCTTCCATATAAATGGACCATAGACCTGGGCCTAAGCCTGGCTAGCGTGGAGGGCATGACAACGACAGCGACAGAAATCCCGGTCCGGCTCGACTTCGACGCGCACGCCCCGGCGTTCGCACGGGCCATGGGCCACCTGGACCACACCGCCACCAAGGAACTCGACCGCGTCGACTTCGACCCCAGGCTGCGCGAGCTCGTCCGGGTCCGCGCCTCGCAGCTCAACGGCTGCGCGTACTGCATTGACATGCACACCAAGGACGCCCGCGCGATCGGCGAGACCGAGCAGCGCCTGTACGGGATCGCGGCGTGGCAGGAGACCCCGTACTTCACGCCGCGGGAGCGGGCGGCGCTCGCGTTCACCGAGGCGGTGACGCTGGTCGCAGGCTCCCACGTGCCGGCCGAGGCGTACCAGGCGGTCGCCGCCGAGTTCACGCCCGACGAGGTCGCCGCGCTGCTCGGCCTGATCGTTACCATCAATGCCTGGAACGCAATCGCGGTCAGCACCCGCGCCTGGGTGCCCGGCTCCTACCAGCCCTGACAGGACGCTCCGATGACACAGCCGACCGACGCCGCCGCCCGTTTCCTGCAACTGCACCGCCCTGGCCAGCCGCTGCTGCTGCCCAACCCGTGGGACATCGGGTCGGCGCGGGTGCTGGCTTCGCTGGGGTTCGAGGCCCTCGCGACGACGAGCAGCGGGTTCGCGGCGACCCTCGGCCTGCTCGACGGATCAGTGACGCGGGATCAGGCCATCGGGCACGCTGCCCTGATCGTGGCGGCGACGCCGCTGCCGGTGTCCGCGGATCTGGAGAACGGGTTCGCCGACGACCCGCAGGGCGTCGCCGCCACCGTGGCCGCCGCGATCGACGCCGGGCTGGCCGGCTGCTCGATCGAGGACTTCACCGGGCGCGCTGACGATCCGATCTACGAGCCCGGGCTCGCGGCCGAGCGGGTGGCGGCCGCCGCCGAGGCGGCCCACGCGGGGCCGCGCCGGCTGGTGCTGACCGCGCGCGCCGAGAACCACCTGCGCGGCCGGGACGACCTGGCCGACACCATCGCCCGGCTGCAGAGCTACGTCGAGGCGGGCGCCGACGTGGTCTACGCGCCCGGGCTGACCCGCGCGAGCGACATCCGCGACCTGGTCGGCTCCGTGGACCGGCCGGTCAACGTGCTCGCGATGCCGGGTGCGCCGACCGTGGCCGAGCTCGCCGACCTCGGCGTTGCCCGGATCTCGGTGGGCGGCGCGTTCGCGTACGCCGCGATCGGCGCGCTGGCCGAGGCGGCGCGGGAACTGCGGGACGCCGGAACCTACGGCTACCAGCGCTATTCCGCGATCGGCCGGGACGCCACTCGCGCCGCATTCCCCGCCTGACCCGGCGGGCAGCCCGGCTTCACCCCGCTCAGGCCGGCAGCCGGAACCGGGCGAACAGGGCGCGGTGGTCCGTGCCCGGCAAGGCGTGCAGCGACGTGGTGAGCACGGCGCAGCGCGGGTCGACCAGGACGTGGTCGACGGTGAACAGGGCCGGCCGGCCGCGGGGTTCCGGCCCCCAGGTGGGCATAAGGCCGTTCCCGACCTGGCTGGCGGCGTCGACGTAGCCGAGGCTCAGCAGCCGGCGGAACTGCGCGTGATCGACGGTCGCGTTGTAGTCGCCCACCAGGACCACCGGGGGGTCGCCCGGCGCGGCGGCGGGCGGCAGCGCGTCGAGCTCGCCGCGCCACCGCGGGGCCGCGGCCAAGGACCATGACGGCCACGGCGGGTGCGGATGGACGCAGACAAGCTGCACGGAATGCCCCGACGGCAGGTCGAGCCGCGCGGTGGGCTGAGAGGCGTAGCTCGGCCCGATCGTCAGGCCGTCGCGCAGCGGGAAGCGCGCGTAGATGCCGCTGCCGCGGTACCGGTAGCCCTCGATCTCGAGCATCTCGTTGGGCAGCAGCTCGTTCAGCCCGGCCCGCTTCAGCTTGATCTTCGCATCGTCGGTGAGCTCCTGCAGGAACAGCACATCTGCGCCGGTCGCGCGGACGAGCCCGACGAGGGCCGGGGCGGCTGCGCCGCCCTGCAGCATGTTGACGGTCAGCACGGCCAGCTCGGGACCGCTGGCGTCGGGCTGGCGGTGCCGGATCGCCCGCGGGACGACCACGGCGGCCATGGCGGCGGCCGCGGCGGCGGCGGTGACCGAAGGCCCCTTGCGGCGCAGCGCCAGCGCGGCCAGGCCCGCTCCCGCAGCGGCGTGCGGGGTCAGCGACATCATCGGCACCGCGGCCCGCTCCAGCAGGCGGAAACGGTCCACCGCCGCAAGTCGGGCGACCGCCCATCCGGCGATGCAGCCCGCTACGGTCCACTCAACGCGCGGCGAAGGCACGGGATCATAGTGGCACGACTCCAGGACAGAATTGGACAGCTCCCCCGGTACTGGCGCGCCGGGATCTGCCTCCCCGGCCTGCTGGCCCGGCGCGTTCCGGCCGGTCAGGGCCTAGTGGTGATGTTCGTGTGCGGTGCGGGCGGCTCCGGAATCGTCGGCTTCAGCCTGTGGAAATACGGCAGAAGCTCGGCATGCCGGTACTGAAATTGCGGCTGCCGGTCCGTGCTTGCCCTCCCCGGCAAGCCGATCAGCGCTGCGACTGCCAGTACCCCGGCGCATCCTGCAACCACATCGCGCAGGACTTCGCTCCTCATGACCTCTCTAACTCCTGAGCTGGGACAGAAGTGCCAGCCGGCCGCCTGCTTGCGCAGGGCCGTGTCACGCCTTCCCAGCTTGACACGTCATTGGTAGGAAGGGGCACGGCAACGGAAGAGGACGTGGTGAACCGACCCGACTGGCTGGCAGAGCAGTTCGAGGCCCATCGCGCTCACCTGCGGGCGGTGGCGTACCGGATGCTCGGCTCGCCCATCGAGGCCGACGATGCGGTGCAGGAAGCCTGGCTGCGGCTCAGCCGCGCCGACACCAGTCACGTCACCAACCTCGGCGGGTGGCTGACCACGGTCGTCGCCCGGGTGTGCCTGGACATGCTGCGCTCGCGCACGTCACGGCGCGAGGAGCCGCTCGGCGCGCGGCCGGGCGAGCCGGGCGAGGTCGCCGCGGCGGCGGCCGAAGGAACCGACCCCGAACACGAGGCCATGCTTGCCGACTCTGTCGGTCTCGCGCTGCTGGTGGTGCTCGAGACGCTGGCCCCGGCCGAGCGGGTCGCGTTCGTGCTGCACGACATGTTTGCGGTGCCGTACGAGGAGATCGGCGCGATGCTCGAGCGCTCGCCGGGCGCGACCAAGCAGCTGGCCAGCAGGGCCCGCCGCCGGGTGCAGGACACGGCCACGGTGCCGGACACGAACCTGTACCGGCAGCGGGAAGCCGTCGGCGCGTTCTTCGCGGCCTCGCGCAACGGCGACTTCGACGCGCTGGTCGCGATGCTCGACCCGGACGTGGTGGTACGCCCCGACCGCGCTGCGGTCGCCCTGGCCGGCTCGCTGGGCGAGCTGCACGGCGCGGAGGCCGTGGCAGGTAACTTCGCCCGCCGCGGCGCCAAGGGCGCCCGGATGGCGCTGATCAACGGGATCCCCGGAGCGGTGTGGGCTCCGGGCGGCAGGCCGCGGGTGGTCTTCGGCTTCACCTTCGTGGACGGGAAGATCACCGCCATCGACACGCTCGCCGATCCAGTTCTCGTGGGCCAGCTCCACGTGGCGATCCTGAGCGGCTGACCCGCGTGGCGTGGTGGCGTAAGCGGCGCAGACACGACGCCAGCGAGCTAGCCGCAACCGGACGCTAACCCGCCGGTTGCCGTGCCACCAGCCCGGGCGGCGCTAAGCTCATTCCGATGCGAGGGCGAGCGCGGCATGAGTGACCGGCTGATCGGCCAGCCGCCGCCAGACAACACAGCCGATCACGATTCCGCGCGCGGTGAAGCCGCGCCGCAACACGGGGAAACCGGCGACGACGTGCCTGACCAAGGCGATCCAGATTCTGGCGCGCGCCAGGGACCCAGCGAGGGCGCGGGCGACAGCGAGTATTCCGGGCCCGGCGAGCACTCCGGGCCGGACGAGCCCGCTGGGTCCGGCGGGGCGGGTCCGCGCGGCCGACATGGCACCAAACCGGCCAAGGCCCGGCGGCGCCACTCGTTCTGGCGCGAGCTGCCGGTGCTGATCATCACCGCGCTGGTAATCGCGCTGCTGATCAAGACCTTCGTCCTGCAGGCATTCTTCATCCCGTCGGGCTCGATGGAGAACACCCTGCAGATTAACGACAAGATCCTCGTCAACAAGCTCGTCTATCACTTCAGGAACATCCAGCCCGGCGACATCGTCGTGTTTGACGGCGCGGGCTCGTGGACTCCCGAGCTGCCGTCGCATCCCAGTTCCGACCCGATCGTCCGGGCCTACGACGTGACGCTGAAGCCGCTGTTCGAGGCCGTCTCCGGCCTGTTCGGCACCGCGCCGGGCCAGACCGACTTCATCAAGCGGGTGATCGGCGTCCCGGGCGATCATGTGATCTGCTGCAACGCCCAGGGCCTGGTCACCGTCAACGGGGTGGCGCTGCACGAGCAGTCCTACCTGTACCCGGGCGAGACCCCCAGCGAGGCCCCGGCGGGCTACTCCGGCCGCTTCAACATCATTGTGCCGCCGGGCCGGCTATGGGTGATGGGCGACAACAGGGCGGTCTCCGACGACTCGCGGCTGCGCCAGGCCGACCCCGGCCACGGCACGATCCCGGAAAGCTCGGTCATCGGCCGGGCCTTCATGATCGTGTGGCCGCCGTCCCGGTGGCGGATCCTGCCGATCCCCTCGACGTTCCTGCAGCCCGGCATCGCCAAGTCCGGCTCGTCGGCCGCCGCCTTGCCTGGTGCAGCACCGTCCGGTGCAGTCCGGATCGAACCCGCGGCGCCGTTCCTGCCGCTGGCGGGCGGCTTCGCCGGAGCCGTGCCGCTCACCTTGCTGCAGCGCCGCCTTCGGCGACGGCGCTGGCGCCGGCGCACGCCTGACGCGGGCTGAGCCGCCTCGTCAGCCTCGGGGCGGCAACGGGTGCCGAGGCTCGTAGATCGGGAGCTCCGTGCCATCCGGCAGCCGGATCGCGGCCACCAGACCCCAGCGCTGGTCGGACACCTCGCTCGCAACCTCGACGCCCTTGGCCGCCAACTCGGCGAGGGTGGCGTTGATGTCATCGCACATCAGGTACAGCTGGTGGTAGCCGTCACCGTCTGCGGGATGGACTGCCAGTTCGGCCGGGGGCGCGGCGAAGATCAGCCATCCTCCGCCCGCGTCGACCGACGGCAGCTCGAGGACGTCGCCAAGGAACGCGCGGACCTTCTCTGCTTCCGGCGAAAACACGATTGCGTGCAGCCCATTGATCACAGCGCGATTCTACCGCCGACGCCCGCTGGTTAAGGGCTGAGGCTCATTCCGCAGCGTGCCGGTTGATTATCTCGATGCATAAGGTGTGTAATCCACATGCCATGCGCCCAGATCTTGGAAGCCATTCCCATCACCTCTCAGCCAGCGCAGCGAATAGAGCGCGGTCACCTTTATACAGCTAGCGCGGTGCCATTTTGCCTGGCATGGAAACCGCAACGCCGGGCGCGGCCCGGTCACTACATTCGGCACGCATTCAACTGCACACACCAACCAAGTGCACGCACCGACGAATGCCCGTTGGGCCGTAGCTGACGACGCGCCGCCGCCCCCTGACGTCACCATGCCGCGGGCGCTGGCCTGGGATACGCCGCGGCGCTGGCTCGCTATCTGCTGAGGCGTGGCGTGCCACCGCACGGTGGCCGGGGCCGCGCGGTGGCACATCAGACGCCGCGGCGGGCCGCACGATGGCGCGTGCGGGCGGCCCGCCAGGGGCGCCCGGCTGGGGACGAACCGGGCGCCTGCCCGGCTCTCTCGGACAGGTAGGATCACCGTAGCACGAACAGGTGTTCTAATCAAGACGGCTTCCCATCCAGCGCGTACGTGTGTTCTAATAATCTGCATGTCTCAGCCAAGGTATGGCCCCCGGCCTCGATCAGATGTTATTCCCTGGTGCCGTCAGAACGGCCGCGGCGACCCTTCGGGAACGGTCGGCCACCCGGTGACCTGCCCCAACCGTCGTGACGGCGCGGCGGAGTCTCGCCGCCTCGACGGAGAGGTGCCGGACCCGGGAGGCACAGCGGCTCGGCACCCACGTGTTCGAGGAGAGCGGCGCCCGCCCGGCGGCCGGATTCGCTCGTCAGTTCGGGTAGGCGCGGCCGCCGCCGATCCGCGACTACCAAGATCGTTACTCGCCCCCCAGAGCGGGCAGCGGGCACCAGCCGACGGCAGCGCGAGGCCGCGACTGACCAATGCCCGGGCACCCTGCTAAGCCAAAACAATAGGAACCATTTCCTCGCGGACAGCCCAGCACGCGCCGAATGCTAGAAGGTGAGACGTGAGAACGCACTCTGACAATCCCAGCAGCCAGAAAGGCCGACGCCTCGACGATCTGAACAGCAAGACGGCCGAACTCGAGCGCGAGCTCGATGACGTCCGCATGCTGCTGAAGTGCGAGCTTGCCCGCGGCTATGACGAGATAGATATCCGCGACATCCGAGAGCGGATTGGCGAATCCGACGCGCGCACGGAAACTCTGGTCACCCAGGGTCGGCCCGGCGCCTACCGGCCGGGCCTGTCGAACCGCAGCAAGCTGACCATCGGCATTGGGCTACTGGCCGTGCTCATTGCGGTTCTCGCGATAGTGCTGTCCAGCGGCGGTGCTTCGTGGCCGGCCAGCGTGGCGACGGTGCAGAGCGAGATCACCAAGGCATGCCAGAACCCCGACGTGAGGTCCGAGCCCGGCCAGGTCGACTTTGCCTGCGCGCAGTCGACCAGCCAGATCCTCTGGGTGTTCTCCCTGCTGACGAGCGGCGACAATCCAGACTTCAACGACACGCACAACGGCAGGCTCGGGCTGGAGCCCATCGCGGCGACGCAGGGCGGGCAGATCGCACTCTCCCTCAACCTGCACAACCCATACAACCCGTACGACCCGATCGACAGCCTCGAGGTCGCCGCCCGGGCGATCAACAGCATCATCGGCGGAGCGACCGTGACCGGCAGCGACGGCCAGGCGGTGGTCCAGGCCGGTCTCGAGAGCGAGCCCGCTAACTGCCTGCGGTACACCGGTTCGGCCGCGATGACCTCGCGGGCCGGTTTCCCTAGCCTGTGCGCCAAGCCGGTCACGCCGGCGGGACAGGTCGCGCTGGTCGCTGACGTCTACCAGAAGTGGATCGTCGGGGCGACACCCAGCCAGGCGCAGGCCGCGGCGCTGCTGTTCCAGAACTCGAACAACCCGGGGAATCCGCAGGTCCAGGCGATCCTCAGGCACGTTCCCGGCACAACGCCCGCGGCCTGAACCGCTAGTCCCCCGCTGGCCCCGTCCGACGAGAGAAAGGAGAACCCATGCTTTCCGCGAGCAAGCCGAGCTGGCAGCAGGTGACCGCGCTCGTGAGCCTTAGCGCAAGCGGCACGGTCACTGGGTTCTCCTTCGTGCCCCACTCGCCGGCTGACCTGATGTCACCGACCAGCATGCCGGTTCGGCTGATGGCCCTGCAGCGATCGGTCAAGCCGGCCGCTTCGGGCGACTCCGCGCTGCGCTCGGCCATCGTCAACGTCGCGAATTACTACCTCCGCATGGCCCAGGGCAAGACCCCGGCCGAGATGGAGGCGATCATCTGGCAGCACGACAGCGTGAACGGCGTTGACCACGGCGAGTCCTGCGCCGCGTTCGCCAGCCTGACGCTGGAACTGGCCGCACATGTGGTCGGCCAGCAGAGCTGGGTGACCGGAGGCACGTCGTACCCGTGGCCGCTGCAGAAGTGGGCCGACGTCCGGGTCGACCCCAATCCGTCCTCGCCGAACATCATCTCGGTGCTCCAGGACGCCGAGGCGCACGGCCGCTGGCATCCGCTAGGTGACGGGTACCAGCCACAGCCCGGCGACTGGGTGCTGTTCGACAACCACGTCGAGGTAGTCACGAAGTACGCCGACGGCACGCTGTACACGATCGGCGGAGACTCGCTGCCGAACTTCTCAGTGAACGCTCACGAGTATCCGGCTCCGCTTTCCGGCGACGGCGCCGTGGGCTTCGTGAACAACGGCGACGTGCCGGCAGCCGCTGCCACGGCCGGTTCCGGCACTGGCATTGCCGGGGCCGCCAGCACGACCGCCGCGGGGACCGCTAGCACGAGCAGCCACCCGGCGACGGCGGCCTCTGCTCATGACTCGCGCGCCCTGCCGACGGTTCCGGGCCTTGCAACCGGAGCCAGCACCGCGTCCGCGTCCGATGACCCGGCGGTCCCTGGCACGCCCACTTCCATGATCCCGGTGGATTCGACCCACATAGCGCATCAAACCCACCGGGATCATGGCCCGACGCGTAGCCCGACGCCGGTGCGGCACAGCGCGGCGCCGGTGCGGCACGGCGCGACGCCGCCGCGGCAGGCGTACGCCGGGCACGGGACCCAGCCGAAAGCCCGGGCCGCCGAGACCGCCGACGTGCCGGGAACGAACGGGCTCTCCGAATCGGCCACTACGGCGCAGGTTACGACCTCGGGCTCCGCCGCCATCCCCGGCGTGGCCGAGCACCAGTCCACTGCGAGCACGCCCTACCAGCGCCACCAGCCGACGCAGGTGACGGCGCCGGTTCAGGGCAACAGCAGTCAGCAGGCGTTCATCGACGAAATCGCCCCCGGTGCCATCGCCACTCAGCAGAAGTACGGCGTCCCGGCGGCGGTGACGATCGCGCAGGCTATCGACGAGTCCGGCTGGGGTCAGAGTCAGCTGGCAACCCAGGACAACAACCTATTCGGGATCAAGGGTGCGGGCCCGGCGGGCAGCGACTCGAAGCCGACTCAGGAGTACGAGAACGGCCGGTGGGTCACGGTCAACGCGGGGTTCCGGGTCTACGACACCGTCGCCCAGAGCATCGACGATCACGGCGCGTTGCTCGCGAGCAGCGGGTACTACACGCGAGCGATGGCGGACCGCAACAACCCGGACGCGTTCGCCAACGCACTGACCGGTGTCTACGCGACCAATCCCGAGTACGGCAGCGACCTCATCCAGCTCATGCAGCAGTACAACCTGTACCGCTACGACGCCTCCGGGACCGGGGCAGGGGTCACCGCCGACGCATCGGGGACCGACTCTGGCACCACCGCCGACGCATCGGGGACCGACTCTGGCACCACCGCCGACGCATCAGGGACCGGCGCGGGGACCAAGGCCACCCTCGCCGGCGCCCCGGCCAAGGCCACCGCCAAACCCGACAAGCCGACGCAGCCTTCGCTGCCCGGGCTCATGCCGACGGCCTCCCCGTCACCGACACCCACACCCACACCCACACGCTCAACCTCACCGAGCCCGGCCCCGACGCCGACCGCAACCACATACCCGACGCCAGCACCCACGCCGACGGGCACCGGCGGGTCCACGCCGGCGCCCGCACCGAGCAGAACCGCAGGACCGAGGCCAATCTCCACGCCGTCCGCGGCGGGTCACTCCACACCAGCGCCCACACGCACCCCGACTCGGTCGGCCCCCGCGACGGCGCGCCCCACACCAGCGCCTACTCCCACGCCAACCCGGGCCGCACGAGCCGCGGTCACACCAGCGCCTACTCGCAGGCCGACTCGGTCCAGCCCCGCGACGGCGCGCCCAGCACCAGCGTCTACTCCTACGCCAACTCGGTCCGCACCAGCCGCGGCTGCGTCAGCACCAACCCCGAGGATTCCGGGGCTGGGGTCGCCTGCGCCGGCGACGTCAACGCCACAGCCACGCAGTTCACGGACCCCGCAGTCACGCACGTCCGGGACGTCACGGGCACGGGCCGCGCGGACGCCGGAGCCGCTCGCGTCGCGGACGGACGACGCCGGGTGGGCCGCGGGTTCAGGGATCGCCATGGCCGCCATGACAGAGATGAGGCGGCGGACCAAGCGCGCTCAGCGAGGCAACGCGGTGGACCCGGACGACCGGCCGGTGTCGACCTCGGTCTCCTCCACACTGACCACGTCCGTGGACCGGCCGCTCCCGTCGGCCCAGCGTTGGCCGGCCGACCCGGACCCGGACCGGGCTCCGGTCCGCCGTTATCAGCACCGCCTGCCGACCTCGGTCAAGAACGACTTCGTCGGCATGGCCAGGGGCCCGCTGCTGCACGGCGAGCTGCTGTACCGGGATATCGCCGACAGCGTCGGCCTGAGCTGGGAGCTGCTGGCGGCGTGCGACTGGATGCAGTGCCAGGCCCGGCCGCGTTACTCGCCGGTGCACGGCGAGAAGCTGGGCGCCCGCAACCACGACGGCACCATCTACTGGTCCAGGTCGGAGGCTCTCGGGCAGTGCGCCGTGGAGCTGGTCTACCTGGCGGACGCCGTCTACGGCATCGACCTGACCACCGAGCTGCAGCTGTCCGTCGCGGACCTGGCCAGGGTCTTCGCAGCGTTCCGCTGGGGCGCGCTGCTCAAACGGCACCGCACATCGGCGATGGAATTCCCGTACTCGGTGGCCGGACTGACCGTCCAGCACCTGAACATGCGCTGGCCCAACATTGGCGATCCGAATACGCCGGACAAGCCGGGAGCACGATTCCGCAAGCCGTTTGGAGCGGTTCCTATCGTGCTGAGCCTGCATTATCCGGCCACTGTCTAGTCACCCGCGCGTTGAAAAGGAAGAAGGTGGAACGGTGGCTCGTCTTATGCTCTTTCTGCTCAGCTTGCTGACCGGCAACAGGCCCGCGCAGCGGGAACTGGCCTGGCAGCAGGCTGGTGGCTCGTACGGTGGCAGCCGGGTCATCTCGCGCGGCGAGCCGGACGGGGCGGACCGGTCCGGGCCCGGCGCCGGCGACTGGCCGGATCCGCCAGCCCCGGGCCGCCCGATGCCGGCCCGGCCGGAGCCCGACGGCCCGGCCAGGCCGCCACGGCGGCGGCGCATCCCGCCGTGGGCCAAGTGGACCGCAGTGATCGCGGTTGGGCTGATCTTCCGCAAGGCGATCGCGTCTCTGGCACTGATCGCGCTGTCGGCCGCGCTGCACGTGGTTGGCGTCAACGTGCACCTGCCGAGCATCAAATTCGGCTGGCCCTGGCAGGCGGGCACGAGCGTGGTTCACACCACGACCACGAACACCGACCTGGGGCCGTGGGTGCTGCAGAAGATCGAGGGGATCTCCAAGCCTGCGCTCGGCCGGGTCAGCTTCAACTTCCTGTTCACGCACAAGGTGTCGAAGAACATCGGCCCGTGGCCGTGCTGGTACGCGAGCACGTTCTACGCGGTCGGGTACGCCTCCGCCACGGTCGACCTCAACCCCGGACCGTCCTGGTGGGCGCCTGCCACGGGCCACTACGCGCTGCGGGTGCTGACTCGCCCGGCGGACGGCAAGCCGGGAAGCGTGAGCGTCAGCGTGGTCCTGCCGCAGCCCCAGCTTCCGCAGTCCGTACACGATGTGGCCATCGACGACATCCCATCCAAGCCGGTATCCACCCAGCACAGCTGGACCTATCCAGGATTCGGCTGCGGCGTTCTGCTGCGGCCCCAGTTTGCCCAGTCGGTGCTTTACGCGCAGGCGCAGCAATTGGCGTTCTACAAGTCAACCCACGTGCCGCAGATCACCCGCCCGCTGATTAACGCGGCCGAGACCGAAGCAGCGCAAATGATCAGGAACAATTTCATCCAGCCGACCCTGAACGCTTTCGGCTATACGCTCGACAGTTTTGCGGTCACTTGGGCCAAGGGCTGACACATTCCATGATCTGGGTGGATTATGAGCAAATAGGGCACCTCAGCTACCACGATCATGAACGAGGCCGCGCCGCGGCCGGCTCGGTGTACGGAGAGGGCGCGGTCCGGAGTGAGCCTGCACATCGCGGTGGTCGGCGGCGGCATCGGCGGGCTGGCGGCGGCGGCGTTCCTGCATCGCGCGGGCCTGACCGCGACCGTGTACGAGCAGGCCAGCGAGATCAGGGAGATCGGCGCCGGACTGGTCGTGGCGCCAAACGCGGTACGGCTGCTGCGGCGGCTTGGCCGGATCGAGCTGTTCCGCCAGACGGCCGTGCCGCTCGAGGTGGGCTGGGAGTTCCGCCGCTGGCAGGACGGGCGGGTGCTGTTCTCGCAGCGGATGGGCGCGGAGTGCGAGCGGCTGTACGGCGAGTGGTGCTACACCGCGCACCGCGCCGACCTGCTGGACACCCTGTTGTCCGCGGTGCCGGAGCCAGGGCCGCGGCTCGATGCGCGCTGCGTGGGGATACGGCGCGTCGGCGACCGGGCCGAGCTGAGCTTTGCCGACGGCTCGACCGCCACCGCCGACGTCGTGATCGGCGCCGACGGCACGCACTCGGTGGTCCGCGATGCCGCGCTGAACGCGGAGGCTCCCGGGCCGCCCCGGTTCTCCGGGGTGTGCGCGTACCGCTGCCTGGTCCCGGCGCAGCGGGCGCCGGAGTTCGCGCTGCGCCCGGTGCAGACGCTCTGGCTCGGACCCGGCCACCACTTCGTGCACTACCCGATCTCGGCCGGACGCTACGTCAACGTGGTCGCGTTCGCCCCGGCGGGCGACTGGCGGATCGAGTCGTGGACCGCCGAGGGCAGGATCGAGGACCTGCGTGCCGAGTTCGCGGGCTGGGACCCGCAGCTCACCAGCCTGCTGGCGGCGGCCGACCGGACCGGCCGGTGGGCGCTGCTGGACCGCGGCCCGCTCTCCCGCTGGACCGATGGGCCGCTCGCGGTGATCGGCGACGCCGCGCATCCGATGTTCCCGTTCCTCGGGCAGGGGGCCGCGCAGGCGATCGAGGACGCGGCCGTTCTGGCCGGCTGCCTGGCCGCCGACCAAGGCGACCCGACGGCCGCGCTGCGCCGCTATGAGACGTTGCGCAAGCCGCGCGCCTCCCAGGTCCAGCTGCTCAGCCACCTCCGGCTGGACGCCAATCACCTGCCCGACGGGCCGGAGCAGCAGGCCAGGGACGCCGCATTCGCCGGCGCGGACCCGCTCGCGCACAACGCGTGGATTTACGGCCACGACCCAGAGGAAGACGTAACGGAGCCCAGTCGCTGATGGCGTCGCGTTCAGGGCTCTATGGCTGGACCACGACCTTGACGGGATCGCCGTCGCGCTCGGCAACCACGCGCAGCGCCTCGGCGATGTCCTTCAGCGGGAAGTGGTGGGTGACCATCTCGGCGCCGCGGATCTTGCCCTGCGCGGCGAGCGCGACCGCCCGCTTGACGTTGTTGCCGCCCTCGCCGCGTGAGGTGTGGATGCTGATGTCGTTGCGGACGATCGCGGACAGGTCGATCGTCACCACGGCGGGGTAGAACGCGACGATCACGATCTTGCCGCCGCGCTTGGTGGCCTGCGCGCACTGCTGCGGCGCGTCGAGGCCGCCGGAGCACTCGATCGTCATGTCCGCGCCGGCGCCGCCGGTGAGCCCGAGGACTGCCTGCACCGGGTCGGTCTCGCGGGCGTTCACCACGTGGTCGGCGCCGAGCCTGCGGCCGAGTTCGAGCCGGGACGGGCGGGTGCCGACGAGGATGACCTGGTTCGCGCCGAGCGCCTTGAGCACCTGCACCGTGGTCAGCCCGACCGGCCCCGGGCCGAACACGGCCACGTCCAGCCCGGCGACGTATCCGCCGGCGACGTCGAGCCCGTAGAGGCCGGTGCCGGCGGTGCTGATCAGCACGGCGTCTTCGAAGCTCAGCGACGGCGGTAACCGGTACAGCGAGCCGACGTGGTGCACTGCATACTCGGCGAACCCGCCGTCCGCGGTCATGCCGGTGGCCCGGTGGCCCTTGGCCCTGTCGCCGTAGTTCAGGCACGCCGTGTACTTGCCGATCAGGCAGTTGTCGCAGCGCCCGCAGCCGCGGTGGGCCTCGATGCACACCCGGTCGCCGGGAGCGAACTCGTCCACGTGGCTGCCCGTCGCGGCCACCGTGCCGGTCCACTCGTGTCCGGGGGTGTAGTCACCGAACGGCGGCGTCTGCGGGAAGTGGCCGCCGAAGATCTTCAGGTCGGTTCCGCACATGCCGCACATCGCGACCCGCACCAGCACCTCGTCGGGCGCTGGCCGCGGGACCGGGCGGTCGACGACACGGATGTCGCCGGGGCCGAACAGCACCGCTGCGCGCATCGACTCCGGGATCTGCGGGCGGGCCGGCGCCCTCGGCTCGTCGGTCATGGCGGGCTCCCATCGGTGGCGCGATCTGATCCCATCGTGCCTCTTCTTGCCACATTCGACCAGAAAACGCCCGCTCTCAGCAGCGCTCGCTCAGGGCAGTTCGGCGGGGCCCGGCGTCTGCTTCAGTGCGTCAAGGAAGGTCGCCGCCCAGTGCCGCACGTCGTTTTCGAACACCCGGCGGCGCATCGACCGCATCCGGCGTTTGGTCTCCTGCGGCAACATCGTCACCGCGCGGACGATCGTGTCCTTCATGCCGTCGATGTCGTGCGGGTTGACGAGCAGGGCTCCGGCGAGCTCGTCGGCCGCGCCGGTGAACTCGCTCAGCACGAGGACACCGTTCTCGTCGTTCCGGCAGGCGACGAACTCCTTGGCGACGAGGTTCATGCCGTCGCGCAGCGAGGTCACCAGCATCACGTCGGCGGCCAGGTAGAGCGCGGCCATCTCCTCGCGCGGGTAGGACTGGTGCAGGTAGTTCACCGGCGGCGAGCTGTCCAGCTCGCCATGCTGCCCGTTGATCCGGCCCACCGTGGTCTCGACCTCTTCGCGCAGCACGCGGTACTGCTCGACGCGCTCCCTGCTGGGGCTGGCCACCTGGATCAGGACCGACCCCGGTGACCGGAGCCGTCCCTCGTCGAGCAGCTCGCCGTAGGCGTTGAGGCGATGGAGGATCCCCTTGGTGTAGTCGAGCCGGTCGACGCCCAGCAGGATCACCTCCGGGTCGCCCAGCGCCTGGCGGATCTCCGCTGACCGGGCCCGCACGTCGTCGCGGCTGGCCAGCTCGCTGTAGGCCCTGGAATCGATCGAGACCGGGAACGCGGCGGCGCGGACCTCCCGGGCCTGCTGAACCTTCGGAGCGCGGCCCGCGTGCTCTTGCGGCGCCCTGGGTATCTCGGGCGCCTCGGGCGTTCCCACGGCCGGAGGGGCAAGGTCGAGCGGGACCCGGATCAGCGACCCTCTCGTGGTCAGCCCGGCGGCCCGGCGGCATGCCCGCAGGAAGTTCGTCGCGTCGCTCTGGCGCTGGAAGCCCAGCAGGTCGGCGCCGAGCAGGCCGACGACGATCTGACGGCGCCAGGGCAGCTGGGCGAAGATCTCGTAACCGGGGAACGGGATGTGGTTGAAGAAGCCGATGCGCACGTCGCCGCGGAGCGCGCGCAGCATGCCGGGGACCAGCTGGAGCTGGTAGTCGTTGACCCACACGGTCGCGCCGGGCGCGGCCTGCCCGGCCGCCGCCTCGGCGAAGCGCTGGTTGACCCGCATGTAAGCGTCCCACCAGGGCCGGCGGAACTCGGCCGGCACGATCACGTCGTGATACAGCGGCCACAGCGTGGCGTTGCAGAAGCCCTCGTAGAAGTCGCGGACCTCGTCGGCGGACAGGCCAACGGTCACCAGGTGCATGCCGTCCGCGTCGAACGGCTCCAGGGCGTCGCCCGCCGACCCGGGCCAGCCGACCCAGGCGCCGTTCGCGTCGCGCATGACCGGCTGGAGCGCGGTGACCAGGCCGCCGGGGCTGTGCCGCCACTGGCTCTCTCCGGAACCAGGATCGTCGACTCGGTCGACCGGAAGCCGGCTGGCGACCACCACGAAGTCGTAGTCTCCGGTCAGCCGACGCGGCGTCCCGGCGTCGCCCGCCGACTCGGGATCAGCAACACTCCTGGTCACGGACATCGCCTTTCACCCTATCCGGTGCCGAAAGGAAGCCACGGGTGGCGGCCGGGCCACGAGCCGTGCATGACAAAGCGCGGGGGGACCGGGGTCCCCCCGCGCTGTTGCTCACTAGTCGTCAGGCCTGGGTCAGGTGGCCTTCCTGATGATCAGCGGCGACATCCTTGGCGAGCCGATCCCCGTGGCCTCGTCATATCCCGGTGTGGTCGGGAAGAAGCCGTTGTTGAGGGTCGTCTGGCCGGCGCCCGTGATGTCGTGGAAGTACAGACTCGGATCGGTCTGCAGCAACCGGTACACCATCGGGTTGAAGTTGCCGCTGCGGTGGCCCTGGAAGCTGTCGCGGTCGGCGGCAATCCCGGACCACAGCGGGGACGACAGGCTGGTCCCGCCGATGCCGAACCATCCGGGCGTCGGCTGGCTGCTGCTGAACGTCCCGCAGACGCTGCCCGGCGTCTTGGAGTTGCCGGTGCAGTATTCCGCGTACGGCGTGTACTGGTCGGCGTTGGCCGAGATGTCCGGCACCTGCCGGCATCGCGTGCCCTTCGTGGCGAACGCGCACTGGGTCGTGCCGTTGCCGGTCGTGACGAACGAGTTGATCACGCCCGGGCCAGCCTGGTACCACGGACGGCCCCAGAAGCTGCTGGATCCGCCGCCGCCAGCGCCGGTGGTGTCGCACCAGTCCAGCCCGGTGTCGCCGCCCTCGTCGGCACTCTCGTTGCAGAGGCTGTCGACGTTCCAGACGCTCTCCACGCCCGCCTTGTAGGCCGGGTGGGTGTTCGTGCCCGGGTTGTCGGTCTGCCACGACGTGCCGCCCACGCTGGTCACCCAGGGCTGTGACTCGGGGTCGTCGACGGCGAGCGTCTGCGGCGTGGTGCCGCAGTCGAAGGCGCCGTCGTCACCCGCCGACGCGAACATGCTCTGCCCCTGCGTCGCCATCTGCTCGAACGCGATGTCCTCGGCCTTGGCCATGGCCGCGCCTTCTTCGCTCTCGCACTCGCCCCAGCTGGAGCTGACCGAGGCCGCGCTGTCATCGTTGGCGATCTTGGTGTACTCGGCGAGCTCGGTCTGCCCGGTCTCGTCGTTCGGGGCGTTGTACACGATGATGTGCGCGGCGTCCGGCGAGATCGTCAGCTGCTGCTCGATGTCTGCGTCGACCTCGATGTCGCCGGCGAACGCCTGGTTGGCCGGCTGGCAGGTGTCACCCTTCGGGCACTTCGGGTGCTGCGGGCCGCCGTCCACGTTCACGTTCTCCAGCGGCGGGGTGAACTTGTTGCCGTAGGTGAAGTGCGCCCAGTGGGTGATGTCAGACGACAGGTAGGCGGACAGCTCGAACACCGCCATCGTGACGCCCTTGCCCTTGCCCTTCGGGCCCACGTGGGGAGCGTCGTAGAGCGAGTTGGTCTGCGACGGCGTGAGGCCGCTGCAGGACGGCCCGTCACCGAAGCCGCTGGGGAAGTTCGTGCCGTCGTTGAAGAACGCGAACAGCTGCGCGTCGGTCGGGTAGCCGGTCTCGCAAGCCTTGGTGGCCTTGGCCGACGAGCGCCCGGACGGACGTTTTGTCGTGGTCGCGCGCTGGACCATGTCGTGCTCGCGCACGGCGCTGTTGAGCCCGAGCACGCCGAGAACGCTTGACGCCAGCGAGGCGGGCAGCCGCGCCGCGGTGGAGTTCGCGAAGAAGCGCGTGCCGCGGGCGCCGCGGTAGTTGCTGAAGCTGGTGTCAAAGGCGGCGGCGACCCGCTTGCTCGAACCGGTGGCGCTGACCAGGAACTCCGATCCCGAGTTCGTGATCGTCAGGCCCTCTTGGGTCAGGTAGTGCTGCACGGCTGCGGTGGTAGCGGCGGCGGGCCCGAAGCGCTTGTTGAACTGCCCCTTGGCCAGCCACTTCTCGTACTTGCCGCTGCCCGGGGTGTAGAGGTTCTTCAGCAGAGCCTGCAGCCCCGTGGTGTTCCGTGGCGCCAGTGCCACCGAGACCGTCATCTGTGAGCTGCTGAAGCTGCCGGTCTTGGAAGCACCGCTAGTCGCCGGGTTCCCGCTGAGCGCGACCATACGTGGCCCCGGCGTCCCCGAGGCTGACGCTGAGGCCGCAAACGCGCCCGTCATCGCCGTTACTGCCAGTCCCAGCACGGCGATACCGACGCCGGTGATAGGACGATGAATCAGGCGCATGCAAGCCCTCCTCGGCTTCATGACGTGTCCTTGCGGGTGTCTGGCCCGGCGGTCGGCGCTCGCGGCCGACCTAGGGCTGCGCAGCGCGGTCTGTGGGGGGCGCTGCAACGCCAGACCGACGGAATGTACCGCGGCTAAGCCTGATTTAGATGGAACAGCGTGTCAAGAAGCGAAAATTGTTATCAGTGTGATTTTTTTGGTCACCTTTTGCGATCTTGAATGACCTGGGCTGATGCGGCGCACGGGACCGTGCAGGGAGGACGGGCAGGAGCGGGGCAGAGGGTAGTTGGCGGAAGCTGACTCGAGGGGGAGGATCGGAAAGTGACCGCCTCTGGACTGCCCGCTGCGCCGCTCTCGCTGCGGACCGCGTGGGAGCGGGGCCGCGAGACGCCGCTGCGCCAGTTCCTGCGCACCGAGACCGGCAGCGCCGCGGTTTTGCTGACCGCCACGATCGCCGCGCTGGTCTGGGCGAACGCGGACCCGTCCTCGTACCGGACGTGCTGGGAGACGACGGCGTCGGTCCGGATCGGCGGCGCAGGCGTGGCCGACGATCTGCACGGCTGGGTCAACTCCGGCCTGATGGCGTTCTTCTTCCTGGTCGCCGGGCTCGAGGCGCGCCGCGAGTTCGACATGGGCGAGCTGCGAGAACGGCGGCGGCTCTCGCTTCCGGTGCTGGTCGGGATTGGCGGGATGATCGTTCCGATCGCCATATACCTGGCCATCAACGCGGGCCACCCAACGGCCGCCGGCTGGGGCACGGCGATGTCCACGGATACCGCGTTCGCCCTCGGCATGCTCGCGCTGGTCGGCTCCGGCCTTCCCGACCGGGTGCGCACCTACCTGCTCACGTTCGCGATCGTCGATGACGTCGTCGGGATCGTGGTCATCGCCGCCGTCTACAGCACGCATATCGACCTGACCGCGCTCGCGGTCGGGGTGGCTCTGCTCGCGGTGGCCGTCGTGGCCCGCGTCTGGCGGATCCGCCAAGGCGTGCTCTACGTGCTGCTCGGCGTCGCCGCGTGGGTCGCGTTCTACAAGTCCGGCGTCGACCCTCTCGTGGTCGGGCTGGTCATGGGCCTGATCGCGGCCGCGCACCCGGCCACTCGCAGCGACCTGGAACGGGCCTCCGAGGTGTTCCGGATGTTTCGCGAGCAGCCCACGCCCGGCCTGGCGCAATCCGCGCGGGAGGGCGTGCGGACCGCGCTGTCCCCCAATGACCGGATGCAGCAGCTGTTCCACCCCTGGACCAGCTACCTCATCGTGCCGCTGTTCGCGCTGGTGAACGCCGGACTCACGGTCAACGCCAGCTTCCTGGCGCGGGCCTACACCGCGCCGGTCACGCTCGGGATCCTGATCGGCTACGTGGTCGGCAAGCCGGTCGGCACCGTCGGCGCCGCCTGGCTGCTCGCCACCGCCAGCCGGGGCCGGATCCGGCCGCCCATCGGCTGGGCGGCGGTGACCGCGGCCGGCGCGATCGCCGGCATCGGCTTCGTCGTGACCCTGCTGATCGCGTCGCTGGCGTTCCACGGCGAAGAGCTGGCCGATGCCAAGCTCGGGATCCTGTCCGGTGCGCTGTGCGCGTCCGCGCTCACCTGGGTGGTGGTCCGGCTGACCGCGCTGCTGCCGAAGCGGCTGCGGCTGCGCGCGCTGCTCGGCACGGCCGACACGGTCATCGATCTGGCGGTGCCGGTCGACCCGCGCGGTGACCACATCCGCGGCCCGGCCAAGGCGCCGGTCACGCTCGTGGAGTACGGCGACTTCGAGTGTCCCTACTGTGGGGAGGCCGAGCCGGTCATCCGCGAGATGCTCGCCGACTACGGCGACGTTCGCTACGTCTGGCGGCACCTGCCCCTGACCGACGTGCACCCGCACGCGCAGCTGGCCGCCGAGGGCTCCGAGGCCGCGGCTGCCCAGGGCAAGTTCTGGGAGATGCACGACCAGCTGCTGGAGCACCAGGGCGCGCTCACCGCCGATGACCTGATCGGATATGCGGGCGAGCTCGGCCTGAATGCCGACCGCTTCGCCCGCGATCTGGCCAACGACGTCGGCGCGGCCAGGATCGACGAGGACATCGACTCCGCGGACCTCAGCGGGGTATCGGGCACACCGACGTTCTTCATCAACGGCAAGCGCCACCACGGGGCCTACGACCTGGGCGAGCTATCCGACGCGGTGCGGGCCGCCCGGTCGCGCTTCCTGATCAGCCAGGGCAGCCGCGCCAAAGCCAGCTAACGGCAACGGGGTGGGAGCCGGAGCGCACGGGGGCGCCCCGGCCGGTTAGGTGGCCCGGCCGGTTAGGTGGCCGGGCCGGCGGTGTCGGGAGGGGGGCCGGAGCGCACGGCCGCGGCGCCTGGTCCCGGCGTCACGCCGCCGTCCGGCTCGCCGCCTTCTGGGGCCGGCGCGGCGAGCGTCTTGGACTCCGGGGCGTCCTGGCCGAATG
>Ga0209333_1000194_pt1 | contig 34784 bp, 33 predicted proteins | sample BlaSpr_A8_OM2_O3_FD_187982 | JGI IMG/M metagenome (GOLD analysis project Ga0209333, IMG submission 187982) | Forest soil microbial communities from Thunder Bay, Ontario, Canada - Black Spruce, Ontario site 2_A8_OM2_O3 (SPAdes) (version 2) | ecosystem: Environmental > Terrestrial > Soil > Boreal... | reverse complement strand
CGCGCTTCCCGCGGTACACTGGCGGCCCACTGCACCTGGTTCAGCTTGCGGTTGTAGCCCGACATCAGGCGATATTTGCGCATCTCCTCGATGTGGTTCTGCTGTGCGACGAGTCTGGTGTAGGGCGCCGCGAAGACCTTCGCGCCGTTGACATGGTCGCCATGGAAGTGGGTATAGATAATGTAATTGACGGGCAGCGCCGATACCTTGCGGAAATCGCGGAAGGCCGCCTGCGCGGAGGCTTGGCTTTCGGTGGTATCGACCACTACGATGCTGCTGTCCGTCAATACAAAAATGACGTTGCCCAGCGCGTACCCTGTGGCGCAGTAGACGTGCGGGTTGACGCGGATGAGTTCAGGTGTGTTTTGGGATAGCTGCGCGGCGGCCGGCAGCGCGGCCAGCAGCATCGGGATGGCAGAGACGCTTCGCATGCGAAGCAATCATTAGACCACGGCTAGCTGATGGTCGGGGCAGCCCAGGTTTAAGCAATCGTACAAATCGTCGATAAGCCCCGTGCCGTGCTTGGCAAGAAATGGCAGGATGGAATACAGGCGTTCCTGCAGATGGCGCTGCGGATAGACTAAGCCCGAAAGATAAGCCGCGTCGAGGGCCGAGCGGGCATCCCGGGCCATAGTTTCGCGGCCGATCTTGCGCTCCATCTTGGCGAGTTGGTAGAGCATCTTCTGCCGATTCTTCCCGAGCGCGGCGGCCAGGCTGGCGTCGAAGCCCGCCAAGTCGCGAGTCAGACGATCGACAGCCTGCTCCACGGACAATTTGGTTTGCGCCAGAGTGCCGGAAAGGGCTGGCGGGATCAAGCGCGCAGCGATCCGTTCGCGCACGGCATCCTCACCATGGGCGCAGTCGGCTAAGCTCAATCCGTAACGCGTCATCAGCTTTTGGCTGCGCTGGTCGAGCAGCGTGAAACCGGCGCGGTGCAGCGCGACCGGCATGCGGCCCAGAATGGCGCGGTAGATGACTGCGGATTGCGCCAGATACGCCAATTCGGCCGGACCGCCGATATAGGCCACCGTCGGCAGCATGGAATCCTGCACCACCGGCCGCAGCAGCGCATTGGGCGAAAGCTGGGCGGCGCGATCCATCAACTCCCCGGTTGAAAAGCGGCGGCCATTCTGCAGATAGTCGCGGCCATAGCGGCGGAGGGTGTAGCGGCGGCCGTTCTCCAGCAGGAACACCAGGGAAGTCTGGTCCTCCAAGTGGACTTGTGCGTGATAGCCGGCGGATTCCAACGCGCGATTGCGTTCCAGCACCGCGGCGGTCAGATCGGGAGCGGCGTCCAGCGCGGAACGAATCGCGGGCGCGGCCAATTCGCGCATGGCAGGCGACATGGGATCCACATGCAGCAGCCCATATTGCGCGAGCACGCGCTTCAGCAGCGCGCTGAAAGCTTCGCCCATGGTGCGGCCGGGTTGATAGGTTTCCTCCACCAGCGCGGAAACCTCATCGCCGAACGGCAAACCGGCCAGCGCGGTACGCAGTTCCGCAAAAGGCGGCGCATCCAGCACAAACTGCCCGACGGGCTGACTGGTGGCCGGCGAGTGCGGCTTCTCCAGTTTGATGGGATGGTGCTCGGCATCGAACACCCAGCAGTGATTGACTTCGGCGAAGTCGTGGTCTTCGGTCGCCAGCCAGAAAATGGGCACCGCAGGGATACCCTGCGCAGCTAAATTGCGCGCCAGTTTGACGGCCGTGAGAGCTTTGTAAATTGTATAAGCGGGGCCGGAAAACAGGCCGACTTGCTGTCCTGTAACAACCGCCACAGCGCCTTCGCGCGCCAGCAGATCAAGCTGCGGGCTATCGCCATTCTGTTGCCGCAGGGCCGCGGCCAGAGCGGCACGCCGCTCGGGCGGAAAGTGCATTTCGCGGGCTATGGCTTCGAAAACACCGGGATCGGAGGGAAGGTGGGGATAAAACGGCCGCACGCGATCGGGATGGTAAGTGAAGTCCGCGAAGAGATTGCTGGTGTGCGGCAATTCCGTGTAGCGGACGCAGGTACAGTGCATGGCCGAAGCTAAGAGATGATCTGGCACACCCTAAGGATGCTACCCGGCGGGCAGAATCTTGGTAATGTCGTTGTACAGCACGAACGCCACCAGCATCATGATGAAGACGAAGCCGACTTTGAAAACGGCCTCTTTCACGGACATGCTCAGATCGCGGCGCATGACCATTTCGATGATCAGCATGACCACGCTGCCGCCGTCCAGGATGGGCAGGGGCATCAGGTTGATGACGGCCAGGTTCAAACTGACCATAGACATCAGCATGATGAACGCCGACGGGCCTTGCCTGGCGGCTTGGCCGGACATCTGTGCGATGCCCACCGGCCCAGTGAGCAATTTGGCCGAGATACGGCGCTCCACGACGCCCTCCAGCACTTGGAAAATGAGGCCCGCGCTACGGGTGTTTTCCGTCACGGATTGGTGCAAAGCGTCGGGCAGCGAGAGGCGCGTAGTCACGATGTTCAACTTGGGCTCGACATAAGCGCCAATCACCCAGCGGGCCGGCCCATCGGTCCCGCTCCACACCGGCTGCACGGTCACCTGCATAGGTTTGCCATTTCGCTGGAACTCGATCAAGACAGGCTTGCCGCCGCTGCCGCGGATGACTTCATGGAAGCGCACGGTGGCATGGATGGGGTGGCCGCCGGCGCTGAGGATCAAGTCGCCTTGCTGCAGTCCCACCTTCTGGGCGGGCATGCCGGCGGTCACCGGACCCAACTGCACTTCACCTTTTTCGGACCACCCAGCCGAGCCGGCGCCGGACCGCTCGTCGAGCACTGGCGTTACCGTGGTGTCGAAGGTGCTGGCGTTGCGCAGAATGGTCAAGCGCATGGGGCGTGAGGCGCTTTCGACTTCCTTCAGGATGATATCGTCCCAGGTAGGATCGCGCTTGCCGTCCAGCTTGACGATGCGGTCGCCATCCTGGATGCCGGCCTTGGCCGCCGGCGTGTTGGGCGCAACGCTGCCGACTACCGCTCCGCTATCGGCGTCCACCACTTTCTGATATTTGATCATGTACAGGCCGGTGAGCAGCCCGACCGCTAGCACTACGTTCATGAGCGGGCCGGCCAGCACGATAATCAGGCGCTGCCAGCGGGGTTTGGCGACGAAACCGCGCGGATCGTTGGCGGTTTCGTCGCCTGGAATTTCACCGGCCATCTTTACGAAGCCACCCAGGAAGAAGACCGCCGAGACGCGGTAATCCGTCTCGCCCCTGCGGAAGCCGAACAGGCGCGGCCCAAAGCCGAAGCTGAACGTCTCCACACGGACGTCGAAGAATCGCGCCGCCCAGAAGTGTCCCAACTCGTGGATCAGGATCATCACGCCGATCAGGATCAGGAACCAGAAAGCGCTTTGAAAAAATGCCATACGATTTAAACCCTTGCCGGAACCGCTTGCGCGGCCGCCGTCTCGCGGCCAGCCAACTCGCGTGCCATAGATCGCGATTCCTTGTCGATCTCGAGAATGTCGGCCACCGTGTGGGGCTGCCGGTTAGGCATCCGGCTGAGAGTCTCTTCCACCACGGCGGCGATGCCCGTAAATCCGATTTCACCGTTCAAGAAAGCTTCGACGGCGATTTCGTCCGCCGCGTTTAAGGTACAGGTTGCGGAGCCGCCGGCTTCCTGGCAATGGTAGGCCAGTTTGAGCAGCGGGAAGCGGTCGAAATCCGGCGGCGCGAAGTCCCAGCGGCGCGCCTCGGTCCAGTCGATCTTGGGTACCGGCGCCTGCCACCGCTCGGGCCACGTGAGCGCGTATTGGATGGGCATGCGCATGTCGGTCGCCGAAATCTGAGCAAGCACGCTGCCATCGGAATACTCGATCATGGCATGTACACTGGATTGCGGGTGAATTACCACATCCACCTGGGAGGGCGCGAAGCCGAACAGCCAGCAGGCTTCAATCACCTCGAAGCCTTTGTTCATTAGCGTGGCCGAGTCGATGCTGATGCGCTTGCCCATCCTCCACGTTGGATGATTCAGGGCTTGTGCGGGCGTCACGGATTCCAGCGCTGGTTTCGGCGTGTTGCGGAACGGGCCACCCGAGGCAGTCAGAATCAATCTTGAAACCTGATCGCGATTGCCGGCGCGCAGGCATTGGTGTACGCCATTATGCTCGCTGTCGATGGGCAGCAGCTCGGCGCCGCTCTCCCTGACCGCATCCATGACCAGACGGCCGCCGGACACCAGTACCTCTTTATTTGCCAATCCCACCCGTTTCCCCGAGCGCACCGCTTCGTAGGTCGCTTCCAGTCCCGCAACGCCGACGATCGCCGAAATTACCATATCGACAACGGGAGCGATAGCTGCATCGATTAGTGCGGCGGGTCCGAAAGAGATCTCAGGCCAGTTTGGACGCGGCAGGCCGGAATCGGATAGCCCGGCGGCCAAACGGTCGACGCCTTGGGATGTGGCGAGAACCACGACCTCCGGACGGAACTCCATGATTTGCCGAAGGATAAGGTCGACGTTGCGGCCGGCGGCGAGAGCGTATACGCGGTACGAATCGGGGTTGCGCCGGATTACGTCCAGAGTGTTGGCGCCGATGGAGCCGGTCGATCCGAGGAGGGTCAGGCTTTTCATTTCAAGCAGATGCGGCTGTTGCCATCATAGCATGGAAGGGTCGGTGGGGCAGGCGATCTTGCCTGTGAGCCGCCTTCTGAGGAACTCCCTGCTCGAACCTTTCGATTCAGGTAGTTATGCGGCATGTTTTTCTTCGATAGGTACCAGTTTGTTGCCTAGTTGCTGGGCCTGCCGTTTGAGTTTCGCTTTGAACCGTTTCTCGCGTTCGGCGTCGCGCCTCCGCCAGAAGCCCCATTCTGGTGACGTACGCCCCACGCGCGCAAAGCCCTTGCATTTGAGCTAACCCTTGAGCGATCCACTTCCGATTAAGTCTATTTCAGCAACGCCTTCCCTATACCACGCCCGGATTTCGCCATTCGTCATGGGTAGCTACTTCAAAAGTGCACTCGCAGTGCGGCGAGCTACCCATTCTTGCCCCGTAGGATCTCCTCGGCACGTTCGGCGGTTTCCTGCACCAGGAATCCCATTTTAGGGTGGGTGGGTTCCAGGTCGGGATGCACGCCGGCTTCCTCCAGGGCTTCGCTGGTTGTCGGGCCGATGGAGGCCACCACCATATCGCGCAACTTCGCCAGCACGGCCGCTTCGATCCCGGTCTCGGCGGCGATGCGCAGCAGGTGCTCGATTTGGATGGAAGTGGTGAAGAGCGCCACCTGCAATTCGCCGGCGGCCAGGCGGCGGGCGGCGGCGCGCAGAGGTTCGGTGTTTTCGGGCAGGTCCCACTGGTAGACGCGCACGGTCGCCACTTCTGCGCCGCGTTGGCGCAGGCCGTCCAGCAGTTCGGGGTTCGGCCTTCCGTATTCCTGGACGGCGATGCGCCGCTCGGGCCGGTCCCGGATGGCAGCCAGCAACTCGCGCCAGGTATTGGGCTCCGGCACGGCGACGGTGACCGGCACATCGAGTCCGCGCAAAACGGCGGCTGGCTTGGGTCCGCGCGCGACGACGGCGAGGCGGCGCAGAGCTTCGGGAAAGCGCTCCGCCGGGTAGCGCGTGGCGAGCGCCTGGTGCAGCAGGCGAGTGCCCACGCCGGTCAGCAGGATCATCATATCGAACTCGCCGGCGAAAAGGCGCTCGGCAAACTGGAAGGCAGCCTCATTGCGCTCCAGAGGCGCTTCGCGCATGGAGGGCGCCAGCACTGGCTCGCCTCCCTGTTTGCGAATCAACTCGGCGATCTCGGCGGACCGCCGGCTTTCCAAAGACAGGACCTGCATTCCGGCGAATGACATGGCGGTTCTTTCAGGGGCGCGCAGGGCGGCTCCCGGCGCGTCGAATTTCAAGCAACAGAATGGCGCCTCGGGCCAGCTCTTTCAGCTTATCCGTCTGTTCCTGGGTCAGCTCGCGAGGCTTCCGATCAATGACGCATAGAGTGCCCAGCGCGAGCCCTTCGGGCGAAAGCATTGGTATGCCGGCGTAGAATCGCAGGTGTGGTTTCTGGGTCACCAGGGGGTTGCGCGAGAAGCGCTCGTCGCCCAGCATATCGGGGACTGTGTACAAATCGTTCTGGCAGATAGCGTGCGCGCAGAACGAGGTTTCGCGGGGTATCTCGCCAAACGGCAGTCCGGTGTTCGACTTAAACCAAGTGCGATCCTTATCGACGAAGCTAAGCAGGCTGATGGGGGTCTGGCAGATCTCCGCCGCGCGCGCGGTGATCTCGTCGAAGGCGGGCTCGGCGGCGGTGTCGAGTATGCCGTATTGCCGCAGCAACTCCAGGCGCGCGCGTTCGTTGAGCGGGATGGGCGGCTTCATGGCACTTTCTATTAGGATGACTGTACCAGATTTGCTGGGTATTTAATAGGTTGTTGTGGCGGAACGCGGGCATCCTGGCGTGTTTCTTGCGGCATGCCATGATCGCCCGGGGTGCGCCCCGTCATCCTTTTTTACCCGCCGCGCAGCTCCACGTCCGGATCCACCGCCAGCCACGCCAAAGATCCCACTGCGCACAGGGCGGCGGCCACCAGGAACGACGCCGTCCAACTGAATTCGCGGGCGATCAGCGGAGTGAGCGAAGCTGTGACGATGCCGCCGATCTGACCTCCCATATTCATCACGCCGGAGACCGACCCGGCCGATGTGCCGGCCATGTGGGCGGTAACGGACCAGAAGGAGCTTTGCGAGAGATATAAGGCGCCCGCACCGCCGGCCAGCACGACGCTGGCGAGACGCGCGCTCTCGACCTGCGTTCCCGAGGCGATGAAAACCGCAGCTAGGGCGATGCCGGCTATCGCGACTCCGCAGCGGCCAATGCGGTTGCCGTAGCGCCGTGTGAGGACATCGCTGATGCGGCCGCCGACAGTGGAGCCGGTGGCCATGGCGATGAATGGCAGCATGGAGTAGTAGGAGCTGGATTTAAGATCCAGACCGCGCACCTTACTCAGATAAATGAAGAACCAGGCGAAGAAGATCCACGCGGCGTAGCCGTAAGTGAAATAGCTGAACGCGATGGCCAGCACATCCTTGCTGCCGAAGATAGTGCGCCAGGGCAAGGGCTTGCCGATTTGGACTTGCGCGGGAGACTTAGGCAAGCCCCGTTCGATGAGCGCCGTCTCTTGCGGCGTGATCCAGGGGTGGTCCTGGGGCCTGTCGCGAGCCAGCCAATACCAGACGGCGCCGGCCGCCAGGCCGATCGCCGCGCTAATCCAGAACGATGCGCGCCATCCGTAGTGCAAAACGATATAGGTGACCAGCGGCGGGGTGATGCCGGCGCCCGCTCCCACACCGGCGAATATAATACCATTCGCCAGGCCGCGCTCCTGGGAGGGAATCCAGTATGCGACTAACCGGTTGGACGCGGGAAAAAGCACGGCTTCGCCCGCTCCCAGCGAGAAGCGCACTGCGAGCAGCACCAGTAACACGCCGGCCATACTGGCGGACACCATGGCGGTGAGGGCGGTGAAGACGCCCCACCAAAGGGTGCCCAACGTGAGGATGAGACGGGGCCCGAAGCGATCGGCGAGGCGGCCGGCGGGCGCCTGACATAGCGCATATCCCACCAGGAACGCGCTGAACACCGGTCCAAGCTGGAGGTCGCTGATGTGAAACTCCTGCTGGATGAAGCGGCCGGCGATGGAGATGTTGACACGGTCCAGGAAGGAGATGGCGCTGATGGCGAACATCCATAAGATGAGGAGCCAGCGGATGGGCATAGGAACCTACAATGATACCCGGCGGAGGCGCAAGTTTGTATGAATGGCGATTCAGACCGGCTATGGCCAGCTCAGGATGTATGCTCCCGACTGCGCCCCCGTCGTAAACAGGTAGGGATTGCCGCTGTCATCCAGAACCACCGGGACTGCGCCCTCAATGGCGTCGCTAGCCTGCTCGCAAGGCTGTGAGTCCGCCGGATAGAGTTGCCATGCCCAGGTTATGGCGGATGTCGAATTGCCGGCTGTCAGATCGAGCAGGACGAGATAACTTGTCGGGTTGTTAGAATTGCCGCTGTTTGGGCAGTTGCCGCAAGTACACGTGGCGCGCGCGGTTGGGTTGAAGTCGGATTCCGACAAGAAGAGGTATGGATTCGGCGAAAATATGCCTCCAGCGCCGATATAGCCATAGGATGTGAAAACGCCTCTCATCCAGTAGTCTGAATTCGCTATCGGCGCTCCGAATGTCTCAAGCATGGAACTGACATCGATCTTTTCAAGCCTGCCCCCATCGAGACTGAGCTCATAGAGGTTGCCGTCGTATTGTCCCTGATAGAAGAATCCTTTGAATACATTGTCGCCATTGTTCCGCGGATCCAGGGCGAAGTTGCACGTAATGGCATGGGTTGGCGTCGCGAGGACGCCGGCTGGAAGCGCACTTCCACTGGGAGTGATCCCCGAGAAGCTCGATCCGTTGTCGGTTATCCCAAAAACGGTCGGCATCGGCTCGGCAATGCCGTTGTCGATGTAACCCGAGCCGTCGAAGTAGATATTTTCGAGACCGTTCGCCTTAACGCACAGCGGCGACGCCCCCGAAGGACCCACGAACGAAAAATAAGGCGGATCGGACCATGCCACCGTGAGGGGCTGCAAGGGGTTGCCCGGCTCCACGTCCAACGCCCAGAGAGCTCCTTGCGTGGGGTCGGTGCTCAGTTGGGTCGACACATAGACGCGATTGGGGTGATATGGGTTGGTGGAAACGCAAGGCGTGTTTACGGTCGAATAATACGGACCCGTTGGGGACGACGCAAGCGTTCCGTCCTGACTCAGATAATATCCTTGGCCCGACACCAGGCGGCCGACTCCGAGCAAGTTCTCCGTATACACAGCTACCGGGGCGGGCACCTCAAGTAGAAGTGTGATCTTTGCCCCAGTGCCGCCATCGACGCTGGTAACCATCGGGGCGATCGTACAGGGAATCCCTTGATTCAAAGTCAGCCCCGTGATCGCCCCGTTATACACCGAGGACACAGTGCCGGCGACATTCGGACAATACGCGATGTCACCGAAGTTTACGGCGTCTCCAACAGAGTAGCCGGAGCCTCCGTTTCCGGAAGCGATACTTGCAGTTAGGGCACAATACGCCGAACTGCGGTTCTGCATACAGACATTCAGCCACTGGCGGGTGGCGGCAAAGATTGCCCCATTCGGAGTTGTGACCAGCGAAACCGGACCACCCCCGGCGCTATGTACGGTCCACAATGGGACTCCGGTGTTGCTGAACTTGACGAGGTGCTGGTCGTCGCCGATTACGACGTCTCCGGCCGTGTCGATAATGGGTGCGCTACCCCAGGTATTGCCGTCCAGCAGCAGGTTGGAGTCGCTCCAGCTAAAGCCAGTGTAAGTGTAGGCAACCAGCGCGGGTTGGGTTTGGGGAAGGGGAACCTTATAGGAACACGCGGCATACGTTCCGTTGGATACGCATCCGAGGCCCGATCCCACCCCAGGACCGGCCTGATTTTGGGCCATCCCAGGCGGCCCACTGAGGATGGCGCCGAGCCATGCGTCCGATGAGTTGTTGATGAGGCCGTTGAAGTCGGCCATCTGATTGTCACAATGCGCCGTCGAGCACCAGCCGGGAGCCGGCTGAACTTGCGGAACTTGCGCCGAGAGCGCGGCCGGAACGAAGAAGAGCATAAGGGCAGCGATTTGGGGCACTCGACTTCCGGCCGCTTGTGAGCGAGATTGCAACGTTCGATTCTCCTTGTCCGCGAGTGCCGTGCTGCCATTAGCCCCCAGGGTAATAGTGAGATGTTAACACCTTGGACTCACGGCTTCGGTACTATACACGACTGGTTACGTACCATTTGTCTGCTACTTACCGGAAAACCAAAGTACCTGGGACTATGGCGTCTATCACGCATAGGTCGCCATGCCAGGGCTTCCCCGTTCGCATGTTGCGCAACGATTGTTCCTTGACAGGCGCGGACCCGTGCTATTTTTTCGCCGGAACGTTTAAGGAGGCGGTTGAAGTGGTGGGCAATGGTCCCCGTCCGCAGGAAAACCGGCACGCCCCGGCTAGTCCGGGCGCGCGGTAACGCACAGGCGGCCAAACTGTTGTCGGTGCTGGTAAGTCACTGCTTCTTCGGCGGGTTGATCATGATGTGTGCGCCCGCGGTGCCGGGGTACATCAGCCAGGGCGCATTGTCGCTCGGTTTGGTGGATAGTCCCGTGGACTCCGGCGTGGCGAAGGGCAGATAGATGACCCATCGCAGATAAGCATCCGCCACTTTCCCGGTAGCGGGGTCGAAGCCTGTGCCGGTAAGCACGTAAAGCGTGCGCGGTGCGCGCGGCAGGGAGAGTTTACCGTCCGCAACCTCCTTCCAGCGGATGTCGTTACGCTTCTGGCCAGCGACTTTCTGAGCGGAGAGCTCCCGGCCCCGAGCCATGTACGGCTCCAGGTCCCGGTGGTAACAGGCGACGCTGAATGCGGTTTTGCTTGGGTCGCTGGCGAGGCAGATAAGTTCGTTCTGGCCTTCGCGAAGCTTGACCAGTTCGCCCTGCTGGTTGTAGCCGAGGACGGCCGCGCCAGCGCGGAGATCCGCCGGCGCGGCGAGGGTAGCCGCGGCGATCTGGACGTCCGGGGATGGCACATCAGCGGCAACCGCCACCCACGCCAGGAGAAATGTCGAAAGCAGTTTTGTCGTTTTCATTGTTTTCATAACAGGCCGGGAGGGCTATCTCACCGCCCAGGCCAGACCGTCGGGTTCCTTGCCGGCGTCGATACGGCCGGTGACGGTCAGCGTCTTCAAGTCGACCACAACCACGTAACCACTCAGTGTGCTGGCCACGAAAGCGCGGGATCCGTCAGGGTCCATTTGAATTCCGGCGGCGCCTCCGCCCAGTTTGACGCGTTGGACTTCGCGGCGGGTGGCGGCGTCCAGGACGACCAGATCGGAGCCGCCCAGAGTTGAAATCACGACTAGCTTGCCGTTCGGCGTGAACTTCAGGCGGTTGGCTCCGCGGACATTGGCGGCGAGGGTGGCGACGACTTTCTTGGCGGCGACATCCACCACCGAGACCGTGCCGTCTTGCGCGTTGGCGACCCAAATCTCGCGGCCATCCGGCGCGACATCGAAGCCTTCCGATCCGCGTCCCACCGGGACGACGGTCTGAGTCCACTGGGGCGTGCGCGGCGGAGGAGGCGGTCCACCTTGGGGCGGTCCGCCTGCCGGGGGTCCACCTGGTGGCGGTCCGCCTGGGCCTGGCCCTCCGGCGCTCTTTTCGAAAATACTGAGCGTGGCCGAGCTGACGTTGGTGGTCACGATGCGGCTCAAGTCTTTCCAAACCGTAATCATGTGGGTGCGATCCTGACCCGTACCCATGATCCAATCCACTTTGCCGGCTGCGGGATCGTAGCAGCCGAATACCTTGTTCGCTTCGGCGGTGAAGTAGAGTTTGCCGTCCACATAATCCAGGCCGTGGGGCCCGCGCAGCGCGCCCAAGTCAATGGCGCGCAGCGTCTTTTGAGCTGGCAGGTCGACGACCGTAATGGTATTGTATGCGCCGCCGCCGTAGTTGGAAATGTAGGCGAGTTTGCCATCCGTGGAGGCCTCGACTTCGTGCGGGTCGGGCCCCGATGGCATGCGCGCCACCACCTGCAGGGTAGACGGATCGACGATAGAGAGAGTGTGATCTCTCTTGGATAGAACCAGCAGGGCGGGCGTCGGCGTGCTGTGGGACTGTGCGAGCACCGTACCGGCGAGAGCCAAAATAACGATAGAAACGATGCCAGCTTTCACTACCTGAATATAACTCAATCTAATGCAGCGCGACGGAGCCGCGGATGGAATCCAGCAACTTCACGGGATCGTAACCGGCGCCGTCTTTGAAGACCAGTCTCACCTTCCGGATATCGGCGGTGCGAGCGGCGGGATCGCCATCGATCACAACAAGGTCCGCCTGCTTGCCAGGCGCGACGGTTCCGATGCGGTCGATCTCGCCCAGGTATTTCGCCGCATTCGCGGTGGAGATCCGGATCGCTTCGGGAAACGTGAAACCGGCTTCCACAAGCAGCTCGATATTACGCTGATCGGCGAAACCGGCCAATGCGCCGCCATTGCCAGTGGGATCCGCGCCCGACATCAGCAGACCACCAGCCTTGACGAAGGCATACTCGAAGTCCATTTCCTTCTTGAGCATTGGCAGGAACGATCCGGCCTGGGAACGGGCGCGCGCGCTGAGATAGGAGGCTTGGGCTTCCGGCGTCAAGGCATCCAGAAAACGCTGTTCCAGCGGCGGGCGGCTGGCGTCGAAGGCTTCGAACACCGCGAGCGTGGAAGTGATGGCGACGTTGCGTTTCACCAGGTCCGCGATCATGTCGCGCACCGGGGCGCTATTCAGATCGAGATGCAGGAGTTCGTCGCGCGTAACACCCTGCGGAGGGCAGACATCGGGCTGTTTGCCGGAGTGAAATTCAGTATCCGCCAGCAGGCCGTGTTCCAGATTGTCGATGCCAATGGCGGCGGCCTCACGGAAGCCGATGGAGCAGAGATGGCCGGTAACTTTGATTCCATGGCGGTGAGCGGCGTCCACGGCCGCCTGCAGTTCGGCGCGAGTGATATTCATGTAGGCCTTGAAGGAGGAGACGCCTTCCGCGGCCCAGTAATCCACCGTGCGCGCGGCGTCTTCGGGGCCGGTCAGTTCGTGCATTTGGGCCGCGAAACTGCCCGCTCCTTCCAGATACGGTCCGGTGATGTACAGCTTGGGCCCCGGCATCTTTCCGGTATCGATCAGGCGCTTTAGATTGAGATCCGTGTAAGGCTCCAGGCTGCCGGCCGTGCGCGCGGTGGTCACGCCGCTGGCAAGATAGAGGCGCGGGAAGCTGAAGGCCTGCTCGCTATAGATGGGAATGCCGCCGCCTGAGGGATAGAAGAGGTGTTCGTGCATTCCCACCAGGCCTGGGATTACAGTAGCGCCAGTCAGGTCGATGGCCTGCGCGCCCTCTGGGGCGGTTATGCCGGCCGCGGGGCCTACGGTGGAAATCTTGCCATGGTCGATGACGATGGTTTGGTCATCGCGCGGCGGCGCTCCAGTTCCGTCGATGACGCGGACGTGGCGGAGCGCCACCACGGGGGCGTCGATGGCAACGAAAGGCTTAATGCCAGGAGTGAAGCGGCCCTGGGCGCAGAGCACGACGGCCAGGAAAAGACAACCCGCAAGTTTGGATTTCACGTCCACCGATTATCTTACGGATCGGCGGCGGAATCCAAATGCCTGCGCCAGATCTTCCGAGTCTGTTACTCTCAAGTAGCCATGTCAGCCTTCAATGGAGATAAAGCGCGCTTCCACAGGGAGCGCAAAAGCAAGCTTGCCCGCAGAGAGCGCGGCCGGGTGCTGCGCGAGAAGATCGCGGCGCGGCTTCCGGCGCGTCCGGGCGGCGCACAGTTGTAGGACTGCGTTCGAATGCCGGAACCGGCGCTGGGGAGAGCTGTGACCAAGGCTAGGGCGCGCGGCATTTGGCAACGATCAGGGTGATGTCGTCGTACTGTTCCTGAGGGCTGAACCGTTGCACTTCATCGACAATGGATGCAAGCATGGCGGGTGCGGGACGTGTCCGGTGCCGGAGCAGTGCATCGATCAACCGTCGGTCTCCGAATTCTTCTCCGGCATCGTTGAACGCTTCAGTCACGCCGTCGGTGTAGAGCGCGAGTGTGTCTCCGGGCAGGAGGCGCCGTTCATCGATGCAACAATCCCATTCCGCGAAAAGGCCCAACACACAGCACGTGGAATCGAGCCGCTCCAGCGTGCCGTCGCGCCTTAATAAAAGCCCGCAGAGATGCCCACAGTTCGCATAACGCAGGCGCCCCGTCTGGTCGTCATATTCGGCGAAGAAGAGCGTGGCATAGGCGCTCTCCGCGGTGTTCCGGTAGAAGAGCTGATTGACGGATTGCAAGAAGCGCTGCGGCTGGTCCAGGGCGATGGCGCATTGGCTGCGCAGATTCGCCTGTAGATTAGCCATCAGGAGCGCGCCCGCGATGCCTTTGCCCGCGATATCGCCGATCACCAACCCGAGCCGGTCCTGGCCCAGACTGAGGAAGTCGTAGTAATCGCCGCCCACCTGGCGGGCCTGAACGCAAGTTCCTCCGTATTCGAGCGTACGGAGCGGCGGCGCCTCTTGCGGGAACAGCCTGGCCTGTACATGTTTTGCAATTTCGATTTCCTGCGTGGCGCGGCGTTCCGCCTCCTGTTTCTGCGCGAGGGCGTGGCGTTGCGCTTCGACTTCGCGGCTGACTTCATCGAAACCCACCAGCGCGAAGGAGTTGCCGTCCACGTCTTTGAAGCGTGTGAATACCGCGCCCCAAAGCGGCTTGTCTTCCGGAGGCCGTGTGGATGGCGCCGTGGCGGGCCGTTCAAACTTGAAACGCCTGAGGCGTGGCGGATGGCCAAAACGAACCCCGCGCTTGCGCCATTCGTTGAACTTGGCCATAACATCTTCGGTAACGAACGCAACCTGGGTGGCCCGGCCGATCAGCTTGTGCTCCTGCGTGCGCGGTTTGGGCGCGATCAGCATAAGCACCGCGGAACCGTCGGGAGGCGAGACGGCCACCCAGCGGCCGCCGGATCCAAACTTGGCGTCGAAGGCCAGGTTGAATCCAAGCTGATCCAGGTAGAAGCGCAGGCTGCGATCCTGGTCGCGGACGTAGATGTTGATGGCGTGGATTCGGAGGTGGGGTTGGGTCGCGGATGAGTCGTCCATCGTTGTGATTATATGCTGGTGGCATCCTTTCCGGGTTTTGGCGATGCTCCGCGTGTGGTAATGTGCAGGTATGGAGACTCCAAGACAGCGAGCGCGGCTGTGAAGTGTACGTATTCCGGGTGGTCATCGAGGACGACGCCATGGAAACCGGAGAGAAGGCCTATCACGCCTATTGCCCGGCGCTCAAAGGGTGCCATACCTGGGGGCGCACCTACGACGAAGCCTTGGCGAACGTCCGCGAGGCGGTCGAGTTGTACGTCGACGATCTAGCGGTGGCCGTGAATCTATGCGCATATGAGCGGCGCGCCACGTGGCGTGACCGCCCGTCCTGCTCATTCGGAGCGCTCCACTCGGACGGATTCCTCCTGGTGAGAACGCGTGGCAGCCACCACATTTACTGGCACCCGGACGGGCGAAGGGTGGTAGTCGCCTACCACCGGGTTAGCGACACATTTCCGATCGGCACGCTGAAGGCGATGATCGAGGACGCGGGTTGGACCGAGGCTGATCTTCTGAACCTCGGGTTGCTTCGCTGATCTCTTGTATCAATCAGAGCACATCGGCCTGACCGCAGGACACGGCCCCCGCATGGACTGGAAGGAACAGGGATGGGTTAGCCGCGGCATGCAGGCGGGTAATCCGATTCAGCCCACCGTGCGCCTTGTTCTGAGTTTGTCCGGCATTCCTCAGCCTTGGCGTTGGCGCATCGTCTCAGGATGGCGATATCCTTGTCCTTTCATGGCCCATTCTCCATCCTGCTGGTTGAGCTTCGAAATCAATATCCGGAGCTTGAAAGCGTCAGGACCAGGGCCGAATTCCAGATGGCCAGGCATACTTTCGCCAAAGGTCCTCACGATGCAACCCGGTTTTCGTGGCTATTGTAAGACAAGTCTTGGCGATGAGAGCAGCCAATCCGCATCAGTCACTGCACGATCCTCCGTTCGTTCTCTATCTTGGTGAGACAGCCCTCGATATCGGCGAGCTTGAGCATCAGTTCCGAGTGGTTCCGTTCGATCACCAGTCGCAGGTCGGCGTTCCCGGCGGACAACTTGGCGGTGAGCAACTCCTTAACATCGTTGAGTCGCGAATTGTTGAGCAGCACGCCCACCAGCACGGCCAGAAACGATGTGCCGAGCGCAATCGCAATGGTGAGAATTTGAACATCCGTCACGCCTTTTCGCCCTTCTTCAGACCTCTGCCCTTTTTACATCGGCGCGAAGCTGTGCGGGTGCAAAGATCCTTGCTGCGGCGGGAACTTCCTCGTCATGGTCGATGCAGTCTGCGGCAACGCGCAACGCCAGCGCCCTCACAGCGGCAATGGCTGCCTCGCGAGTCGCCCCGTAAGCCATCACTCCGGGCATGGACTCGATATCGGCCCACCAGCGGCCATCGTCTTCCTGCCCCAGCGTGATCGGAATGGATTCGACAGTAGCTCTCACAGGATGCCATCCTGCCCCACTCAGAACGTGTAGAGCGGCACGCCCGCCGGTTCTTCCACCGGTTCCGCACCCACGGCGACCGGCAGCGGCTCGGCGGTATTGACCGGGCGGTAGTAGATGCCGGTGTCGCCCAGGTAAACCTCCAGGTCGCCGGGGCGCGGCAGGTGGCCCTGGATCAGGGCTTCGGACAGCGGATCCTCGATGAACTTCTGCAAGGCCCTGCGCAGCGGGCGCGCGCCGTAGCTGCGGTCCGCACAGGTTTTCTCCAGTAGGTATTTGGCGGCGTCCGGCGTCAGGCGGATCTTGAGCTGCTTGGCCTCCAGATTCACGTTGATCTGAACCACCATCAGGTCGATGATCTTGAGCAGGTCTTCGTCGTTCAGCGAGGTGAACAGGATGATGTCGTCTAGGCGGTTGAGGAACTCGGGATTGAAGGCGCGCTTGACTTCGGCGCGCACCATATCCTCGATCTTCGAGGGAATGCCTTCGCCCATCGGCGCCGAGAAGCCCAGGTGCCCGCGCTTCTCCAGGAAACGCGCGCCGAGGTTGGAGGTCATGATGATGATGGTGTTCTTGAAATCCACCTGGTTGCCCAAGCCATCGGTCAACTGGCCGTCTTCAAAAACTTGCAGCAGGATGTTGTATATATCCGGATGGGCCTTCTCGATTTCGTCCAGCAGGATGATGGAATAGGGTGAGCGCTTCACACGTTCGGTCAACTGGCCACCCTCCTCGTATCCGACGTATCCGGGAGGCGAGCCGATCAACTTCGAAACCGAGTGCTTTTCCATGAACTCGGACATATCGAAGCGGATGAGCGATTTTTCGCTGCCGAACAGGAACGACGCGAGGGCGCGGGCCACTTCAGTCTTGCCCACGCCGGTGGGACCCAGGAACAGAAACGAACCGGCCGGCCGGGCGCTGGCCTTCAACCCCGCGCGGGAGCGGCGAATGGCGCGGGCCAGCACGGAGATGGCTTTCTCCTGGCTGACGATGCGCTTGTGCAACTCTTCCTCGATACGCAGCAGCTTGGTGATCTCTTCTTCCTTGATCGAGGTCATTGGCACGCCGGTCCAGCGGGCCACCACGTCCTCAATATCGTCCTTGGTGACGATGCCCGTGGAGGAATCGTCCAGATTGTACTTCTCGCGCAACTGGCGCATGTTCTCGCGCTCTTTGCGCTCCTCGTCGGAGTAGAAGCGGGCCTTCTCGAACTCGTGGTTGGCGATCGCATTTTCCATGCGGTGCACGATGAACTTGATGCGCTTCTGAATGTCCGCGAGATCGCTCGGCAGGGTGGTCTGGCGCAGCTTGACGCGCGCGCCGGCTTCGTCGATCAGGTCGATGGCCTTGTCGGGCAGGAAGCGGTCCGGTATATAGCGGCTGGAGGTGAATACGGCGGTTTCGATGGCATCGTCGGTGTAGCCCACCGCGTGAAATTTTTCGTACCTGTCCTTGATGCCGAAAAGGATCTTGACGGCATCCGACTCGCTAGGCGGCGGCACTTTGACGGCCTGGAACCGGCGTTCCAGCGACCGGTCCTTTTCGATGGACTTGCGGAACTCGCTGGGCGTAGTGGCGCCGATGCACTGGATTTCGCCCCGGGAGAGGGCCGGCTTCAGGATATTGGCGGCGTCCAGCGAACCTTCGGCGGACCCCGCGCCTACCAGGGTGTGCAACTCGTCGATGAAGATGATGGCGTTCTGATTCTCCATCAGCTCCTTCATAATTGTCTTCAAGCGTTCTTCGAACTGGCCGCGATACTTGGTGCCGGCAACGATGAGGGAAAGATCCAGGGCCAGGATGCGCTTGTCGGCCAGGAAGGACGGCACATCGCCCTCCGCGATCCGCTGAGCAAGGCCTTCCACGATGGCGGTTTTGCCCACGCCCGGCTCGCCGATCAAGACGGGGTTGTTCTTGGTGCGGCGGCAGAGGATCTGCACGACGCGCTCCAATTCGTAATCCCGGCCGATGAGGGGATCGAGCGAGTTGTCCATGGCGGCTTGGGTCAGGTCGCGGGAGAATTCGGCCAGCAGAGAGCTTTCCTTGGGACGGTTGGAGGCCACTTTCTCGGATTGCGAGCGGGCCAGCTCTTCGCGAATGGTGGACAGGCGCAGGCCGCGCTCATGCAGGATCTCGGCGGCGAAGCACTTCTCCTCGCGTAGCAGGCCCAACAGCAGGTGCTCGGTACCGATGTGCTTGTGATTCAGGCGCTCCGCCTCTTCCGCGCCATAGGCCAGGACGCGCTTGCATTCATGGCTTAGCGGCAGATCCACGGAAGTGGAAACCTTTTCGCGAATGGTGGTGTGGCCTTCAATCTGCTTGCGAATGGATTCCACGGCGGCGTGCGACCGCAGAAAACGGTTGGCGAGGGCCTTGTCCTCGCGCAACAAGCCCAACAGCAGATGCTCGGTTTCGATATAAGGACTGCCGAACTGGCTGGCCTCGTAGCGGGCGAAAAAAATTACCCGGCGGGCCTTTTCCGTATAACGTTCAAACATGACCGTGACGCTCCCTATTATTAAAGATACTACCCATCCCCGCGCGGATGCACGCTGCCTGGTCCGGCGTCGGTCCCGGTACCTGGAAGCAAGGCGCCGCCTTCCATCATCAGGATTCGATCGCATCTCCTGGCGAATGTGAGATTGTGCGTGACAAAAACCGAAGTGAGCGTATGAGAACGATGCAGACGTTCCAGAAGATCGAAGATCATTTCACCGGTCCTGAAGTCGAGGTTGCCGGTAGGTTCGTCGGCGAGCAGGACGGAGGGTCCGCCGACGAGAGCACGAGCCAGCACGACGCGCTGCTGTTCCCCCCCGGATAGTTCCCCTGCGCGGTGTGTGGCGCGCGCGTGCAGCCCGACTTCATCCAACCTCGCTAGCGAATCCGAAGCCGCCTTGCTATGCGGAACTCCCCGGATCAGCAATGGCATCATCACGTTTTCGAGCGCCGTAAATTCCGGCAGCAGGTAGTGAATCTGCCAAACAAACCCAATCTCGCGATTCCGGAAATCGGCCAGTTCCGCATCGGCGAGCCGTGAAATGTCCGTCTTTCCGTAGTATATCGTACCGGTCGTGGGCCTGTCCAGACCTCCGAGCAGATGTAAGAGTGTTGACTTGCCCGCGCCGGACTCGCCGACCAGGGCGAGCATTTCGCCGCGGCGCACTTCGAGGTCGATGGCGTCGAAGATGACCAAGTCGGCGTCGCCGGAGCGGTAGACTTTCGAGAGCTTTTCGGCGCGCAGGGAGATCTCGCTCGGGGCGGACATGGTCTTAGGGTAGCAGGGGTGGCGTCGGGGCGACGCGGGGATGGGGGGACGGGAGTTGCCAACCTGCCCAACACGCAAATTGACCGACTACCCATTTGTCGAAGATTGGCCAGTAAGAAGCGCGGTTCAGGCGCTAAGATAAATTGGAATGGCCGCACGCCTGAAATATCTCTACCGCAAGCTCGGGCGCATCGAAAAGGCGTTCCTGGTCCTGCTGGTTCTGGCTGCGGTGCTGGCCTACGCGGCGCCAACCTCTTTAGTCGATCTGCTCACCACTTTCGCCGCTTGGGCCGCGGGCTTCGTGGTGGCCATCCGGCTGGCCAGAACCGGGGTCAAGAAACTGCTCTGGCGCTTGCGCAACCGCCTGATTGTGGGCTACGTGTTCATCGCCATGGTGCCCATCGTTCTGATCCTGGCCCTAGTCCTGGTCAGCACGTACGGGCTTACGGGCCAAGTCGCGATCTATCTGGTCAATTCCGAATTGGACCGGCGCACCGGCATTCTGAAAGGATCCGTCGCGCCGATTATCGAGACCCCTCCCGGGCACTGGGCGGAGGCCCTTTTGCGAACTCAGAGCTTCACCCAGCGATTCTTTCCCGCCACCGAGATCCTGGTTCGCGACGGCGGCGAACACCGCTATCCGGCGGCGTCCACGATCACGGCTCCGCCCGTCGGATGGAAGGATGCCAACGGCATCATCGTCAAGGATTCCCAACTATATAGCTGGGCCCATTTGCGCTCCGGCGGCACCGAGGTGGCGATCATGGCGCCGCTCAGCCAGGATTTTCTTTCGAGCCTGCTGCCCGGCTTTGGGCAGGTGAATTTCCAGGACTACTCCGAGTCGGGCGGCGGGTTGCGGAGCGTACGGGCAGGGGACGCGCCCGCCGCGCGCGCCGGGCGTATTCCACCCAAGCACAACTTCCTGGACATGCAAGTCACCGGAGGCTCCCCGGTGCCAGTGATGTTTTGGAACTCGCCGGACAGGAAGAACGGCACGGTTGTGTTGCTGGTCCATACGCGCATTTCCGCGGTGCTCAGCACCCTGTTTGGAAACAGCATCATCCTGGGCGATATGGCCTACGGGCAGGTGATCTGGGGCGCTTTCCTAGTGACTGTAAGTCTCTTCTTGATTGTGGAATTGGTTTCGCTGGTGATTGGCGTGTCCATCTCCCGCACCATCACCAGCGCCGTGCACGAACTGTATGTGGGCACGCGCCGCATCAAGGAAGGCGATTTCTCGCATCGCATCCCGGTCCGCGGCAACGACCAACTGGCAGAGTTGGGATCGTCCTTCAACACCATGACCGAGAACCTGGCGCGCCTCATCGTGGTGGCCAAGGAGAAGGAGCGGCTGGAGTCCGAACTGGAAATCGCGCGCGAGGTGCAAAGCCTGCTCTTCCCCAAGGACGTGCCGGGCTTGAAGACCCTCACGCTCACCGGCGTATGCCACCCGGCGCGCGTGGTCTCCGGCGATTACTACGATTTCATGCGCGTGGAGTCCAGCGTGGCGTTCGCCATCGGCGACGTGGCCGGCAAAGGCATCTCGGCGGCGCTGTTGATGGCCTCCATCCAGTCCACCATGCGCATGCAGCTTACGGCGGGCCTCCCCGGCGTGGCAGGCAATGGCTGCCCTCCGCAGGCGCTCTCCACCGCCGTGATGGTGTCGCGCTTGAACAAGCTGCTCTATGCCAATACTTCGCCGGAGAAGTACGCGACCTTCTACTTCGCCCTGTACGACGAAACAACCCACACGTTGACCTACACGAACGCGGGGCACTTGCAGCCCATCCTAATGCGCAAAGGCGTGCCCGAGTTACTGGAAGTGACTGGCACGGTGGTGGGCGCGTTCCCATTCTCCCTATACGAAGAACGGCACATCCAACTTGGGAGCGGCGACGTGCTGGTGGCTTACACCGATGGCATGATCGAGCCCGAGAACGAGTACGGCGAGATGTTCGGCGAGCAGCGGCTCACCGACTTGCTGGCGAAGAACGTGGATCGCGATTCGCCCGAAATCATCGCGCGCACGATGGAAGCCGTCCTGCAATGGTCGGGCGACGCGGCGGAATTGTCGGACGACATGACCATGCTGGTAGCGAGGCGGCCATGAAGGTTCTGACGGCCGCGCAGATGCGCGAAGTCGACCGCCGCAGCATCGAAATGGGCATCCCGGGCCTGGTGCTGATGGAAAACGCCGGTCATCGGGTGGTCGAACTGCTGGCCGAAAAGTTCGCGCCGCTGGACGCGCACCGCATTGTCGTCTTATGCGGGAAGGGCAACAATGGCGGCGATGGCATGGTGGTGGCGCGCCAGATCTTTACCCGTTTCCGGCCGGAGTGGCTGCGTGTCGTCCTGTTCGCCGCGCCGGAAGATCTGAAGGGGGATGCGGCGTTGAATTACCGCATCCTGCAGGCTTGCGGTTGCGCGGTTGCGCGCGAGATCATCGGTGACACGCGCATGGCAACCATCGTGGTGGATGCGCTGCTGGGCACGGGCGCCAAGGGTCCGGCGACGGGCGAGATGCTGGCGGCGATCCGCGAGATTAACGGCGGATTTCCGCTGGCGAAAGTGGTGGCCGTGGATATTCCCTCGGGTATGCCGAGCGACTCCGGGCAGCCGTTGGGCGAGCAGGCTCGCGCCGATCACACGGTCACTTTCACCGCTCCCAAGCCGGCCCACGCGCTGGCGCCTAATTGCGATCTCATGGGTGAACTGCGTGTGGGCGCTATCGGAAGTCCCGAGGGAATGTACGAGAGCGACAAGTCCATCTGGCTATCGGTCGCGCAGCCGGCGATGTTCGTCCGATTGCTTCAGCCGCGCGCGCGGTCCGGACATAAGGGGACGTACGGCCACGTGCTGGCGATCGCCGGGTCCCATGGCAAGACTGGCGCAGCGGCCATGTGCGGAATGGCCGCGCTACGCTCCGGCGCGGGATTAGTCACGGTGGCGTCGGAAGAATCCGCCATCCCGGTTATTGCCGGCCATGCCGCGGAGTTGATGACCGAGGCGCTCTCCAGCGCCCGGCTGGCCGAGATCGTGGCGAAGAAAGACGTGATCGCCATGGGACCGGGGCTGGGCGCGGCTCCGGAAACAGTCGCGATGGTGCGGCGCGCATTCGCCGAATTCGCGCAGCCCATGGTGGTGGATGCCGATGCCCTGAATGCGCTGGCCGGTTCGGCTTGGGCGGGCGCAGGGAGGTTGCGCGTGCTGACGCCGCATCCCGGCGAAATGGGCCGGCTCTGCGGAAAAACTATCGCGGAAATCTCGGCCGATCGTCTGGGCGTGGCGCGCGGGCTGGCTACGGAGCGGCAGGTCACGGTAGTGCTGAAGGGGGAGCGCACGCTGATCGCGTTTCCGGACGGGCGGGTTTGGATCAACCCCACAGGCACACCCGCCATGGGCACGGGCGGCACGGGCGACATCCTCACGGGCTTGATCGCCGGGCTTATGGGCCAGTTTCCGCAAGCTGTTGACCAAGCCGTCGGCGCCGCCGTCTACTTGCACGGACTAGCCGGCGAACTGGGCGCCGCCGCACTCACCGAAAAATGCCTGGTGGCCACCGATCTGCTGCGTTATCTCCCGGCCGCCTTGGAGGAGTGTGCCCGTCATCCGGACCGCCTCTGAAGAGGAGACCATCGCCTTCGGGGAACGCTTGGCGCGCACGCTGCCACGGGGCGCAACCGTGCTGCTGATCGGCAACCTGGGCGCAGGCAAGACCACGCTGGCCAAAGGCATTGTCCAGGGATTGGGCGCGGCCCCGGCCGAGGAGGTTTCCAGTCCTACGTTTACGCTGATCCACGAATACGGCTCGCCACCCGCCGTCTACCATGTAGATCTCTATCGCCTGGACAGCGCGCGGGAGGCCGCGACGCTGGGTCTGGACGAATTGTTCGACAGCCCCGCGCTGGTGATTGTGGAATGGGGCGAACGGTTTCCCGAATTGATGCCTCCGGAGCGCATTGAAATTCGGCTGCAGGCGGGGGCGGGCGACGAGCGGGAGATTGAGGCGCCGGAGGCGTTGCGCTAAAGCTGCATCGCGTCTCAGCGTTGGGCGCCGGCGAACCGGTCGATCTCCGCGGAGGCGGCCGCAGCCAGTTGCTGCAGGTTGCGGTCCATCGACTCGACCACTTCCCTGATGGTCTTGCCGTTGGCCGGCTCTTCGCGCTCGAAGGGACGATCCCACACGCTGCGGTTGGTTTTCCTGTCGATCAGTTCCAGATGGAGCGAGATTTTGGTTCGAATCGCCGGGTTATCCACTTCGGCGAATTCGTAAAGCTTGCCGCGCACCAGGTAGTCGCCGATGGCCGAACTGGAGGACTCCAGCACGCGCCGATACTGTCCCGAGGCGCGTAGCGCACGCACCAGCGCGTCGCGGACCATAGCGCCGGGGCGCTCCTCCCAGCGATGGTATTCGTACGAGCCGGTTTCGTTGGCGCCGGAGCGGTAGCGAATGCGTGCGTCTTGCAGGGATTCGGGGGTGACGATGAGTCCGACCAGGATAGTGGGTCCGTCGGGTTTGGCTTGGTTTGTGGGGACGGAGGCGGGAGACAGAGTGTAGTAGTGCACTGGGCGCGTGGGTGCGCAGCTTCCGAGCAGGAGGAGGGCGGCTATGGTGAGGTAGACCAGGGGGGCTGCACTGGAAGAGGGCCGATTGCCAATCGGCTTGCAGGTTGCCAACCTGTCTTCATGGCCCTCCGGGCCACCAAAGGTGATGAAAACCCTTGGAGGGCGGCCAATCTTGGCCGCAGCCGGCCTTTTTAGGCGGCTAGAGCCGGCTGAAAGCCGGCTGCGGGCAGGATTGCCCGCCCTCCAAGGTTGCTTTTCGACGGTACCGCACAGGGAACTGTTAGTCATTGGATATCTCCGGGTTTGCGTTCGGGCACTTTGATGCCGCGGATCAGGCTGGCTGGGGCGCGCTCCAAGGTTTCCGTCAGCGATCTCAGATTCTCGGTAGACATGCGAATGTTATCCAGTAACTCATCGATGTTAGTCGAGTTTTGATCCAGCATCCGATTCAACTGGGCCAGCGTATCGTGCAGGCTCGCCACGGACGCGCGGATATCCGGGCGGTTCTCCAGCAGCGTGGCATCCACGTGCGAAAGAGTATCGTTGGCGCGCGCGGTAGTGGTTTTCACGTCGTCCAGCAGCGGACCCAGTTTAGCGTTGAGATTCTTCGTGAGATCCTGCACGTTGGCCAGGCTGGTGGAGACTTTAGGCTTGGCGTCGGTGAGCATGCCGTTCAGGTTATTGAGCGAGTCGGTCAATTTGGGGCGGGCGTCGGCGACCAGATGGTTGACGTTGTCGAGGGAACTGCCGATGCTGGCGCGGTTGCGGTCGTTGAGCAGATCGTTGGCGCGCGCAAGGGTGACTTGCAGCGCGTCGAGGTTCTGGTTCAGCTTTTGTATGGCGTTGTGCACGTCCGGCATCATGGCCTGGGCGGCGTCGCCTAACTGCGGCAGTCCGAAAGCCTCTTGCGAGGGCAGTTCCGAACCTGGAGGAGCGAGCGGCGCGTGTTGGGTGCCGGTGCCGATCTCGATGTAGTTGTCGGTCAGCGGACCGAGGGTGGAGATCTTGGCCACGCTGTCGGTTTTCACGGGCGCATCGCGGTCCACGGCGACATCGATTTCGATGCGCGTGGAGTTGCCGGGGTCGACGCGCACGCGCGTCACTTTGCCCACAGTCAGGCCGCCGTAGCGCACCGGCGCTCCGGGTTGCACGCCACCCGCAAATTTGAAATAGGCCCGGTGAGGTACGGTCGAAGTGCCCAGGCCGCCGGAGATAGCCAGCATGGTGCCGAGCAACAGCCCGCCCGCAATCAGAACAAACAGCCCGACGAGAGTGCGTTCGCGCATGGCATGTATCCTTTCACTTTAATCCTTCGGTGTACATTCGCATGTGATCCACGTCGTCGTCCTGGGTGGTATCGGCCACGCGGTCGAGAAACTGGCGGACGCGCGGATGCGTGCTGTCCCGGACTTCCTGAGCGGGACCCATGGCCACGATGTTACCGCGGTCTATCAGGATGATGCGGTCGGCGATGAGGAACGCGCTGGCGAGTTCGTGGGTCACAACCACCATGGTCATGGAGTAGGCCTTTTTGAGATCGAGGATCAAGTCGTCGATGCCGGCCGCGGTGATGGGGTCGAGGCCCGCGGAGGGTTCATCGAAGAATAGGATTTCGGGGTCCATGGCCATGGCGCGGGCGAACGCGGCGCGCTTGCGCATGCCGCCGCTGAGCTGCGACGGGCTGTAGTTTTCGAAGCCGCTCAGCCCCACCTGCTCCAGCTTGATGCGGACCATCACTTCGATGGTGGTTGGTTTCAGAGGAGTGTGTTCCAGCAGTGCCAGCGCGATATTCTCGCCGACCGAGAGCGAGCCGATCAGTGCCCCGCCCTGAAATGCCAGGCCGATTTTCTTGCGGATGGCATCCATCTCGCGGGCCGAGGCTTTGGCAATGTCCACGCCTTTGACGCGCACTTCGCCGGAGGATGGCTTCTCGAGACCTACCAAAGTGCGGAGCAGCGTGCTCTTGCCGGAGCCGGAGCCGCCGATCACCACGACGGTCTCGCCGTGGACGATATCGAATGCGAGGCCATGCAGAACCTCGCGGTCGCCGTACTGCACGCGCAGATCGCGCACCGAGATCACCGAAGAGGGAGCAGCGGGGGCTGCCATACTATGCGGTCCCCCGCGCCAGATAGAACAACGTAGTGAAGACCAGATCGATCACGATGACCAGAAGGATGGAGACGACCACCGCCGAGGTGGTGGAGCGCCCCACCTCTTCGGCGCCCGCGCCGGTGGAGAAGCCCTCCTGACAGCCGACGGCGGTAATGACCAGCCCGAAGACCAGCGCCTTGACGATGCCGGTGGTAATGTCGTGGGCGACCAGGGCGTCGCGGGTGGCAATCACGTAGCTGCCGAATGTAAAGTTGGCACTGGCCACACCGAACATGCACCCGCCCAGCACGCCCATGAAATCGGACCAGATGGCGAGGCAAGGCATCATCACGGCCATAGCCAGGAACTTCGGCACCACGAGGAACGCCACGGGATCGAGCGCCATGGTTTCCAGGGCGTCCAGTTCCTCGGTCACGCGCATGGTGCCGATTTCAGCGGCGAATGCAGAGCCGGATCGGCCGATGACTACGATGGCGGTGATCAGCGGACCGAGTTCCCGGGTGATGGAGATGGAGACCAGGCTGGCCACCAACTGCATGGCTCCCAGCCGCTGCAACTCATACGCGCCCTGCAGCGCGATGATGACGCCGACAAAGAACGTGATCAGCGAAACGATGGGCAGCGCGCCCACGCCGACGGCCATAGCCTGATGCACCGCCCGCTGCGCCAGACGGTTGCGCTTCAATGGCGAAAGGAACAGCAACCGCAGGGATTTTCCGAGGAGCTGAGCCAGAGCGCCTACATAGGCGACGCTGCGCTCGGTTGCGGCGCCTACCTCCGCCACGAATTGCATCACGCGCTTCCCAGGGCCTCCTCCTCGGTCTGGAAAACCTGAAAGATGCGGACGACGTGCGTCAAGTGGAAGACCTGCTGCACGGCGGGGCTCAATCCGAACAGCACGAATTCCTTGTTGCGGCGTTGGGAGTCTTTGAGCACTTCCAACAGGGTGGCGATGCCGGAGCTATCGATGTAGCGGATGGCCGCCAGATTGAGCGCCAGCTTGGGCGCTTCGAGCAGCGTTGCGAAGAGGGTGCGGCGAAGATCCGGAGATGTGCCCAGATCCACGTCTCCTTCGATTTCCACGATCTTCGTTGCTCCCGCATCGCGAATCGAGATTTTCATATCGTCTTCCTGAGCCGTTTGGTGGCCACGAAACGGTTTCCCGCGGGCGTCGCTTGATACGACACCGTGTCCATCACGTCCTTGATGATGTGAGTTCCGAGTCCTCCCGGTTGATCGCAAGCCATTGCACGAGCACATATTTTAGCCTTATCCGGAGCCTCGCCGTTATCCAGCAACGTGACTTCCAACCCGTCGGCGCTTTCGCGGCATTCCAGCTCAATCAGGCCATCGGCGCGGCTATGGTAAGCATGCCGGATGATATTGGCGAGGGCTTCATCCAGCGCGAGCGTGATGGCGCGGCAGTCCGATTCGTCCCAGCCGATGGCCGCGGCCAGAGGGCCGATGGCGCCGCGCACGACGGGCAAGTATCGCGGGTCGCTGGGCATCACGAACTTCAATTGCAGACTCACGCGGGACCTCCGCGCCGTTCGAGCGCCACCACGGTTACATCGTCCGCCGGCGGTACGGAGCCGCGAAAGCGTTCGACGGCCGATAGCAGCGCCTGTCCGGCAGCGGCAGCGGATTCGACCGGCAAATTGCGGGCGATGGATAGCAGGCTCTGCATCCCGAGTTGTTCGCCCGATTCGTCGCAGGTCTCGTTGACGCCATCGGTGTACAGGAGCAGCAGGTCGCCCATGTCCAATTGCACGGCGGTCTGGCTGTAGGAGGTTCCCGCGATCATGCCGAGAGGCAGGTCCAGAATCTCTTTACTATACGGCGTCGAATCGAGCAAGAAGCTCCACTCCTTCGTTGCAACACGATACCACAACGGAGGCTGGTGGCCGGCGTTGGTGAACAACAACTCCCCGGACTCGCGGTAGAAGCTGGCCAGAAATGCCGTGGCGAAGCGGGAGTGCGGAACGCCTTTGAGAATGCTCTCGTTGAGGCGCCGGATCAGTTGGGATTGGTCCCAGTGATCGACATGCTCGCGTAGCGCGTCGCGCAGGCGGACGGCGGCGGAACTGACGATCTCCCCATGGCCGGCGACATCGGCGAGCACTACCCGGGCAATCACTCCGTGGCTGCAGGCCGACAGGTAATACAGATCTCCGCCACGTTGGGACGCGCCTAACGGATGGCACGAGACCCAGCCTGCAAGTCCTGGAAGCTCAGCGGAGTAGGCGCCTGCTTGATTCCCGCCGTGCAGTTCGAGACACGCCAAGCGATAGGGCTGGTCCGCTTCTTGAGCTGTCATACAACACCCGGATATCATAATGGAGTGCCGAAGACGGCGGCGGGATTCAAAGAAAAAATCCATGTAGAATGGTTGCATTATGAGCCTTGAAATGAATCGCCGCGGCTTCCTGGCTGCAGCCGGACTGGCGGGCGTGGGCGGGCCGGGACGCGGTTCGGCCGCTGCAGAGACTTCCGGCGAGATCAAGCTGGGCGTCGCCAGCTACTCGCTGCGCGAGTACAGCCGCGCGCTGGCTATCCGATGCATCAAGGAGCTGCGCACGCCGTATGTCAGCGTGAAGGAATTTCACCTGCCGTATCGCAGCAGCCCGGAAGAGCTGGAAAGCGGGCGGAAGGAATTCGAGCGGGCGGGCCTGACCATCGTAAGCGGTGGTAACATCACGCTGGCAAAGGACGATCCGGACGATGTGCGCAAGTACTTCGAATATGCCCGGATGTGCGGCATGCCCATGATCGTCTGCGCGCCCACGCACACCAACATGGGTGTGATTGAGCGGTTCGTCAAGGAGTATAACATCCGCATTGCCATCCACACGCACGGCCCGGAAGACAAGCAATATCCGACGCCGCAATCGGTGCTGGCAGTGGTGAAGGACATGGACCCGCGCTGCGGCCTTTGCATGGACGTGGGGCATTCGTTGCGAGCGGGAGCGAACGTGGTGGAGTCGATCGCGGAGGCTGGCAACCGCCTGTTCGACATGCACATTAAAGACCTGAAGACGTTCGAGCCGCATGCCATTCAGTGCGATGTAGGCGAGGGCATCATGCCGGTGGTGGGCATTTTCAGAGCGCTCCAAAAGACCGGTTATCAAGGGTGCGTGAACCTGGAGTACGAGATTAACGGAGACAATCCTTTGCCGGGGATGAAGAATTCATTCAGTTATATGCGCGGCGTGTTGGCGGGGTTACATGGCTGAAATACCGATCGGAACCAAGCTTGAACAGACGCTGTTAGTGGACGATGAAGTGGCTATTAACTTCCTGGGGCTGGAGGGCGCGCGGGTGCTGGCCACACCTTGGATGATCGGGTGGATGGAGCGCACGTGCCGCAACGCCGTGCTGCCTCTGCTGGACGCGGGTCACGATACTGTGGGCACGCACGTGAATGTCTACCACTTGGCGGCCACACCGATGGGCATGACGGTGACATTCAAGGCCGAAGTCACCGGCGTGGAGGGGCGGCGGGTTAGTTTCAAGGTGGAGGCTTGGGACGAGAAGGAGAAGTGCGGCGAAGGGACGCACGAGCGGGCGATTGTGAATATTGCGCGTTTCGCGGCTAAGATGCAGGGGAAGATGGAAGACAGGAGTCAGAAGACAGAAGACAGAAGATCGTAGACGTGCGTCTCGTGCCTATTGCGGCGTGGCGCTGAGCGATACGTTGTCGATCTCAACCTGTCCAGATCCCAAACTCTTCACGAAGATTGTCAGCGCATGGCCGAGTTGGGGCGGAGTTGCGCCAGAGTTGTACACGATCACATCGGTTAGAAAAGCGCCAGGCGCGGGAGACAGGCTGCTGTCGTAAGCGAGGGTCGCGTTTCCGGCCATCAGAGCCGCAACGTAACCGGTGAATGCGTAGTCTGCACGGTGCCCTACGCTCAACGTCAGAGTGTATGTCGTGCTTGCCCGAACCACGGCGGGCGCGACCTGTAAGATCGATCCGGTCGCACTGCTATTGCCGATGTATGCGACATTCACTCCCCCGGGGACTCCCGTGGGGAAATTAACTGTCGACGGCTTAAACGTGCCACTCTGCGGACCGCATAACCAACCGGTGATCGAGTATTGAGAGCAAAACTGCCCCGGCGCGCATGCCAGCACGTCGTCCTCAAAACCGGGATTCAAGATTGGGATAGTAGAGTCTTGAGCGGACGCTGTCCACCAGACCGAAGCGCCAAGCGCTATTGCCAGAACCAACAGATATCGTTTCATTCGCCCTCCGAAGACAGAAGACAGAAGACAGAAGATCGTAGACGGGACTCCTGACTTCTGACTTCTGTCTCCTGCCTCCTTCTCACGCCTTGCTCAAGTACTGATGCACAAACTGAATGGCGATAGAGCCTTCACCCACGCCGGAGGCCACGCGCTTCACGGAGCCGTGGCGCACGTCTCCCACTGCAAACACGCCGGGCACGTTGGTTTCGAGCAGGTTGGGGTCGCGTTCGAGCGTCCAACTCTGGGGCGACTTGCCGTCGCGAACCAGGGCGGGACCAGTCAGGATGAAGCCATGTTTGTCGCGCGCCACTACGCCATCCAACCAATCCGTGCCGGGTTGCGCGCCAATGAATATGAACAACCCGCCCGCGTCCACGCGCTCGCGCGTGTTGGTCCGCCCGCATTCGATGGTGATGGCTTCCAGATGGTCCGCGCCGTGTACTTCCACTACCTGCGTCTGATACTCGACCTGTATGTTCGCGGTGCGGGCAATCTCGTCAATCAAATACTGCGACATGGTAGCGGCCAGCGACTTGCCGCGAACCAGGATGACCACGCGCCGCGCATAGCGCGAAAGATTGAGCGCGGCTTGTCCCGCGGAATTGGCGCCGCCCACGATATACACATCCTCATCGCGGCAGGATACCGCTTCGGTCGATCCAGCTCCGTAGTAGACGCCGGCGCCGGTGAGGCGATCCATGCCGGGCACATCCAGTTTGCGCCATTGCACGCCGGTGGCGATCAATAGCGCCTCGGCGGAAATCTCGCTGCCATCGGCCAGGCGTACGATCCGGTACGGATCTTGTATGCGCAATTCGACGGCCTCCTGCGGCGCCAGAATCTCGGCCCCGAAGCGGCGCGCCTGCGTCACAGCGCGGCGCGCCAGATCGCTGCCGCTCAGTCCCGATGGAAAGCCCAGATAATTTTCGATGCGCGCGCTGAGGCCCGCCTGGCCGCCGGGCGCCTCACGCTCTATAATTACGGCGCGCAGTCCCTCGGACGCACCGTACACGGCTGCCGCGAGGCCGGCCGGGCCTCCGCCCAAAATAATCAAGTCGTAGGATGCGGACACCGCGCGCGTGTTGAAGCCGATCCGGCCGGCCAATTCCGCATGGGAAGGGTCGGGCAGGCGGGCGCCATCCTGCAGCAGCACCACCGGGAAGTGCCGTTCTTCGGGCGTCAGCATGTCCATGGCGCGGCGCACCTCCGGTTCGCTATCGGCCGCCTCCACGTCGAGCCAGTGGTAGGGAACCTGGTTGCGCGCCAGGAACTCGCGGAGCTCATAGGAGCGTCGCGACCATCGCGTGCCGAGCACCCGCAGGCCCTCGAAAGGCGGCCGGTAGGATGCCTGCCAATCGCCCAGCAGGTCGTCCAGCACCGGGTAGAGGTTTTGCTCGGGAGGGTCCCAGGGCTTGAGCAGGTAATGATCCAGCTTGATCTCGTTGATGGCGCGAATGGCGGCCTCGGTGTCCGAATAGGCGGTGAGCAGCACGCGCTTGGCATCGGTGAACTGAGGGATGGCGCGCGAAAGAAATTCGATGCCGGTCATCTGCGGCATGCGGTAATCGACCAGGAACAAGGCCAGGGGCTCACCGCGCTGCTTGAGCCTGTCGAGCAGATCCAGCGCGGCTGGGCCGGAGTTGGCCGAGAGGACGCGATAATCCGCGGCGTACTGGCGGCGGAGGTCGCGCTCCACCGCTTTCAGCACTTCGGGATCGTCGTCAATCGTTAACAGAACCGGCTTTACCATAGGCACACTGAACGCTGAAGACTTCGATGCCCGCGGAGCGTCGAAAGTCGCAGGGGATACACTGTATATTATGCCGGAAGTGACCGGGGTCGTAGAAACGTGCTTGTACGTGGACGACCTGGAGCGCGCCGCCCACTTCTACGAAGACGTTTGCGAATTCAAGAGGCTGATCGGCGACGAGCGTTTTTGCGCGCTGAGCGTGGCAGACCGGAACGTGCTGCTGCTGTTCCGCAGGGGGGCCACACTGGAATCCATTGCGACGCCCGGGGGGATGATTCCGCCGCACGATGGGGTGGGACAATTGCATGTGGCGTTTGCGATCCCGGCCGCCGCGGAAGCAGACTGGCAGCGGCGGTTGGCGGAGCGCGGGATCGCGATCGAGAGCACGGTGGATTGGCCGCGCGGCGGGCGCAGCTTGTACTTCCGCGATCCCGATCGGCATTTGGTGGAGCTGATCACGCCGGGTTGCTGGTCGATTTACTGACATCCGCGGGTTAACCAAGCCTATTGCGTACTTACGGCGCCTTGGGCTTGCGCGGAATAGGTCCGAATAGGATAGTAGTTGACCCACGCGAAGTCCGTGCCTGAATCGCCACCGATGGTCGTTCCTATAGCGACAGTGATGGGCTGGGGTGCACCTGTGGCCGCCCAAGTATTATAGGTGGTCGGGCCGCCCACACCGGGTCCACTGTCAGCGGGGTAGTCCATATCGACCGTGCCGGCGCTGCTGGCGACTTCTTGGCCGCTCGCGTTAACCATTGCGTTGACGTAGCCGAATGTAAATTCGGCATTGGTAGTAGTGATACCTTCCACGATGGTGAACGGAATGGTTTGCGGAGATGAGCTTATGGCAACTGGGAAACCTTGACCTATCGCTCTAACTACATATACCGTATAGAACGGACCCGGCACGCGTTCGAGTAACAGCGGCGTAATGTAGCCGGTACTATTGCCGCCCCGCCCCACAAAATCCCAAAGAAACGTAAATGTCGCCGGAGAGGTTCCAATTGGAAAAGATCCTCCGATGTAGATGTATATTTCACCTCCGTCGCTGTCAACATTCGCCCGATGCGTGGTTGTCGAACCTTCGGTAATTGTCGTTTGAGCGGATGCCACACATAGGAAGGTGGATACGACGAGAGTCGTGAGGGCGGACAGTTTCATTCCCAGCCTCCTCAAAATTAAGTTCCGAGATGGCGATCCCCGGTACAAACGATTCTACTCCCATTTCCGCTTACTGGCGCTGGAAGATTAGGGTGATCGGGGCATGCCCCGGCTTCACTACATCGACGCGCATAGTGCCATCCGCGGCGAGGGAGTAGCTTTCGACGGTAGCCACGCCGGATTGCGTGGTGGTGACTTTCAGCACATCGTGATCCCACCGGCTCTTGCTCTTAAGGTCTTTGCCGCTGTGAATGGTGGCGTTATTCTCGGCGTCGGTCATGTCGCGGTAGAAGAAGGTTTCGCCCGCGCCGGCGTACTGGAAGTTGCGGGAGACGGTGATGTCGCCCTGGCGCTCGTTGATGGTGACGGTGCCGGTTTGTACAACGGGCTGGCCGGCAAAATCGCTTTTGGTAGGGACGAGGGTCCAGGCGCCGTTCAGGAGGGTGCGGTCGCGGGCAAGCGCGGGGACTGCGGTTAGGAGCGTCGCTAGCGCCACCGCCGCTATCGTGGTCGTGGAATATTTTCTCATAATAGGACTTAAGAGCACGTGTGGGGCCACGTGGATTACGGTAGGGCGAAGGCGATTACGTTGTTTCCGGCGGCCACTGATACGTACTGGGTTCCCTTCGCCGTGTAGGTCATGGGAGAGGCCTTCCACTCGGTATTGAGCTGCATGTGCCATAACGGCGCGCCGGTGGCCGCATCCACGGCCGCGAAGGCGCCCGATTCTTCGCAATAGAAGAGCAGCCCGGAGGCAGTCGCCAGCACGCCGCCCCAGCTTTCCTCGGTTCCGCTCTGTGGTATCTCCCACGCGATCTTGCCGGTGGCTACATCCAGGGCGCGCAGATATTGGCGGGGCGTTTCGCCGGGGACGTCGCGCGCGCCTCCCCCATAGTATGATTCGCCTGCCTTCCAAACCGGCGGAGATTTCGTGAAGATATTGCACTTCTCCAGCGCTAACAGGTAGAACAGATGCTTGCCCGGATCGAAGGCCGTGGACATCCAGTTGGTGGCGCCGTCCATGGATGGGCAGGCGCGCGCGCCGGCCGGCGTCGGCTCGCTGGCTGTCAGCCCGCGCACGAATGGCGATGAGCTTAGCAACTGGCCGTTGGTGCGGTCCAGAACGTAAAAGGATCCGTTGCGATTGCCTTGCAGCAGCAGCTTCCGTTCGCGTCCGCGATACTGCGCATCCACCAGCATGGGTGTTTCAGTGGCATCCCAATCGTGCAGGTCGTGCGGCGTGAATTGGTAGTACCACTTCAGGACGCCGGTTTGCGGGTCGAGCGCCAGCACAGAATCGGAATACAGATTGGCTCCGCGGCGCTCGTCGCCATTGAAATCGGGGCAGGGATTGCCGGTGGGCCAGAAAAGCGTATCGGTTTCGATATCGTAGGTGCCGGTGAGCCACGTGGATGCGCAGCCATGCTCCAGGGCGGCGCGGCCCACCCAGGTGGCGGCGGCAGGCTCGCCGGGCAAGGGCACCGTCCAGAATCGCCAGACGCGCTGGCCGGTTGCGGC
>Ga0209333_1000192_pt1 | contig 35090 bp, 36 predicted proteins | sample BlaSpr_A8_OM2_O3_FD_187982 | JGI IMG/M metagenome (GOLD analysis project Ga0209333, IMG submission 187982) | Forest soil microbial communities from Thunder Bay, Ontario, Canada - Black Spruce, Ontario site 2_A8_OM2_O3 (SPAdes) (version 2) | ecosystem: Environmental > Terrestrial > Soil > Boreal... | reverse complement strand
CTCACCAGCCCGACTGCCATCTTACGCCCGTTTCCGCCACCCTGGCGCCCATTTTCATCCCCATGGGCGGTCGCCATCCGACCAGGTTGTTTCGCTTCGGAAAACCCTTCCACGCCGTTGTGGAGGGATAACGTATGGCGCAGGCACATGTTGCCCCGGCTCAAAACCGCCGGGCTTGAGTGGGCCACGTTCGAAGTGTTGCGCCGAACTCATGCCAGCCTCGGTCACGATGCGGGGATCGATCCCAAAGTGGCCGCCGATCAGCGCGGGCATGGCATCGGCGTAGCGATTGATGTTTACACCAAGGCCGCCCTGTCCAGGCGCGCCGAGGCGGCGGAACAGCTCGAAAACTCCGTGCTCACCGCTTAACTGAGTGAAATGGAGTGAGGCAAGTTACTGGTTTCTCCTAAGTTATTGAAAAAATGGAGCGGGAGACGGGACTCGAACCCGCGACGTCCAGCCTGGGAAAATGAACTTAGATTGAAAATAAAAGACAATGGCGTCTACGGCGGTGAATACAGGTGCATGGAAATCAGCAACTTCCGCCATTCCGCAAAGAAATCGCTCCTTAGGTGAGTGAAAGTGGAGTGAAAGAAATCTGCAAATGATGGTGAGTTAACGTCCGCGCGAACCGTCATTCGGCTATTGCGTCCCACATCCAGCGTAACCTCTTTCGAGGCCGCAAACTGCAAACAGGTACAGCATTAGCCGCCGGAGCCGGAATGTCCTCTTATACCCACTGCAATGTAGGCTCCACCAAGGTATAGGCTTGTGAATTGAACCAACGACAGATTCCGCCCCAAAGACAACCATGGCTTCCGTGAAGCCATCGCGAGCGTGCCGCCAAATGGGCCCGTCAACAGCGCGGCCAGTGCTGGAGCGGCCTTGTCCATGAGCCAACCCGAAGGCCTTTTGAAGTCTAGGATGACGAAGGGCTTGCCCGGTAACAGTGCCGCTGCTCCCTTTCGGATCACCTCATCGAATTTCGGGGACCAGGGTCAGCGCAAACGTGGAGAGGATTCCGTCTACCGCCGAGGGAAAGACAAAATCGGCGGCGTCACTCTTCACCAGTTCTACGTTTGACCAGCCGTGGGCAGTGATACGGGCACTGGCCCCGTCTAGCATGGCATCGGTGAGGTCCACCCCAACGATCTTTCCGCTAGGACCCACTCGCTCCAGTAAAAGAGAGAAATTGAGTCCCGTGCCGCAGCCGAGCTCCACCACGGTATCGCCCTGCTTGAGGGCAAGCGACTCAATCGCCCGTTTGCGATAGGCCCAGTGGCGAAATCCTACGACGTACAGAAGGAGTGTGGTCCAGTCGTACCGTTTGGCCCGCTTTCGATAAATCGAGATCAGCCTCATCGAATCGGCGTTATTCATTCTTCTCTCCAACGGGTACGGCGCTTTCATTGGGCTTCTCGCGGTTATCAGTAACCATTTTCGGTCCAGCTTTTGGCGCCTCGCTTTGGCTTTGCTCCTGGCTCTCGTCGCTGACCACCGCACCATCCACAAGCAGTAGAACCCGGTCCACCTCACCGATCATTCGCTCGTCATGAGTAACGACCAAGATCGCCGTACCTTTTTCCGTGCTCACCTTGCGCAAGAGGCGCATCACGCTGAGACCTCGGTCGGTGTCCAGAGATGCGGTTGGTTCGTCCGCCAGAATCATAGCCGGGCTGTTGGCCAACGCTCGTGCAATTGCCACGCGTTGTTTCTCTCCTCCGGATAACCGTTCCGGAAGTTCCCGCGCCCGGCCTGTTACCTCCAGGTAGTCAAGCAACTCGGTTGCGCGCGCGTGCGCCTTTTCCGGGGTAACGCCGACTAAATCCATCGGCAGCACAATATTCTCTTCAGCCGTCAGAAACGGAATCAAGTTAGAAAACTGAAAGATGAATCCGATCTTCTCGCGTCGAAGTTTCTGAAAATCGCGTGGGCTCCCGTTGTAAATGTTGTCGCCAGCCAAAATCAACTGTCCCTCGGTCGGTACGGTAACCAGTCCCAGGATCATTAAAAGTGTGGTTTTTCCCGATCCACTGGGCCCCATAATAGCGAGCAACTCACCCTTATTGACGGCCAAATCGATCCCTTTGAGTGCTTCAACTTTCGCACGCCCTTTGCCGTAAGTCATGACCAGCTTCTTAGTTTCAATCGCGCGTTCCATATAAGGGATTAGGTTCCCAGGACGATCCGAGGATCGACCTGCATCGCGCGGCGGACGGCCACCAAGCTCGCGAGAATTGATATGACCGTTATGATCACAAGCATTTGGCCCATGTCTCCGAGTGTGGCTGAGACTCTTCTCGGAAAGTAAGGTTCGCTTGCAAACTCAAGCATCGCCCCGAGAAGAGTTCCCAAAAGGCCCATTAGGACCGCCTGCTGGATGATCATGCTGTAGATGCGCCGCGTCTGGGTGCCGAGCAGTTTCAGCACAGCGATATCCTTGATCTTGTCCAACGTGAACGTATAGGTAATGAGTCCGATAATGACTCCGGCGATGATCAGCAGGAGCAGGCGGAACAACGACAACTGCATAAGGATGAGCCGATTTGCGCCCATCAGTTGCATGTTGACTTGCCGCGCGGCCGTATACACTTCGAGGTGTTTCCAGTGCGAGATCTCGTCTGCTACCTCCTCAACGGAAACTCCGGGCTCGACCTTCACCGCAATAGCGTTGATCATGTGAAGGTTCTCCGATACGGCGGAAGAGATTCGTGCTATAGGTTCAACCAACCTCGGAGCCACGGCTTCCGCACCCCCGATCTGGCCTCCCCTGCGCCTTCGAATGTTTCGGAGCAGATCCGGATCCGGCTCGAAGATAATATTTTGCGCATCCTCCAGCCTGGCGTAAATAACAGGGTCTGCATTGAACCCGACCATGTTCTTTGTCAAGCCCACCACTGTATAGTCGAAGCCGCGCAGGCGAACGATTTCGCCGATCTGCAATCCGGTCTTCGTATCGGCAACGAGCTCAAAATGACTGGCTTCTATGTCCCGCCCGGCAACGATCATCGGCGGACCGCCGAGATGGTCCGGAGAATATCCAATCAGAAGGAAGCGTAACTCACGCGTCATGTCGATCCAATGCGGTTCCACCATCGTTTGAGTCCCGATCCGCGCATTGCGATACATAAATAGCATCAAGCCGGCCGGCTTCATCGGATGTTCGACGTGATCCCATGCCATTACGAGGGGGCTTGCCTCCGCTACGCCGTGCATGGATTGAATGGCGTGGTAATAGTCTTCCGGAAGTCTTGATATCTCAACGAAGGGACCGAGCCAGCCTTTCTGAACAACCCAGAGATCGGCGCCGGTTGCGCTGGTGACAGTGGACGAATCCAAGATTACGCCTCGGATAATACCACCCAAGGTAAACACCACCATCAGCAGGAGGCTGACACCAAGGGTCGAGCTGGTGAATTTGAATAGGTGGTAGCGGGCATCTTTGAGGGCGAGGTTCATTGGTTTCCTGCTACATTTTCATTGCCGGGTTGGAATTCATGGGGCCAGAATCCGCAGCCCCTTTGCTCTGAGTTGGGCGCACTTTCTTTCCCGGCGGAATTCCCATCGGTTGTGTCAGGACCAACTGGCCGGCCTTGAGGTCTCCGGCAACTGCCGTGACTTGAGATCGCGGACTGCTGGCAAGGGACTCGACGTCCACCCGGCGAACTCTATTGCCGGCGTCAGCCACCAGGACATACCGCCCGTCGCCCATCGTCATGACCGCTGATTTCGGCACGACCAAGGCTTTCTTGGTCTGGCTGACTTGCACAAAAACATCTGCCCACTGGCCGATTTGTAGCTCGGCCCGCGGCAGTGGGAAGGAGATCTCGACGGTCATCTCCTCGGCGGCTGGATCAGACTGCGGGCGAATCCGATAAACGCGTCCAGGAATCTGTGTTTTTGTTCTGCCACGCACGATGACCGTTGCCGTTTGGCCTGTGGTGATTTGGCCGGCAAGACGCTGGTCGAGATAGGCCTCCACCAGTGTCACTTTGGGATCTGCGACCGTGAGCACGGTCTCACCGGAGACAATCGCGTCTCCGGACCGCTTTGGTCGATCGGTTACAATTCCGTTCATGTAAGTAAATATCTTCGTCTGGGAAAGATTGAACTGCTGCAACCGGACCTCAGCCTCTGTCGCTGCAATTTCGGAATGCGCGGCCTGCACCTTCGCTGTGGCAGCATCAACTTGGGCATGGGCTGCCCCGATGTCGGCTTCGGCGGCTCCCACCGCGCTCTCCGCCGTTCGTTCGCGTTCTTGGTATTGATCCGCCTCTTCCTGGCTGACCGCTCCCGTCGCCACGAGGTGCTTCTCGCGCTCCCAGGCGCGTCCTGCTTGAAATTCGCTTGCGCGGCGCGACTGTTCCATCGCACGGGCGGATCGCTCCGTCGCACGTGCAGCCTGCTCAGTTGCGATTGCTGCTTGTTCAGCCATGCGCGCTGTTTCCACGCGGTCTTCGGAGCGTTGCAGCACTTGACGAATATCGGTATCTTCCAGTGTTGCGACAACTTGTCCCGCGTGAACAAAATCACCCTCGTTGACGAGCACTCGCTCGATACGGCCAGGGATTTTGGCCCCTATGGTCGCTAGGACATCAACATTGACAGTCCCGGTGCCCTCCACCTCGCCCGTAAAATCCTGTTGCTGAACCTGGGCAACAACGACTTCGGGCGGTGTGAAAAATAGATACTTCGCAAGAAAGAGAGCGGCCACCCCGAGGAGTGAGTAAGCGACGATTTTTCCGATCTTCCTCAGGCTGTATTTTTCGCTTACATCCGTTGTTTGAGTTTTGTCGTCTTCCTTCCCTTGATTCGGTTTCCCGGTTACTTCCGGTTCGGCAGGCTTTTCGATCACCTCGGGGGCCTTGGGCTTCTCAATGACTTTCGCTTGATTCGGCTTCCCGATCACTTCCGGTGGCTTGGGGGGCTCGATCACTTTCGGTTGATTCGGCTTTTCGAATACTTCCGGTTGGGCGATGTTATTCATGAATCATTCCCTCACAAACCTGTTTCTCGTCGGACGGCGGCCGTGGCCGTCGTGTAATCGGCCAGGGCGCGATAATACCGGGCCTCCGAAGTCAGGAGTGCCGCCTGTGCATCGAGCAGGTTTTCGATAATGCCGCGCCCATAGCGCTGCTTTTCTTGCTCAATTCGAAGCGCTTCCCGCGCGGAGCTGATGGCAGTCTCTGTTGCTCGAATTCGCTCTTCCGAATTCTGGACTTGCAAGTATGCGCTGCGCGCCCTTTGCTCTGCATCGAGCCCCGCCTGCTTCAAATTGGACCGGCGCTCCGATTCGCGGCTCTCTGCCTCCTCCACCCGGTGCGTCAGCGTCCGATCCAAAAATGGAAAATCAAACACCACGCCCGCAGCTACGCCGCTCTTGTACACACCGAACGGGTCGACACTCTGACCACGCAAATCGGCGGCTAGTGACAGCGATGGCCGCTGCGCTGCCCTCGCCACAGCGACTGAGCGCTCAGCGATGCTGACCTGCGCCTTGGCGATCTGATATTGCGAATTCCCGGTATGGGCGAGTTGAGCGACCTGATCGAGAGAGAATTCTGACGAGGACCGCGGCAGGGTTGTTTCCACAGTAACCGGAGTATCGATCGCGCTACCAAGGAGTGCGTTGAAGCGACCGGCTTCAATCTCGCGAGCGTTTTTGAACTCAATTGCGGTGTCTTGCACGTCCGCTAAACGCGTATCGACCTTCAGAAGATCCACACGCGCAACTTTTCCCTCGTTGAGCATCTGCGCAACTACCCGACGGCCTTCTGTCAGCGCATTGACGGACTCTCGCGCGGCTTCGATGTCTCGATCTAGTTGCACCAGGTTTGCGTATGCGCTCGTGACCTCGAAATCCAAGCTGCGCTCTAAATCGTGCACTCCAACCTGCGCCAAATCGCGCTGCGCTCGCGCTAAACCCACCGCTGCCCCAATCCGTCCCCCAGAATATAGTGGAAGAGTTGCCCGGATATCCGCATTGAGGTGTTCTTTTCGGAAGGGTTGGTTCTCAGGAATGTCTGCCAGTTGCGTCAAAGGGAAACCCATCGCCGTCTCTGTCGCCTGACTTGACGCGCGAGCCGCCCCTCCCAAAGTTAAGCGGGGCAGACGCTCGGCTCTTGCCCCAGCAATGCCGGCTTGCTCGGTAGTGACGCCTTGTCTCTGGGCGGAGAGCCTTGGACTGTTTTGTCGGGCGTAGGCCAACGCGGCATCCAGCGTGAGCGGGGTACTCAGTTGCTCCGCGGAGAGGAAAGGTGCGAAAAAAAGAAGCGGTAAAACAAATTTGACGACCGCATTCAGCTCTGGACCTCCATAGGCAAGGCTCCGGCACGGAGGAGCCTTGTTTGCCACCGGTTCTCGACGGCAGCGCCGCTTGGCTCCGCGATGGAGCGAGATCGGTCCGGCAGTGGCGCTGTTATCCATTCTGACTAACTGCAACAGCAGCCGCTCTTCTCGCTCGGTTGTTTGTCGCCAGATTTGGTCAGGCATGGTTCAGGACGTGATCGAACTTTGCTTTGCAGCCGGAACGACAAAAATAGTACGTCTGCCCATTGTATTCACTGTGGGCGGCGGCGGTCGTTTCGATGTTCATCCCGCACACGGGATCCTTGCTTAACGTGTTGGTCGTAAATAGGTCTCCTCAAAATGACGTCTTCTCGCCAAGGGCTCTGAGCATGCAGGTTTGTTCGCCGTCGCTACGTCGAATCGATATTGGTCGCAGCCGCCTGCAATAGGCAGATTCCCAACTGCTGGACCCTCCGGCTTCTGCCTGTCTTTTGCGCCTGGTCGCGCCCAGCTCGACAATGATCCTGCGCAGGCCAGCTTCTGATCGACCGGCATCTTCAGCTCCAGTGTTTCAAGTAATCGGCAGGTCGAATTCCGATAACGCCAACGATTAGAGGCGTTTAGTCGGCCTTTTTAGACGAGGAAAGGAACCTTTTCTCCCACCCCCGCCCGCACGACAAGGGCCAACCATCTTCTGGGCGTAAAATCGCAAGGAATAGGGATGAACGAGTCCGGACGGGGATGGCAGTTGACCACCTAGGGTCACTTGACGAAGCGCGGTTAGGCCAGAGGGGCCGCGAAATCTCGAAGTAGTGCAGAAAATGCACCGAAATGAGGAACCTCCAAGCCGCCTGTCCTTCGACAACCACAACCCGAAATCACGTCAGCGTGAGCCAGGCGGGGCTTAAACGGCATAATTGGAATGCCAGCCCGACCGGCTGGACGTCAAAAGGCAAATGTGGCTTTGAATCAGCGGGATACGGACTCCACCCTCCCCTTCACTCAATTAACAAGTGGAATTCGACCCACTTCCGAGCCTTGCTGCAGGAACGAATCGGCTGTAAGTGATTGAAAATAAATGGAGCGGGAGACGGGACTCGAACCCGCGACGTCCAGCTTGGGAATCTCCACGTCGATTGACTTTACTGGACATGGCGTCCACGGCGGCGATACAGATCTATGGAGTTTCAACAACTTACGACCACTCCTCTTCCAACGGGACCTTAATGGAGTGGAAACGGAGGGTGGGTTTGTGGCCAAGTGAGTTTTGCGTATGAATCCAGGCTTCCAAATAATCCGGTGAGTTCTGAACAGGATTTGCAGGTTCCGCGGGGGGCCTGTGTGTTCGCCCATGTTCATAAGTCCTCTCTCTCCAGCACTTTTAGTATGAGGAAAAGAGAGGCCAGAGCCAATACTGTCAGGCATACCACCACAAAGGTCACCAACCAGAATGCATGGTGATCGAGGTCCACCGGCATTTGCTGGGAGGCGGCTTGCGGCAGCGTAGTGAGCTTCTGTAGCGTCGCTCTTGGACCTGGTTGCCACCAATAGGTGGACTCCCCCTTTTCAAGGACAACAGCAAAGATAAACCACGCCAACAAGCCAAAGCTCAAAGCAAAGGGCAGCGTGGCGACCACGACGTATAGCCGAAGCCCCAGGAAAGTAGGGGACTTGGGGTCTTGCGACTGCAGCTGAGTACTCATGGCTATCTCCTAGACGAAATCGCGTACAAATGAGAGATTAGGACTCCCAAGTGCAGAAAGCCGGCCAGCATTGCAATCACTACGACGATCAACAAATGGCGGCTTACATCGTATCCCGCCGGGGGTGAGACGCCGAAGAATGAGGTGATCGCCGCCTCTACACCTCGGAGCCATGGGCTATCGCCCGCGCTCAACGTTGAGGTAACCCTGTAAGAAATTGTTAGCCCAACCACCCATCCAGCGATCGCCAGAAGCAAAGTTGTGATCGATCTGAGAAGAAAACCGACATAAGCCGCAGCCCAGTAGACCGGGTTGAAGACCCGGAGTTCATCGCCAAACCAGCCAAGGTTCCGCCTAAACCAGATGCGCAGATGGAGTTGACGCTCGCGGATTTGTAGCTGCTGCTCTTCATTGAACTGGTTGCTCTGACGAAACACTCTGATGAGCCGTCTCAATACGACAGCCTCAGCATTCCATTCCGCAAAGCGCCGAATGCGCGCATCATACCAGTGCGCTACAGATCGAATTTCCCGACGAAGTTCCTTGGCCCTCGATCTGACATCAAAGCTTCCTTCAACACCGAGGAACTGGCATTCCGCAAAGACTTCGAATTGATGCTTCAGCGACAACGCTTCAAGTGAGGCCGTCGGCGTGAATCCTGCCAACAGCTCCAAGGCGTCGCTTGCGAGTACCGCCCCATATACAGCAGCTTGAGCCGTACTAATCGATGGAAGCACTTGCCCCGCGCGAGCGATCAGCCTGTTGGTCAATTCGAGAATGCGCCCCGGAGCGCCATGGCCGGCTGTGGCCTTCTCAAGATCTAAAACGGTCCGGGCGACCGGACGGAATCCGTCCGCATATCCTCTATACGGGGGCGTCCCAACTCGGGCCTTTAGCTGGCTGTCCGACCATACCTTATAGATTCCGCCTATCGGCTTACCCAGAACGACGTTCCATCTTCCCTTTCGTCGCAACATTTGCAGATAACTTCGCATTGTCGTGACGAACGACAGATGTCATGCCGTGACTATGACCAGACGTGATGAAGACAACGCCGTTTAACGTTTGCAAGGTGAGGGCATTCTTTGTCGCGAACGTCGGATAGATTGGCGAATCCCTTGGTGTGGTGATCCGGAAAATTTAGATACAGGTCTTCGAAGACGAGTGTCAGATCCGCCACCTGCCCCAGTGGTACACGCTTGCCGACCAGTTCGTCTAGCATCTGTCTTGTTGTAACCACGTGGCTGCGGAAGCCAAATCTGTAAGCAATATATCCGTTGAAAAATGCATAATCCGCTTCCTCGTCAACAGCGGCGGCCTCCTCAGTAAGCCTATCCGGTACAAGGCTACCGATTGAGGTGCTGCCCTGTGCCATCGCGTAAGCGTGCCGAATCTTCGCTCGCAGCCCAGACGCATCAAAAAGCGGGCAATAGCCTAAGGCACGAAGCTCAACTATTCGGCTCAGATCGTAGTTGCTGGCCCAGCAGGCATCACCCCAGTTGGGCCACCCTCTCGGGCATCTTCCTAGGAGAACCCAGTGGACTTCCGGGAATGCGAGCACCAGCATGCCCAAGGCCGGGCCCCAGCCGCGTCCTGACAGAGGATTGAGTACTTCATCCACGAAGCGATCGTACACCATGAAGGTCAGTGCAGACCAATAGGCTAGTGCGTACAGAAGGTGTATTGGGGAGTAGCTTTTCGATTACGTCGGCGAGCCTTGAAAACTCGTTCGCGCATCCACGGCTAGTTGGAGCGCTGCCAACAACTTCGATGAAAATGTCCGACTCATCAACGCCATGCTTCTTAACGAGCATTAGATGCATTGCCGCCGCCGAAGCCGGGTTTTGGACAAGAAGCAAACATTTGCTCATACGTAGCGCCTACGAACGCAACACTTCCAGCAATCTTACCAACTCCGGATGTCTCGTCCAATCAGGGCTACCCCACGGACCTTGAGTAAGACGCTTAACGAGATCGTCGAAGCCTTTTGCGTTAGATGCTTTACAGGCCGGGTAGAGCAGACGCATGAATTCGGCCTTCCATTGGCTACCTTTGTACGCCCGAATCTTCTCTCGAGCCTCAATCGCAAGCCGCAGCTCCGCAGCCACTCTTGCGACAGGCCAAGAGCCACGGGGGATGGATGCCAGAGCCTCTCGCGGCCGGAAAGTCATACATGTGTTGATCGATCTGGATCTTTCCTTCCTCAGGAACCTCCAGCATCGCGAGACACCGCAATAGAGTAGTCTTGCCGGCCCCGCTTGGCCCAATGAGGAAAGTGAATCTACCCGGGTTCACTTCAATAGAGATATCGCTAAGTACTCGCACACCTCGAAACGATTTGGTGAGATTCTGAGCTTTCAACATGGCTACCGATCCGAAAGATTCCTAGTGAACCGCGACTTCAAGAACAATGCGAGTCCATTGAGAGGTAGGCAGATCGCCAGGAAAAACAATGCCAACGACGAATAGATTTGGACTGGTTGGTAGATTGACGCGTTGACCGCTTGGGCCACGCGGAAAATCTCTTCCACTGAGATGAGGCTGGCAAAAATAGTCGCCTGTAACATCGTAACCTGAATGTTCAAGAGCGGCGGTATTAGCTGCCTCAATACGATTGGAAACTTGATGCGTAGCAAAGTGGTCCGATGACGCAATCCGCACACTTTAGCAGCTGTGATGTACTGCTCGGGAAAATCTCGCAGAACACCTCGAACGGCATCAGCGACCGAAAAGGCGTTCACAAGCGCTAGTACCCAGACCGCCGTGATAAATGGATCAATAACAACGCCCAGCAAGACCTGTAACGGGAAATGTGCCCAAAAGAGTAGGACGATAATTGGGACGCCTGAGAGAAGGAAAGCAAACACGGCCATCGGTATTCCCACAGATCGGCGATACTTGTCGGCTAAGAAGCCGATCAGAAGGCCCCCCGCGATCCCAATAAACCAGACAAGAAGGGAAAGCTTGGCCGTGACAAGCAGACCGCTGGCAAAGGCCTGACGGTAGTTGCGGAGAATATCGAAAAACGTCACTGATACTCTTTACTTTGCCGGTGGAACGTCGTATGGCTTAGCAACGCGGTAGAATTCGTCCGGCACGTGTTCATACTTCCTTAGGATTCTATCCACTGTTCCGTCGTTGACGATCTCGTCGACAGCGGCATCGAGCATGGACTTGAATTTTTCTTCTCCAAGTTTGAAAGCGTAGCAGTTCGCGAAGACTCGCAGTGGCTTGGTCGGTGCGAGTTCGCGAAGCGAGCCGGGATTTTTTTCTAGATAGATATTCACTGCAGCTGGCTCCGCGAAGGTAACATCAGCCTTTTTTGAGGTTATGTTCAGAAGGACCTCAGACCATGGGGTCAGTTGCGGCACCGAAACGCGAGTGGCTTTAGGATAGTCTGATTTCGCGATAACGTCCTCAATGGCCCCGTCTTGTGTCGCGATACGCACATCCGGAGCGTTCAAGGCCGACAAATCTGTAAAACGCTTCTCGTTTGGGCGTCCCCAGAGCTTGATAACGTTAAACATAAGAGGCTTGCTGAAATCGCCGACCTTTCCCCGCGTGGCGTTTTTCCAGACCCCCGCACCGAAGATGTCGTAGCGACCTGAGTTTAGGCCCTCGAAAATGGTGCCGTAGCCGACCTCCTCAGTCCAGTCGATTCGCAGCGCGAGACGCCGACCAACCTCTTCTAGTGCCTCCACGAAAATGCCCGAGAGTTTGCCAGAGTTCTGATCCTTGAGGCAATACGGGGCGTAGTTTGTGTAACTCGCTCTAATCACGCCACTGCGAATCACGCGGTCGTAAACGGATTCCGAAGCTTGTGCGGGCTTTTGCGAGCCGGAAGTACAACCTGCTGTTGCGGTCGTCGTGATTACCACGACTACAGAAGCTATCGTTGAGAGGAGAGACCGCCGGTCGAGGATTCTAGACATTGCGCTACGACAGGGCAAGCGCGATGCCAAACTTAGATAATGATTGAAACTCAATATAATCATATGCTTATAGATGTCGCGCAAATACCTCATCAAGAAATATTACCACAAAGTATTACCTGGAGGTAATAACTGGGGATGCCCGAGCTGGATCGGTCTTTTCGTCAGTAAAAGGCCATAGACCGAAGGGATAAAAGAAGTTCGCTTGCGCGCAACTCAGAGTGGTAGAAGCCACGATCCGCAGCCCGACAGTTCACACAGCTATATGTATTGCCGAACCTCTATCGGACATCGGCTGGAAATGGCAGAGACGCCTCTATCGCGGAGCTGGTCAATCGTCTCCGTCATCGCGGAAACGACGAATGCCAGCGTACCCGGCTGGCATTAAGGGGGCTTAAGCAATTGAAAACGAAGGTATCAACCCGGTACACCCTCCAATACCCTCCGTTAAGAGGCACGAAACGGCTTGATTTTCCGGATGGGAGCTGTGCGAAGGAGCTAACTGATTGAAAATAAATGGAGCGGGAGACGGGATTCGAACCCGCGACGTCCAGCTTGGGAATCTCCGCGTCGATTGATTATACAGGACATGGCGTCCACCGCGGCGATACAGATCCATGGAGTTTCAGCAACTTACGACCACTCCCCTTCCCACAGGGTCTTAATGGAGTGGAAACGGAGTGTAGAATCACCGCCTCGCAAACCCGCCTTTGAAACAACCTCCCGAGATGCGGGAACATCAATAGGGTACAGCATGATTCTAAAATGGCCCGATATCCTTAGTCTCGCAAAAACGGGCAATCCCGCTCCGGACCGCAAGGTCGTGAAGTCGGACGCCGAGTGGCGCGAGCAGCTGAGCCCGGAGGAATATCAGGTTACCCGGCAGGCCGGCACCGAGCGCCCGTTCAGTTCGAAGATGTGCAGCCTGTTCGAGCCGGGGATTTACTCCTGCCTGTGCTGCGATACCGTGCTCTTCGACGCCTCGGAGAAATTCGAGTCCGGCACCGGGTGGCCGTCATTCACCCAGCCGGTGGCCGCCAATGTGATTGCCTACCGGTTCGACGGCCCTGCTTTCCTCAAGCGGGTTGAGACGATCTGCAATACCTGCGACGCCCATCTGGGTCACGTATTTCCTGACGGTCCCGCGCCCAGCGGCCTGCGCTATTGCATGAACGCCGTCGCCCTGAAGAAGACCGCGGAACATCAGGTCCCATCACCAGCCGCTAAAATAAACCCATGAACATCCCGAGGAGATCCGTGATTGGCATGGCTGGGATGGCGGCAGGTGCAACCGCGATCGGCGCCACCGCCCTGCCCGGCCGGCAAAACGCGAAGACAGAACCGGATTTCGAAGCCCCCTTTCAGCTCATCGAGCACCTCATCATTAAGCACGGCGGCGACTGTTGCGGGTGCGCGGTTTCGAAGGAAGACGGCGAGATTATCTGCAACGAATGTGGGCAGACGCTCGACTTGCTTGTCTCGGAAGTCGCTTTCCTCCGCTTGGCGGAAGCCTTGATGCACGCCCACCATGCTCTGACAGCCACGTCTGGCCTGATGGCCCATGACGGCAAGCCCGAGCACAGCTTCAGCCTCGACCACGCAAAAGAACTCGGGTTCATCGAGGACGCGATGAAGCTGGCCGATATTGACTTCCGAACGCTGAAACCCCTCGCCTGACGGAAGGCGAACCAAAAGCGAAAAGCGGCGGTATAATCGTGCCGATGGGGATCTCTCGCTGCCGCGTCTCGTATCTGGATCAGGAAGGCCTGGACCACGCCGTCGAGGTGGAAGCGGAATCCCTTTATGAAGCCGTCGCCATGGCTGTCGCGGAATTCCGGCAAGGCGAAATCATCACGGACGCGCCCGGCCCGATGACGGAGTTTTGCGTGACCGTGATTCGGAAGCCGATTGAGCACCGCATCCGCCTGTCTCAGGTCACGAAATGGGCGGAGCCGACTATGCGCGAGGGGCCAGCGGGGATTTCCAAGCGGCAGCGTGTGCGGGCGTTGCTGGGGCAGCCGGGATGATATGACGGTGAGCCCTGCCCGTCATCTGGCGACGAGCCGCGCACGCCTTTTACGCGTATCCGCGTATCAGGGGTTGGGCTTGCGCTGGTACCGCGACTTGCAAAAGGCCACAAATGCCTTTGCTGGAAACCCCAGTTCCGGCATTCCGCTTTCGACCCACCAGTCCCGCCATTCCTGTTCAAGGTAGTACACGTCATAGGAGGGAGCCACAAGCCGGGCGTCGTGATAAGCTTCGGGGTCGAGAACCGGATAACGCACCTCTGCCCTGGGAGCCTGCCAGCTCATCCGGTTCCTGAAAATCACCATCTCGTCTTCCAGCGACACCTGGTAATCCGGCAAGTGATCCTGTTGCGCCAGCTCACGAATCATCGACTTAAACTCCCGTGCGTGGCTGCTTGCGCCGGTCTTCTTGTGCAGGAGGCCGAGCGATATTTTCCATTCATCCTGTTCGCCGCAGTGTTTGCGGGCCAGTTCGTAGACACGCCGATCGATGGGCTTTCTGAGCCGGAAATAGTCGCGGCTCAGGGTGAGAACCTCTGAGCCCTGAATAATCCTGTAGACCCAATCAGAGAGCCGAACTTTGAGTTCGCTCATGCGGCCGGACCGCGTCTCGCGCACGACACGCCAGCTTTCGATCAGGCCAAAACCCTCTGTGACCTCCTCCCCGTTCGCCTTGATGTTCGTCGTGATGCGAGTACCGCTTAAGCGCTCCAGCGCGTCCTTGAGACGACGGTAGCCATCACCGCTGGTTTCCCGGTTTGTCCAAACGAGGAGTTCGTGAGCGTTCAGGTGGAGCGTTTGCGCGAGAGGCTCCCCCGCATTCTTCTTTGCCATCACCTGCGAAATGCAGTAAATCAGGATGTCTTTGTCGTAAATGGTTGCGAGACCCCTTACGCTGGGTGCGATCTCGACAACAACATTCCGGTGCTCATATCGCAAGACCCTCGTGTCGGCCTTCGTGGCCAGCGAGAAAATCGGATGCTCCATGCTCGCCATGTCATCTTTCGGAATTGCGTCGAGTACATCACAGATGAACAGATCGTGATTGGGGTGGCGTTGCGGAAGCAAAGCGGACTTAACTGGTGTTCTGTCCTCGCGGATAGCGAAGTCTGCAGGTACCTCGTCAACGTTCGCCATGTTCTGCCCCTGTGCGTGGTTTCGTTGACGAGGAATCTACATTCGTGGTTTTGTTGACGCAAGCACTATTTCGTGGTTTCGTTGACAGCCAACGGACTTTCGTGGTTTTGATGACGGCGACGAACTGAATTGTGGCCTTCTCGGTTCGTGGTTTCGTTGACGACTTTTCGGGGGTTTGCTGACGGCTATTCGTGGTTTCGTTGACGGCCGGGTCGCTAAAACGTAGACTTGATCAACAGGTTAGAACTTGTTATCCACTGCTTAACACGTTTAATAACATATATCTAACACACGCCAGCCGCCATTTTGGAATCAATACTGCCCTCGCCACTCAGGCGCTCAACGAGACCATGGCTGGAAGCTCAAGCCCATCCAGGGCTCTCGCTTCCCAAGGAAGGGGCTTCTACAGGCGGCTTCTACAGGCCCGCCCCTTCCTCGACCATCCCCGCCCAACAACCGTGGTTTGATTTGAAAATCAGTTCTCACACCTACCCGTCGAGAGACATTCATGAAGCACGGCGGGGGGCATACAGGACGTGAGATCGATTCGACCGCGCGGCCGGGAGTGCATCATCAACCGTCAAACGCCTCCGGACCGAAAATCGCTGGGACATCGACCCTTCGATTCGATAAGCTTATTCCCGCGCGCGCCAGGCACCCTGATGCAAGGAGGTTGTTATACGCGTATCATCGTGTCGCTCGGCAGCGTCGTAGCAGAAAAACGGCCTCGTCCGGGACATAAAGATGCTAATGAAGTCTACGCGTAAACAGGCACACAGGTGTAGAAGGACGACATTTTACAAGTATCAGCGTAGGCGGTGATACACATAAACCTCGGTGAACACCCCAAAACCGGCCATACGTGATCACTTCAAAACCGGCCAACGGATCACAGCCAGGACATGAGACTGTTGTACCCTTTCTGAGTCAGTTTGAGCAAGTGTTTTCTTCCTCGGCCGGACATGCGATGCTCGCTCCCGACCAACGGGAGGGCCTGCGCTGCCAGTAGTTTGGGTTCATGTTTTTCCTTCTTAGAAAGGTTTTGTTTTTGGTTTTTGGTTTTGCTGTAGCAGAACCGGTACGTTCATTCGGTGACTCCGCCGCTGATGGCGGTCTTGGTGCGCCAACTCCGTGGACCGCACTTCAGCACATGCCCGTGGTGCAGGATGCGGTCCAGCAGTGCGGTGACCGCGGCTACATCGCCTAACAGCTTGCCCCAGTCTTCGACCGGGCGGTTGGAGGTGAGCAATGTACTGGCGCGTTCGTAACGGCGCATGATAATTTCCAGCAGATCCTCGGCCGCGGTGAGCGGCAGTTTACGCATGCCGAAGTCATCGATGATCAGCAAGGGCACCGTCGTCAAGGACTCCATGAACTCCTTGCGGGTGCCCTCCGCCACAGATTCCGCCAGATCATCCAGCAGCACATGCGTTTCGCGGTAGATCACGCGGTAACCCTGCTGGATGGCGGCTTGTCCGATAGCCTGGGCCAAGTGACTTTTCCCGGTGCCGCCGGGGCCCAGAAACAAGGCGTCTTCCCGCTTGCCGATGAAGGTGCTGGTGGCCAGGTCGAAGACCAGGCTGCGGTTCATCTTGGGATTGAAGGTGAAATCGAAGTTGTCCAACGACTTCTGCGGATCGCGGAAAGCAGCCTGTTTGCGGCGGCGTTCCAGCAGCCGGTCGCTACGCCGGGTGAGCTCGTCGCTAACCAGGCTGGCGATGAGATCGATAGGCGCCATGGCTTCGGACTGCGCCTGGCGGAGGCGGGCTTCCAGCACCGTGGCCATGCCGCCGAGCCGGAGTTGCCGTAAGGAACTTCCTAATTCGATGAGGTTCATGTCTCACTCTCCTGCTGAGTTTTGCTTTCGATAAAGTCGCGGTATAAGGTGAGCTGCCGGATCAGCGGATCGACTTGCCGTAGGGTCAGGGGCAGTTGCGGCCGTCGCTCCAGATAGCGCCGCACAAAATGGTAGTCGTACACGCTGACTTCCAGCGCGGCGGTGCAGGCATCTTCCAGCGTGGCGGCGCCGTGTTTCTTGGCCAGCGAGAGCACACCCTGAATGCGGCGTATGGCAGTTTCACCGTCTTTACGGTGCATCCCCCGGCAAAGCGCACCGACCTGCGATCCGAGTTTGTCGGCGCGGGCCAGCAACTGCAGGGTCCCCAAGGGTGTCTGCTTCGGGCGGTCTTGGTCTTGGATCCGATGCCGGCCGCGCGCTTGGCGCAGGTGCTCGCGCAATAACTGGCCGGTTTCCCGGCTCAGGATGCGGACCTGATGAGCATCCCATTGCACCTGCACACGGCGGCCGATCCAGCCCGGCGGCGCGCCATAGTAAGCCGCCTCGATCTCCACGCAGCCATCCAGATGAACTGTGCGCTCGCCATATTGGTAGTAGCGGAACGGCTCCAGCGGCAAGGGCTGCAACACCGGCCGCTCTTCCGCGAACATGGCAGCGACCTGCCGCTTGGTGGTGCCGTGGATACGCGTATCCGCCCAACGCGTCTCCCAGTGATCCAGATAAGTTTGGGCTTCCTCCAGGCTCTCGAAACGCAAGCCTTTGAGTGGCGTGTTTTTGGCATGGCCTACACTGCGCTCCACTTTCCCCTTGCGATCCGGATCCGCCACGCGGCACGGCAGGGGAACTATCTGGTAGTGTTGCAGCACGTCACGGTACAGGGGATTGATGGTGGGATCGTAGATGTCTGGTGCGAGCACGCCCTCGCGCAGATTGTCCATGACGATGACCCGGGTCACGCCACCGAGCCGGCGGAAGGCCTTCTCGTGCAACTCCGCCCAGATCTGCGAACTGGAACGAAACGTCAGCAGGCGCACGCACTTGCGGCTATAACCCAGCGTGAGCACGAATAGCCGCGTGCGCCGATACTTGCCCGTGGCTGCATCGCGCACCATGGGGCCGGCGCCGTAATCGACCTGCAGTTCCTCGCCCGGAGCGGTCTCGATCACCACCCTGGCCTCGGGCGATGGGCTGGGTTGCAGCTTGCGGATAAACCGACGGACGCTTTGGTATCCGGCGGTGAAGCCGCACGTATCGATCAGGTCCTGCCAGATCGCCATGGCGTTGCGGCCGCGGGATAGCCCGACTTCGATCACGTCACGGTATGCCGTGCAGGCGCTGGCCGAGGGACTGTGCTCCGGCTGCTTGGCCGCGGGCGCCAATTCGGCGCTGGAGTCGGTGATCACCCCGTTGGCCGGTTTTGCCAAAGCCGACCCTGCCGCAGACTCGTTGGACGATTTAGCCGCAGTGGGGTCGGTGATCACCTCGTTGGCCGGTTTTGCTGGTGACGGTCTACCCCAGGCACCGGGTGGCCGTACCGGAACGCCGGCGGACCTTAGATAAACGCCTGCCGTTTCGCGCCGGACCCCGGTACTCTGCTGGATGCGCCGTAGCGACCAGCCCAACCGCCCCAAGGCGATGACTTGTTGTTTCTTTTCTTCGTTCAAGACGTTACTCACATCGACCGAGGGTAGCGCCCTCGCATCGTAGTTAACGTCCTGGACTGCGCTTCATCGTTGGCCGGTTTTCAGGTGATCATCTATGGCCGGTTTTGGGTGTTCACCAAGGCATAAACGGCAATAATCCGATACGCGTAGAATCGTACCCGTTTGTACCCGTACACCGTTGCGCAGTTGCACCATGTTACGAGTATCGCGGCGCGACGCGTTCATAGAGCTTGCCATCATACGCGTATACCTTTATGACCTGATCATCTGAAACATTTACCATGGCATCTGCTGATGCGAGTAATCTCGTTTGTAACCCAGAAGGGCGGCTCCGGGAAAACCACACTGGTCTTCTGTTGTGCAGTGGCGGCTGAGAAGAAGGGAAAACGAGTACTCATCCTGGACATGGACCCGCAAGGCACCGCGGCTACCTGGTTCAAGGACCGCGATGCCGAGTCGCCGATACTCGCTACCATCAAGTCGTCCGAACTCATCGATGCCATCCGAAAAGCGGACAAGGCGGGTTTTGACCTGATTTTTATCGACACGCCGGGCAGAGACGAGCCAGCCACGGCCGCCGCAATCCGCGAGGCGGACTTGTGCATTATTCCTTGCCGCCCGACGCCGGGCGACATGAAAGCAACGCCGCCGACCATCGCCACGATCAATCGGCTTAAGAAAGATGCGGCATTCGTGCTCACGCAGACGCCTCCGCGCAGTTTCCGAAACACCGAGGCAGAGAAGGGGCTTTCGATGCTAGGCATGGTATGCCCGCATCTCATCGTCATGCGCAATTCCTACCAAGATGCGCAGGGCAGGGGCCTAGGGGTCACGGAATTCGAGCCGAACGGCAAGGCGGCACGGGAAATCCGCGACCTGTGGAAGTGGGTCAGTAAAAAACTGGAGAAGGTCAATGAGCGCAAAGAAGCGCACGTCGCTTGATGCGGTATTTGCTGCTGAAGAACTGCCAGCCGCCAAGCCGGCCGAGAAGAACAATGCGAAAAGCAAGCCCGTAGAGGCCGCAGAGCCTACCGTTGCGGATATTCAGAGGCGGGCAGGGGGCTCCAAACGTCATTTGGTCAAACAGCACACGGCGTATTTGCCGCTGGCCGTCCATGAACAGCTTCGTAAACTCGCATTCGAGGAAAACCAGAAAATGCATGATTACCTTATGGAAGGCCTCGATCGCGTTTTCGCAAATCGCGGTCTTCCCGCTGTGAAGGACATCAGCTGATACGCGTATACGCGTGCGCGTTATCACCACTTCGACGACTTCCAACCCCCCAGCCGTGTTTGCTATGGTGCGATCCTCGCGGCTTGCGCAGCGCGACGGGCGAAGAAACCGTACTTGACGCAGTTGCGGATCAACTGTACAGTTCAGATAATTGAAATGAGCAGTCCCCATGAGAACAGATAAAAACGACACCATCGTTGTCTCCGCGCTCAGCGCCCGGACGAGCTTCGGCAAGCTCCTGCGCCGCGTGGAGGATGAGCACCGCTCGCTGGTCATCGAAAAACGCGGCACGCCCAGAGCGGTCCTGCTCAGTATCCGGGATTACGTCCGCCTTGCCGCGCCCGAACCAGAGGTGTTGCGTGTCATCGGGGAGGAATCGCGGCGCAAGGGAACGGACAAGCTTACCTCACGGCAGATTGACCAGGAGATCAAGGCCGCCCGCGCCGAGAAGCCCAAGCGCGGATGATTCCGCTCCGGCTTGTTCTGGATACCAACATCGTCGTTTCGGCGGCGCTCAAACCGGACGGTCTGCAGCGCACCGTGTTCCTCCTGGCGATCACCAAACCCGCCCGGCTCTATATCAGCGAAACGATCCTGGCCGAATACCAGGAGGTTCTCGCGCGCCCAAAGATGAACATCCGCAAGGGCCTCCAACAGCAAATACTGCAGCTCATCCGCAACCATTCCCATCCGGTTAAACCGCTGCGTGCGCTTCAAGTGACATCCGACCCGGACGATAACAAGTTCCTGGAATGCAGCGATGCCGCGCGTGCCGACTACCTTGTGACCGGTAACCAGAGGCATTTTCCAAAGTTTTGGAAGAAAACAAAGGTAATTTCGTCGCGCGAGTTCATCAACATCGTGGCGCCACACCTGATTCCATAAAGATCGGCCACGGACACTGATTCGCGAGTGTTCAGGTCCGAAGGGCAGGGCTCAGCGCGAGAATCCGTGTCAGGCGACAAACCTGGCAACGAAGAGGTGCTGTACGGAGCAGACTCCTACCTCAGAATCCCTACAGAGGCGCCAAACTGGCGCATAGAAGGGCGAAACGGCAATCGTGGCAGGGTAGGGGGGCGGAAGTGCCGTCACCGCCAGTACGCGATTGGCTTCCCGCGATCCTTCACTTGGCTGCTGTTTACCCTGAAGATCCCTGTCGGGACTCCGCTACGCAACCGCGTCTGTCAATTCCTCTTCGTACCGAAAACGAGGTAAACCGTTTTGGATCTCAGAACGCCGTCCAAAATGAAAAGGGCCTCCCGCGCGGAGGAGGCTCCCAACACGACCCCGGCCTCAAAGTTGGCACCGAGACCATATGACGTCAGGTTGGCTGAACCCAGTAACAGGGCCTGGTCGTCGCGAACAATCAGCTTCGCGTGTAACAACGGATTGAGAAGCCGCTCGCGTCCCGCGCCGGCCTCAGCCGAGAATACTGAAAGGTCACCGCCAATGCGCTCCGCTTCTCGGCGGAGCTCTTCGAGCGCCCGACTGGTCGGCGTTCCAACATTTAACGCATCGTGGACAAAGAGCCTCACTGCCACAGCTCTGGATAGCGCCGCAGTGAGTGGTCCCAGAATTACGCCAATTCCGCCAGCGTCCACAAACGGCGAAACCAGCGTTAGCGCCACGGATGCCTCGTTTATGAAGCGGAGACAACATTCTGAGTATGTTTGTCCGCGAACCGTGTGGGCGGAATGCGAGTGAGGCAGGGTCCACACAAGCTCCGGCGATTGAACCGGGGCAGCATCGGTAGGTGCAACGTCCACCAGCGCGCAAATCATTCGCGAAAGACCGCGCGCCGTGAGAGCCCCGGAATGCGGATCGAGTGCCCCGAACTCCCACAAAGCGTGCATAAGAAGTTGCGGGGCACTCTCCCCTAGCAATGCTGTTGCCCAGGTGAAGTCCGCCTCATCATCCTTTCGGCCGACCCTCGACCACAACGGTGCGGCAATCCGGGATATCAAGTCGCTGTGTTCGGACGTCAGCGCCAACAATGCAGCGAATGGCTTGTCTTTTTCAGGCATCTGAGGACGGTGGTCGAAGCGCGTGCCAGAAGCCTCGCTCAATAGTCTGTACTCCAAGGCCCCCACCGAGTTCGGGCGGAGGCGTAGGTCCGCCATAGAGGACAGCTCGCGAGAGCTCCCTGTTGAACTGAGGGCAGTTGTACTCGCGGTGGAGACAGCCGACGCACGTCCCTCCTTCGTCGGTGCAGAAGGGGTCGTATACGCAGTTCCGGCCGCTTTGCGAGGAATCGTCGAGCCAGATTTGCAACTGATGTTCGAAGAGTGTCGTGAGCCCGCCGATTTTGGTCTCGGCGTATCGATTTGCGTACAAGATTCCTGCAAGCGCCCCCGGTATCAGGTATTCGCCGACGCTATTCTGACTGAAGCCGCTCCATTCAACATGCCGAAGCAATACGTGGCTCATCGTATGGATTAGCGTCCGAACTCCTACGGCCAAATCATCGTTGAAGTTCGGCTGCCATCGATTCTGATAAAGACCGGGAACCTGGGCATAAAGCCATGCCCAGGCGGCTTCCGTGGATTCCGGCACCGCGGCCTGCACCCACCGATTGTCAATAAGCCAAGCCACGACGCGCATTGGATCGAGCTGAAAATAGATCCCCTCGGTTTCGCTGCTCACTACATACAGTGGGACACGACCTGCGGGGTCCAGCGTCTCGAACGGCGTTAGGATGCTCCGGTTTGGATCGCGCGTAATTCGGGTATAGCCGACGGCGCACAACGCGATTGGGAAATCAGAAACCACTTTCAGATGGTTGATTCCCAGTTCGCTCATTGCGAATTCGCGCGCCGACCGCAGATCGCGGGCACCCGACAAATCGCCAATGCTTGTCAGATCGGCCGCGGCCTCCTCCACAGAAGTCGTGTGAAGCGTGTCAAGAATCGCAGCGTGCTCGATAAGCTGGCGCGGCGTCGGCGCGTTTACCGCAGGCGCCTGGTTACCCAGCAGCTCACGCACCCTGTTGATGTCGGCCTGCCCGGGCGGTACTGCACGCGCAGCCTTTCTCGCCTTCCACTGGATCACCAGTGGGTGATTTGGCTGCACCTTCTCCAGTTCACTGGCGAGATCATCCGAGGTACTTTCGTTCTCAGCGTTCACCGCGAGGCGATTGGCGCGCTCGCGAATGATCTCCGGCACCTTCCTATCGAGGAGACCCCAGGTCCGGGCGAGGACCAGAGGCAGCGTTTCGGAATCCTGGTAAAAGACCCGCTCCTCATCCTCGTTGAAGTTTATGAAAGGGACGACGTGGGGCAAAAACAACGCGCTGTCAGTAAGCGCCAGTACCTTCAACCCCCGCTCGTATGTTGTCGCCGGCTGATTGCCGAGCGATCTGGAATACTGACATGTGCAGGGCGTCATGCGAAGCCGCCCGACTTCGGCGTCGCCGCAGGCGCCACATCGCCACCGTGCCGACCGCACGCGGCCCGTGTCCAGGAATCTCAGCGAACGTGAGCCATGCCGTGGGCAGGCGTTCGAAGGATAGTGAAGCTCCTCCACCCGCCCGCAATTGTGCGCCTGGACATATCGCAACTGCCCCAGAATGCCCCGGCAGGACGGACACTGGCGAGGCTGTGCGTTCGGGCGACGCGTGAGATCACGCAGTCGATATACCTGGCGGCACCGCCTGCATTCGAATATGGACGGGAACGGCTCAAATCGGACCAGGGCAGGACTCCCGATCGCGTAAAGGCGCCGATTGTGCTGCTGACGCGGGTCTGCAAACCCGCCCCTGAATGTGTCGTCCGGCCATTGGAATAGAAGGTCGGCAACGGCATTAAATACTGCGTCATGATTTACCGGTTTCTCCTGGAGCTCCACCCCGCTTATCTTGCAAAAGCCGTACTGGTCATGTTCGAAGACCGCGCCAGGCAGGAACTGGTACATTACCTGCGTTTGTCCGCGGGTGAATGCCATTAGACGTTCTCCGTGTCGAACCACTGGAGGTCGCGGTAGTCGGCATCTTCGTCCGGCCTGAACCGGACACCTGCGTCGACGTCGCGCAGACTCGTCATTGGCGGCGGCTGAAGAACCTCCGTGAGCTTATCCTTCCTGCTCCCCGCAATGAGGTGCAGAAATTGATCAAGCTGATCGCCCAGCACTTGCCGCATGCGAAGTTCAAGACCCTCCGGGTAAATGCCTTTGTCCAGCGCATAGGCTTCCCGTATCGCCTGCTCAAGTTCCCAGGGCTGCAAACGCTGAGTCAGCTGTGACGCGAGGTTTGGATTGAGGAACTCCGATGCAACTCGGCGCTTGACCAGTTGTTGATTGTGCATGATCGCCCCGTAGCGGCCTAGGAGGAGCCCGACAAACACGCCGGAACTCGTCCGCTGCGCAGCAAACTTGGCGAAACGATTGACCGAAACGGGTGAGACAAGCCTCTCAAGGTGGCGGTGGTATTCGGTGAAGCGATGATAAATACTCGACGCTCGAAGCGAATAGGATGCGAGCGTTGCGAGTATTAGCCCGACATGCCGCCTGCCACTGCGGCTCGACGCCTGGATGTAATCAGCCGTCTCCTCCGGAATACTGTCCATGACCATCAGATTGAACCGTTCCACGTCAACGCCATGGCTGATAATGCTGGTTGCGACCGTCGCATCCAGGTGGCTGTCCTCACTCCAGGCGGGCGGGTCTTCAACGCGTCGCACCACGTCGGCAATCGCCGCGAGGGTCGAATCCCCAGACAAAAACTCGGTGTTGAGATCCCTCGTTTGTCCCGGCCTCAGCCGCCCGGCATCGCGTTCGAGTGCCTGACGGATGCGGACGCCCCGGGATTTTGAGCCAACATAGGTGAGCGTTGTTGAATAAAAGTACAGGAGATCCCGTACTGCTTCCTCGGTGCGAGCGTTCGGTAGTAACGCCGCCATGTCGTATGGATTCGCGTACAAGCGGTTCAGTTCTTCGTGGAGGTATCGGACACACAGCGATGCCGCGTCCGCAGCGTGGAGATGTGGCGGCCGAAATGCGACATAGATACGGGCTGTCTTAATCCTCCCCTCAGGGCCATCGGTATCGAAGTCGGGCGAGGTGTAGAAGGTCGAAAGTAAACTGTATCCTCGGGTTGGAAATCGCCGCGCATTCGGCACACCGTAGATCTGTCGAATCTGGTGCTCGAACCCTTCGATCGTGGCGGTAGCCGCTATCGTCTTCGCAGGGCGACCGCCCACCCGTTCCTCGCATGAGCGGACGAGCGTCTCATAATGGCCAGCGAATGCGCCAAGCTCTTGCTGCAACAAATGAAGCTCGTCCTGTACGTGCAATGCAGGGGAAGGATCGTACGGGACCACAGCGGTGCGTCTTCGCCCTCTGCGCCCGCTCGCCGGATTGGTAGGACACCCTTGGATGCACCAGTCCCCCATTCCAAAGCCATGTTCAGGATGTTCCGGGCAGCGCCAGGCCGTCGCGCCCCAAAGCATCGGGAAGTTTAGTGTATAGGCGATGCTCGCCATCTTGTCGATTGTGCCGACGATCACGGTTGGAAGAAACCGATAGACCTCATCGTCCGAAACGAAGACGGGCAGATGCACGTGACAGTGCGAACAGACATGGCGGATTCTCTGGAGTGCACGATCGATGACGATCTCAACCGTGTTCGTCCCGCCACACGCCGGGCAGTTGCTTACCAGAAGGAGTCGGTTTCGAAGGTCAGGATCATTCTCCAGACGGTCAAACGACCATTCGGCGTAATTAAGTCGGTTGGGAGTGCTTGATTTTCCAACGAAGTAGCCGAGGGATATCGGCTCCGATGTCGAATCGCCACCCATGAGGGCCAAACGCTCCTTCTCGGTCTCCCAGACCACACGCGCCGCACGCTGAAGCTGCTGCACGCTCAGCATTCTGAGCGGGAAGCGAAGCCACGCCGTGACACCGAAGCTTTTACCGCGAAGCCGGTCATACAGGGCCGCGCAGCTGATGAGCCCAAGGTAGGCTTCGGTCTTTCCGCCGCCGGTCGGAAACCAAAGAACATCGGCCCAGTTAAGAACGTCATCCCAACTGCGGGCGTTGCCGGTTGGCCATTCTCCTTCCACGATTCCTTCCCGGATCGCCAGCGCGGGAAGTTGGCTGACGATGAAAACGATCTGGAAGAGGTGCCAGCTCGCAAACCTGGAGGTGCGCTCGAAGATGCGGTTCATTCCTTCAAATGCCTGCTTGAGCCTGCGGTCCGACGTGAGTGCAGCAATACCCGCAGCGAAGCGTGCTTCCTCATCCCGGAATGCTCTCAGATCCGATTCACATTGCTGTAGTTCATCGGGCGAAAGCCCCACAGCGTTGCCGTCCAGGATCTGTGTCTGCCAGTTGTCGCCATATTCAACCATCGCCGCCCGAATCGTTTCGAGCGTATGTAGAGGCTCCTGCGCAAGCACGGAAAATAAAGCCTGAGGATTCTGGTTTGTGGTCCGACGCAGTTGATCGAACCGGGCCAAGGTCTCCGTTCGAAGAGCCCTTCTATCGTCAGAGACGACGACACTGGCGGAATGGCCTACTGCCCATACTCGGCGGTCAAACTGGTAATCCTTCGGGACCGGCAGCAGTTCCACCGGCATCAAGGTGCCGCGCACTATGGTGCCGGATAACTCACAATCCGCAAGGATATTGTGCTGATCTCGGAAGCGGTGCGTAAGGTCTCGGGGCGTGTTGTTGCAGATGTAGCAGCTTATTCGCGCCGTTCCATCCGACAGAACGCTTGATCGAACATCGAGGCTCGCTCGCAACGGTGGAAGCGTCACACCGCCTGTCGCTATGCCACGAAGAAAGTTCTGGAAGGTGTTCGCATCGGTGAGTGCCTGTGCAGGAACGACGGCATTTCCTGCGAGGGTTCGGGCAATTGTCGCGGAGGCTGCCGCACCTGCGAGGACGGCGTCCAGTGCGCGTTGAACCGCACCGTCGTCATTGATCCGCTCCGAGCGCCTGCCTGGATTCACCCACACCGTGATCGGGGGAACCTCCACCACGCGTCGCTCAAATACCTCCAGCAGAGAGACGGTTTGTCGCGGTTGCGGTGCCTGATTCGGGTCCGCCCGATCCTGCACGACCCGCCCCAGTTCGTCGCGCTGCTCTTCAAACGTCGGGAAATGCTGTGTATAAACGGCGAACCGCACCAGCAACGTAAGCTCGATGGATTCGACGGGCGCGATAACGATCTCGAACCCGAGAGACGACGGAGGTCTCCGTGTCGAGTCCCGCGTCGTCCCTTGTTGTTCGGCAGATACCTGTTCCGCCTCTTTCGTCGCCGGTTCCCCCGGTTCTTCATCCTCGGTATCCGGGGTAGGTGTGGCAACTCCAATAGGTCGAGTCGGTTGCCCCACATCTGCGGGCACGGTCGCGATATCTGCCTCAGGCTCCAGCGGTTCAGGCTGAACCACGTGGGGATCTCTGGGGCCCAGTACGCCAAGGTGGCAGTGATCGCTCGGGATGATGCGCAATATTCGCGTCTCATGCCGCCCGGAGAGTTTTCGTTCGAGGTCACCAATCAGATACCTGACCAGAACCTCTTCGTCGCGGTATGAAAATGCTCGCCTGTTCGGTTGTGTACTCACGCGGCCCCCCGTCCAACGCCGTTTCTTCCAAGCGGTCGCACCGATTCAACTTCGCGCAGGCCCACCGCAGATGCAACCTGTTCGAGCGCGGTTCCAATGGCATCCGCGCTCTTGAGCGCTATGTCGTAGTGCTTGCCGGCTGCTAAGTGCGACAGCAGTTGGCTCAGTTTTCTGCCGCAGGTCCGTCTCACCACGCGCTCATGCTGGATACAGTTAAACGTGGCTTCAATTCGAACGGGATCGGCATAGAATCCGCTCGCATGGGCCAGAACATCGAAGTCCTCGCGTTTCAGCGGCGCGATAATCTCGTCTTCGCCGGAACGGTACCAACCAACGACGGCAGGGTAATCTACCGAAATTCCCTGTTGTTCAAGGGAGTGATGGAGACGCTTTCGATTGCCGCCATATTTCGTAAGCGCCGCTGGTTTCGCATGTCCCCAAAGCGCGAGGGCCATTTGAGCGCCAAGGTCTCGCTGCTCACGAATCGCTTCGAGCATGCGATGAAAGATATCTTCATACGGGTCATCGACTAACACCACCATCAGCATCCCCGGTTCCAGTTCCGCCGCGGCGAGTCGTTCCTTCTGTTCCGTAGCCGGCCGGAAGATGTCGATCAGGCGCCCAACGGGATAGCAATACCGAGCACCCGATGTGTCGATCACCTCGCAATACTCAAGAATTCTCCGACCCTGCCCGCGAGATGGCTGGCCCGATACGCTGATTTCTTCAAACCAGTTTTGTCCGATGATCGATCCGAGACTGAGGGGTTCGACCGCATCATCATCAAGGAAGCGGCGCTGTTGGAGCCTCGGCTGAACTTCAAACCGGCGGCGGGTCTCAGCCCGCTTGGTTTTGGGAAGACGATTTTGCACCGGCACCGACGGCTCCGCCGGAACCTGAAGCTGCTTGAGCAATACGGTGCGCGGACCGTTTTCCTGCAGGTGCTCAATTGACGCATGAATGCGCTGCTGAATCCTGTCGTCTATTTCAGCTTCATAAGGATAGGCCGCTACGTGAACGGGCACGCCGGGGTAAACATCGAGATACCTCGTCTCGCTTGTCCGAAACCCGAATAGCAATGTCTGCCGGATGAAGCCTTCCGCAATCAGGCGCGGCTCTTCTTTTATGGTGGCGATGGTGACGACACCTGTCTGCAGCGCCTCGGGCCACTCGGAAACAATATCCCCAAGCAGTGTAGCCACCATGTTGCCCTCGTGCGCCGTCGGTGCGACGATACGCATCTTGTCGCCCGCACCGCGCGTCTCAAGAAAATCGGCAACGGCTGACGCAACCGTGTAAAACTTGGCAGGTTCCTTTCGGCGGAGCAGCACATCATAGAGGGACTTGAGGGATGAGATGACGCGAGGCCATTTCGCGTCGAGGTAAGCACCCGCAGCTCCCTTCGCCTCGGGCGGCTCATGTTCGAGACTCTGAATGCGGTCCTGAATGGTAAGCGTCTGATAGGCGTCTTTTCGTTCATCTTCGAGCGCCACCAGTGGGACACAGAGCTGACGCAGCTTGTGATACGTCCCCCACGCCCCGAGAACGCCACCCGGCACCTGCCCCTTTCCCGCCTTCATCGCGCCCACCAGGAGAGAATGGATTTCTACGAGAGAGTCTTCCACCTCTGGGTCATCCGCAAGCCACACGAACCGATCCGCCTGCTTCGCCGAGGCAGGGAGCGGCTTGACGGTCAGTAGTTCTTCGATCGCTTCAACCGCCGCCGGGTCCCATGCCCAGATCAAATTGGAGGGCCGTCCCTTTTCGGCAAGGGCATCGATCCGCTCGCGGTCCCACGGCGGAATAACAAGGATCTGAATCGGGGCCGCCGCCACGCTCGGCTGACGAAGTAGTGATTCAAGATGATCCGATGTCCGTGGGTAGGAGGCATCAATAACCACCGATCCAAAGCCCCGGCGTTCGCCAAGAACGGACGACCAGCCGGGGTTTGCGACGAAGACACGCGGCGTGTCATCCGCTGGCGGCGAGTATTGGGAGAGGACCTCAATCGGCCAGAACTCGGTAATGGCGAGTCTTTCCGAACGGTGACGCACCGCCACGTCCCGCAGCAGACTCACGCAGTTTCGAATGTGCTGGGTCACAAGCAGAAGATCCCCACCCAGGATCGGCCTGTGCCCGGATTGTCGTTTGACAAAGTCGGCCAGCAGAAGGCTTACCGCCAGAAACCGCCCAAGGCTCTGGGTGGCATTCGGCAGGATGAAAATCAGTCTGCTTTTCTCCCCGGTCGCCAGCGATTGCGGAAGATATGCGGCGAGCATCCCGCTGGCTCTCTCGATTAGCGAAGGCGAGAGACTGTGGCCGTCCGCGATAAGCGGAAGCTTGTCGCGCAAAAGCTTCGATTCGAACGTCTCCTGTTGCTTCAGCGCACTGAACGAGTCCAGCCAAGGCATCCCCTATTTGCCTCCCCGGCGGATGAGCACCTGGCTGGTCCGCAACCGCCGCAGGTGGGCCGCAAACAGCGCCCCAATATCGCCATCTCCTCGATTCACACACTCGGCCAGCGCCAAGCCAATCGCCTCCAGGTTCTTTCTTTCCGCGGTGTCCGTCGCTCCCTGCACCTCCAAATCCCATCCGCGCTCTCGCTTTCGTTTGGGGCTGCACTCGATGACTAGGTCGCAGAGGAAACTCTCCTTTCCCCGCTTGCTATGGTCGCTGGCATTTTCGGCAGCTACCGCAGCCAGTCCCACGACATCGAAGCCGGCACGGAACAGCGCCCGAGAGAGAGCATTCCACGCTTTCATGTTCTTGTTGTGGAATGTGAGCACGAGCCTGCCGTTGCTGGCCAATGTCCTCCGACTCTCAGTAAGGCATGCGGCCACCTTATCTTCGTAGTGCTCCGTCGTCGCCCCACGGACCGAATTCGGTACCGCCTCGTCCGATTCGGCGGATTCCTGGCACTCGCCCGCATGTGCCATCCACGCATGGAAGAGCCGGGCTAATTCACCGTATTGAAGATCGTCATGATAAGGCGGATCGGTGAAAATGAGTTGTGCGGCACCGTTGCAGAGGAGCTGCCGCTCCGAACTGCCCGTAACGACCAAAGCCCCGCTCACACTTCGCCTCCGAGACCCGGCTTTCGCGTGACTTGTGCGAGTCGGGTACCCTTCCGATCGCATCCAGAGAAGTGCTTTCTCCGCAGCTTCAAACCGTCTGGGCAATGTGCCACGGCCCGACGTAGACAATAGGTTGGTTTCTACTGTCACCGTGGAGCGGGAGAAACGGTGGTTGGCTATGGCTTCGAGAGCCTTTGGGTGATAACGCTCCCAGCGGCACACGTATCCCGCCATTTCGGCTGACCCAAGGACCGCTAGACGAAGATGAAGCCTCACTTCTTCCGGGGCGTCGATGAGCGCGACTTCGCGAAGCGCAGCGGTGATGATGTTGAGCTGGCGTCGGGTGTACAGCTCGCTCCAGAAGGAGAAGCCATTCCGCTTCAGCCCCCCGGTCTCCAGTCCGTTCGGAATCTCCGTGCGTAACGACGCGTCGGTGGTGACTACGTCGTCAACCGCGGCGTCCCATTTGTCCACCGCCCGAATCAGAGACTTGCCGTTCGAAAAGTTCTGGCCCCGAACCAGCACTGGATGCCATTGCGGGGATGGCAGTAGCAATGCGGACAACAGATGCTCTTCGGTGCAGTGGGGACAGGAAAAGCGCGGAGCCGCGCGGTCATCGCGTGGGGTGTCCGTCCTGGTACGTAAACCGCATGCTCGGCATGAAAAGGATTTGACCGACTTGGCTCTCTTCGTCACCGCGCCGCAACTCACGCACCCAAAGAACGCTGACGGCTCGTCGCCCGCTCGTGACCCAAGTGAGACAAGGGCGTCGCGGAACAGGTAAATCCCCATCGAGCAGCTCGGGCAGGCGGTCTGCCGCACCCTGATGATATGCGTCGTTTCCCAGAGCTCAGCGTCTTTCGCACGCCAGTATTCCTCCCGCAAAGGCTTCAGTGCGTCGAGTACCTTTCTTGCTGCGTTCTTGAAATCGTCTGGATCGGCAGCGGTTAGCGCCGTGGCAAGCCCCGCGGAAGGCCAGGAATACAGGTCTTGGGCGTAGATCGGCAGTCCCCGCCGCGTTGCCTCGAAGGCTACGGTTCCGCCACCACTGAACGGGTCGGCAACCAGGAAACTCTGACGGCGGAACTCAATTCTGGCGGCATCGAGTAGTGCGCCCGCAAAACAGTGCGGACGCCGAGCCCACCACCGGAATAGCGAGATCACCGGTGAATGAGCAGAGCGATTCCTCTGCTGGTGAGCTACCAGCAGGTCGAGCCCGCCCCAATCCACGTGGTCGATCACTGCCATAGTGAGACATCGCCCGTAATTTCAACATCTTAGCAGAGTATTCGCCGCCTTGCTTCGCCGACGAAACGGGCCTCTCCGGCCCACGCCGCCGCACTATCCATGAGAACACGTATATCAGGAGTCTGGGATGATTCATACAGTTTCCGGCGATAGATGCAGCGCACGGCCCTTTAGCTGTCGGCAGAGGATTCCATAAGCGGGCCGGTCACTGGCCCTTGCGCGGGTCGGCGGCCAGGAATAGTTCCGCACCAAAGTACGTTCGGGCAAGGTAGGCGGCGCGGTCGAGGGGATCGCGGGACCGGAGTTCGCCCGGCGTGGTGGCATCGTTCTGATTCCAATATCGGCCGCGGTGCTCCCCGATTATGGCACCCATCTGATCGGTCAATTTGGTCAGCCATTCCCTAACACCGTGCCCCTTCTCGGATAGCGGGCTTCCCGTGGCAAGACCGAGTACCGATTCCCGCAGATGGAGTCGCAGTTCCTTTGGCTCGGACAGGAACCAACCCCGGTTATCGCCCGGCCGGAAGGATATGCGGTGTGGCTCGTTATCTGGCAAAGGTCCTATATCACTTGGCGAGAAAAGAGCCGATCTAGTGATCACCTGCCCCGACGTGTAGTAACGGTTGAGATCGCCTACATCGGCAAAACCAGGCGCGATGTAGTAGACCTGATTCCCGGGCTGTTGCTCCAACTCAATCAGCATCTTGTGCTGATCGGACTGGTCCCGTCGATGAAGTGAAAAACGATAAAACGGGGGACTCAGAAGACCCATCTGGCACTCTCGGGCGGTTCCCCTCGTGAGCTCGTGGCAGAGCTTGAATTGAAGAAACAGCGCGCTGCCGATGCGAACGTCGAATCCGCCGCCTGCCTTGCCCTCGATGTAAAGAGACGGAAAATAAGGTGCGGCCTTCAGGCCCGCTCCCATGCCGTTTGCAAACTCCTCGGTAACGCAATAGCCATACGAGAACTCGGTGAGGCGCGTTTCCATCAGTCTGAGAGAGGCAGCGTCTCGATTCTACCGGAAACGGAGATGCGATGCCGTTTTTTGGGCGCAGATGCAGAAATGGCGTTGCAAATTGTGGGCCGCATCAAAAACTCCCCCTTCGGACTCGCGCGATGGGCCACATGCCGCAGAACGCGATTCGGTGTTGGAGAGTTATGCGCGTGCAGCCCGTAGGCCCGGTATCGTGTTTCGGGATATTCGCGGTGGAGACGGTTTTCAGGCGAGGGCCTTTTGATCTTTACACGGACGCGCTATTCTGGTAGCACCTTAAAAGGTGCCCCGAATAGGAGTGTTCCATGCTTGATATCACGAGCGACATCCAGTCCCTGACAACCTTTCGCCGGCGGTCCGGCGACTTTATGAAGCAGCTCAAAAAGACCAAGCGCCCGGTGGTGCTCACGGTGAAGGGAAAAGCGGCTGCCATCGTGCAGGATGCCGGGGCCTATCAGCGGCTACTCGACATCGCGGCGACCGCCAGTGCGGACGAAGGTATCCGTCAGGGTCTCGACGACGTGAAACAAGGGAAGGTTCGGCCGGCGAGGGAGTTTTTCGCGGACTTCGAAGCCGAGCATGGCATACCTCGTTAATATTTCTACCCGCGCCCAGCGCGATCTGGTGCAGATCTACCTGCGGATCAACGCCGACGATTCCGACGCGGCCCTGAAATGGTATCTCGGATTCAAGCAAGCGATTCTGAGTCTGGAAGAACAGCCGAACCGATGCCCTGTGACACCCGAAAACCAGAAGCTCCGTCATCTGCTCTACGGCAATAAGCCTCACATCTACCGCGCGATATACCGCGTCGGGGAAACACGAAAACAGGTCGAGGTGCTTCACATTCGGCACGGCGCGAGGCAGGGATTCAAGGGGGCGGACGTAGCATGACCCCGGACCTTGTCGAGATCGGTGATTTACTCATGCACTTGATCGCTCCCGGCCACGCCGACGATAACAATTCAATGCGAAGGTGTCGCCCTGGAACGATGAGCTCTCGACGTTGGATACCGGAGGACTTCGATGGCGTTCAAACTTCCTGAGAAAAAGCTTACCTGTCCTGACGATCCGGAGGCGCTGTTCCGTGACCTGCGAAAGAAAACCGTTCCTGGGCTGCTCTCGCACCAAGCGGACGTGCTGCGCAGCTATATCGCGGTCCACACCCAATATCCTGATATCGCGTTACAGTTGCCGACGGGAAGCGGCAAGACGCTTGTGGGCCTGCTTATGGCCGAGTGGCGTCGCCGAAGATACGGCGAGCGTGTCGTGTATCTTTGCCCGACCCGACAGCTCGTCAACCAGGTGGCACAGCAGGCCAGCGCGAAATACGGCATCGATCTACATGCTTTTACCGGCTCCCGCGCACACTATGACGCGACGGCTTCCGCCGACTGGCAGAGTGCAGAAGCGATTGGGGTAACGACCTATAGCAGCCTGTTCAACACCAATCCTTTCTTTTCAGACCCAAGTCTGATCATCCTTGACGACGCCCATTCGGCAGAAAATTACGTTTCGGCTTTCTGGTCTTTGTTGATCGAAAAATCCAACCTGGAGCAGCAGTCTGCTTTCGCCGCGCTTGCCGGCGTGGTCAGCCGTCTCCTTCCGTCCTCGGACAAGGCGCGGCTGGCGGGGGATTCGAAGGAAGCAACCGACCGGCAATGGGTGGAAAAGTTGCCGACGCCGGCATTCCAGGCGATTGTGCCCGAAGTCGTGGCGCTTCTCGATGAACACACAAAAAACACGAAGCTGCGCCATACCTGGAGCCTGCTTCGCGATTCGCTCCACGCGTGCCACCTGTATATTTCGCGGCGGGCGATTTTAATTCGTCCTCTGATCCCGCCCTCCAAGACCCATTCTCCGTTCGCCGGTGCCAAACAGCGCCTCTACATGTCCGCCACGCTCGGCGCGGGAGGCGACCTGGAACGAGTCACGGGCCGACAGCCAATTCACAAGATCCCGGTTCCCCTTGGCTGGGATAAGCAAGGTATCGGCCGCCGGTTTTTCGTGTTTCCGAAGCGAGCGCTCGACGATAACGAGACCGAGCAGTTTGCGATGGAGTCGATAAAGCTTGCCGGGCGGGCTCTCTATCTCGTCCCCGACGACCATTCGGCAGAGAAGATTAGGGCCGCCGTCGCCTCGGCGGTGGGGTGTCCTGTCTTCGATGCTGGCCAGATTGAAGCGTCGAAAACGCCCTTTATCCAGTGTGACAAAGCGGTCGCGATTATCGCCAATCGTTACGACGGCATTGACCTGGTCGATGACGATTGCCGCCTACTGCTGGCCGACGGCCTCCCCGGCGGCGCCAACTTGCAGGAGAAGTTCTTCGTCCTTCGCGTGACGGCGCAGCTGCTACTGGACGACCGCATCCTGACGCGACTGGTTCAGGGCTTTGGCCGTTGTACACGTTCGCCCAACGACTATGCCGC
>Ga0209333_1000191_pt1 | contig 35117 bp, 30 predicted proteins | sample BlaSpr_A8_OM2_O3_FD_187982 | JGI IMG/M metagenome (GOLD analysis project Ga0209333, IMG submission 187982) | Forest soil microbial communities from Thunder Bay, Ontario, Canada - Black Spruce, Ontario site 2_A8_OM2_O3 (SPAdes) (version 2) | ecosystem: Environmental > Terrestrial > Soil > Boreal... | reverse complement strand
AGACATGCTGGCCAATCTGGATGCCAGCGAACAAGATCAGATGCGGCGCCTGCTCACCGCGTGCATCGCCGCACTGACCGAACCGCCCGCACCGGCGACGTGACTCCCCCGGACCGGCCGCCTGTAGCCTCCTGCGCATCAGGCATTGGCCGAGCTCCTGGCGTTCAGTTCGACGACCAGCCGTACCGAGAGGCTGGCCCGCATTGTCGCGCTGGAGCGGAGCGGGGAAGATCGCTGCATGACTCGCCACGAGCTCGGCCCGTCACCGTCGACGACTTCAGACGTATTCTCCCGTGACCTGCCGCCGGTACTAACCGTCGATCCCGGCGACACGATCGTGCTGCGCTCGCTGAACGCGTCTGGGCACCTGCAGCCGCAGACGTTCCCTGGCGAGAAGGCGCCGACGATGCTCAGCGAGCAGCGCGGCCATTGCCTGATTGGGCCGATCGCTGTCCGCGGCGCGGCGTCAGGGGAGGTGCTTGCGGTGCGCTTCGTGTCGCTTCGGCCCGACCCTTGGGGCTTCACCGTCGCCGCGGGCCGGGACACCCCGCTGACCAGGCGGCTCGGTCTGCACGAGGCCCCGCCGGCCTGGCTGCTCTGGCGGATTGACGCGGACGCGGGAGTAGCTACCAGCGACCTAGGGCACACGGTGCGCATAGCCCCGTTCCACGGCGTGACGGGCGTCGCCTGGGACGAGCCGGGCGAGCACTCCACCATCCCGCCCAGGGTCGTCGGCGGCGGCAACATCGACTGCAAGGAACTGGTCGCCGGATCGGTCCTGTACCTGCCGGTTGCCGTGCCTGGTGCGTTGCTGAGCATTGGCGACGGCCATGCTGCCCAGGGCGACGGAGAGGTGGCAGGAACCGCCATCGAGTGCGGTATGACGACCGAGATTAAGCTCGAACTGGTCACGCAGCGGCCGGTTCCAGGAGTGCACGCGGAAACTCCGGCGGGCCAGATCACCTTTGGCTTCAGCCCGGATCTCAACGCGGCAATGGGCGATGCGCTCGACGCGATGCTGACCTGGCTGCAGGCGGGCTACGGAGTTGACAAGGCAACGGCGCTGGCGCTGGCCAGCCCGGTGCTCGACCTGAGGGTCACGCAGGTGGCGAACCAGTCCTGGGGCGTTCATGCGCTGCTTCCGGCGGGCGCGATCAGCTGACAGGAAGGGCCGTTCGGCGCGGAACAGCCATGCTGCTCGCACCTGGCGGATCCCCCGATATCGGCGGTGCATCTCCCGCAACCGCGACTTAAACGCCTGCTCGGCGAACGCGCCCGCGAACTCGGCGCTCGTCTGACACCCATCGGACCAAGCGGTCGGCGTTATCCTCGGCTGGTGATCGTGGCTACCGGAACGGAGCCCGCGGCCGAATTGGTCGGGCGGTCGGCCGAGACGGAGCGCATCGATGCGATCTTCAACCGTCTTGGGCGCGGTGGCGATGCACTGCTCATCCGCGGCGACCCGGGAATAGGTAAGTCAGCGCTGTTGCATCACGCACGGTTGCGCGCCGATGCCGCGGGGATTCGATCTCTGTTGACCACGGGTGTCGAGTCGGAAGCCGAGCTTGCGTTTGCCGGGCTGCATCAGCTGCTTCAACCGATCCTCGGGATCAGAGAGATGTTGCCCGATCGGCCCCGGCGCGTGCTCGAGGCGGCGTTCTGCATCGCCGGCGACCTTGAGCCCGACCTATTCCGGGTCGCGCTGGCGGCGCATCAGCTGGTCTGCGAAGCGGCGGAGTCCGGTCCGCTGATCCTGATTGTGGATGATGCGCACTGGCTCGATCAGTCCTCCTTGGGAGTCTTGGCTTTCATTGCCCGACGGTTGGAGCTGGAACCAGTGGCATTCCTGGCTGCGGCTCGATCTGGATATGCAACGAGACTGGCGGATGGTGGGCTGCCCACGATTGAGCTGGGGCGGCTGAGCGCCGAGGCAGCGGCCAACCTGCTGGATCGCGGAGCGCCGGGGCTCCATCCGGTCATGCGGGCCCGGGTCCTCGCAGCGTCCGCCGGGAACCCGCTGGCGCTGGTCGAGCTGGCGCGTTCGCTGCCACCGGAAGCGGGCATTCGCGAGCAGCTCTCGTTCCCGGCCCTGCCTTTGACGGTGCGGCTCGAGCGGGCGTTCAGCGCGCGGCTCGACGAGTTGCCCGCGCACACGCGCGCCTGCTTGCTGGCCGCGGCGCTGGACGGGCGGGCTTCGCTCGGTGAGGTCGTCCGCTGCGCTGCGACGGTCGCGGGAAACGTCGTTTCGGTTTCGGCGGTCGACCCGGCGGTTGAGGTTGGCTTGGTCGAGATTGATGCTCAGGAGCTGCGCTTCCGTCATCCGCTCATCCGCTCGGCGCTGCGGCAGAAGGCAACCGTCGCGCAAAGAATCGCGACGTATGCAGCTCTGGCTGAGGTCGTCGTTGATCCAGAGCGCAAGTTGTGGCATCGGGCGATGGCCGCGGTCGGGTGTGACGAGGACCTTGCGGCTGACCTCGAGGATTACGCCGAGGCAGCGCGGCGGCGCGGGGCTATGACGGTTGCGGCCCCGGCGCTTGAGCGGGCGGCGGCGCTGACGGCGGAGCCGCGAAGGAAAGGCAAACGCCTGGTGCGGGCGGCTGAAGTGGCCGACGAACTTGGGCTTGCGGATGTCGCCCGCCGTTTGCTGCAGCAGGCCGACTCGCTAGAACTCGAACCGCTGGAGACGGCACGCCTCGCCTGGCTGAGGCTGATGATCAACGGTGACGTCTGGTTCGAGAAAGGGGCCGCGAGGCTCTTCGTCAGCATCGCCGGCCAGATGCTCTCGGGCGGTGACGCGGACATGGCGCTGCGCTCGCTCGTGCCCATCGCTCATCGCTGCTGGTGGACGCGTACTCAGAACCGAACTCGGCGCTATCTCGTAGACACCGCGCAGGGCATGGGCGCCGCTTACGACGATCCCCGCCTGCTGGCGGTGATGGCTATGGCTCACCCCGAGGTGACCGGTCCCTCGGTCCTCGAGCGTATCTCGGGGATCGAGCCGCAGGAGCTTGCCGATCCCCTTGGCGCGATGTACGTGGGCATCGCGGCAGAGAAGGCCGGAGATTTCGCCCTGGGGGCACGGCTCCTTGGCCGGGCGGTCAATCGTCTCCGGGAGCAGGGCAGGCTGGGGATGCTCACCCAGGCCCTCGTTCACTATGCCTGGGCAGCCACTTATTCGGGCGACTGGGGTGCGGCAGCCGCGGCAGCCGCGGAGGCGGCCAGGTTGGCCGCTGACACCCGCCAGCCACAGTTCGGGGTCACGAGTCAGCTGCTGTCCGCAGTCGTTGAAGGCCTGCGGGGGCGCGACGCTCACCTTGACGAGGTGCTCGCCTCGCCGGAGCAGATGCTCGTGGCCACTGACAGCGGGCCCATGCTCGCGCCGGCGCACATGGCGCGGGCCGCGAGCGCACTCGGCGACGGACGCCACGACGATGCCTTCCGCCAGCTATGGCCGATTTTCGACGAATCCGCGCCCGCATTCCATCGCTTCATGCGCTGGCCAGTCGTGCTTGACCTGGTAGAAGCGGGCGTGAACAGCGGAAACTCCGGCCGGCTGACCGGGGTTCTGCTGGATTTGGAGGAGGTCGCCAGACGCGCGCAGCCGCCGATCTTGGTCGCCGGATTGACGAGCGCCAGGCCGCTATTGGCCGACGACCGCGAAGCGGAGGCGTTGTTCGCCGTGGCGCTGGGACAAGACGCAAGCGGGCATCTGTTCCTGCGCGCGCGGACGCTCTTTTCCTTCGGTCGGTGGCTGCGCCGCCGGCGCCGTAGCGCCGAGGCGCGTCAGCCCCTCCGGGACGCTGTCGCGCTTTTCGACGCGTTGGGGGCGACGCGCTGGAGCGAGCGGGCACGACACGAGTTGCGGGCGACCGGCGAACGGATCGGACGACGGGTTCCTGACGCCCGAGATCGCCTCAGCGCCCAGGAGCTGCAGATCGCCCAGCTCGCCGCTCAGGGCTTGACCAACCGCGAAATCGGAGAGCGGCTCTTCCTCTCGCACCGCACTATCGGCGGCCACCTGTACCGGATCTTCCCGAAGCTCGAGATCGCCGGGCGCGCACAGCTGCGGGACGCTCTCCTGCACGCCACTGGCGAATCCTGAGAACGAGTCACCTGACTCAAGCGAAGCCCGGCCCGGCCCGGGCACTGTGGAGCGTGCATCGCCGTCCACCATAGGAGTCCAGATGAGCGAGCTGCCGAACATAATCCTCGTGCACGGCGCCTGGGCCGACGGATCCTCCTGGAGCGACGTCATCAAGGCACTCCAGTCAGACGGCTACCAGGTCACGGCTCCCCAATTCCCCGAGACCTCGCTCGCTGCCGATGTCGCGCGGCTGCGGCAGGTCCTGGGCCGGCAGGACGGCCCGACGATTCTTGTGGGCCATTCCTACGGTGGGCAGATCATCACGGCCCTCGGCGCTGATGAACCGAAGGTCGCCGGGCTCGTGTACATCGCCGCGTTCGCGCTCCAGCAGGGGGAGTCGTTGGGCGCGCTCCTCGGCGCGGGACCACCGCAACCCGCGCTGGCCCACCTGATCGTCGACGATCACGGGTTCGGATGGGTGCCCGAGGCGGACTTCGTCGACCATTTCGCGGCCGGCGTCGAGCCGGCGAAGGCTCGCGTTCTGTTCGCGGTGCAGCAGGCCCTTTCGATGAGCACGTTCGAGGACGTCATGGGTGAGCCCGCGTGGAAGTCGCGACCGTCGTGGTACCTGGTCGCGACCGATGACCAGGCCATACCGCCGGATGCCGAGCGGATGTTCGCCAGCCGGATGGGCGCGACAACGATCGAGGTGGCGTCGGGTCATCTCGCGATGGTCTCCAATCCGCAAGCTGTCACAGATCTGATCAAGGAAGCCGCGGGCACCATTCGCAGCGGCTCGGCCTAGCAGCAAGCCTCCACCGCCAGATAACAGGAAGGGCTACACAATGCCGATGATCGACGTCTACGCTGCCGCCGGCACCTTCGCCGACCAGCACAAGCTGGCAGCGGACCTGGCCGGCACCTTGATGCGCATCGAGCAGGTGCCCGACATCCCCATGTTCCGCAAGAACACCGCCGCGTTCATCCATGAGCTGCGCGCCGACTCGCTGTCCAACGTGGACGGCGACAGCACGTATGTCCGGGTTCAGGTCCTCACCAACGCGGGCGCGCTCGACCGCGACAAGCAACTCGCCGTCGTCCGGCAGTTCACCGACCTCATCGCCGGGGCCGCCGACGACCCAGCCCTGACCGAACGGACCTGGGTACTGCTCACCGAGGCACCCGACGGCGGATGGGGCCTGGCCGGCCACGCCAACACCAACGCCGAACTCGTCGCAGCCGCCCGCGCCCAGATCGCCCAGCTCTCCGCCGCGCATCCCCCGAACACCACCGGCTAGACATCAGGGCATCCGCGGCGTCTCATCGTCACACCGGATTTTCGTTGGGCTACCAGCCGCGAAAAAGAGCCTGGAGGACGTTATGAACGCCGACACACACTCCCAGATCATGGCCGAAGGCATCAAGCAGGAGAAGATCAGGCGCGCCATGCTCGCAGGCCCGTCCTGTGTCACCAGCGAAGCGACCGTGGCGGAGCTTGGGACGGACGGCAGCATGACCGTCCTTCGTCCCGGCACCAACGAGTGGATCTGTATCCCCGGCGACCAGAACACCGTCGGCGCGGCGGACATGTGCGCGGATCCGATGGGCATGGTGTGGATGAACGACCTGATGGCCCGGAAGCCGGCGCCGACCAACTCCTCGCCTGGATTGATCTACATGCTCAACGGCGCCATCCAGCACAGCTTCACCGATCCGTTCGACACGACCAGTCCCGCCATCCCCATCGGCCCGCACTGGATGCTCATCTGGCCGTTCGACGCGAAGGCAGCCGGGATCGGCACCGTCATGCGGGACGGCGGCACCATGGTCATGTTCGCCGGCACACCGTACGCCCACCTGCACATCTGCGGCTCGCCCTGGGACGGGAACGAATACCGGCCTGGTGACCGCGGCGCGTGGACCATGACCTATTCCGCGCCTTAGCCCTATCGGCCTCGTCATATCCGTCCGAGCCCCGGTTCGGCCGGGCTGGCGACGGGCGGGTGGCCCGCGGCGATGGCGGCGAAATCCTGGATCAGCCGGCTGCGCCGGGTGGCGTCCCAGGCCAGGCACACCTGGTTGGGGGGGATGTCGCTGACGTGGCTGTGGGCTACGCCGGGGCGGGTGTAGAAGACCGCGGTGGACAGCGGCAGCAAGACGATGCCGTGACCGGCGGCCACGTGCTCGAGTTTCTCCTCGACTGTGCGGAAGACGGGCGCGCTGCGGCGTGCCCGGGTCCGCATTTCCGAGGCGATGTCACGCCATTCGGGCACCGCGTCGGGATCTTGGAGCAGATGCTCATCGGCGAGGTCGGCGATGCTGATCGTGTCTTTACCGGCCAGCCGGTGGCCGGCGGGGAACACCGCCACTCGCGGTTCGGCCAGCAGCGCCTGGATCTGCAGGCCGCTCTGGTCGACGGGCAGGCGAATGTAGCTGACGTCGGCCCGTCCGTCATGCAGAACAGCGGTCTGGTCGTCCCAGCTGGTACGCAGCACGTTCACGGTCAGCTGCGGGTGGCAGCCGGCCAGAGCGCGGACCGCCTCGGTCACGATGAGGCCAGGCATGAACCCGATCGTGAAGGAGTCCGGGACGCGAGCCGCGCGTGTGACCCGCCGGCGCAGCGCGTCCGCACTGGCCAGCAGCGGCCCGGCGTCGGCGAGCAGCTGCCGGCCCGCCGGGGTCAGCTCGGTCGTCCGCCTGTCCCGCACGAACAGCTGCGCCTTCAGCTCGTCTTCCAGCGCCCTGATCTGGCGGGACAGCACCGGCTGCGCGATGTGCAGGTCCGCGGCGGCCCGGCCGAAGTGCAGCTGTTCCGCGACGGCGACGAAATAGCGCAGCTTGCGCAGGTCGACGTCAGCCATGGACTCCTCCCATCCTGATACCTCCACGGTATGACAGGCGCGTCAACAGGTCTTGGACGGGAGGCACGCCGGCACCGCACCGTGGAAGACATGAGCACCAGCACAGCAGAAGGTCAACGCGCCAGTCAGCCGCGGCGCCGTTGGTTCCTGACGTAGCGAAGGGGAGATCATGTCGAGAGAACTGCTGATAAAGGGCGGCCACGTCGTGACCGTCGACCCGGACCTGGGCGACCTGCCAGCGGGCGACGTCCTGGTGGCAGATGGCATCATCACTGCCGTCGGCCCGGATCTGGAGCCCAGGACCACAGCCGCTGAGGTGATCGACGCGGCGGGCCGCCTCGTGCTCCCCGGCATGGTGGACACTCACCGTCATGTGTGGCAGGGCGCTATCGGCGGATACACGCCCCAGATCACCGGGGCCGGGTACGGGCCCGCCGTGCTGACCGGCATCTCACTGAAGCACTCCCCCGAAGACGTGTACGCAGGCACAATGTGGGGCGCCCTGCAGGCCCTTGACGCGGGCATCACCACGATCGCCGACTGGGCGCACAACGACCAGTCCCCGGCGCACGCCGACGCGGACCTGCGGGGCCTGCGGGACTCAGGGATCCGGGGCTACTTCCTCTACGGCGGACCCGGTCCGGCCACCGGTGATCCCAACCCCCCGCACCCGGCGGACGCGCGCCGCATGCGCGATCAGTACTTCGCTTCCGGCACGTACGGGCGGCTGCGGATGGGCATGGCGCTGCGCGGGCCCTGCTTCACCAGTGCCGAGCGCAATGCCGAGGACTACGCGTTCGCCCGCGACCTGGGACTGCCAATCTCGGTGCACGTGGGCATGGCGGGCACCGCCGACGCGATCACAGCCCTGCAGCGCTGCAGCCTGCTCGGAGCCGACGTCAACTACGTGCACGGCAACATGCTCACCGACCGGGAGTTCGACCTCATCGCCGAAACCCAGGGCACGGTGACCATCACGCCATCCACCGACATGCTGATGCAGTTCGGTACCTTCCCCGCTACCGGGCCAGCCCTCAGCCGGGGAATCGTCTCCGGCTTCGGCATCGACACCATCTGCAGCGCCGGCAACGACCTGTTCTCCGAGATGCGTCTGGCGCTCGCCGCGGAACGGTCCCGGGCCAACGCGCCGGCCCTGGCCAGCGGCAAGCAGGTCCCCGCCGTGGATCTGCACCAGCGGGACATGCTGCGCCTGGCCACGATCGGCGGAGCCCGGGTGTGGCACCTTGAGAACGAGATCGGCACCCTCACGCCAGGCAAACAGGCCGATATCGCGGTCATCGACATGCGATCCCCGCACCTCGACGGGTTCGGCGACCCGGTCGCCGTCATGGTCCTCGGAGCGGGTCCCGCCGACGTTGAGACGGTGATCGTTGGCGGCGACGTGGTCAAGCGCGACGGCAAGCTGGCCGGCGACCATATCGACCACGCCCTCGAACTGATGCACGCCACCCGGGAGCACCTGCGCGGCTAACCAACCGGAACTCTGGCAGGAAGAAGGCCAGCGAGACGAGCGATCCTGTACTCAGGAACCCACGCCGCAATTAAGGCTCGCCAACCTGTTCGTCGTTGTCTTCTGTCTGAAAGGGAATAGCTCATGTCACGCGTGCTCATCACCGGCTCCACCGAGGGCCTGGGACTGATGGCGGCCAGGCTGCTGACCGACGACGGCCACGCGGTCACGCTGCATGCCCGCAGCGCAGCCAGAGCCGAGGACGCACGTGCAGCCCTGCCCGCGGCCACGGCCGTCGTCGTCGGCGACCTGTCCAGCATCGCGGGCACGCGGCAGGTCGCCGAACAGGCCAACGCGGCCGGCCCGTACGACGCGGTCATTCACAATGCCGGGGTCGGTTACCGGGAGCCCCGGCGCATCCGCACCGATGACGGCCTGGAGCACGTCTTCGCAATCAACGTGCTCGCCCCGTACCTGCTGACCGGCCTGATCGAGCGGCCTGGCCGGCTGGTCTACCTCAGCTCAGGCATGCATCGCGGCGGGGATCCCGACCTGACCGATCCGCAGTGGGAACACCGCAGCTGGAACGGCTCGCAGGCTTACTCCGACAGCAAGCTGTTCGACGTCGTGCTCGCCTTCGCCGTCGCGCGGCTGTGGACCGGGGTCTTGTCGAACGCGCTCGAGCCTGGCTGGGTACCCACCAGAATGGGCGGCCCCGGCGCACCCGATGACATGTCACTCGCCCCGGTGACCCAGGCATGGCTCGCCGTCAGCCCGGATCCGGACGCAACGGTGACGGGCGGCTATTTCTGTCACCAGAAGCCCCGCACGGCACACCCCGCCGCCCGCGATCTCAAGATCCAGGATCAACTGCTCAGATATTGCGCCGCGCTGACCGGCGTGACCCTGTAACCCCCTGAGCCAGCTCACCTCGTCAGCTGGGGGTCGCCAAGGGCACGGACTCACCGAGTGGTCTGGCCCTGGTGAGCCCGTGCCCTGCCGGGTGCGTCAGCTTTTGGCGTAGTTGCTGGCACCCCACCAGTCGACGACTATTACTGGCTCGTCACCGAGGACCCACGCATCGTGGCCTGAAGGCAGCGCCGTGACCTGGCCAGGAACGGCGTCGAACTGGGTGCCGTCGGCCATCTCGATCCGCAGCGTTCCGGCCACGTGGTACTGGAAGTGCGGTGCTTCACACAGGTCGGTGCCGACGAGCGGCTTGACGTGTTCGGACCACCGCCAGCCGGGCTGGAGGATCAGCCGCCCGATATCGCTGCCGCCGATGTGCAGCAGTTCCACTTCGCCGTTCGTGAACGTGCGGACTTCATCGGCATTGGCGAAGTCCTTGTGCTCTGCTGTGGACATGGTCTTTCTCCCTGCTCGTGATGTGGGACTGGTAGTGCCGGGCCCTGGGACGGTTACTCGTCCCAGGCCTGGACGCCGGACTGGCGGATGATCAGGCCGTCCTTCAGGTCAAGCACGGCGATGCACAGGACCTGCGCCCCGCTCGGGTAACGGCAGGCCTGCACGAAGGCCACATTGTTCCCGCTGACCACCAGGCGCCTGATCTCGTGCGTCATGTCCCGGCCGCACACGTCGGCGAAGTACTCGCCGATCGCGCTCCGGCCGCGGATAACCTTCGGGTTGCTGGGCTGGTCGTTGTGGTCTACGACCTGCAACTCGGCGTCCTCGGCATACAGGCCGAGCAGTGTGGTGGCGTCGCGTTCCTCGATGCCGCGGCGCAGCGCCTCAGGATCAAACGACTGGCCGGTCCTGGTGATCTCGCTGGTGCTCATCTGGTGCCTCCCTGATCGTCGTGCTCTTCGAACTCCGAGCACGACGATTCCCTCGCACCGTCAACGGACCGTCAAAGCCCAGGCAGAAGCACTAAGGCAGGCCAGGAACTGCCCTGACCAGGGGCATGCCGCCTACAATGACGGCAGCCATGCTTGAGATCCGCGTGATCGGCGAGCTAGAGGTGCGGCTAGCCGGGAAGAAGGCAGCGCTCCCGGCCAGCAGACGGGTCAGGGCGCTGCTGGGCTGGCTCGCGGTTCACCCCGGCCGTCATCCCCGGTCCCGGCTGGCCGGGCAGTTCTGGCCGGACGTGCTCGACGCCAGCGCGCGGGCCAGCCTCCGAAGCGCCATCTGGGCCCTCCGCTCGGCGCTCGGGCCCGATTTCGGCTCGTACCTGGTCACCGACCGCGAGACCGTCACCCTCGCAGCCGACGGTCTCTCGGTGGACCTGCAGGAAGTTAGGCGGCTCATCGCGCAAGGCCAGCCCGGGGCCGCGCTCGACCTGTGCCGTGGGGACCTGCTGCAGGAACTCGACGACGACTGGGTAGTCGAGGCCCGCGAGGAACTCGGCCGCGATATCGCCGCCGCGCTTCGGGACCTCATGGAACAGGCCACCGCCGCGAACGACCTGGCGGCCGCGGCCTTCTGGGCGCGGCGCCGGGCGGCGCTCTGCCCACTGGATGAGTCGGCCGGAGCTGACCTGATCGGCGCCCTCGTGCGGGCTGGTGATGCGCCAGCAGCACTGGAGGCGTTGGAGAAGCTGCAGGAGCGGCTGGACAGCGAACTCGGGATCATGGTGTCCGGGGAGACGATGGCGCTGGTCAGCCAGCTTCGCCGCACGGCCAGCCGGCCCGCCCGGGCCTCCCTGCACGCTCATCGCGGCTCGAGCGCCTCGGAGCAGGCGGTCAAGCCAGCGGCAGGAGGTCTCGTAGGACGGGAGCAGGACTTCGCCGATCTGGTCAAAGCCTGGCGGGCGGCGCGGAGTGGCTCCGGCGGAGCCGTACTGCTCGACGGAGAGGGTGGCATTGGCAAGACCCGGCTCGTCGAGGAACTGCAGGCCACGGCACGGCGGGCCGCCCCCAACGTCCTGATAGCTGGAACCACAGCAGCCGGACCGGGTCGGGCATCGCCGTTTGCCATCTGGACCGACGCCCTCAGCGATCTCGTGAGCATGGCCGGTCACCCGCCCGAGGCCCAGGCCTGGACCGCGGACCTGGCCAGGATCGTCCCGGCGCTGACCCGGGGAAAGGCAGATACCGGGTTGGCGACGCGAGCCAGCGCTGATCCTCAGCTCGATCGAGTCCGGCTGTGCGAGGCCGTCGTGCAGTTCGTGGCCTGGGTATCGCGGCGGGCTCCCCTGCTGCTGGCCTTCGAGGACCTGCACCTGGCGGACACGGCGAGCCTCGAGTTGATCGCCTACGCCGGACGGCGGCTGGGCCGCATGCCAGTGCTTCTCATCCTCACGCGCCGCAGGCTGCCATCGCGCCAGGACCTCGACGGCGTGCTTGGAGCACTGCGCTCGCGTGGCGTGCTCGTCGCGGAAATCGATGTGCGGCCGCTTGCGGACGACGCCGCACGGCGACTCATCAAGGCCTCGGCCGACCTGCCAGCCGAGGCCGTCGAGCAGATCGTGAGGCTGGCAGCAGGTAGCCCGCTGCTCGCCGTCGAGACCGCCCGTGCCGTCGCTCGAGACGGCGCTGACCTGGCCACCGGGCTGAGTGGCGCGGCGAGGCTGGCGATCAGCCGTCTGTCGGTCCAGGCACGGGTGTTCGTCGAATTCCTCGCCGCCGCCGGACGTGACCTGGACCGTCCTGAGGTCGCCTCGCTCCCGCTCCAGAACCCGGCACGCGCGGCAGCCGAGGCCCTCGGGTCAGGCCTGCTGAGAACCGCCGACGGGCAAACCGGATTCCGGCATGCCTTGCTGCGCGACGCGGTCTACCAGGAAATTCCCGACCCGATCAGGACACGCCTGCACCACGAGCTCGCCCAGTTGCTGCGTAATCGAGGCCGGCCATCAGACTCCCGTGCTCAGCACACACGAGGTTCCCGCCGTGGTCTGCGAGCAGCGGAGATCGCGCGGCACCTCATCCTGGCCGGCCAGGATGAACAGGCCGTCAGCTACCTGATCCTGGCCGCACAAGACGCACGCTCCGTGGCCGCAATGACCGAGGCAGCCGACTTCCTGACCGAGGCCACGGCGATCGAGCCACATGACCCCGACCTACTGATCGAGCTCGCGGAGGTCGAGGCGTTCCGCGGCTTGCTCGAGTCCTCCGACAATGCTTTCGACCGCGCACTTGAGCAGATATCGCCACAAGACGCCGGAGCCCTGATCAGCGCCTGGCTGAGACGCGGCCGGTGGCTCCGCGGCGGTCTCTGCCATCCACGCGAGTCGCGCCGTTCCTATCAGAACGCGCTCGACGTGCTGGATCGCGATCCTGCCTCCGATCTCTCCGCGCGGGCAGAGGCGCTAGCCGGCAAGGCGTGGGCCGAAGCGGTCGCTGGCGAGCAGGCCGCGGTCGACGAGCTGCTTGCCGAGACCGACCGGATCCTCGATCGTGACGGGACGGGCGACCTGCTCACGCACGACATCGGGGTGGCGCGCGGCCACGCGCTCATCAGGGCGGGCCGGTTCACCGAGAGCTTCGGTCCGCTGATCGCAGCGAGCGCCGCCGCGGGCCGGGCCGGGCGCCCGGACATGGCCTACAGCTGCCTCAGCAACGCTGCGAGCGCGGCTGCGTGTGCGGGTGAGTTCGGCCGGGCGCTGGACTTCGCCGACCGGTGCCTCCCTCTGGTCGCGCCGAACGGGCTGCTGCGTCTCAGCGTCTACGCGCAGGTGGCACGATCGGCCATCTTGCGCAGGCTGGACCGGCTGTCCGAGGCACGCCAGGCGTGCGACGCGGCGGCCGGATACTGCGACCGGGTAGGTCTGCCCGAGCTGGACGGTCTCGTCTGCCAGGAACGCGGGCTGCTCGCCCTGGCCGATGCGGATCCTGCTGCTGCAGTGGCCTCGCTGGAGAGCGCCCTGGATCTTCATGCCCCGGTGAGCAGACCTGCTACACGTCTGCGGCTGGCGGAAGCCCTGGCGCTGTCCGGGCAGGCTGACCTGGCGGAGGCGGAGCTGAGAAACGTCGCGCTCGAGCCAGTCACTCCGAGCGACTTCCCCGCCGCCCTGGTCGCGTGGATGAGTCGGATGCAGGGCCTCATCGCGTCCTCACGCGGGGCTGCCGCCCTGGCCGAGAGACGGCTGGCGGAGTCGGTGACCGGATGGCAGCGGATCGCGCGAACGCAAGACAGTGCTCAAACCGGCGCCGATTACGTTGCCGCGCTCATTGATCTCGGCCGACCGCCCGTAAGCTCGCTCGTGGAGCCCGCGCGAGAACTCGCCGTCGTCACCGCCGAGCTAGCCGCGCTCCGCGACCACAAGACAGGAACCAAGGACCCCGGTGCCAGGCTCGGCACCGGAGCCCGGCAGGCCGACACCCGGCCTCCGCACAACCCTGACGCCGCAAGCCAGGAGTAAACCGATGCGGACCTTCGACCAGAGCGCAGTCAGCACTGCACCCCCGGAAGAAGTATGGAAACTGCTATATGACCCAGCCCAGTTTCCGCTGTGGTGGGCAGGTACCGGGTCAGTGGAGACAGGCAGTGACGTCGGCGACTACGTCATGTACCCGGAGGGATATCCCGACTTTCCGATGCCGCAAGGCCTAGAGACAAGCCAGGAAAACGGCACCGTGAAAATCTCATGCCTGGTCTCCGATCTCTGCTTTGACTGGCGACTTCGGCCGTCCGGCAGCGGCACTGAGATCTCCGTGCACGTCGAGATCCCCGACTACGAGGCCCACCGCCTCGACCAACAACGCGACATTATTCGCCAGTCAGTGCTGCAACTCGCTGAGCTCGCCGCTGCCCGCGCATAGGCCCACCTGCGGGGCTGCGCGGCTTCTCGCCGAATGCCTATGGCTTCATCAACCCCAGAGGAGTGGTGCTTCACCAAGAGCTGAGACGCAGGAAACTGTGGCAGGCGACCGTGTGCCAGTCAGCTCTTGGTCGTGTTGTACAGGAAGATGTGGCCGATCGCGGTCGGGTAGGCGCCGGTCACGTTCTTCGCGGTGGCCGCCAGCCAGTTGTAGAAGTACCCGTATATCACCGGCGTCTGATCGAGCAGCAAGTTCTGGATCTGCCCTGCGATCGTGCGCTGGGTGGACAGGTCGGCGGTGGCGACGTACTTGTTCACCAGGCTGTCGTACTGGGAGTTGCTGAAGTGCGCCGCGTTCCACGAGCCGGTGCCGGTCTTGGCGTTGGTCGTCTGCAGCGGCGCGGTCAGGAACACGTTCGGCACGCTGCGGTCGCCGTAGTCGACCAGGCTCATCGTGGCGTCGAGCCAGTCGGAGTTCCCGAACGTCGCCTTGCCGTAGTAGGAGGCCGAGGACTCCACCGTCAGCTTGATGGTCACGCCGACCTCCTTCGCGGACTGCACCACGATCTGCGCGTAATCGGGGATCTCGGCCAGCTGCTCGGTGATGAGCTGCGTGGTGAACCCCGACGGATGTCCCGCGGCGGACAGCAGCGACTTGGCCTTGCTGATGTTCTGCGCCCGCTGCGCCACGCTGGTGTCGGTGGATGGGAACACCGGGGCGAACGGGCTGTCGTTGCCCACGTCGGCGTAGCCCTTGAACAGCGCCTGCACGATCGCCGGACGGCTGAGTGAGAGGGCGATCGCCTGGCGCACCCGGGGGTCGGTGAACGGTGCCTGGTCACACCGCATGGACAGCTCGCGGTGCGCGCTCGACTTCAGTTTGATGATGTTGTACGGCGCGCCCGACGCGATCAGTTCCTCACCACCGGACACCGGGAACGAGGGGACGACGTCGATGTTCCCGCTGGTCAGGGCGAGGTTCTCCGGGGTCTGGTCCGCGTAGAACGTGAACTGGGTTCCGGCGGGCAGCGCCTTGGTGCCCCAGTACTGCTCGTTGCGGGTGAACGACGCGCCGACCTTGGGCGTGTAGCTCTCAAGCACGAACGGCCCGGTGCCCACGAACGAGCTCTGCCAGTCCGCCGGGTTGTAGCCGTTCGGGATGATGATCATGTTGTAGTTGTCGGACGAGGTCAGGTACGGGAAGTTCCCGTTCGGGGCCGCGAGGTGGAAGGCGACGGTGTAGTCGTCGACCTTGACGACGCCGGACGGGTCCAGCACCCCGCCGAAGTTGGACAGGGCGTTGGAGGAGCTGCTCGGGTTGCTCTGCAGCTTGTAGGTGTAGACGACGTCGGCGGCGGTGAGCGGCTTGCCGTTGTGGAACTTGACCCCTTGCCGGATCTTGTACGTCCACACGTCGGCCGCGGAGTTGGAGGTCCAGCTCTCGGCCAGTACCGGCTTCAGCGTCAGGGTCTGGGTGGACAGGTTAAGGTACTCCCCGGTCTGGGCCAGCATGACCAGGCCGCCCCCGTCGGCGACGGTGAGCGGGTTGATGGCCGCCGTCGGCGTGACGAGCCCAACCTTGATCGTCGCGCCGCCCTTGCCAGCGGAGCTGGGCGTGGAAGACGGTGACGAGCTGCTGCTGCCGCACGCAGAGACGACAGCGCCGAGCAGCGGCAGCGAGATCCCGACGACCGAGCCGCGCCGGATGAAGTCACGGCGCGAGATCCGTCCAGCGGCGAATTCGTCGATGACGTGGTTCGCCACGTCGCCCTGGCCTTCTCTCAGCGTGCTGAGACGGCGATGGTCTGCGTTCACGGGGATCCTCCCTGCGCAAAGGCTATCTGATCGATGGGGATGAGACAGCTCATCAGGGAGCCGGGTGCGACCTCTCGGAACGGCGGCTCGGTCGATTCGCACCCTGCGCGGCCTCCGCGCAGCAGATCATGGAGTCGATCCTCGCCCGGCCCTGGTACCGGTACGCCGCGCGGGCACGTCGGCGAGGGCGGCCGCGCTCGCAGCCGGGGCGGCGCACTCGGCCAACGACAGCGCGGCCACTAGCGGCCGGCCGAGTTCTCGGCGAGTTCAGCTACATAAGGCTTGCCGTCCCGCCACGCGGCGACCTGGGCTGGCCGTCCGAACACCTTGAGGTAGTTCCCCACGCCGTCCTTGACCAGCTCCCACTGAGTGACCGGCTCGTAGTCTGTCTCCTCCCCCGGCCCGACGAACGGGGCCAGCGGCTCAAGCACCTGGTTCAGGCCCGGGTAGTAGAAGATGGCCACCGACCGGCGCTTCTGCGTGCCGCCGGCCACCACCCGGTGCCGGGCCGGGCGCAGCAGCCCGTTGGTCCAGCGGGTGAGCAGGCTGCCGGAGAAGACCTGCAGGGCGCCGGCCACGATCGGCACCGGCAGCCAGTCGCCGTCGGGAAGCTGAATCTGCAGTCCCTCGTAGTCACCCCGCTGGGAGAGGATCGTCACCGCGGAGCCGTCGGCGTGCTCGAGCAGCAGCAGCTTGTCCTCGTCGTTGCCGGTATCCGGGTACGTCCAGGTCGGGTAGTTGTTCACGGTAAAGCTCAGGTACGGCAGCGGGCTCACGGGGAACGTCGTGTCCGGCAGCCCCTGCGCCCGCGCGTACAGGCCCAGGACGCGCTCCGCGACCGACTGCCCCGCCGCGATGTAGCGGAACGTTAGGTCGCGCAGTTCCGGGTCGTCGCCGGGCCACACGTTTTCGTGGGCGTAGAGGCCGACGTACTCCTCGGGAAGGCCCGCCGCTCTGGCCTGCTCGGCGTTGTCGAACTGCCCGACGTTGAAGCGCTCAAGCTCCAGGCGGCCGAAATCGTCCGGCCACTGCCGCCATCCCCGGTACGGGTGGCCGGTCGGGCTGGCCAGCGCTGCCTTGAGATCCTTGGGCAGGTCGAGCAGTCGCCCGATGCGCTGGTCGAACTCGGTGATCAGGCTGTCGGGGACCCCGTGATTGGTGACCTGAATGATGCCGACAGTCTCGGTCGCCTCCTTCACCGCGTCCAGCAGTTCCCTCGGAGCGCCGGGGGCTGTGGCGGTGGCAAGATCGATGACGGGGATGAGGGAACTCATGGCGGGACCCTTCGCTCGCTTGCTCGGCATGGCTTGTCCTGGACGCACGGGCGGTCGGCTAGGACCACCGGGTGACCGGGCGCTCCTGCGGCACGCCGTCGACCACGATGTCCGTCTTCTCGTTGTAGAACGCAAGCAGGTTCTCGATCTTCGGCGCCTCGGGTATGGGCGCGGGGTAGCTCCACACGATGTCCTCGTGCAGCTCACCGCCGACCCGTACCGACCAGTAGACGGCCTCACCCTTGTACGGGCAGCGGGTGCGCCTCGGACTCGGCTCGAGCAGGTCGAGCCGCACGTCGAGCTTTGGCAGGTAGTAACGGACCGGCAGGCCGGTCTCGAACAGCAGCCTTGGCCGCAGGCTCTCCGCCAGCAGCACACCGCCGACCAGGACCTGCACGTGCCGCGCGGAGTTCAGCACGTCCACGCGGTGGTAGGGGTCGCGTGGATGCCTGAAAACCTCGTCGTCTTCCTCGTACCAGGCGTCCGCCTGGTCCCAGTAGAAGGCCACATAGTCCTTCAGCTCGGGCACCGAGTCGATCGGGTCCGGGTAGGCCCACACGGCGTTCTCATACCGCTGGCCGCCCGCGACCACCGTGTAGTACGAGGCGTCGCCCTTGTACGGGCAGTGCGTATGGTGGCTGGTCGGCTCGAGCAGGTCAAACCGCACGTCGTCGCGGGGAAAGTAGTACACGGGCAGGTGCCCGGCCTCGAACAGGTACAGCGTCCGGCTGCTGTCAGCGACCGCCTCGCCGCCGAACAGCACGCGTACCCGCCGCTGGTTGGGCTCGGTCCGCACCCGCTGGGCCTCGGCCGTATCGCTGGTGACTCGTTGCCCTGCCTGTGTCACGGCTGCTCCTCGGGCTGCAATAGCTGGTCAAGTGCCGCGGCGAGCGCCGCCGGCTGAGTGCCGACGACATCGGTGCCAGCATCGGAAATGGTGATGAGCTGGGCCTCCGGCACGCGCTCGCGCAGCCACGCCAGACGCGGCACAGGCAGCGGGTATGTCCGGCCGTCGCGGATGAGCACAGCCCCGCTGCCAAGCAGCGCGAGTTCCTCCCACAGCGCCTCTTCAGCCGCCCCGGCATCGCCGATCCCGGCTGCGGGGGGCGGCAGGTTGCCCGGATGATGACGCCACGCCCAGGACCCGTCCTCATTCTGGCTGAGTTCGTACCGGGTCTCGCGGCGCACCGACTGCGCGCTACGCTCCTGCCGCCTCACCTCCAGCACGGCCAGGGCGTCGGCCGGGCTGGCGAACCGCTCGGGACCCGGCCATCCCTGAGCTGGCGCAGGCTCAGGGCCGGGTAGCGTGTTCAGCAGCACCAGCCGCGCCACCAGCCGCCGCTGACGTCTGCGCAGCGCGAGCGCCGTACGCCCGCCGAGGCCGTCCCCCACGACGAGCCGTGTGCGCGGCGCGAACGACCGGATGGCCTCTCCGATCGCGGATGCGAGCTTGCCAGGTTCGTAGCGGCCATCACGTCGCCAGTCGGAGCGTCCATGGCCCGGCAGATCGATGGCGACCGACGGGCGGCCGAGAGCCAGGGCGACCGCGTCCCAGGCACGGGCGCTCTCGGCTATATCGTGCAGGAACACCACCTCAGGCTGCCCGTTGCCCCAGAACACCCCGCTCACGTGCCCGCCCGCGGGAACGTTGACCCAGGCCCGGCGGACCCGGGGCAGCCCGTTGCCGGCAACGCCCGCTTCCGCTGCCGTCTGCTCGACGAGCGCGAACTCGTCGCTAAGCTCCGTCAACTCCCCAGACTCAGCGGTCATGTCTCAAGCGTCACGGAACTGCCGCCAATTTGTCAATAATTCTGATCATTTTTATAGGAAATACAGGCAGGCCGGGTTGGTTTCGTCGGGGACAATGAGGCGCACCGGATGGGCTACAGGCTGTCAGCGCACGCCGAGGGGCTGGCCGGCTGCGAGGCTGCCCGCCGGTGTGAAACCTCGCCGCACCCACCCCGAACGGAGACGTCATCGCCCACGCCACCGCCTGCTGGAACGCTGTCACCCCCTCCGCGGCCATGACCCCGCCGACGTTGTCCGCGCCAGTCTGCCGCAGCGCGCCCACCGCGGCCCTCAAGTACCCCTGCGGGAGCACGGCGTGGCCGTCCACCCGCGCCACGATCGAGTACCTGGACGCCTTGATCCCCGCGTTCAGGCCGCACGGGATCTGACCGGTCGGATTAGGCACCACAGTGACGCGAGCGTCGCCGGCGGCCAGGCGCTGCGAAACGTAAAGGGTTCGGTCCCGGGATGGACCGACCGCAAGCAGGACCTCCAGCACGCCCGCGTAATCCAGGACCTCCAGCACGCCCGCGTAATCCTGGCCGAGCACACTGCGAACCGACTCCTCCAGATGCAGTTCCTCGTTTCTGACCGGCATCACGACAGAAACGGCCTCGGCGTCCAAATCAGCCGGCCCCTTGTCGTCGGCCTGCAGGCTCGAAGGAAGGCTCATCGTGCGCACACAGGTACCGCGCCGACACCCGAGCGCACATCGAGGATTATCGGCACCTCGCCGCGAGCGCCAGGACCGCAGGGAAAGCCGGGGGCACCGCCGGCACACCCACCGCTGAGAGCCTCGCGCGGCTCGCCAACACTGATTAGCGGGCGGACGCCATCGAGACGGGGTGGCATGTGGCCTCCTGGAAGCAGCTCCTGCCTGGTCTCAGAAGAGAGCAGGTGCCCGGGACGCCGTGCCGACACGCCGCAGCAGCGTCGACGTGGCCCAAGGACCGGCGAGCTGCCCCGCCTGCGTCCGCACTGCGGCCGTGACCCACCTCCGTGGGACCGCGGCGATCCGGGCGCACTCGGTGTCACCGGGGTGACCGGCTGCACGTTGGGACAGTCACAAATCCGCCACAGGGTCTCGCAGGCCGGACACCCCGCCTGCTAAACCCGATAATGTTGATCGACTTAATCGATTAAGCGAGGTGGCGGGCCTGGAACGAGGGCAACATCTGCTTCCACCAGCACCGGACAGCGCTGGTCCTGACTCGCCTGGGGCCTGCCGCGGCCGCCGGTGCTGCCACGTGGCCCGCCGGATGGGCTGGGCAGCGACCACCGCGATGGGCGCCAGTGTCGCTGCGATGGCTGCTATCGGGGCCCTGGGCCCTTCGGCGGCGGTGCCCGCGTTCGGTTCGGCTGCGCCTTGGCCGCCCTGGTTCGCGACCGCTGACCCCTCACCCACATTGGTCTCGGTCACCCTGTGGGCCGCCGTGCTGGTCGGCGGCGCGGGACTGGGCGCGGGGCTGGTCGCTGTCCGCTGGGGATGGCGGCCGCGGCCTGGGCGCCTGATCGCCGGCTCGGTCATTGCAGTGCTGGCGCTGATGTTGATCCCGCCGGTGGGGTCCACGGACATACTGGATTACGCCGTGTACGGGCGCATCGCCGCCCTTGGGCACAGCCCCTACCAGATGACGCCGCTGCAGCTCAAGTCCACCGGCGACCCGGTGGGAGCGGCGGCACCGACTCCGTGGGACACCGACCCTTCGGTGTACGGCCCGCTGGCCACGGCGACCGAGTGGACGGCGGCCGAGCTCAGCGCCGGATCGGCCGCCCGCACCGTGTTCTGGCTGAAGGCGTGGAACGGGCTGGCGTACCTGGCCCTCGTGCTTGGCCTGGACCGGCTCGCCCGGTCTGACTCGGCGCGCAGGGCCCGGGCGCACCTGCTGTGGTCGGTGAATCCGCTAATGCTGCTGGCGGTGATGGCCGGTGGCCACGTCGACGGGCTGAGCGCGGCGATCGCCTTCTTCGCCCTCGCGTCGCTATGTCCTGGCGGGGTGTGGCGCCCGAGTCCGCGCCGCTGGCTGCTCGCCGGCTTGCTGCTTGGCGCCGCGAGCGCGGTCAAGGCACCGCTGCTGCTGGTCGGCGCGGGCCTTGGGTGGGTGACGCGGCGATCGACGCGCGCGCTGGCCGCCCTGGGCCTCGGGATGCTGGCGGTGCTGTTGCCTTGCTACCTAGTTGCCGGCTGGTCGGCGGTCAAGGCCGTCGCTGGGCGCGCTGCCGGCAGCCCGGCCGTCTATGAGCCGTGGAGAGTGCTGACCGGCGTCCCCGGTCTCCACCCCGGCGATGCCAGCATCGATGTTCTCGGCGCGTTCGCGGCCGTAATCCTCGCGGTGATCATGCTGAGGCGGATGCCGCAGGGCTCGGCCAGCTACCCGTCCGCCCGGCCCGCGCTCGCGCTGATGCTTGCGTGGCTGGTCACTACCCCGCAGCAGCGCCCGTGGTATGACGCGGCGATCTTCCCGCTGCTTGCGCTGATGCCCACGACCCGGCTGGACTGGATCGCGGTGGCCCGTGCCGTCCCTGCGGCGCTCGCCGAGCTGCCGGGTGTCACCTACTACCCCGATCTGCATCCCGGCTGGCTGTCAGCCACAGCGAAGGTAATCTCCACCAGACTGGCGCCCGGTGTTCTCATCGTCGTCGCGCTCGCCTTGCTTTGGCTGTGCGTGTCGGGAAGATGGAATGCGGCAAACGGCAGCGACTCGCGCTCGTCGACCCTGGCCGATGCCGGCCGGGTTTCGCTCCAGTGATTACGACCTTGGATGAATAACATCCAAGGCGCCTCATAGCAGCACGGCGCCGGGCGCCGTATGAGAAGTGCGCTGTCGCCGAGGGCCCGGCGGCTCTCAGGCGTTCACCGGCAGGGCGGTCGTCTCGGCGTCGCCCGACAGGTCGCCAGCACCACCGCGCGTACCGCGCCCGCTGCCGGGTCGCCGGCGGGCGCGCCGCCGGTCCAGCAGCCGGGAGCCGACGAAGTAGACGGCGATCGCGCACGCCCATCCGGCGACCTCGTCGGCGACAAAGTGCTCGCCGGCGTAGACGAGGCTGAACGCCATGGCCAGGACGTAGCCGACGAGCAGCACGCGGACCGCCCGGCGGGCACGGCGCCAGAAGAAGAGCAAGAGGAGCATGGGATAGGCGGCGTGCAGTGAGGGCATGGCCGCCACGTTGTTGGCGAACTCGCTGCCGTGGGTGAACAGGGCCGTCGCCGCTTTGAGGCCGACGTGCTGCCACACCAGCGGGATGATCCTGGTCGTGGCCCCCCCGTAGCCGGTGGACGCGGCGAGGTACGACGGTGAGATCGGCAGAGTCGTGTATGCCGGGGCGTGGCCCAGCGTGGGCACGAGCTGGCCCGCCTGGCTCGCCATCCAGGGCGGCATGGCGGGGTAGAACACGTACCCGAGGTAGCCGACGAAGGTGAGGCTGACGAACAGGGCGATGAAGCGCCGGAACCGTTCGTGGTTCCGTTTCCAGAGCACGGCGGCGATCACGTAGCTGGTGAAGAAGTGGCTGTTGTAGACCGCCCAGGCCGCATAGTCCCACCAGTGCAGGTGGTTCGGGTTGAACAGCCACTGCTGGAGCTGGACCGTTGGCAGGGTGCCGAAGCCGATGAACCGGTCGACGGCGATCTGCGGCCGGGCGAACGGCCCCCACAGCACATCGCTGGCGTAGCCGCGCAGCAGGCTGTAGGTGAGCAGCACTGCGTACAGCGGGAGCCAGTCACGCAGCACCCCGGTGCGCCAGTTCGTCAGGTCGTCGAGACTGGCCACGAACAGGGCGGCGGCCAGCCAGATCAGGACCGTGTCCTCAGATAGCGGAACACCGATCAGCACCGTGAACACGATGAAGGCCGCGGCCAAGACGGACCAGCCGATGAGTACCCGCCGCCGCGTGGCCCAAGATCGCAGCCGCGACGCGACGGGCTCTGCGGGAGAGATCATCCCGGAGTCATCAGAGCCGGAAAGACCTGCCCTCGGCTGCCCGGGAACCAGCTGCTGACCTCGTTTCAGCTCGACCACCCCGCTATAGTCAAGTAAGTCGATCAAAATTATCGATTTTTGCCATCTCCGACATGCCATAAATGACCGATCTGCGAAGCGTTCATGACCGGTTTTTGACCATCAGGCAAACGATGTGCGTGCAGCGCGCGACAGTCCGGCGGGCCACCCGCGGTCCCGGTCGCGAAGGCAGCGGCCCGCCTGCTAGTTCCAGACCGGAGACATCGCGTGGAACTCAGGCAGGGCGGAGCCGGAGCCCGCCCGGGCTCGGGCCACCACGCGGCCGCCACGCAGAACGATACGGTCGGGTGCCCGGCTGGCAATCGCGTCCCGCAGGGATACAGCTCGCACCGCTACCAGGTCCGCGGGAAAGCCTGGCGCGATCGCGACCTCGGGCAGCCGCATGATCTGCCGGCCGGCCGAGGTAACTGCGGCCAGCGCGGCCGCCAAGGGCAGCCGGCCGGCCGTGGCGAGGAGTGACGCTGTCGCCAGCGGGTCGGCACGCCCCGGCGCCGCGTCCGGATCACGCCTGCCGCCCCCGCTGGCAGCCAGGGTCACGCCAGCCGCCAGCAGTTGTCGCATGCCCGTAGGCCGCCGCGCCGGGCTGGCTCCGGCACCGGCTCCCGGCCGCACGGGGCCGGCCTTCGGTACGGTCACCGCGCCGATCCCTGCACGGGCAAGCGACCAGAGGAACGCCCGACGACGCTCCGGCGGGATCGCAAGGCTGGTCACGTGACTGGCGGTGACCGGGTTGCCGAACCCTCCCTCGGAGACCGCGACCAGACATGACAGCGTGCGCGCTGCGCGGTCGGGGATCTCGCCTACGTCGAGGTCCAGCCCCGCGCCCGCATCGGCTGCCGTCACGGCCAGGCTCTCGACGGCGCGATCCCGGTCGCCGTCGAGAGCGGGAGCACCGCCTGCCAGGTCCGCCCCCGCTGCAAGCGCATAGCGCAGCGATCCCCGGTGACGAGCTCCGGCGCGGCCGGCCACCGGGGCGGGGGCGATGGCCACGATCTGGACATCCATGACTTCGGCCAGGCTGGCCCGCAGGTCAAGGAGCATCTGGAGCGCCTCCAACCCCGCCGGCCCCGTCACGTCGACGTGCGCCCGGATCGCCGTCGTCCCATTGACCAGGTAATTGATGGCGGCGGTCCAGGTGCGGGCAACGGCGTCGGCCGGGCGGGCGGGGGCAGCGGTCCGCCAGCCAGGGGATGCTTCCAGTGAAGTCCCCGGCGGCCTGCCGGCGGCCTCGCCGGGGAACACCTGGCCGAGGCGTGCGTGCGGTTCGGTGAACGAGGGCAGGAGCAGGTACCCGCGCAAGTTCAGAACCCTCGCAGATAATGGATGGTTCGCTGCGCTCTCGGCCACATCGACGATCGCGCCGTCTGCGGTGAGGACGTTGGCTACCCGGCCGTCGGCCAGGGACGCCTCCCGCAGCAGCAGTGCCGGCGGGCTAATGAGGTCACGGGCGGAGATTGAAGACCACGAAGGGATGCTGAGCATGCTGGTCTGCCGTTCGGGACGTGGGGGCAAGCACTCGGGGCGGTCATGGCCGCCTGCCGGGGAGCCGGGGGCCGCGGCCGTCCGGCTGCTAGCCAGGCGGCGGCCGGGCCAGCCGTAGCCTGAGGCAAGCTTCCTACGGCGTTCCGCGGATACGCCGGCCGGGGGCTCTCGGCGTGGCCGTCGCTACAGCGATGCCGGACACTGCCGGTCTCCTGGTGTCCGGAAGGTCGCCATCGGGCAATTCTCTATAAATTCGATCTATTTTGTCAAGAGTAAACGGAAGGTGGCTGACAGCTTGCCCGCCAGGAAAGCGGGGCCCCGCCCGCCGCGCAGCCCCGGCGCAGGCCGGCCGCCGGAGGCCCGCGCTCCGCGCCCGCCACCTCGTGGCGAGCAGGAGGCGCTCGCGAGCCCGCTGCAGCTCGTTCCGGCCGGGCACGAAAGATTGCGCCGATCTGCCGCTTAGGGCACTCGGCCGCAGCATAATCCGATAATTTTGATCGGCTTACTTGACTATAGCGGGGTGGTGGAACTGAACCGACGCCAGCGACCGCCACTGCCGGTAAAGGAACCGCGCCAGCATGGTTAGGCACGAGGCCTCCCGCCGCCAGTGGCGGGCGCGTTCTAGCCTGCACTGGCTGTCTCTTGCCGTGCTGGCCATCGGCGCCGCAGCCTTTCTCGCCCTAGGCGTAGGTGAGGCCTGGTCGGATGCGCCGACCTTCGATGAGCCTGTGTACGTCGCGGCCGGCCTGGCGGCCGTGCTGCACCATGACCTCACGCTGAACGATGAGCATCCGCCGGTGCCGAAGGTTCTGGCCGCGTTGCCGGTGCTGCTGGTACATCCGGTCATACCCGGTAACGGCCGGTGGGCCGGGAACGACGAGCGCAGCTACAGTGCGCGGTTCATCGACGCCCAGCTGTCAGCAGGGCGCCTGCGCCGGGTCATGTTCGCCGCGCGACTGGTTCCGCTCGCCGAGACAGCGGGTGTGGCGTTCGCGGTCTTCGGTCTCGCCAGTGAACTGCTGGGGCCGGCCGCGGGCGCGTTCGGCGGGCTGCTATGGCTGGCGTCTCCCCTCGTTCTCGGCATCGGTCATCTGGATGGGACCGATGTCCCGTTCGCGCTCGCCGTCGTGACGGCATCGTGGGCACTGGCGCGCTGGCTGCGGTTGCGCAGCAGGCGGGCCCTGGTCTGGCTTGGGCTCGCGCTAGGGGGCGCCGCGCTCAGCGACATCTCCGGGCTCCTCGTGGTTGCGGCCGCGCTGGCCGCCGTCATCGCCTTCACAATCCGGGAGGCGGCGTGCCTGCGGTCCGGCGCGCGGCAGGCTCTCGCCCGCGCCGTCCTGGCCGGCCTGGTCGCCGTCGCCGTCATGTGGATCCCCTACGCCGTCCTCGACCCCGCGGTGCTCGAGCATCCGGGGCTGCTGCCCTCGCCCTACCTTGACGGAATCGGCTATCTGCGGGCCGACGACACCGCAACTCCCGGCTACCTGACGGGAGTCTCCTATACCGGCGGGCGGTGGTGGTTCTGGCCGCTGAGCCTCGTGATCAAGCTCCCGGGCGCGGCCCTGCTACTGTTCTGCGCCGGCGCCGTGGCCTGGCTGCCCGCGAACCCGGCGGCCCGCAGGCGGGCGCTGCTCGCGGTCGGCCTCCCAACGGTGCTGCTGACCGGATTCTTCGTCACGATGCCCAGGGACATCGGCGTGCGCTACCTACTCCCGGTCCTCGCGCTGTGGGCCGCCGCCTCCGGCGCCCTAGTGCCGGCGGTGAGGGCGCTTCGGCCCGCCGCGCGGCGGACGGCAGCCGCCGGGACCTGCGGGCTCCTGGCGGCGGCGGCCGTCACCACGGCCACCTCATTCCCCAGTTCGCTGTCGTGGACCGCGCCCCCCTTCCGGCCTGGCTACGCGGTGGCCACCAATTCCAATGTGGACTGGGGCCAAGGGCTCTACGCACTCCGTACCTGGGCCGCCGGACGCCGACCCTGGGTCAGTTACTTCGGGCCCCGGGGCCTGGCTCCCGATCCAGTCCCCGGTGGCCGACCGCTGCTGGGGACACCCCCGGAGCGGGTCTCCGGCTGGGTCGCGGTATCAGCGACCGTGCTCACCAGCGCCAACCGATCACAGCTCGGCTGGCTGCAGCGCTACTGCCCGGTCCAGGTGCTGGACGGGTCCATCCTCATCTACCGGTTCCGCCAGCCGCCTGCTCCCGACGCATCTTCAGGCCGCCCGCCCTCACCCTGCCCGGGGACGTGGAGCCACGCCACCGGGGCCGCACCCGGAACCTGAGCGCCCGGTGCCCGTCACGGGCGGCAGCTCGTGTGGCAAGCCTATTATAGGCAAGCCTATTATATAAGTCGGATTTATATATAATACCGATGGCGTGCGGTTGCCGCCCACCAGGACCCTGGCCCCAGAGAGAGGATCCCGCCTCGCCGTGACGTACCAAGGCTCGCTGGCTCGGAGGCCTGCAGCGAAGGGCTGGGGCAACTGCAAATGTTGGATCAAGGAGCGTCTCGTGGACCTCTCGCAGTGGCTGGTGGGTGAGATCGACGACATCACCACCCGGCTGCGCACCCAGGTGCTCGAGCTCGTCCCGCCGTCCCGGCGGCGGGAGCGGCCGGGCGGCGGCAGCCCGATCCTGTGGAACACCTTCCATGCCGCACGACACGCGTCGCTGGCCCTTGCGGTGCTTTCTCGGGAGCAAGGGCCAGAACGCGCCGCCTGGCTGGACGCCCTGGTCTCGAAAGCCGGCCCTGGCATAGGCGTCGAGGAGGCAGCCCCGTCTTGGGCGGACGAGCTTTCACCGGAGCAGGTCGACCGATATCTCGATGACGTCCTGGCCGACGCCCGCCGGTTCCTGGCCGGCCCGGCCATAGACCTCGATGCCGTCCCGGATACCGGCGGCGCCCTGATCCGCGCCGGTATCTCACCCGGCGAGTTCGGCTGGCTGCACCGGATGTGGCAGGGCAAGCCTGCGGCCTGGCTGGTGCGCTGGCCGCTCCTTGGCCATGTCGGCAGCCACGCCGGCGAGATGATCGCCACGAGGAACCGGATGGGGCTGAGCCCGTTTTGACCGGGCCCGTTTTGAGCGAGCAGTCCGGCGTGCTTACAACGGCGCCGGCCCGGGCCGTCCGCGCGGCGGGCCGCGCGTGCCGGGCTGCATGGTGGCGGGTGGCATGGGCAGCCGTGCTGACTGTGGCCGCGCTGGTGATGCTGGCTGGAGCGGTGTGGCTGGCCGCATTCGTGGCCGTGCCGGGCTGGTAGAGACGTCCGACCCGACCCCCGCTGGCGGCACTGGCGGCACATCTTAAGCGTGGGCGTCAGGGTCGCGGGCCGGCGGTGGCTCGTCGCTGGCCGGGTCGCCGAAGAGGTGCCAGCGCTCGATTTCGACCCGGCGTGGCCGGGTGTGGCCGGACTACGAGGGCGCCACGCTGCGGGAGTATCTGGGCGAGCCAGGTCAGCCGAGGGTCGCCGACAACCACCCGGCGGCGCGTTACAGGGCGCCGAAAGGGTTCAGCCAGTTACCAGCGGAAGATCCGGGTCAGCGCTCCACTCGGTGAGCGAGCCGTCGTACAGGCGTGCGTCGCCGCGTCCCGTGAGCGACAGCGCGAACAGGTCGACCGTCGCCGAGATGCCGCCCCCGCAGTAGGCAACGACCGGCCTGTCCGCGCGTACGCCGCCTGCGGCCAGAGCGCCGGCCAGCCGGCCCGGCGGCAGGAACCGGCCCGTTTCCGGGTCGAGCAGGCCTTCCCACGGCACGCTGATGCTCGCGGGGATTCGGCCCGGCCGGTCGTAGGCACCTGGGCCGGTACCGCGGAACGCCTCCTCCCGCAGCGCGTTCACCAGGCAGGTGCTGCCGGCCTCGCTGATCTCCTTGACGTCCGCCAGGCTGGCGAGCAGCTCCGGGCGCGGCCGGGCGGTGAACGACGCCGGGAGATAGCTCCGGGTGCCTGGCTCGACGGGGCCGCCCGCCGCCTGCCAGGCCGCGAGGCCCCCGTCCAGCACGCTAACGGCGTCATGGCCGAAATAGCGCAGCAGCCACCACAGCCGCGTCGCCCACATGACGCTGCCGTGCGAGTACGCGATCACATGAGCGTCATCGGAGACACCGAGCCTGCCGATGGCCGCAGCGAAGTGCTCAGCGGCGGGCACCGTGAACGCGAACGGCGAGGCGGGATCGGACAGCTCGCCGGGTATGTCGGCGAACGCGGCGCCCGGGATGTGCGCCCGTTCGTAGCCCGGGCGTCCGCTCTGAACGACATACGGGCCGCCGGCCACCGCGCGGCTCAGGACCACGGTGGCGTCGAAGATCCGCAGCCGCTCGTCGCCGAGCAGGCCCAGCAGTTCCTCGGGGCTGACAAGCGGGGGAAACACGGGCATGAGCACCTCCTTGGGCGTATCTCTATTGTGACGATCGGAAAGGGGGCTCGAACCCCTGGGTTGGGCGCACGGAGAACCGGTGTGGCCAGTCGCCGTCGACCGTCGGCACGCTGTTGTCTATGACTATGTCCGCCCGTTCGGCGGCCCGGGACCGTGCCTGCAGCGCAGGATCGTCCTCACGCCCTCGAGGAGCTAGGCCGCGCCATCCGAACGGAAGTTGGAGGCAGGACGCGCTGACTGGGGTAGCGAGATTGTTCGCGCTGCCTCGTGGCCGCCAGGAGGAGAAATGACCGTTGTTGCCGGTGCGCCGGAGGACTTCACGCTAGAGGCGTTCCGGCGGGTCACCGTTGATCGTGAGGGTGTCGTCATCGGCCCCGCCGCAGTACGGGTCATGAGCGAGGCCCGCGCGGGGTTCGAGCGCCTGTTGCGCGCAGACCCGGGCGGCTTCATCTACGGGGTGACCACCCGGCCAGGCGTGGAGGTCGGCACGGCGATCCCGCCGGAGGAACTGCGCGACTATGCGCGCCGCTTCCGGGGGGTGGGCCGGGGCTTCGGCCGGGACTGCCTTGATGAGCGTGTTGTCAGAGGTATCGTCTTCGCCCGGCTGGCCGACTTCATCGGCGGCCACGCCAAGGTGCGACCTGAACTCGCACAGCGCGTAGCCGGCCTGCTGGATGGCCCTCTGCCGCGCGTTCCCCTCGACGGGCAGAGCGGCGCCGGGGAGATCCTGCCTCTCATGCATGTGATGGCCGCCGTGGACGCCGGCGACCTGGTGGAGGGCGAGGGCATGGCCCTGATCAACGGCTCTCCGTGCGCTACAGCGCTGGCCGCCGATGTGACCCTGCACGCAGGGCACCGGCTGCGGCTGGCCGAGGCGATCTTCGCGCTGTCGATCGAGGCGCTCGCCGCCCCGCTAGATGCCTACGATGAGGCCCTTGACGACCTGCGGGGCGATGAGGCAGACCGCACAGTCCTGCATCACCTGCACGGGCATCTGCGCGGCGCGGTCACGGCAGGCCGGCTGGCCCACCAGGCGCCGGTCAGCTACCGCATCCTTCCCCAAGTCCTGGGTCAGGCCCAGCGCGCCGTCCAGGCGGTGACTCACGCCGCCACCACAGCCCTCGGCTCGGTCACCGAAAACCCGGTGTACCTGCCCGCCAGCGAGGTGCATCCCTTCGGCCGCGTCCTATCGACAGGCGGCTTCCACAACGGCGCGGCCGCCCCCGCCATCAACTGGCTGACCGCCTCCTGGGCCGACCTGGCCCTGGTGGCGCAGCGCCAGGTCACCGCCATGCACAGCGCCACCTCAGGGCTTCCGCACCTGCTCGCCCCGGCCGGCTTCATCCCCGGGGCCTCGGGCGGGGCCACCAATCTGTTCGGCTGGGTGGCGACCGGACTGGTCGAAGAAGCCCGGGCGCTGGCCGCGCCCACCCTGCTCCCTGCCACCATCAACGACACCCAAAACGACATCGCCACGCCCACCTTCGGCGCCTACCGTAACCAGCACCGTGCCGCGGAATGCCTCGACGGCGTCATCGCCATCCTGGCCCTGGTCTCCAGCCAGGCACTGTCCGTCACCAATCGCCACCCGGCACCACCCCTGGCCGGACTGCTGAATGGCATCCGGTCAGTGTTCCCGCCCGTCCAGACCGAACGGGAAGGCCAAGGAACCCAGGCAGCAGAACTCGCAGCCATCTTCAGCAGGGCCGCCCTGACCGGCCAGCCCGACTTCGGCCGCCACCAGGCCCAGGCCAGCCCACAGCCATCCCCCTGACCACAGCCCCACCGACCAGCGCCGAAGAACCGGAAGATCGCGATCAGGAAGCCGATGTCGTTCTGCCGCGCGTCCTGTACGGGCTTTCCGTTCTCGCGTGACTCAATGAGAGCCAGCTCGTCCGCGTGCTCCTCCAGCACGTCCGAGCCCCGAAGCAGCAGGGTGGCGCGCTCGGCCGGTGTCCGCCAGCGCCAGTCTTTCTGGAACGCGTCGTGGGCCGCTTCGACCGCAGCGTCGACTTCCTCGGGGGCGCCGCCCTGGATGATGGCGATCACCTCACCGGTGGCGGGATCCTCGACTGGAAAGCGGCCGGTTTCGGCACTCGAGGACCAGCGGAAGGTAGTGACTTCGGGTGCTGTCTGGTCGGTTGTGGCGGGCATTGTTGCTCCTTAGAGCCCGAAGGCGTTTCCGCCGTTGGCCATGATCGTCTGACCCGTGATCCAGGCGGCCTCGTCTGCGGCGAGCAGGAAGACGCTGCCGGCGATGTCGGCGGGTTCGGCCTCGCGGTGGATCACCTGGCGGCCCAGGCTGGCGTCCACGATTGCTTGCGGGATCCCCTCGGTCATCGCCGTCCGGGTCAGTGACGGAAGTACGGCGTTGATGGTGATCCCCTCGTCGCCAAGCGTCGCTGACAGCGCGCGGGTGAAGCCGATCACGCCCATCTTGGCCGTGCGGTAGGCGATCGAGACGGGGCTGGCGATCGCGACCGTTGCCGAAGCGATATTGATGACCCGGCCCCAGCCACGTCCGCGCATGAGCGGCAGGAACGCCTTGCACATCAGCATCGGCCCGTTCAGGTCGGTGGTCATGACGCGCTGCCAGAGGTCGTAGTCGAGATCATCCCAGGCCGCTCCCTCGAAGGTCCCGGCGTTGTTGACCAGGATGTCGACGTGCCCCAGTTCTTCGGCGACCCGGTCGCGGGCGGCTTCGATCGACGACCGATCGCTGATGTCGAGCCGCACCGGAACCGCCTCGTGGCCCGTGCCGGCGATGAGGGCGATGGTCTCACTGGCGTCGCTGCGGTCCCCGAGAACGACGCGTGCTCCGCGCTCGGCGAGACCCACGGCTATGGCTTGGCCGATGCCCCGGGAGGTGCCGGTCACCAGCGCTACCCGTCCGGCCTGGGGTTCAGAGGTGTTGTTTGCTGGCATGTGACTTGCCTTTCTGTGATTGCGAGCCAGCTGGCGCTACGAGGTGACCGCCGGCTTCAGGACCTCCTCGGCCCACTGGCGAAAGCTGGTCGGAGTCGAGTTCTCCGGGGTGCGCTGGACGCCGTTGTCGACGCCCTCGTTCTTCGCCCAGGCCATGTCGGTCATCCCCTGAGCCATCGCATCGGACATGCCGAAGCTGACGAACCTCTCCTTGTAGGCCTCGAACGTGTTCTGCTGGAACCGGACCTCTTGCCCGAGCACGTCCGACATGACCTCGGCCATGTCGTTGAAGGACAGATCCTCGGGTCCGAGCAGCGGGACCTCGCCGGCGCCGCTCCAGCTCGCGTCGAGCAGCAGGCCCGCTGCCGCGGCGGCGATGTCGCGGGTGGCGACGGTCGGTAGCTTGCGGTCGCCCGCGATCGGCGAGAAGAACATGCCCTGGTCCCTGATCGACGCGGCCTGGCGGATCGTGTTGTCCATAAACGAGGGATTGCAGAGCGCCCGGAACGCGACTCCGCTGGCAGCAATTAGGTCGTCCATCGCCAGCGAGCCGGTGACATAACCGGCCCGGTCGGCCCAGGGCGTGCCTCGGCCGAGTGCGGATACTGCGACGACGCGCCCGACGCCGTGCCTCTTGAAGGCCTCAGCGGCGGGTCGCGTGAAGCCGACGAAGGCTGCTTCAACCGAAGTGGCGTGGGGGTCGGGTGGCGCCAGCCAGAAGACGGCGTCGGCGCCAGAGAATGCCTTGTCCGCGACCGCGGCGTCACCGTGCGAGCCCTCGACGATGTCGAGGCTGTCGCGGACGTCGGACGGGAGTTGAGCAGGATCGCGGACGATGACCCGGAGCTCTTCACCGCTGTCAAGCAGGTTGCCGAGGACCTGGCTGCCGATCTGGCCGGTGGGTGTGGTGATGACGATCATGGAAACCTCCTGATGTTGATTCTTTTGCTTGCATTCCTGCATGTAATATGGGTTCCATGCCACGCAAGTACTCGATGGACATGCGCAGCGAGGTGGCCGCTCTACGCCGGCGGCACCTTATTGAGGCAACGGTTGAGGTGCTCGGGGAGGTGGGCGCAGACCGACTGACGATGGACATGGTCGCCGAGCGGGCGGACGCCGCCACCCGAACGATCTACAACTACTTCCCCACGCGCCAGGATCTCCTGAGCGCAGTCCAGTCGGAGTTGTTGCAAGCGTTCCGCGATACGCTCCAGCTCGAAATCTCCGAGGCCGGGGAGCCGGCTGAGCGTCTCCGGCAGTTCGTTGCCGTCCTGTTCGACATGTACGAGCAGCAGGGTGCGGCGCTCACCACGCTGCTCGAATTCGACGAACCCGACATCCGCGCGCAGGTGCGGGACATGCGAGCGTGGCGCCGGGACCGCCTGGAGGAGATCTTCCGGTCGGCGAGCGGCACCACCCTCCGGCTCCCAGTGGGTCAGGCTGTTGCCTTCGCGTTCGTGATGACCGACCACGTCTCGTGGCGCGTGCTCCGGGAAGAACTCGCCCTGACCCAGCAGCAAGCCGTCGAAACTACCGCTGCCGGGATCGAGGCCGGATTGTTCCGGGTAAGTGAGCACCGGACACCGGGCAGGGCGACCGCCCGCGGTATCAGGTAGTCCGCGAAGCACGTGCCCGGGCAGGGCAGTGTGCAAGAGTCCGGGTGCGAGGGCTGTGGTCATTGCGAGGCCTCCTTTCCTGAGCGACGCGGCCGGCGCGGCGGCGCGGGCAGTGCAGCCGAGGGAGCGTCGGCCAGCGTGGTGAGCCACTGCTGCATCAGAGCCATCTCAGGCCCGGTCAACGGGGTGTCCTCGGCCGTGAGCCTGCTGCTGAGCGTTGCCGCTGTGCTCGCGATCGTGGGCTCTGCTTCGCGTTCGGGGTCATGAGCCGAGGACGGGGTGGCTGGCGGCACGGTGATCCATGCGATCACTGCCTCGCGCAGCTGGTTAGCGAACGTTCCGTCGCCGTACAAGTCGGGCTGTGAGATCAGCGACAGCGCGGCGCCAGTGGTCGCAGACAGGACAATGCGCGACGCAGCCTCCACCGATATCCGCAGCTGGCCGCGGCCGGCGCCCAGCTCCAGCCGGTCGTAGAGCATCTGGTACGCCTCGCGTACCGCTCTGCTGTTAGCGGCAACCGCCGGCGACCACATCAGCTTGTAGAAACTCGGGTTCTCACGGGCGAACTCCAGGTGGTTGTCCCAGCCCGCCCGGATGTCGTCAGCTACATGGTCGTGGACGACAGCCGCGACTGCGCGCTTCGTCTCCAGGAAGGTGGCCCAGCCGAAGTCGACCACGGCAGCGAGCAGCCCATCCTTGTCGCCGAAGTGGTGGTACAGGGTCGGCGCGGTAACACCAGCTGCGTCACAGACGGCCCGCGTCGAGACGTCCACGTCCGCGGACTGGGCAAGGAGGCCAGCGGCGGTCTCGATGATGCGGCTTCTCACGGTCATGGGCCAAGGCTAGCGGCCTTGTATAGCGCTAGTCAAGTTATTGATATAGTGTCGCTATAGAGGCTGCCGCTGGCTGACCCCGGCGGCGAATGGCTCGCGGGCACAGCCGCCCCTCGTCTCCCGGACTAGGTTGCGCGATGATCTTGTAAGCAACCGTTGAGGTTACAGCTCACCCTCGGCTTCAGGTTCAACCTCGGCTTCGGCTTCCGCCTCGGCGTCAAGCTGGGCTTCGACTTCGGCTTCGGCTTCGGCTTCGTCGTCAAGCTTGGCTTTGCCGTCTACGTTGGCGGCAGCGACTTCCCCTGACTCGTCACCGAGCGGAATCTCGCTCATGACACCAACTTATGGCACCCGGTCCGAGGGCCGCACGACCGGCGAGCACGTGCTCTGTCGCGCCGCTCATCCCAGAGCATGCCGGTCAGCGCGCTGGTGAAGGTCGCCTGCCGACGCTGGACGATCGAGGAGTCCTTTGCCGCCAGCAAGGAGCTCGCCGCCCTGGACGAGCACCAGGCAGCCTTGCGGAGCTGCCATCGGCCATCACTCATCGACCATTACCGTGACCGGCCGCGGGCCAGGATCGGCGATAGCCGTGGGGCGCCGGCAAGACCAGCGCGGTGACCGCCGGGCCGAGGCCGCCACGCAGGCACACGCGCCGCCGGGCGGCCGCTTGTCGGAGGTGGAGCTGCCCGGATGTGGCCGGCGCTGGTCGTCCGCTGCCAGATCGCAGCCTTCGCGCTAAGCCGATTAGTTACAGCTAAGCCGGCCCAAGGTCGGCGGCAGCGTTAGCCGGCGCGCGGGCCGCGTACCAGCTGCCGGCGCTCGCCCGAACGGGCAGCCGCAGCGGCATGAGCCGGCCT
>Ga0209333_1000188_pt1 | contig 35231 bp, 32 predicted proteins | sample BlaSpr_A8_OM2_O3_FD_187982 | JGI IMG/M metagenome (GOLD analysis project Ga0209333, IMG submission 187982) | Forest soil microbial communities from Thunder Bay, Ontario, Canada - Black Spruce, Ontario site 2_A8_OM2_O3 (SPAdes) (version 2) | ecosystem: Environmental > Terrestrial > Soil > Boreal... | reverse complement strand
AAGCCTTCGCGGCTGCGCGCGGTATGCCGCAGCGTGATGGTGTCGGCCGCCGAATCGAAGCCGATTTCGTGGGTGCCGGGGTGCGCGCCCGCGCGGTTGGCGCTAACGTCGATGGGGCGCTCGAAGCCGGCCGTTTTCATGTCTTCGACCAACTTCAACAGTGTACCGGACGGGGCATCCTTTTTTGTGGAATGGTGGATCTCCCAGGCCCATGCACCGTACGAAGGCTCACCTGCCAGCAGCCGCGCGGCTTCCGATACCAGGAGGAAGAAGGCGTTCACGCCGATCGAATAATTCGGACTCCACACCAGGCCAATGCCGTTCCGCTCGACGGCGGCCTTCACGCGCTCCACTTCGTGAAGCCAGCCGGTGGTGCCTACGACGATGTTCACTCCCAGCGCGGCGATGCGCTCCACGTTTTCCGGCACAGCGGCCGGGATGGAGAAATCCACCGCCACGTCGATGGCTTGGAAGTTCGCGGGCGTTACGCCTTCGAACGCGGCGTTGTTGAATTCGTCGAGCTTCAGCGCCACACGAAAACCGTATTCCGGCGCGAACTGCTCGATGAGGCGGCCCATCTTTCCGTATCCGACTATGGCTAAGTTGGCGGCCAGGTTGAGCTCAGGCGGCATCGAAGACCTCGGTGTCGAGTTGCGCGAAGAACTCGCCGTGCAGCGCAGCGATGGCGCCATGCAGATCTTTTTCAGCTACCACGAAGCTGAGATTCAGCAGCGAAGCTCCTTGCGAGATCATGCGAATATTGATGCCGTCGAGCGCGCCAAAAACGCGCATCGCCACGCCTGGCGTGTAGCGTATATTATCTCCCACCAGGCACACGATGGCGTGCCCGTCTTCGATGGATACTTCCGAAAACTGGCTCAGTTCTTTGCAAATGGCGTCCAGCGCGTCGGTGTTGTCGATGGTGAGCGAGACGCTGACCTCGGACGTAGACACCATGTCCACGGCCGTCTCATGCCGGTCGAAGACTTCGAAAATGCGGCGCAGGAAGCCGTGCGCCATCAGCATGCGCGTCGAATGCACATTTACCAGCGTGATCTTGCGCTTGCAGGCGATGGATTTCACCACGTTGGCGCAGGGCACGGCTTCGGAGACGATGCGCGTGCCCGACACTTCCGGCCGGCGCGAATTCAGAATCAGCACCGGGATGTTCTTCTCCACGGCAGGCACAACGGTCGCGGGATGCAGCACTTTCGCGCCGAAATAGGCCAGTTCGGCGGCCTCCGCAAACGAGATGGTCTTCACGCGATGGCCGCCGGGCAGGATGGTGGGATCGGCCGTAAGCATGCCATCCACATCGGTCCAGATCTGGATCTCTTCGGCGCCGATGCCCGCGCCTACGATGGAGGCGGTGAAGTCCGAACCGCCTCGGCCCAGCGTGGTGGTGACGCCATCCGCGGTAGCCGCGATGAAGCCGCCCATCACTACGATCTTATTCCCGCCGTCGCTTTCAGACAGCGCGGGCACCACCGCGGCCAGGCGCGCGTAAGTTTCCGGATAGAGCGGCGCGGCCTGCGTGTGGCGGCGGTCGGTCACGATCATCTGCCGGGAATCCAGATGCGCGGTGTCCATGCCGAAGTGCCGGAAGGCCAGCGCGACGATGTAGCTGGAGAGCCGCTCGCCATAGCTGGAGATGGCGTCGATGGAACGCGGGGTCAGCTCGCCTAACACGGCCAGGCCTTTGACCAGTTCGGTGAGCTCTTGAAAATGCTCGTCGAGCAGCCGATCAAGTTCGGCGCGGTCGGCCAGCGGGACCACCAGACGCGCCTCGCGGGAGTGGAAGTCGCGCAGATCGTGGATTTGCCGGATGTATTCCTCGCGCGCGCCGTGGATGGCGGTCGAGGCGATGGCCAGCAGCTTGTTGGTGGTCTTGCCCATAGCCGAAACTACGACCACGGGTCGGCGGCTGGCGCGGGCTTTCACGATCGACGCCACACGCTCGATGGCAGCCGCAGATTCCACCGACGTACCGCCGAATTTCATGACGATCATCAGTCGAGCATTCCTTCCGAATGCATCAGCTCCGCATTGAGCACGGCCGCGCCAGCCGCGCCGCGCACGGTGTTGTGGCCCAGCGCGACAAACTTATAATCGAGTACGGGGCAGGGACGCAAGCGGCCGATGAACGCGGCCATGCCGTTTTCGCGCTCGGCATCGCGGCGGGGCTGCGGGCGGTCTTTTTCATCCATATAGATGATGGGGCGCGGCGGCGCGCTGGGAAGGTGGCGCTCCTGCGGCGCGCTGCTGAAATGATCGAAGGCGTGGCGCAGGTCGGCTTCCGACGGCTTCGCCGAGAATTCCACGGAGACCGTGACGGTGTGACCATCCACAACAGGAACGCGATTGCAGTGCGCGCTGACTTTGGCGTGCAGTGGTTCGATATGGTCGCCGCGGAAATTGCCAAGGATTTTCTGCGTTTCCTGCTGCATCTTTTCCTCTTCGCCGCCGATGAAGGGGACCACGTTGGCGATGATATCCATGGACGCCACGCCGGGATAGCCCGCGCCGGAAATCGCCTGGAGCGTGGTTGTAACGACACGCGTGATGCCGAATGGCTTCAGCGGGCCGAGCGCCATAGTCAGCACGATTGTAGAGCAATTGGGGTTGGTGACGATTTGTCCCTTCCAGCCGCGGATGCGCTGCTGGCCGGGCACCAGCTTCAAGTGGTCGGGATTGACCTCGGGCACCAGCAGCGGAACGTCAGGCTCCATCCGATGGTTCTTGGAATTCGAAACTACCACGTGGCCGGCTTGCGCGAAAGCGCGCTCGATTTCGGTTGCGACGGAGGCGTCCATCGCGGAGAAAAGCAGAAGCGGGGCACTGCCGGGCTTGCATTCATCGACCTGTAAGCCGGCGACGGAATCCGGCATTGCGCCTGCCAACCGCCAGGCGGTGGCGTCGTCGTACCGCTTGCCTGCGGAGCGGTCGCTTGCGCCCAGCCACTTCAGATCGAACCATGGGTGGTTCCGCAGGAATTTAACGAAATGCTGGCCCACCATGCCGGTGGCGCCGAGAATTCCGACTTCGATTCTGGTTTCCATATGCGTTAGTTCTTTTCAGTGAGCAACCGGCTCACCATATTTTGGTAAATGCCGACGGCGTCTTCAAGTTGTTGCTTGGGAATGCGCTCGTCCAGCGTGTGCGCGACGTGGATGGATCCGGGGCCGATCAGGTATGGCGTCCCCCATGTGTGTCCAAATGCCGGTATGTCCGTGGTATACGCAACCACCGTGGTTTCCATTCCCGGCAGCGCACCGAGGCGCAGGGCCGGAATCTCGATCATCTCGCGCGCTTCCGCCTTACCGGCGACGGCCGCGGCGATAGCGTCCTTAGTGGCGGTTGAGTCGCCCACCAGGCGAACGAAGATTTCGGCGGTGGCCTGATCGGCGATCACGTTGGGCGCGCGTCCGCCGGCGATTGTTCCGATGTTTAGCGTACTGGGGCCCAGCAGTTCGTCGACCGGCAGCGGGATGGCGCGGATCCGTGCGAGCGCATCCAGCAGCTTGTCGATGGCCGATTCGCCCAACTCCGGATACGCGGAGTGCGCCATGCGTCCGGTGGCCGCGATTTCATAGCGTAGCGCACCCTTGGAACCGAGCGCCAGCTTGTTTTCGGTGGGCTCGCCGTTGATCAGATAGCGCGCGCCTTTGGGCTGCGCCGCCGCGTGATATGCCCCCGCGCTATTACGTTCCTCGCCGACCACGAACAGCACTCCGAAATTGCGCACGCCGCTTGCGAGCAGTGCTTCGGCGGCCATCAGCATGGCGGCGATGATGCCCTTGGTATCGCACGCGCCGCGCCCCCAGATGTGTTCGCCGTCTTCGCGGGAGGGGATGAACGGCGGCACCGTATCCATGTGCGTCGAGAGTGTGACGGTCGGCCGGTCGCCCCAGCAGGCGAAAATGTTGGCGCGGCGCGGCTCGACTTCGGAGCGCTCCGCATGGCCGCCATAGCGCGCGGCGAGGCCGGAGCAGTAGTCCAGCAATTGAAGCCCGACGCGCTCCTCGTTACCGGTGATGGATTCGGTATCGATCAGCGCCCGCGTTAGCTCGAAAAGCTGCATAGTGTCCGTAGTCCAACTCCTACACCCAATCCGGCTCCTGGCGGGCGACGTGCCAGAAGTGAAGTATCTCAAGGCACCGGCGATCCTCATGCATTTGGTAGTAGACCCGTACCGGAGTATGAAGGATCTTGCGAATCCCCGCGCGCCGCTTCACAAGCGATCCGATGTGCGGAACACGGCCAACAACTCGACGTGGTTGAGCAGATCGTCCCCGAATCGGAACGCCGCCGCTGGATTATCGGCTAGGATTTAGTCGAGGACGGCCTCCAAATCGGCTAGCGCGTTTTCGGTGTAGACGATTTTGAAAGCCATCGGCGGACACGCTGGCGGGCTTCTTCCGCAGAAACAACCCGCCCTAGATCGGCGTCCTGAATACCCCGATCGATGGCGGCCAATGTCGCGTCGTCCTCCTCTTCGGTCATGGGAACCGGATGATCCAGCTTAAGGTCAACCATACAACCAAACTACTCCGTCTACATGGATAGCGCAAATCAGTTTGAATCCGTCAGTCGCTGAACACAAACCGCAGCGCCATCCCCATCAAAATGACGCACGCGGCGCCGGCCACCCATAGCGCCAAGCCGGCAGGCGCCAGCAGGTCCTGAATACTCCGCCAGTTAGCCATGCAAAGAACGATCGTCGTGACTGCCGCCACCGCGAGTGACACCCATTGCGCGATCGCGATAGGACGGGTAGCACGCGCCTGCGCGGCCTGCTTCTCGAACAATCGCGCCTTCCACCAAATGAGCGCGGGGTTCGGCAGCGCGCCTCCGTCGCGGGAAAGTGCCGCCAATCGTCCCATCCACACCGCAGCTTCAGGCTCGTTCATGCTGCACCTCGCTAATACCATTCTGCCTCAGTATGCGCTCCAGATTGCGGCGCGCTCGGAACAGCAGAACCTTGATGCTCTTTTCGTTCAGATCCAGCGCTCCGGCGACTTCGCCATGCGCGTACCCTTCCACGTAGGCAAGCCACAGCAGCGCACGCTCTCGCGGCTTCAGCTTTTCGAAGCAGCGCGTCACATCGCCGGTCCCGGCGGCCGGCGGCGCCTCGTCGCGGAAGCGGAACGCCAGCGACCAAAGCCGCTCGCGCCTTTGCCTGCGCCACCGGTCGTAGATCGCCGCAGTCGCCGTCTTGTAAAGATAGGCTTTCATCGCCGCTGGGTCGTCCACTTCCGGCTTGGCGCGCAGGAACCGCAGGTAAGTCTCCTGCAGCAGATCGTCCGCCGCCTGCCCGTCCGCCGAGACTCGCCGGATGTAGCCGTGCAAAGCCGGTGCTGTCTCGTGATAGAACGCCGTGAACTCATTCTGGTCCATCGGCGCATCACTGTTGGGTATTGCCGGTACGTTGTGCCAGTCCCAATGCGCGTGAAAGACGGTGCGACACAGCGGCCGAAAGCAGAAAGCCGACGCCCAGACACAGCAGGACCACGCCAATCACCAACAGCGGATTCTCTCCCGAATCGCGATAGTACCAGCTTAGGAACAAGCAGCCCGCCGCCACGATCACCAGAACGATCCCGCGATGTGTCGAGCGCAGAATCCCATTCGACGGTTCCTCCCGATCACCGGAGAAGCTGTCCACGAACTGCGCGCCACCTGGCGTTTGCAGGAACTCCACCACCTCGTGCGCCGAGCTGAACTTATCCAGCAGCCTGCCATGCAATTCGGCCTGCGCCTTCAGCCTTCGCTGCCGTTTACTCACCTCGGCGGCCAAATACACCACCCATCCCGCCGTGGCAAGCGAAGCCAGGAACACCAGCATTACCGCGATATCTTTTCCTTCCATTTCAATCCTCCTCGTCAGCTAAAACGGTGAGGTCTTCTTGCGGTTAACAGGCGGAGCGTATTTGAAATTCAGCGTCACGTTGACGATGTGCGTCTTATCGTCGATCTTGGTCTCGGCGCGGGTCTCGCCCAGGTTGTCGAAGAGGCCCTCCTCGCGCACGTGTTTGAGAAAATAATCCGGATAATCGGGGTTGTAGGGCGTGCCTTCCTGGTGCGTCCACATCTTCCGGATAGCCGCCTCGCCGTTCAGATCCAACCCTTCGATGCGCAGCTTCCCGAAAAGGAACTGCGGGCCTTCCTCGATGTGCATCGCCAGGCTCACGGTCTTCTTGGCATCGTCGATCTTGCGTACGATTTGCACGTCGTTCCGCATATAGCCTTCGTGCGCCAGCACCTTCTTGATGCGGTCCACGCCTTTGCCGATCTCGTCGAAATCGGCGAGGTCGCCGGTTTTGAACTTCCCGCTCTTCAACAATCGCGCAGGCTCGAAGTGCGGCGCGCCTTCGATGCGCACGCCGCCGAGATCGTAGGTCCCGCCTTCCTCCAATGTCACCCTCACGGCCAAGCCCTGCACGTCGGTCGCTTTTGCCACCGTCAGCTTGGTGAACACAACCCGAACGCGGCCGCGCGCGTCGTATAGCGGGCGAATACTGGAGTCCAGGCACTGGCGGAAGGCTTCTTCCTTGTATGGCAACCCCACCGCCACCTCGGCAATGGCGTTCTGCAGCGCCGAAGTCGAGATGACGTGGTTGCCTTCAAACGCAACCTCCGCAACCGCCGGATCCGAACGCGCCGGCCGGAATAGGATGACGAACTCCCCCGGCGCGGCGGGCGCCCCAGCCGGCACGACCTTAGCGATGACCGTGTCCTTGTTGTTGTGCGCCGTTACATATTCCTGAACCCATTGTTTGTACCGTTCCAGCACCACTTTGGTGGCGGCCAGCCGCGGGGCGAACAGTGGATCCTTGCCCCGCAGGTAGTCCGTGAGATCCTTATCCGTGGCCCCCAAATCGTCGAAGCGGATGGGATAGGCCGGCTGCGCTTCCACCACCTGGAACGATGCCGCATAACCACGCTGATCGCCGCCGGGCGCAAACTTGTAGCCCACCGTTTCGAACATGCCGGTGGCCACCAGGCGGTCGTGCGCGGCTTCAAAATCCGATTTGCCCGCCAGTTGGCCGACCTTCAGGGCGGCCACGGCCAGGATTTGGGCCGCAGTGTAATTGCGATTTCCTTCCACCCTCAGGCTTTCGATAGGGAACTGGCGCGGTAGGGCAGGCAGCGCCGTGGTCTTCTTGGCGCGGCTCGACTGTGCGAAGGCGGCCGGAATCCCGGCCCCCGACCCGCACATCAGTAAAAGCAAAAGCCAAATCATATGTTTATTGTAGGAGCGATGTAAAATGGGAAAAGTGCCCTACGATCTGATCGTTATCGGCAGCGGTCCCGGTGGATATTCGGCCGCCATTCGCGCCGGCCAATACGGCCTCAAGACCGCCCTCATCGAGAAGCAGCCCCGCCTAGGTGGGACGTGCCTGCTGGTAGGGTGCGTTCCAACAAAGGCCCTGCTGCATACGGCGGATGTCTGGGACCACTTCCTGAACCCCGAAGGCGACGGCATTCATTGCGAGAAGCCGGTGCTGGATTACCCGATGGTGATCGACAAGAAGAACCGCATCGTCAACAAGCATTCCAAGGGCGTCGAATTTCTGCTGCGCAAGAACAAGGTCGAGTGGATCAAGGGGTACGCCCGGTTGAAGGGCGGCGGGCGCATCGAAGTGGAGACGGTGGATGGCCCGCAAACGCTGGAGGCCCGCAACATCATAATCGCCACCGGCTCGGAAGCCCGCATGCTGCCCGGGCTGCAGCCGGACGCGGATCTGATCCTGACCAACATCGAGATCCTGAACCTGACTGCTGTGCCCAAGTCTCTGGCCATCATCGGCGCGGGCGCCGTCGGCGTAGAGTTCGCCTCCATTTTCAATCGTTTCGGAACCGATGTGGCGGTCTTCGAAATGCTGCCGCGCGTGGTGCCGGTGGAGGATGAGGAGATCTCCAAGGAGCTGGACCGGGCGTTCCGCAAGGCTGGTATCCGGCTGGAGACCGGCGCGAAAGTAGAGAACGTGCGGAAGGTACCGAGCCGCGACGGTAAGGGAGCGGGCGTGCAGATGACTGTGACCCTGGTCGGCGGCAAGACGGAAGAGGTGGAGGCGGAGAAATTGCTGGTAGCCGTGGGCCGCAAGCCGAACACCGAAAACATCGGCTTGGAAAACACACGCGCGGAGCTGGACCGGGGCTTCATCAAGGTCAATCCGTACCAGCAAACCGGCGAGCCCGGCGTTTATGCCATCGGCGACGTGGTGGCAGGCACGCCGCAACTGGCACATGTGGCCACCATGGAGGGCATGGTCGCGGTGGCGCATGCCGCGGGCAAACCGGCTACTCCGATCAAACGCAACCGCATCCCGGGATGCACCTATACTGAGCCGGGCATCGGCAGCGTGGGTCTGACGGAGGCGCAGGCTCGCGCGCAGGGCTACTCGGTGAAGATCGGCAAGTTCCCGTTCGCAGGCAACAGCCGGGCCAGCATTCTGGATAGTCACGGCGGCTTTATCAAGGTGGTGGCCGACGAAAAGCTTGGCGAGATCCTGGGCGTGCATATCATCGGCCCGGACGCTTTCGAGCTGATCGCCGAAGCCGTGGCGGCCATGGAAGCGGAAGCCACCGTGGAGACCATGATGCACACCATCCATCCGCACCCCACGCTTTCCGAAATGATGGGCGAGGGGTTCAACGCCGTGTACGGTCTGGCCATCAATGCTTAAGTGCGAGTGGCAGGAGCCGGGCTGTGTGGAGTACGCCAGCGCGTTCGCATTGCAGCAACAGCTCGTTGCCCAACGCAAAGCCGGCGCCATCCCCGACCAGCTTATCCTGCTGGAGCACCCCCATACGATCACCCTGGGCCGCAACGGTCACCAGGAAAACGTCCTGGCTGGCGAAGAAATCCTGGCCCGTGCCGGCATCGCCTTCCATCCCACCGACCGGGGCGGCGACGTCACTTATCATGGGCCGGGACAGATCGTCGGCTATCCAATCCTGGACTTGCGCGAATGGAAGCGCGACGTGGGCGCATATGTGAGGGCGATCGAGCAAGTGTTGATCGATACTCTGGCGGATTTCGGCATCCCGGCGGGCCGTATCCCGAAGTGTACAGGCGTTTGGGTGGGCGAGAGCAAGATCGCCGCCATCGGTGTGCATATCAGCCGATGGGTTACATCGCACGGTTTCGCCCTCAATGTGTCGACCGGCATGCAATATTTCCAGTACATTGTTCCTTGCGGCCTCTCGAAGCCGGTGACTTCCATGGCGCAATTAGGGTGCGGCAATTCCTGGGCGGAGGTTGCGGACCGGCTGGCCGCGCACTTTGGCCGCGTGTTTGAACGCGAAATGGAGAAATGCATATGACGGACGTAGTGATGCCCCAGATGGGCGAGAGCATCGTGGAAGGGACCCTGACCAAATGGCTGAAGAAGGCGGGCGACCACGTGGAGCGGGACGAGCCGCTGTTTGAGATATCCACCGACAAGGTGGATACGGAAATTCCGTCGCCTGCCGCCGGAACGCTCTCGGAAGTCCTGGTGGAAGAGGGGAAGACTGTGGGCATTGCGACGGTGGTAGCGCGTATCGACGAGGGAGGCGGTGCAGCCCCGGCTGCAGCCCAGCCCGCTGAAGCGGTCGCCGCGGAGCCCGAGCCCAAGACGCAACCGGAAAGCGCTCCGCCGCCTCCGCCCGTTGCAGAAGCCGCACCCGCCGCCGAACCTGCCGATCCCACCGGTCCGCTTTCCCCACTGGTACGCCGCATGGCGCGCGAATATTCCATCGACCTGACCAAGGTGAAGGGTACTGGCGCGGGCGGTCGCATCACGAAGCAGGACGTGGAAGGCTTTATCGCCAGCCAGCAGCAAGCGCAGCCGGTCCCCGCCCCACCGCCGCCACCCGCGCCGGCGCCAGCCGCACCTGCTCCCGCTCCACCACCGCCGGCGCCTGTGCAAGCCGCTCCGCCGCCTCTGCCCGCCGCCGGACAAGCCAAGACGCGCATCGAGCCGCTGAGCACCATGCGCATCCGCATCGCCGAGCACATGCTCGCCAGCCGCCGCACCTCCGCGCATGTCACGACTATTCATAAGGTGGATATGACCAAAGTCGCCCGCATGCGCGACCGTCACAAGGCCGATTTCCAGTCGAACTACGGCCTGTCGCTGACTTACCTGCCGTTCGTCGTGCGCGCCACGGTCGTGGGTCTGCGCACTTATCCGTTGTTGAATGCCTCGCTTGAGGGCAACAACATTATCCACCACAACGAGATCAACATTGGCATTGCGGTGGCGCTGGAAAACGGACTGATTGTGCCAGTGATCCGCCAGGCCGACGAGAAGAACGTGCTGGGCCTGCAGCGCTCCATCGTGGATCTGGCTACGCGCGCCCGCTCGCGGCAGCTCAAGCCCGACGAAGTCCAGGGCGGGACCTTCTCGATTACAAACTTCGGCGGTTTCGGCAGTGTGATCGCGACGCCTATCATCAACCAGCCTCAAGTCGCGATTCTGGGCGTGGGCGCGGTGGAGAAGACGCCGGTGGTGATCGACGATGCGATTGCCATTCGGTCGGTGATGTATCTGTCACTGAGCTTCGATCACCGGCTGATCGACGGCGCGCTGGCCGACCAGTTCACGGCTAAGGTGAAGCAGGCGCTCGAAAACTGGTCGGAAGAGGTGCTGTAATCAGATGCCGACTGTAACCAGAAGCAAAGGAACGAGTGGCGCAAGCAACTGAAGACGGAGTTGAACAAGCTCGGCTACGGCTGGATTGACCCGGCAGATTACACTACCGATCGAGGGATGACTGGACGCCTCTCTGCGAGATGGTGATCGACCCGAACTACCTGGCCAGCCTCGCGTTGAGGAAGATTGTAAGTGACGATTACATCGTCCACAGCATCGAGAAGGCGGTCAACAAGCTCCGGCACGACATCGGGCCCTGCGGCTCACCCTGTACAAATCGATCGGAAGATTGCGGCAGCGAGGCGTCCAGCAGGCCAGCGAGTGCGGCCGCAGTTCGGTTCGGCATCGTGCTTCACAAAGCGGCTAGAAACTGCTCCACCGTCAGTCCAGCCTTCGAGATTAGCACCCGCAATGTCCCCCTCGCCACTTCCGGGTGATCTGGGATTGAAAGCGTGGCAACGTGACCAACCTTCGTAAGCACTATGTGGCTGCCCCTCTGACGCGCCACTCGCCACCCGAACTTCTCGAAGGTCCGAATAGCATCGCGCGGTCTGAGCAGCGGTACCGCGGCCATCAGGTTGCAACTTCGATTTCGCGCGTCGCGACAGTCGGAGGCAGCCCCATTTCCGCCCGAACCGCGAGGCACTCGCGAATCGCGTCCATGACATTGGCCTCGGCTTCAGCCTCCGACCGGCCCTGACTTACACAGCCGGGTATCGCAGGACACTCCACGATAAATGTACCGTCCTCGTCTTGGTAGATCGTGATCGCCAACTTCATGGCCACCCCTCTTCCATATTATGTGCAAACTCACTCCAAATGGAACGACTCTTCCAAGGCCAGCATACGCCCGCCCGACCGCGGCCCATCCTGCGACGCGAAAAACGGCGCCATCTCCCGCTGCCATCATGCATTGATCTCACGATCCCTCGCGCCCGCCGCTGGACAAGCCAAGACACGCATCGAGCCGCTGAGCACCATGCGCATCCGCATCGCCGAGCACATGCTCGCCAGCCGCCGCACGTCCGCCCACGTCACCACCATACATAATGGTGGACATGACCAAAGTGCCCCGCATGCGCGACCGCCACGAAGCCGATTTCCAGTCCCTGAGGGCTGCATCACGCGGGCATGGTACGAGAAGGGCGAACGGTGGCCGCGAATAGGCGCCGCAAAGCCAACCCCCGCGCGGGCAGCATCTGCCCACCGGCGAAATTCACCTGCATTCGGCTTCTTTCCTGCTAGGGGCGGCTGTGCGTGCCAAAAACATGAAACAGCCACGTTTCAAAAGCGGTAGTCCGGCGGCTTGATGTTCTTGATCCGCAAGTATACCTCCGCCTGTCCGCGATGGTGCGCCGTGTGAGTGAAACACGACCACAACCGCTCGCGCCCGGTGGCCGGCCCGGCCATGGCGTCGAGTTTCTCCGGGGTGATCTCCGCGAACGCCTTGGCGCAGAAGTCGAACGAGTCGCGCAGGAACTGTATAGTGCTCTCTTTGTCGAATACGCCCTTGGGATCTTTGAATGCCGCCGCGATTTTGTCCGGCGCATCCAAAGGCTTCAGTCCGCTGACAGTGGCGAAAGCCCGGATGTTGTTCAGCGCGATGTGCGTCATCACCTTGCCGAAGCTCATTTCCGCGTCGTTCGGCTTGAAATTGTAGTCGGCGGCCGGCATGGCTTCCGCCACAGCCAGCGTGAACTCTTTGGACGTCTGCCAGTGCTTGGCGAATATGGCGCCTTGGTCCACCGCGAAAACGGGAGCCGCCAGCGCGAGCGCCGCGGTCAATATCGTAAGTTGCTGCATACAGCCTCCGGGATATAATTGGTATCGCAAACTCGCTTGCAAATGCAAGCTGGGGCCATCGCATGACTCGCAGAGAACTCGGCAAATTGGCGGCCGCCGGAAGCGCTTCGCTGTTACCCGCCGCCGCGCGCGCCGCCGGCCAAAATAACGGCCAAAAGAAATACGCAGGCCCGATGGAGGGCTTCGCGGACAAGGTCGACAGCGCCGCATTCGACCCGGTTCTCTACACGCGTAAACTCTACGAGTCGGCGCCTTTGCGGCTCACCTTCCGGGCGGAAAACCGCAAGCAAGCCGAAGCGTGGCACAAGCGCCTGCACGTCAGAATCACCGAACTCGTGGGGGGATTTCCGGCGCGGCGCGGCGCGTTGCAGCCCCAGACCCTGGATGCCCGCGACTTCCCTACCTACCGCCGCGAGAAGTTCGTCTTTGAAAGCCGGCCGGGCCTGCTGGTGCTCGGCTACCTGCTGACGCCGCGCGATTCCGCGCCGCCGCACCCCGCCATGATCTGCCTGCCCGGACACGGACGCGGCGTAGACGATATCGTGGGCATCGATGTGCAGGGCCGCGACCGCACGGACAAGCCCGGCTATCAACACGATTTCGCAATCCAAGCGGTCGAGCGCGGGATGGCCGCCGTAGCCATCGAGCCGCTGGCCTTCGGCTGCCGCCGCGATCCGGTTACACGCAAGAAAGGCGCCGAGGCGACCGCTTGCCAGCCTTCAGCCGGCGCGGCATTGTTGCTCGGCCAGACCATGGTGGGATGGCGCGTCTATGACGTGATGCGCGCCATCGACTGGATCGAAACCCGCAAGGAACTGGACGCGCGCCGCGTGGGATGCATGGGCATCTCCGGAGGCGGCACGGTCACCACGTTTGCCGCGGCGCTGGAACCGCGCATCCGCGCCGCCATGATCAGCGGTTATCTCAACACCTTCCGCGACAGCGTCATGAGCCTGTCGCACTGCATCGACAATTATGTTCCCGGAATTCTCAATTGGGCCGAGATGTACGACGTCGCGGGTCTCATCGCGCCGCGCCCGCTGTTTGTCGAATCGGGCATAAAGGACGACATCTTCCCAGTGGAAGCAAGCAAGGCGAGTTTCGCGCGCGTGCGGAAAGTGTACGAGGTTTTTGGCGCCGGAGCGCTGTGCCGGCAGGAGGTTTTCAACGACATCCACTCGTTCTACGGCGTGCAGGGGCTGCCGTTCCTGGCGAAGCATTTGGGGGCGGCTATATAGAGGGAACATGGCGACACAGCCATGTCAGGGTTCGGCTGCATGCTCGCTGCGTTGTGCCCAGCTCTCGGCCGCCTGCCCCGAATCCACGCGATCCATGGTGATGCATCTCTCCACCGGACAGACCAGCCAGCATAAATTGCACCCGACACACTCCCGCTCATCCACCTTGGGAATGCGCGCGAGGGGCGTATGGGCCGTGTCCACCGCAACTACCGCGGGTGTTTGCGCGCTGCGCGCGCGGCTCTCCGCCAGCAGTCGCTCGGGCGTGCTGGCGCCTTCTATGTGAATGCACTGGTGCGCGCCGTCCCAGCACGCGATGTAACATAGGCCGCATCCGATACATAGCTCCGGATGAATGCGCGCCACGATCTTGTAATTCAGATCCAGGTTCTTCCACTCAGTCACTCGCGCGAGACTAAGTCCGCGGAAATCGTCCAGCGTTCGGAATCCCTTCTCGTCCATCCAGTTACTCAAGCCCTCGATCATGTCTTCCACGATGCGGTAACCGTAATGCATCACCGCCGTACACACTTGCAGGCTATGGCAGCCCAGCAACAGAAACTCGGCCGCCTCGCGCCAGCTTGAGATGCCGCCGATGCCCGAAACCGGGAGCCCGCACTCGGGGTCGCCCGCGAGTTGCTGCACCATGTGCAGGGCGATGGGCTTCACGGCCGGGCCGCAGTAGCCGCCGTGGCTGGATTGTCCGCCCACATCGGGGCGCGGCGTGAATGCGTCCAGATCCACGCCGGTGATCGAATTCAGCGTGTTGATCGCCGACAGACCGTCGGCCCCGCCCAACTTAGCGGCCCGCGCAATGGTGCGAATGTCCGACACATTGGGAGTCAGCTTCACCAGTACCGGCGTACGCGCGATTTCCTTGACCCATTCGGTGATCAGTTTGGCATACTCCGGCACCTGTCCTACGGCGCTGCCCATGCCGCGCTCGCTCATACCATGCGGACAGCCGAAATTCAGCTCCAGCCCATCGGCGCCGGCGTCCTCCGTACGGCGCACGATGGCATGCCATGCCTCGCGGCGCGATTCCACCATCAGCGAGGCGATGACCGCGTGCTTCGGATAGCGTTTCTTCACTTCGCTAATTTCGCGCAGATTCGTTTCGATAGGCCGATCGGTAATCAACTCGATGTTGTTCAGGCCCATCATGCGCAGGCCGTTCCAATCCACCGAGGAGTAACGGGAAGACACGTTGACGATAGGTTCGCCGATGGTCTTCCAGACCGCGCCGCCCCAGCCCGCATCGAAAGCGCGCTGCACTTGATCGCCGCAATTGCTGGGCGGTCCGGAAGCCAGCCAGAACGGGTTGGGCGACTCAATGCCCGCGAAGCGGGTGGTCAGGTCAGCCATGCATATCCTCCAGCATGGCCTCCGCCTTTGCTGCAAGGATGCATGCGATACCCGCCGCCGCGCGTTTGCCTTCCGCAACCGCATCCACCACTTCGCGGCCGCCGTTCACGCAGTCGCCTCCCGCGAAGTATCGGGGATTGCTGGTCTGGCCGGTGGCCGGGTCCACCACTACGACGCCGCCCGCCAGACGAATGTCGCGAAACTGAGACAGGAAATCGAGCAGCCGGGATTGCCCGATGGAAGGAATCACCATGTCGCACGGCAGTCTGAAATTGGAGCCGGGAACCTGCTGCGGCTGGCGGCGGCCGCGGCGATCGGGCGGCCCCAGGTCCATGCGCACGCATTCCACGGACTCGACGGCGGCATTGTCTTTGGTAGCGGCATGAATGGCCACAGGCTGCGTGAGCCAATGGAAACGCACGCCTTCCCGCTTGGCCAGATCGTATTCGAACTCAAAGGCGGGCATCTCGGTTTCGCTGCGGCGGTAGAGCGTGTGGACCTCCTCCGCGCCCAGCCGCAGGGCAGCGGTCGCCGCGTCGATGGCGGTGTTGCCGCCGCCCACCACCACCACGCGCCGGCCCACCAGCGCGCCCCGGTGCATCTTATAATCCGCGATGAAACGCAACGCGTCGACCACGCCCGGGAGCCCTTCGCCAGGTATGCCGAGAGGCTGCGTGCGGCCCAGCCCGACGCCCAGGAAGACGATGTCGAACTGCTCTTCCATTTCTTTGATGCGCAACTCGCCGCCGATTTCCGCGCTCAAGCGGAACTCCACGCCCAGGGAGCGCACCAGCTCGACCTCTAGCAAACTGTCGGAGGGCCGCAGCTTGTATTCGGCCACGCCATATGTGTTCAGCCCGCCGGCCAGCGGGCGGCTATCGAAGATCGTCACCGCGAATCCCCGCTGCCGAAGCGTGGCGGCGCAGGCCAGCGATGCGGGGCCGGCGCCGATGCATACCACGCGCCCGGGTTTCGCCGCTGCCGCCGGGGGCAGGCGCCGGCCCGCGGCGTAGAAATAGTCCATGGCATGGCGTTGCAGCCGGCCGATCTCGATGGGCCGCTGATTATACCGGTGCATCACGCAGGCACCCTCGCATAACACGTCCACGGGGCATACCCGCGCGCAGCTCAGCCCCAGGATATTCGCGTTGAGGATGGTCATGGCCGAGCCGCCCGGATTTCCGCTAGCGATCTTCTTGATGAAGCCGGGAACATCGATGTGGGTGGGGCAGGCGTTGGAACAGGGCGCATCGAAACAGTAGAGGCAGCGGTTGGCTTCCACGAGAGCCTCGCGGCGGCCCAGCGGCGGATGGATCTCGGCAAAGCTGGCGGCGAATTGTTGCTCGTTAGTCATGGCGTTACGCGGTGGCTCATGCAGCGGTCAGCGCGCCGTACATGTCCGGCCGCCGGTCCCGGAAGAATTGCCAGGTCTTGCGCACTTCCGCGATCAAATCCAGATCCAGATCGGCGGTCAACACTTCGTCGCGATCGCGCGACGCCTGCGCGACGATCTGGCCGCGCGGATTGCAGAAGTAACTCGTGCCGTAGAATTCGCCGATATTCCAGGGAGCCTCGATGCCCACGCGGTTGATGGCGCCGATGTAATAGCCGTTGGCCACGGCGTGCGCGGGCTGCTCCAGCTTCCAGAGGTGCTCGCTCAATCCGGCGACGGTGGCGGAAGGATTGAAGACGATCTCCGCGCCGTTGAGCCCCAACGCGCGCGCGCCCTCGGGGAAGTGGCGGTCATAACAGATGTAGACGCCGATGCGCGCCACGCCCACGTCGAAAACCGGATAACCCAGATTGCCCGGCCGGAAATAGAACTTTTCCCAAAAGCCGGGGGCCACGTGCGGGATGTGCGTCTTGCGGTATTTTCCGAGGTAGACGCCTTCGGCTGAGATCACCGCGGCGGTGTTGTAGTACACGCCCTCCTGCTCGCGTTCGTAGACCGGGACGATCAAGGCGACTTGGTTTTGGCGGGCAACGTCCTGCATCAGCCGGATGGTGGGGCCGTCCGGCACAGGCTCCGTGAAATCGTACCAGCGCACTTGCTGCTCGGCGCAGAAATACGGACCGTTGAACAGCTCCTGCAGGCACACGATGCGCGCGCCGGCCGCAGCGGCTTGGCGGATATAGCCCAGATGCTTGTCCATCATGGCCTGCTTGATCTCCGCCAGCGGGAGGTCGGGCGAGGCGTCCGTGTGCGCCTGGATGAGAGAGCAGCGGACGAGACGTGGCATGTGTGCACTCCTGTCGATGCATCATTATAGCGTTGCATCACGTTGCAACGGGTTGCGCTCATTTGGTGGACCAAACTGAACCACTACGGAAGCGGGGTAGCGCCTGCGCTTGCAGGGGCACGATTGGGTTCGTTCGGTAATCTTCGCAGGGTCTGTTGGGCACTGGCCGCGGCATGGCTTGGCCAGCACAAACTGAGCAAGCGAAGCCAGTTACTATTGAAAAAAAACCACTTACGATGGGCCGAAATGGTGCTCTAGAGCGACCGGTCGGGCGTGCCGATCATTGCCGAACGGTAACCAGGCGAGCCGCACGGCAACTCCGGCTGTGCCTTTCAATATGCGGATTTCAAAGATCAAGATACCAGCGTAAGAGTAGCATGGTCACGGCAGGAATCCGGTTGATGTCACGTCTTCGAGTGTTTGTTTTCAGTGCGCTCGGAGGGTCGCGAGACGCGTCATCGTGTGATATGTTAAGCGGAAGCTTCCCAAGCGCGCGTGTCACATGGACAATCGGTTCTTCGAGGGCCCATACTCAACGCCATCTGGCTGACCGAGGTCGCCCCACAAATGGGCAAGACCGGCAAGCGTTTCTGGAGCATCTGGCCAATGCCGACGCCGCGGCAAAACCGGAACTGATGCGTGCTCGATGGCAATCTTGAGACTGTCACTGGACGGGCTTCGGTCGGTTACGGTGATGGCTTGCGACGATGAGGTGATTCCGTTGCAAGAACGGATCGAAGCGGTCGTGGACGACGCGGATCTGGAGGAGGTCTACAATACGGAGCGGCACCTGTTGTATGTCGCTTGTACGCGCGCACGGGATCACTTGCTGGTGACGGGTGTCGCGCCGCCGTCGGAATTCCTGGACGACATGCGGAAGTGAGGTCTTGCAACATTGGGTGGAACGGCAAGCGGATTTAGAGGCGGCGGCCGTCCCAGCCGCACCGCCGAATTCATGGCTCTGTTTCGCGCGGTGGAGACGGCGGGACGCGCGGATCGCCGGCTGTTTGAAGATCCGTACGCCACGGCCTTACTCACCGGGCGGCTCAGAGCATTGGCCGGGTTCGCGCGGCTGCCCGTGGCGGGCCGCTTGGCAACGTGGTTTCTGGACGCGGGATGGCCGCGTACGCGCAGTTCGGCGGTGGTGCGCACGCGGCTGATCGACGACCTGGTGCGACAGGCAGTTCGCCAAGGCGCGAGCCAGGCCCTGATGCTCGGCGCAGGTTTCGACAGCCGTCCGTATCGCCTGGAGGAGTTGCGGGATGTGCCGCTGTTCGAAGTCGATCATCCCTCCACGCAGCAGGCCAAGCGGCAGCGATTGGAAGCGAGGCTTGGGCGGCTGCCGGCCAACGTTCATTTCGTGCCCGTTGATTTCGAACAGGACGACCTTGAAACCGCTTTGGTGCGCGCGGGCTTCGATACGCGCGTCGCCGCGGTTGCGGTATGGGAAGGCGTGGTCAGCTATCTGACGGCTGCCGCCGTGGACCGGAACTTCCGCATGCTCACGGGCATCCTGGCGCGCGGGAGCCAATTGATTTTCACGTACGTACACAAGGGCGCGTTGGACGGTTCGGTGGCGTTCCGCGAAGCGCGGCGGTGGAAGTCGTCTGTGCGGTCGACCGGAGAACCGTTCATCTTCGGCTTTAATCCTGCCGAACTGGCGGATTATCTGCGAGCCCGCGGCTTCGCATTGATGAGCGACGTGTCCACGGCGGACGCGGCCAAGTCTTACTGCGAGCCAATGCAGCGGAGGGAGGCGGGATCCGAACTCTATCGCATCGCGGCCGCGCAGCGCGCCGCCGTATAATGAATCTTATGTCTGAAATTGCTCTCGACCGCCGCAATTTTCTGCGCGGCGCTTCCGCCCTTACGGCGCTTTCCTACTCCCGCGTGAAGGGCGCCAACGACCGTATTCAACTGGGCGTCATCGGCTGCGGCGATCGCGGCCAGTACGACATGGGGAATTTCCAGAAGGCCAATGCCGATGTGGTGGCGGTCTGCGATATCTATGGCGAGAAGATCGACACGGCTCGCGGCAAAGCCCCCAATGCCAAGGGGTTCAAAGATCACCGCGCACTGCTGGCAATGAAGGAAGTAGATGTGGCGCTCATCGCCACGCCCGACCACTGGCACGCGCAGACCGCTATTGACGCGCTGAATGCGGGCAAAGACGTCTACGTCGAGAAGCCGCTGACGCGCACGATTGAAGAAGGTCCGCTGATCGTCAAAGCGGCGCGGGTCAACGAGCGCATTTGCCAGGTGGGCATGCAGCAGCGCTCCGGGCAGCACTATCTGCAAGCCAAGCGCGAGTATTTCGACACGGGCAAGCTGGGTAAGATCACACTGGCGCGCACGTGGTGGCACGGCAACGGCTATCACCTGCGGCTGGCGCCGGAATCGCTGCGGACGCTGCCTTCCAATCTGGACTGGGCCCATTTCCTGGGACCGTTGAAGTGGCGCGATTACGATCCGCAGCAGTATTTCAACTGGCGCGCCTACCTGGATTTCGGCGGCGGCCAGGTGACGGATTTGTTCACGCACTGGATCGACGTGGTGCACATGTTCATGGGGCAGGAGGTCCCGACGTCAGCATCCGCGGCGGGGGGCGTTTACAAGTACAAGGATGGCCGCACGGCGCCGGATACCATCAACGTGCTGCTGGAATATCCGGGCGAGTTCAACGCCACCTTCGAGGCCACGCTGGTACCGGGGATTACGGGCGCGGCGGTGGAGATTTGCGGTACGGACGGGCGCTTATATATCGATCGTGGGCGCTACGAATTCCATCCTGTGGGGCGCGGCGCGCAACCGACCATCGTGAAGGCGTTCAGCAACATCGACGCGGACCACGTGAATAATTTCCTGGAGTGCGTGCGTTCGCGCCAGCGGCCCAACGGCGATGTGCTGATCGGGCACCGGTCGGCACAGGCTTCGCACCTGGGCAATATCTCGTATATGCAGAAGCGGCGGATCGACTTCGATCCGGTGCGCGAGGAAATCCTGCCGCTCTGATCGCCGCGTGGCGCAGCTAGTACATCGTCCAGTTAGTTCTTTATAGATCTATGTTTCGGCCAAAGCGCCATTTCCGCGCTGACTGACAAGTGAATATGGCGTTTGTGGGGCGGGCAATCCTGCCCGCAGCCGGCTGTCAGCCGGCCTTTGCGATCACGACGAGGCGCCGTGAAGGCGACGGCGGCCATGATTGGCGGCCCCACGGTGCAACCGACTGCCAGTGTTCTATAAGGGACTATCCGTACATGCGCACCTGCGCGGCCGACTGGACGGCTTCGCTACAATGAGGATTCCGCATGCGGAAACGGAGCCTGTTCCTTACATTTGAAGGCATGGATGGTTCGGGGAAGACCACCCAGATGCGGCTGCTCGCCGAGCGCCTGCGCGCGCGCGGCCGCGACGTGCTGGAGACCGCCGAGCCGGGCGGCACGCGCATCGGCGTCGAGATCCGGCGGATTCTGCTGGATGCAGCCAATCGGGAACTGGGACCCACAGCCGAGATGCTGCTGTATTTCGCCTGCCGCGCGCAGAACGTGGACGAGTGGATCAAGCCGGCCTTGGCCGCGGGTAAGATCGTGCTTTCCGACCGGTTCACCGATTCCACGCTGGTCTACCAGGGCTGCGGGCGGGGGCTGGGAGCGGAGGCGGTGACGACTCTCGACCGCATCGCTTGCCGCGGTCTGGTTCCGGATCTGACGCTGCTGATCGATATCGATGCGGAGACCAGCCTGGCGCGGGCGCACGCGCGCAACGCCTCCAAACCGCACAGCGAGACGCGCATGGACGAGCAATCGATCGTGTTCCATCGCCAGGTCTACGAGGCGTATCACGGCCTGGCGGCGCGCGAGCCGGATCGCTTCCGCGTCTTCGACGGCCGTGCCGCCGTCGAACCCATAGCGGCCGAAATCTGGCAGGCCGTCGAGCCGTATGTTTGATGTTTTTTGGGGCAACCCGCACGTCACCGCGGCGCTGGACCAAATGATCGCGCGCGGACGCCTGGCGCAAACGCTGTTGTTTGCGGGACCGGAAGGTGTGGGCAAAGCCACTTTGGCGCGCAGGTTGGCCGCGCGTCTGCTGGGCCACGCGGAACAGATTGAGCGCGACGATCTCAGCCTGCCGGAGAACGTCGAAATCGTGGCGGCGCGCGAGCGCTGGCCGGCAGACAAGCGCAACCAGGATCCGCTGCTGTTCGCCTCCTATGCGGATTTCGCGACGTTTCCGCCGGATGGGCCGCTGCGCCAGATCTCCATCGATCAGACGCGCCTGCTGCGCGAGTGGGCCAAGCTCGCGCCGAATCAAGGCAGCCGCCGCGTGTTCCTGATCGACCACGTGGACCGCGCCGGTGAACACGCCGCCAACGCCTTGCTCAAGACGCTGGAGGAACCGTCCCCGTACCTGATCCTGATTATGACGGCGGAGAACGCTTACGATCTGCTGCCGACCATCCGCTCGCGCGCGGTTCCGTTTCAGTTTACTCCGCTTTCAAGGGAGGAGACCCGCGAATTCGTGCGCGCGCGCGGGATGGACCATGCGGAGCGGCGCGCGGCGCTGAGCGGCGGCAGTCCGGGCGTGGCGGTCTCGCTGGATCTGGAAGCTTACGATAAGCGCCGCGCGGCCATGTTCACGCTGCTGCGCGTGGCGGCCGGGGTGCAGCCGTTCGGCACGTGGGTACCCTATTCGGAAGCCATCGGACGCAGCAAGAGCGAGAAGCTGGAGTTGCATCTGAAGGCGCTTTACGATCTGCTGCGTGACGTGCTGGTGCTGCGGGAATCGGGCGGCGCGGTGCGCAACGAGGATCTGCGTGCGGAACTGGAAGCCGTCGCGCGCAAAGTTTCGTTCGACTGGATTCGCGGCGCGGTACGAAAAGTGGACGATTTGGCGGGACTGATCCGGCGCAACATTCAAAAGTCGATAGCGCTGGACGCGCTGATTGTGGATCTGCGGAAAACCGTTACCGAGCCGCGACCGTAAGGGAGCCGAGCGTCTCAAAAAACTCCGGGAACGAAACCGAAGCCGCCTCCGCGCCGTGAATCGTGGATTCGCCATCCGCGCACAACGCCGCGATAGCGAACGCCATGGCGATGCGGTGATCGCCGAAAGAATCCAGTTCGGCGGCGTGGAACCGCTGCCGCCCGGGAATCGCGAGGCCGTCCGCCAATTCCTCCGCCCGCACCCCCATGCGGCGCAAATTTTCGGCGACCGTGGCGATGCGGTCCGTCTCCTTAATGCGCAGTTCGGCGGCATCCCGGATGACGATCCCTTCTTCACTGACCGCGCCCAGAACAGCCAGCACCGGGATCTCGTCGATCAACGCGGCGGTAATTTCCTTTTCGATGGTTCCGCCGCGCACGCGCGAGCTCGAGACCACTAGTTCGCCGGACAGTTCCCCGTTGCGGCTCTCCACTTCGGTGATGCGGATGGCCGCGCCCATGCCCGCCAGAAAATCGAGCAGCGCAGAGCGGGTCGGGTTCAATCCCACTCCCCGAATGGCCAGGTGCGATCCAGGCAGCAGCAGCGCCGCCACGATAAAGAACGCCGCCGAGGAAAGGTCCGAAGGGACCGTCAACTCGCGCCCGGTGAGCGTGGGGCGTCCGGTCAGCGAGATGGTCTTGGATTGCACGCGCAAATCCGCCCCGAACTCGCGCAGGGCAATCTCCGTATGATCGCGCGAGCGCACCGGCTCGCGCACCGTGGTCTCGCCTTCCGCATATAGTCCGGCGAAAAGCACGCAGGTTTTCACTTGGGCGCTCGGGACCGGGAGCGCGTAATCGACGGGCTGTAGATGCGCGCCCCGGATTTCGAGCGGCGGAAAGCGGCCGTCGCGCGCCCCGATTGAAGCGCCCATCCGGGTGAGCGGCTCGATAATTCGACCCATGGGCCGGCGGGAGAGGGATTCGTCGCCGCGAATACGGGCCGCGAACGGCTGCGCCGCCAAAATGCCGGAGAGCATGCGGATGGTTGAACCGGAGTTGCCGGCGTCCAGGTCCGCAGTGGGCGAGCGGAGACCGTCCAGGCCGCGTCCGTGAATCGACACTTCCGTTCCATTCTCTTCTACGGATACGCCGAGCGCGCGCATGGCGCTGAGCGTCGAATGACAGTCGGCGCCGGTGGAGTAATTCTGAATCCGGCTATCGCCTCGGGCAATGGAGGCGATCATGGCATAGCGGTGGGAGATCGACTTGTCGCCGGGCAGGGCGATAGAACCTGAGATGGATCGCGCGGGGGGGATTCTCTGCGGCATCGAGAACCCCCATTCTAGCTCCTGTGCGGTAGCCGAACGCCTGCGTTTATGGGCTAGCCCCCCGGTCTGCGCGGATCCCCCCCGGACCCGCGCTTTTGGAACCGCCCCACTTTAGAACGACAGATGCAGCGACAATTGCATGAATCGCGAACTGCCGATCGTATGCTGGATATACCCCAGACTCCCAGTCGGCGGAATCGAGGGCGGACCTTCATAATAGGGGAAGAAATCCACATCGTTGTTGGGCGCGTCAAAATCGGGGTGATTGAAAAGATTGAACACGTCGAAGTTGAAGCGCAAACGGTATCGTTCGCGGAACTGGAACTCCTTGGCCAGGCTCATATCGAAGCGCACCTGGAACGGCGCGCGGAACAGGTTGCGGCCCGTGCCACCGTAAAGCGATTCGTACACGTCGCATCCCGATGAATCGCACGGCGGGACACCGCTGGTTCCCGGCGTCAGGAACTGCGGCCCAAAATCCGCGGCATTGAGCACCGGGTTATTCGGGTTGACGCCGGTAGTGCCCTGGAGTTGGGCCTGCTTGGCGGTGACGCCGGGCAGCAGCGGCACAATCGGGTTGGTGATGTAGTCGCTCGACCCGTAATACAGGCTGGCCACCGAACCCGAAAAATCGTAGACACTGTAAGGCTGGCCGCTCTGCGCCACCGTCTGTCCGCCGATGGTCCACCCATTCACCAGATAGCCTAGGGACTGATTCGAGGTCACCCTCGGCAGCGTATAACTGTAGTTGATCAGAAACACGTGCGTCTGGTCGAAATCCGAAGACGCATAATTCGACTTGGGATTCAGCGGGTTGTTGCCGGTGAAAAACAGGCCCAGTCCGCTCTGCTCGTCGAGCGCATGGGACCAGGTGTAAGAAGCGGTGAACTGCAGGCCGTTGGACAACCGCTTGCGGGCCTGAAGCTGCAGCGCGTTATAGTTGGAAATACCTTCGGCCTCATACAAAACGGAGTTCATGTCGTAGCCGATGTAAGGGACGCGGCCCGGCGCGTTCCCCGCGTATTCCGGCGCCGGGTCGTACGGCTCCAGATTGAGATACAAGGGAGTGACGCCGCCATACGAATACATCTGACCGTTGACCGGGTTTTGCGGAGTGGCAATCGCCGGCTGGTTGAACGGAATCGGCAAGACTTCGTGCGCGCCATGGTTGCCGACGTATCCGGCGCTGAACAGCCAGCTATTCGACGCCTGATACTGAATGTCGAAGGTCCAATTGAGCGTGTAGGGCAGCTTGTTGTTCGCATCGTAGCCGCCAATCAGGAACGGTCCGAACAGGTTACCCGCGGGATAGTCGCCATTTAAAGTGTCATTGAGGTTCGGCAGAAGAGCCTGGAACGCCGCGGCGCTTTGCGGCGGTGCGGCCGGCGGCGCGCTGCCAAATGGGGTCTGGAAGGTTGCCCCCTTGCCTGCGAATATCGCCGTGACGAAGGGCTGCTCCAGGGTTACGCCCAACGGTCCGTTGAATCCGAAGCCGGCGCTGGGCGAGAACTCGCTGAACAACTCGCCGCGGTCGTAATACATGCCAAAGCCCGTACGCACGGTCAATTTCGGCTTGGGCGTCCATGCCAGACCGATGCGGGGCGCGAGACCCCATTGGTGCTGCGTCAACAGTGAATCGTTCGCTCCGGCAGTGCCGAGTAATGCGTTGTTTCCAGCGATCTCGAGTCCGGAACTGGTGATCGTGTCGGTGGAGGCGTCATACCCGTACAGGCTGGGATTGAAAGTCGCCAGCCTTCCGTATTTTTCCGTGAGGGGACCATCGAAGTCCCAACGCAGTCCCAGGGTCAGCGACAGGTTGCTGAGAACTTTGTAGTTGTCGTTGATATACACCCCCGCGGTGTCGGAGCGGTAGTAGCGGCTGGCGTTGGCATTGGGGAATGCGGCCGAGTCGCTGCCGGTGCGCACCACCCCTTCCACGAAATTCAGGAAGCTCTTGAAGCCTAGAGTGTCCGATTCGGTGTTGTTGTTGATGACGTTGAGCTGGGTGTGCGCCCAAGTGCCGCCGATGGCGATGGTGTGCCGGCCCTTGACCCAATTGAGCGACGAACCAAGTTCCCACTGGTTCTGGTACATTCCGGCGTTGCCGAAACTCACGCTGGGCCCAAATTCCAGGCCGCTGCTCCCTAATGCGTCGGCGATCTCGATTTGGGGGAAGCTGGTCGCGCCCAGCAGGCTCATGCCAAAGTCGCCCGGCGTGAACTGCTGCTGTGTATCGGAATAGGCGCGCAGGCGTGTGAATCCGGCGTGCTGCTGCCACGTCAGGGAGGGGCTCAGGATAACAGTGTTGTTGATGGCGGCGACCTCGCTTCCCGCAGCGAGTTGTTGCGGAAAACCGAGCAGCGCCCCTACCGCCCCAAACGGGTTGGTGGTGGGATCGTCCTGATAATAAAGCTTCACTGTCAGGCGGTCCATGTCATTTACGTTGTAGTCCATGTTGGCGATGCCCTGATTGACGCTGGACTGCGCGTTAGGCCCCTCCACGACCGCGTCATAACCCAACGCGAGCGCCGTGGTTGAATCGGTGATCTGCGCGCTGGGGAAAAGATACTGGCCGTTGGACAGTTTGGCTTGCAACATGGATGCCGCCACGGGGCTGATCTGCGAAGTGGTAATGGTCTTGCCGTAGCTCGTCTGCATGGCATTTACGATGCCCTGCAAGCTGCGGTCGCCGGTCAGTCCGATGGGCACGTTGACATCCTTGGTGGCATCCGCCGCATCCGCGAGGCGCACCCCTTGGTAAGCCACGAAGTAGAACAGCTTGTTTTTCTTGATCGGTCCGCCGACATTCACGCCAAACTGGTTGCGGTTCAGGAAAGGGTCCTTGGTGGTGATGGCCGGGGACGAGTTGTAAAAGAACGGCGCGGCATTGAATATGCTGTTCTGGAAGTCTTCGTACGCCATGCCGTGGATGTCGTTGGTGCCCGACTTGGTGATCACGCTGATGTGCGCGCCGCTATGCGCTCCCTGCGTGGCATCGTACATAGCCGCATTCACCGAGACTTCCTGGATGGTCTCCACCGGGGGCGTGGGCAGCGCCTGGCCGATGGCGCCGTAAACCGAAGTGCTGGTCTGTATCGCGCCGCCGGCCCCGAAGTTTTCACCGATATTCAGGACGAAACGATTCTCGCCCACCTGACTGGTGGAATTGCCGTTGAAGAGATTGTTGGTATCCACGCCGTTCAGGGAGAAGCTGTTGCTGGTGTCCCGGTTCCCGTTAGCGAAGATCGCCTGGTTGCCGAGTCCGGCGTTGCTGCCGGCTCCGCCCAGGAAATCCGCGTGCACGCCCGGACTCAGGATCGCTAACTGCGTGAAGCTGCCAGTTCCCAACGGCGTCTCCTGAATAGTCAATTGATCGACCACATAACCGTTGGTAGTGTCCACCTGGTTCATGAGGGGCGTCGAGGTCACCTCCACCGTTGTGGCGACCGTACCCACCTTCAGGTCGCCGTCTACCGTAGTAGTGCGGTTCGCGTTCACCAGAACCTGGGTGTGCGTTTCGGTCTCGAATCCATCCTTGGTAAACGTCACTCTATAGGTGCCCGCCGGAATATTTCCTACGGTATACGATCCATTGGCCTGGCTGTGTTGGACCACTTCCAGGTTGGTATCGATGTTTCGCGCGCGCACGGTGGCGTCGGGTACAGCCGCGCCGGTGGCGTCTTTTACGGTGCCGGTGATACCGCCCAAGATGTCCTGCGCAGGCATGGGCGAGCTCGGCACGAAGCTGGCGAAGAAAACGAACAAAAGGATCTGCTTGAAATAACGCGTCGGTGAATTCATCCTCGGTGTCCTCCCTTTGGTTACACTACCGCGGTCACGCCTGAACGGCGCGCTGACTGCCCATACGGGCCACTTTGCGGCATCTTAGCGGATGCCTGCCCCTTGTTGGTGCTGAGCTGCCTCACCCAAATCGCAAGCGTGGCGATCTCCGGCGCTCATGACCGATAGAGCTTATGATAACCTCAAATCTGCGGAAATCAAGTTGAAGTTTCGGTTAATATCCGCGAGGCCGGACCCTACCGCCATGACCCTCGAAAACACCCGCCATTGCAGCTTCACCGCCCGTCTGGATTGCCGGTATCTGGTACACGCGCCGGACGCAGTCGACCACCGCTCGGCGCTGGTGGCCACGCTGCACGGCTTTAGCGCCAGTCCCGAAGCGATGCTCCGCCTGACAGCCGGCATGATGGGTCCCCGGCACGTAATTGCGGCTATCCAGGGACCTAACCAGTTCTACCTCTCGCAGGGATCGCAGGAGGTGGGCTACGGCTGGGCCACGCACAAGCATCCGGATTCCTCCGTGCGTCTGCATCACGACATGCTGCTGCATGTCCTGAACGAAGCTGGACGCGAGTACGGCATTCCAGCCTCCCGCCGCATTCTGGCCGGCTTTTCCCAACCGGTGGGCATGAACTACCGGTTCGCGGCCACGCATCCGGACGAAATCCGGGGCGTAATCGGTATTTGCGGCGGCATCCCGCGCAATTGGGAGGAGGGTCCCTACCGCACCGTAACTGCGGCGGTGCTGCATATCGCGCGCCGACAGGACGAGTTCTACAAACCCGAGGTCACCGAGCGCTATGCGGAGCGGCTGCGCCTGCGCGCCGCCGATGTGGAGTTCCACATGCTCGATGGCGGCCACCGGTTTCCGTCGAAAGGCCGGCCCATTGCGGACGCTTGGCTGGCGCGCGTCATGGGGCACGGGGATGGGGATTAGGATCCGGCTCAAGCGGCGAAGGACGATTAACAATCGGCCGGCGGTTGCCAACCCGCAGATGCTCCGCGCTAGACTGATAGAATGCCTCGGCACTCAATAAATACAGTTTTGATCATCGCGGCCGTCTGCCTTCCGGTCTGCTTGTCCGCGCAGCCGGTCGTACGACTGCTGGAACCATCCTCGCAGTCCGCTGTCTCCGCTCCCACCATCGCGCTGAAAGGCGTGGCAGCCGCGGATTCCCCCATCGTCAACATTTACTGGACCGACCATCGGGGCCACACCGGCGCCGCCGAATGGACTCCAGCCACGTCCGGCCAATCCTCGGTCGCCTTCTCTGCCAGCGTGCCCGTACATCCTGGCGCCAACCGCATCACGACGATTGCGGTGGATAGCCGCAATCGGTCCGGCTCAGCCCAGTTATCCGTCTATAGCGAAGCTCCCCGCGGACCGGCCGTAGCCGAAGTCCAGTCCGGCTGGTGGCATGGCAGGCCGGTCACCTATGCGGTCATCAACGGCCAGGCCGTGGTTGAAGGAGACATAATCCTGGGACCGGCCGCGCAGATCGCCGGGTCCGCGCCCCCTGGGGGTCCCTCCGGACCGGTTGTCAAGCCGCGTGGTTTCGCCATCGGCTATACCTCGCAACTGTGGACCGCCGTCGACGGCGTCTATCAGATCCCCTACACCATCGAGACCGGTACCCCCATCCTGGACTCCGTCATCAGTTACGTCAACAGCACTTTGACCGGCGTCATTCAACTGGTCCCGCAAACCAACCAAGCCAACTACGTCACGTTCAACTTCGATCCCACCGATACCAGCGGCTACTGCGAAGCTACCGAGGGCATGGCCGGCGGACAGCAGTTCATCGGCGGCTCGATCAACTGTTCTTTCACCGGCATTTGCCACGAGATAGGCCATGCCATCGGCCTGTTGCACGAACACCAGCGCCCCGACCGCAATACCTACGTGGTGCTCACTCCGGCGAACGCCGACAAGCCTTACCTGTTGGGCAACTTCGACTTCTTCTCCGACGACTACCAGACGATCGGGCTTTACGATTACGCTTCCGTGATGCACTACCCGGCGTTTTCGTTCACCAAGAATAACCTGCCGGTGCTCGAATCCATTCCAGCGGGCATTCCGCTGAGCAACACCGTAGGCTATTCGGCGGGAGATGTCGACGCCATCGAGCGGCTCTACGGATTTACGCCATCCGCCGTAACTGTCGTTACCAACCCGCCGGGCCTCGAAGTCATCGTCGACAGCACAACTTATACCACGCCGCATACCTTCACCTGGACCCTCAACTCGAGGCATACGCTGAACCTGCCACCGGACCCGCAATTGACCAATCCTAACGATGGCGCCACGTATGAATTCACCAAATGGAACGATGGCGGGGCACGCTCCCACACCGTCACCGCCGTGGGCGGCTCCGGCTCACTCACCTCGCCAGCCGGGAAGCCCGCGACCACGGTTTATGAGGCCAATTTCATCCGCCTCTGGCCTTTCGCGATCGCGGCCTCACCGGCAGCGGGCGGCTCGGTCGCAGTCTCGCCCGCGCCGCAAGCCGTCTTCAACGGCAGCTTCTTCGTGGACCGCCAGAAGATTACCGTCAGCGCCACTCCCAACTCAGGCTATAACTTCTACGGCTGGTTTGGACCGCCTTATCCCCAAGGCGGCAATCCTTATCCGTTCCTGATCCAGGCACCCGAATCGAGTGTACAAGGCGCATTCACCACTTTCCCGGTGACCACCATCGGCGAAGCCATTACCGGACCGAACACCTGGAATCCGCCGATGTATGCCACGGTCGATACCAACTCATACGTTTATTTGCCGCAGGGTTATTCGCAGGACCAGTCCGGCGCGGCCTGGGCCCCCGGCACCACTCACTCGATCGGCGTGCTATCGTCCGAGGCTCCCGTTACCACCAACGTTTCGTATACCTGGAACGATTGGACCGATGGCGGCGCCCAAACTCACAACATCAGGGCCTCCAGTTCGGGTGTAAAGAAAATCAACGCGTCGTTCACTCCCGTCTATGTCAGTTATACTTACGCGGAGAACGCTTGCGGCACGGTATCGTATTCGCAATCCTGCCCCAATAACTATTGCAGTTTCCCGGATGGGACGGTGCTTGCCATGACCGCCACCCCCACGGCGGGCAACGGCATGATCTTCTCCGGCTGGACCGGCGACCTGACTGGAACGACTAACCCGCAGGAAGTTACCATTCACGATGAGTTTCTGCCCGTCGCCAACTTCAATATCGTGCCGACGATCGTCAACGCCGCGACTGTCAGCCCCGCATCCCCGGTGAAGACATCGGCCGCCTCGCAGTTGACCGTCACCGGCGCCGGGTTCGTCAACGGCAGTTTCTATGCTTACTGGAACAACGCCTACCGCTCCAGCACTGGCGTCACTCCCACCCAGGCGACCATCCAACTCAATGCGGGCGACCTTTCCGCCGCCGGCGCGCAATTGCTGCAAGTCAGCAATTTCACCAATACGACTCCCTCCTGCGGAGCGTATGCCTTCAGCCAGGTCCTGGTGAAGAGCACCTACGGCAATCCCAGCCTGACGATTACGAAGTCGCACACGGGCAATTTCACGCAAGGAGAGACCGGGGCGACGTATACCGTAACCGTCGCCAATGCGGCCACCAGCACCGGCCCCACGTCCGGTACCGTTACAGTGACCGATACGATTCCGTCCGGCCTGACGCTGGTTTCCATGGCGGGCACCGGATGGACCTGCGAGTCCAATATCTGCACGCGCACCGATTCCCTGGCCACCGGTAAGAGCTATCCGGCAATCACGGTTACGGTGGATGTGGCCGCGAACGCGCCGGCGCAGGTCACCAACACCGTCACTGTATCCGGAGGCAGGTCCGCGGCCGCGAGCGCTTCCAATCCCACGACGATCGACTGACGTGGCGAACGAGCTCTTGCGTGCCGCGTCGGTACTTGAGCCGACGCTAGGCCCATTACGCTATAATCTCCTGCATGAAACTCGCGGCCGGATTGTTAACCCTGTTTTCCTCCCTGGCGTTCGCCGAAACCTGGAACGGCACGCTGGTGGACGTGATGTGCAAGAACCAGGATCTTGCGGGCCACACCACCAAGTGCGCCATCGGCTGCTCCAAGAGCGGCTATGGCCTGGTGCTGGCAGACGGCAAGTTCGTGAAGTTCGACGAAGCCGGCAACGCCAAAGCTTTGGCAGCCTTGAAAGCCACCAGCAAAGAAAAGGACCTGAAGGCCAAAGTCACCGGCACCCTGGATGGCGAAACCGTTCAGGTGGAAGCCGTGGAACTGCAATAGCGCTTTCGGATCACGACCCAGGCCGGAAACATGTCGGGGTTCTCCAGCCGAACGATCATCCACTGCGCCAGTTCCTCCTTCTGTGCCCTTTTTTTCGGGCGAGGTCTTGGGATGGCGGGACAGGAAGCGCGCGCGGTCCTTCGCGGCGATACCCCGGGCCGCAGCATGATCGGCCATGCTGCCAGGACAGCGCTCATGAAGCATACCTCTCCGTCACCCATCCCCTGATTTTCCTCATGATCGATCCGTCCGCTCCATCTCGTATTACTCAAGGCGGAAGAAAATCCGGCGTCAGAAAATCGCTGGCAGGTTCCGGAAGTCCTTGCATTCGCTCCCCTTGCGTTACGCGCCCCTGAAATTCTTCGGGACTCGCCTCCTCCGGGCTCAAACCCAGGGATCGATTGAACTCGTGAAGAATCTCCCTGGCGCGCGCCCAGAATTGAGAGCGACGCCCATTCTCTACGTCCGGACCCGCGCGGTGCGATCTCCGCTGCTCACAAAGATTAGGCGTGGGATTCCTCTCTCGACCGCGTGCTCGTACTTCAGTTCGGCAAACGACTTCCTTTCGCCAGCGGGAATTAAAGCCGTATTGAGACGCCAGAATCGCGATCTAGATGTCGGCCTGGTCGAGGAGCGGGTAGACTTGCGTTAGGGAGTCGGACCCGGCTACGAAATTGTCCATGCCGGGCGGTTCAACCCCAACTTGCCGGCAGGCATCGACGGCGGCGGCCGATATCCCGCCGGTAGGTCGGTTGCGGGGCTGCTGATGTAACCACGTTGGCTGGTATCCGTCACGATCTATTCCTTTAAATGCTTAAATACTCGGTTTGCGTCCCGCCCAGGCTGCCTCGATCCGATTGTGACGAGTTCTCGAATTTCCAACGACAAGGTGGGCAACGCAACGCCCGGCAACGCCAGGGTATTGGCCGCCTGAAAGCGACCTGAAGGCCAAAGTCACCGGTCCGCTGGATGGCGAAACGGTTCAGGTGGAATCGGTGGATTTGCAATAGCGCTTGCGGATCTCGACCCAGGCCGGAAACACTTCGGGATTCTCCAGCCAAACGAGCATCCACTGCGCCATCTCCTCCTTCTGCGCCTTTTTTTCGAGCGAGGTCCTGGGGTGGCGCGCCAGGAAACGCGCGCGGTCTTTCGCGGCGATCGTCTGGCGCCGGCAATAGCGCGCACGCTGCCGGTCGCCAAGGCGCACGGCGTCGGCATAGACAGCGAGCATCTCGCGCAGGTCGCGCTCCAGATCCGCGAAAGACCCCTGGCGGACGCCGGCGTAAGGTTGCGCGAAGGGGAGTCCGGTAGCGCGCAGCAGATCGCGCAGGTAATTTTCCGAGATGGGCGCTAGCGTGCGTAGTGCGGCCTGCCATTCGGCTTGGCCGATGGCCGTGATCCGCCCGGCACCCAGAAATTCCTGCAATGCCTGTTTGCGGGTTTTACCCGGCATTGGAACTGCTCGCCTCGGAACGGGCCGCCATCAGGGTGCCGCGATGGGTGTACAGTGTAATGAGTGGATTGATATTCCGCAACAGAATAGCGAACGACAGGTAATACCAGCCGAGACCGAATAGGGCGCCGACGATCCCGCAAAGGACCTGATAGAGCGCCAGCCCCGCCACGGTCCGGAAGGGAAAATCCCGGCCAAGGACCGCTTCGCCGCAGAAGGTGGCAGCCATGACGAGCGCCAGCCATACGGGAAGATTCGGGGCGGCGACAATCCCGGCATCCAGGCCGGACTGGAGGGTGTCCGCCTCCGATTTTTTGTGTGGGTTCTCGCCAGCCCCCATGGAATCAGCCTATACTGTCCTATTGGCAAAGGCAAAACGTCAGCGCAAATGAAACGTCGCGTAGTCATCACCGGGATCGGGGCCGTGAGCCCCAATGGAATTGGCAGAGAGGCCTTCTGGGCGGCAAGCCGCAAAGGGGTCAGCGGGGTGCGCCGCATCAGCCGCTTCGACCCGTGCAGTTCGCCCGTGCAGGTGGCGGGCGAGGTGGTGGGGTTCGATGAGTTGAAGGAAGTCGATCCGAAGGACCGCCAGCACGTGTCGCGGGTGGTGCCGCTGGGCGCCGCCGCGGTGCGCGAAGCGCTGCAGGACGCCCACGTCGACACCGGATCGATGACGCGCGAAGAACTGCGGCAGATCGGCGTCATCGTCGGGTCGGGCGGCGGCAGCCTGGAGTTCACCGAAGAGCAGTACCGCCTTTATTATTCCGGCAAGCAGAAGCAGTGCAGCGTGTACGTGATCCCGACATCCACCATCGGCACACTGGCCAGCGAGATCTCCATGCGCTTCGGCTTCCGCGGCATGAGCCACATCATTTCGACAGGGTGCACCTCCTCCACCGACGCCATCGGCTACGCCTACCGCAACATTCAGATGGGCGTGCTGGACACCATGGTGGCGGGAGGCGTGGACGCGCCCATCGCGCCGCTGATCTTGCGCGGGTTCGTCCTGATGCGGATCATGAGCACGCGCTGGAATTCGGAGCCCGAGAGGGCCTCGCGGCCTTTTTCGCGGGACCGCGACGGATTCGTGATCGCCGAGGGGGCCTGGTTCTTCGTGATGGAGGATCTGGAGCGGGCCCGCTCCCGGGGCGCGCACATCTATGGCGAAGTGGCGGGATACGGGTCCACCTGCGAAGCATATCACCGCGTGCGCCTGGAAGAGTGCGGCGAAGAGCCCGCGCGCACCATGCAAATGGCCATGGATGAAGGCGGCATCGCGCCCGGCGATGTGCAATACGTGAACTATCACGGCACCGCCACGGAATTGAACGACCGCATTGAGACGCGCGCGGTGAAGCTGGCCTTCAACGGACACGCGTACAAGCTGGCGGGATCGTCGCTGAAGAGCCTGATCGGGCATCCCCAAGGAGCCTGCGGCGCGGCGGGCATAGCGGCTACGCTGCTGGCCATGCGGGATGGCGTGGTGCATCCCACGATCAACGTGCAGGAGCCCGACCCACAGTGCGATTTGGACTACATCCCGGACGTGGGGCGGCGCATGGATATTGAGCACGCGGTGTCCAATTGCATCGCGTTCGGGAGCAAGAATTCGGCGCTGCTGTTGCGCCGGATCTAGACGGACGCGCCGTTGCGGCTGGGCATCTTGCCGGATCCGCCATTTGGCGGGAGACCCGCCGTGCTGTCACCTTCCGGTATCGCCGGCAAGGATTGTGAGCCGCATAGAGGTTTCGTGCAGGCCAGAGCGTAGCAGCCTTGTGGTATCGACTCCAGCCCGCTTCCAGGCTTCCAGGTAGAGACGTTTGCCAAACTGTTCCGATGGTTCAATGGCGGCCACATAGGTGGTGGAATCGGGATCGCGGATGGGATAGCTTTTCGCATCCCATGTGGTCTGGGTAAAGACGCAACCCAGCTTGACTTCGCGCGTGCGTGCCGGTTCCCCATCCTTTTTGCCGGCCCGCCCCGCAGTCTCCTTTTTCACTACAGGCGCCCCTGTGCCATCCATGAGCACATAGAGAATCGACAATGGCACACCGATCAACATTCAAAGAAAGGAGACCCGATTTCCCAGGGAGTGGCATACCAGCGATACCGTTTCCGTTGCTTTCCTTGGGCGTCGATCACCCGCTCCGGCGCCCCGCGCGGCCGGTGGAAATT
>Ga0209333_1000185_pt1 | contig 35306 bp, 32 predicted proteins | sample BlaSpr_A8_OM2_O3_FD_187982 | JGI IMG/M metagenome (GOLD analysis project Ga0209333, IMG submission 187982) | Forest soil microbial communities from Thunder Bay, Ontario, Canada - Black Spruce, Ontario site 2_A8_OM2_O3 (SPAdes) (version 2) | ecosystem: Environmental > Terrestrial > Soil > Boreal... | reverse complement strand
CGCGACGTTCCCGCCGGGCTAATTCGCGTGCGGCCGTCGCCTTGTGGCAGGGTCCGGAAAGGAGTTACCACGTCATGACCGCCAACCTAGGTGCTGATGAGTTCCTGTTCACCTCCGAATCGGTAACCGAAGGCCACCCCGACAAGATCGCAGACCAGATCTCCGATGCCGTCCTGGACGCTGCCCTGGCCGAGGATCCGCATTCCCGGGTGGCCTGCGAGACGATGCTGACCACCGGCCTGGTCCTGATCGGAGGCGAGATCACGACATCGGCGCATCTCAACGTGCCAGAGATCGCGCGCGACACCATCCGGCGCATCGGCTACACATCCGCCTGCGGGTTCGACGGGGACGCCTGTGCGGTCCTCGTCACGCTGGACCGGCAGTCCCCAGACATCGCGCAGGGCGTCGACCTGGCGCACGAGGCGCGCCGCTCGACCAGCGACGATGAACTGGACCGCGTCGGTGCCGGGGACCAGGGCATGATGTTCGGCTACGCCACCCGCGAGACACCGGAACTGATGCCGATGCCGATCGCGCTCGCGCACCGGCTCGCCCGGCGGCTGGCGCAGGTACGCAAGTCCGAAACCCTCCCCTACTTGCGTCCAGACGGCAAGACGCAGGTCACCGTCCGGTACCGGGACGGCGTTCCGGTGGCGGTGGAAAAGCTGCTCATCTCCACCCAGCACGAGGACGGCGCCGAGGGGCGGCTGCCCGATGACCTGTGGGAGGCGGTCGTCCTGGAGGTCATTCCGCCGTCGCTGTGCGATGCCGCCGAGCTGCGGCGGAACTTCTTCGTGAACCCGACCGGACGGTTTGTGGTGGGGGGACCGGTCGGCGATGCGGGTCTGACCGGCCGGAAGATCATCGTTGACACCTACGGTGGATTCGCCCGGCACGGCGGAGGCGCCTTCTCCGGCAAGGATCCGTCCAAGGTGGACAGGTCGGCCGCGTACGCGGCGCGCTACGTCGCCAAGAACCTGGTCGCGGCCGGGCTGGCGGACCGGGTCGAGATCCAGGTCGCCTACGCCATCGGCGTGGCCCGGCCGTTGTCGTTGCTGGTCGAGACGTTCGGCACCGAGCGGATCCCGCGCCCGCGGATCCTGGAACTGGTCAATGAGCACTTCGACCTAAGGCCCGCGGCCTTCCGCGAGTACCTGAAGCTGCACCGCCCTGTCTACGCGCAGACCGCCGCCTACGGGCACTTCGGCCGCGACGAGGATGGCTTCACCTGGGAGAACACCGACAAAGCAGACGCGCTGCGCAGTGCCGCGACGCTTGTGCCATCTCAGGGGTGACCGCGATGCAGCAAGTCATCACCGGATCCATCGCCACCGATCACCTGATGGTCTCCCCGGCCGGTTCGGCGAGCAGCTGGTGGCGGGCTACCTGGACAAGGTCTCGCTGTCCTTCCTGGTCGACGATCTGCGGGTCACCGCGAGGGAGAACCGGGCGTTCTTAGGGCACGCTGTGCGGTTCCTGGTCCGCGATGCGGGCATCGGGGCAGATCCTTGACATCGGCACGGGCATCCCTACGACGGGCAACGTGCATGAGTCCGTGCGGCAACGCCCTCGCGCACCCTCGTGATGACCTCGCTGTAGCCCGCGACGTCCTGGTAGGGGTCGTAGCCGCGCAGCAGAAAGGTCGTCACGCCGATGTCGTGGTAGTCGAGCAGGGCCTGGGCCACGGTGGCCGGGGAGCCGACCAGGGCAGTCGTGTTTCCTGCCGCGCCGGTGGCGGTGGCGAGGGGCATGAACAGGCAGCGGTCGAGTATGTCGCCCTTGCGGGCGGCCTGGAGCAGTCGCTGCGAGCCGACCCCCTGTTCCATGGCGTTGCCCATAAGGACCCCTCCTTGAGGGCGCCGTTCCTTGACCTCATCGAGAATGCGGTACGCCCGGGCCAGGGCGGCGTCGTCGGTTCCGGCGAGGATGGGGCGCGTGGACAAGGAAATCCGCGGGTGACGTCCTTCCTTAGCGGCCAGCGCCCGCACCCGGCCGATGTGCTCGGCCGTCTCGGCCAGCGGCTCGCCCCACTGGGCGTAGACATCGGCGTGGCGGGCCGACACCTCTAGCGCCTCGTTGGACGAGCCGCCGAAGTAGATCGGCACGTGCGGGTTCTGGGCGCATCGTACCGGCGTGAATGCCTGCCTCAACTGGTAGAACTCGCCATCAAAATCGAAGGGCTCGGTGGCGGTCCAGTACCGGCGCAGGATTCGCAGGTATTCGTCGGTCCTGCGGTAGCGGTCCGCTTTGGGGAGGAAGTCGCCGTCGCGGGCCTGCTCCTCGTCGTTGGCGCCGGAAATCGTGTGCATGGCGACGCGGCCGCCCGAGAACTGGTCGAGGGTGGCGAACTGGCGGGCGGCGACCGTAGGGGCCACGAATCCGGGGCGGTGGGCCAGCAGCACGCCGAGCCGCTCGGTTTCGTGCAGGACGTGGGCCGCGACCTGAAAGCCGTCGGGGAAGAAGGAGAAGTAGCCGACGAGGACCCTGTCGAAGCCCGCGGCTTCGTGGGCCCGCGCGAAACGGCTGGTGAACGCCGGGTCGATGAGCGGGCCGTTACCGCTCTTCGCCTCCGAGCCGTCCTGCGTGAGGATCATTCCGATGAACTCGACCATGGCCACTCCATCCGCGCTAGGTCTGCGGGTTGCTGGCGGGCGCCAGCATGTCCTGCTGCTCGCCGAACAGGAAAACCGCGCCCCCCGTCGCGAAATTGGGGACATCCTGGGCTGCGGCGACGCCCTCCGCCGACCCGAGAACGGCGTCAAGTGCATCCCTGGTCGGCGCGGAGAGCTGGACGATCATGTGATACGCGGGCACGGCGCCGTCGCGGGCCTCGATGCGGTGGACCGTCCAGCGGACCAGCCCCTTCATACGGGCGGCGATCAGGGCGTGCACCTGGTCGTGATACGCATCGAATGCGGCGGGATCGCCGGGCTGCGGATACAGGACTGTCACGGTGTACACGGCGGGCCTCCGGATCGGGCGGCGATCAGTTCGTGAAGGAGGTTGGCGGCCAGCGAGCCGACCTCGGCGCGGTCTATGTTGCCGGCCACGTCGACGACCCGTACGCGCGCCGGGTCCGCGCTGGCGCGCACGGCAGCGGCAAGGGCGGCATCCGCATGGGCGTCGTGGAACGGGTGGCCTTCGGCATCGATCGCGGACAGCCCGCCGGACGGCAGCAGGATGACCTGCCGCTGCCCGGCGAGCCCGCCCGGCGAACTGGTCCGCGTCGCCCCGGCAGGCTCCCCGGCGAACTCCCTGGCAGCCGGCTCGCTCACCCGCTGCGCCATCTGGCGTCCGAGCTCGGCCGACTCGGCGGCGCTGGTGCGCACCAGCGTGATCTCGCTGTTGTGCACGTGCAGTCTGCGCCCGGCGTAGTGCTCAGGCACGGTGTCCGGCCGGCCGAAGTTGATCATGTCAAGGCCGCCCGGCGCGACGACCTGCGGCACGCCAAGCCGGGCGGCGGCCCGCAGTCGGCCGGGACCGGCCGAGCAGATACCCCCGCCCAGCTCATCGGCCAGCTCGGACGTGGTCAGGTCGAGTACTCCGGCGACCAGTCCCTGGCCGATGATCGATTCCATGGTGGCCCCGCCCGTCCCGGTCATATGGAAGACGATGACCTCGTATCCGAGCTGCTCGAGTCGATGCCGCGCCGCGGTCACCGCTCTGGTCGTGAGCCCGATCATCGAGGCCGCGATCAGCGGCCGCCGCATGTCCTCCCCGCCCCCGAGCGGCGCCGCGACCAGTGCCGTGACCATGCCGGCGATGGCGGCCGCGGCGTTGCCGATGACGGCACGGGAGATGCGGTTGAGACCGGCGATGTCGACCACGCTCGCGGCCATGACGAGATCGCTGTCGGCGACAAAACCTCGGATGTCGCCGGCGGTCATGGTGGAAAGGATGAGCTTGGGCACGCCGAGCGGGAGGGTGCGGAACGCGGTGGCGGCGACCGTCGTGTTCCCTGATCCGCCGAGCGCGAAGACACCGTCGAGCCGCCCCTCGGCGCGGAGCCGCGCGAGTATGACGGAGGCTCCCCGCCCCATGGCCGCCAGCGCGCCGGCCCGGTCCGCCGCGGCCCGGAGCTGCTCGAGCCCGGTACCGGCCGCCGCGGCGACCTCGGCCGCTGCGATCTCGGCCTCGAACGCCGGGCGGCCGACGACGCTGGTGTCGACGACGAGGGTGTCCACGCCCAGCGCGCGGAGGCGATCCCGGGCGAAGCGGTACTCTTCGCCCTTGGTGTCGAGCGAGCCGAGGAGAACGACGGTACTCACGATGCCGTCGCGAAGTCAGGGACCTCAACAAGCTGGCCGTCGGCGAGGGCGGAGTCGTGGGCGCAGATCCCCGGCGCGGTCCACGCCGCCGCCGTCCTGGCGTCGACCAGCGGCCGTCTTCCCGACGTCATGCTGGTGATCCACTCGTGCACGAGATGGGGATGGGATCCGCCATGCGGAGCACCGCTGCGGGTGTATGCCGCGATCTCCGGGGGCAGCAGGTCGCCGCGGTCCGGGGGAAACGCGTCGCGCACGGACACCGCGCGTCCTCGCCCGCCAGGGGGTACGGCACCGAACTCGTGGACCCGCAGCGGGCCGCCCTCCTCGGCCGGCCATTCGAGGCCTACCCGGCTGCCGTAGAGACTGAATCCCTCGGTATAAGCCCGTGCCGTCTGGAAGAACGACAGCACTACATCCACCGCCATGTCGTGGTCACGCAGCCGGAACAGGCCGGCCTCCAGCGGGAACGGATTGTCATAACCGCCAGCCCGCTCGGGTGTGAGCTTCCCAGAGCCAAGGCACTGCACGGAACGTACCGTGGTTGCCGTTAGCGCCAGTGCGGGGGACAGCGCGTGCGTGACGTAGTGCATCGGGGGATAGGCCTGCCAGTAGGCCGGGAACCCGTCGAGATCCTGCAGATGGAACCCCCGGTAGAAGGTCAGGTCACCGAAGTCCCCGGCGTCGAGCAGGCCGCGCGCGTAGAAGTACTCGCGGCTGAAGACGGCCGTCTCCATCATCATGTACGCGCGCCCGGTGTCTTCCTGGGCGGCGATGATGGCCAGCAGATCATCGAGCGACGTCGCCATCGGCACGGCGCACGCGCAGTGCTTGCCGGCCCGGAGCACCGCGACCGACTGCTGGGCGTGGTAGGACACCGGGGTTAGCAGATGGATGGCGTCGACGTCCGGATCGGCGAGCAGCCCGTCGAGGCTTGCGTGCTGCCGCCGCACGCCGAACGTGTCACCAGCCCACGCCAGCCGGTCCGGGTCGGTGTCGGCGATGGACACTTCGCGAATCGCGGGATGCCGCTGGTAGATGGGCAGGAATGCCGATCCGAAATGGAGCCCGGCGACGCCGACGTGAAGCTGATCGCTCACCGGCCGCCTCCCCGGGCCGCATCCCGGTTCACGCTGGCCTGCCCGGTCGCAGCGGAAGCCGGAGGAAGCTGCTCATGTGGTCCACCATCGCGACCTCCGTCGGGAGGCGCTCCATGCTCGATGCCCCCAGGAACCCTTGTGCGAGTCGGCTTTCGTCCAGGACGCGCGCCACGTCCGCAGGACCGGAGATCGGGCCGCCGTGGCAGATCACGATGACATCCGGGCTGGTCTCCTGGCCGGCCTTGCCTAGCTGGTCGATCGTCTTGATGGCCTCGTCGAGGGTCATTGCCGTCTTGGCACCGGTTGTGCCCGCCGTGGTGAGGCCCATGTGCGCGACGAGGATGTCGGCGCCTGCGGCGGCCATGGCCTGTGCCTCGGCCTCACTGGCGACGTAGGCGAGGGTCAGCAGGTCAAGGGCGTGCGCTTCGGCGATCATCTCGGCTTCCTTGCCGAAGCCGAGGCCGGTCTCTTCGAGGTTGGCGCGGATGATGCCCTCGAACAGGCAGACGGTGGGGTAGTTCTGCACGCCGGAGCAGCCCATGTCCTTCAGTTGCCGCAGGAACCGCGGCATGACACGGAACGGGTCCGTGCCGCACACGCCGGCGACGACCGGGATCCGCGATACGACGGCCAGCGTCTGCTCGGCCATCTCCGTGACGATGGCGTTCGCGTCACCGTACGGCATGAGGCCCGCCATCGAGCTGAGGCCGGCCATCCGGTAGCGGCCGGAGTTGTAGACGACGATGAAGTCGAGGCCGGCCGCTTCGGCGCATTTCGCCGACAGTCCGGTGCCTGCCCCGCCGCCGATGACGGGGCGGCCGTCGGCGATCTTCGCTTGCAGGGCTTGCAGGATCTGTTCGCGATCGGTCATCGGACGGCTCCGAGGGTGAGGCCGGCCGTCAGCCGGCGCTGGGCGAAAAGGAACACGGCGAGCAGCGGCAGCGACGTGAGCAGCGCTAGCGCCATCAGCCGGTTCCAGTTGGCCGAGTAGATGCTGATCTGCTCGGCCAGCAGGGCGCTGACCGGGAGCTGTGAACCCTCAGTGAGGAAGTTGGTCGCGTAGATGAACTCACCCCAGACGATGATGAAGACGATGGAAGCGACCGTCGCGATGCCGTTGCGCAGCAATGGGATGACGATGCGGAGAAAAATCTGGGCGTTGCCGGCCCCGTCCAGGGCCGCGGCCTCGTACAGGCTCTTGGGGACGGCCAGGGCGAAGGGCCGAAGCAGCAGGATGGAAAACGGCAGCACCAGCGCGGTGTCGGCGACGACCAGCCCGGTGACGGAGCCGAGCAGGTGCCAGCGGGCGAGCACGCCGTACAGCGGGATCACCGTCATCGGCTGGGGCACCATCTGCAATATCAGCAGGATGGTCAGCACGACGGCGATCACCCTGCCCCACCCTGGCGAGGTCCGCCGGGTGAGTGCGTACGCCGCCGGGACACCGACGACGGTGACGGCCGCAGTGGCGATGGCGGCGATGAGGAGGGAGAGGAGGACCGATCCCGTGGCCGTGCCGATGACGGTGCGGAACGTCGCCAGCGTGGGGGCGAAGATAAGGGCGTCAGGGGCCGTGAGGCTCTGGTTGTCGGACTTGAATGCCTCGATGACAATCCACAGCAGCGGGACCAGGTACGTCACGGTGAGGATGACCTTCACGATGCCGGAAAGGACGCGAGGCGGCGTCCCCACCTGGGCTCCGGTTCTGCTGCCTCGCCTGCTCACTCGTGCTCCTCATGCCGCACGCTCAGCGCGTAGGGGACGGCCAGGACCAGGACGAACGCCAGGGCCAGGAGGGCGATGGCCGCGCCCCCGCTCAGCTCGAACGACGTGAAGGCCTGCTGGTAAGCGAGGAACGGCACGTTGGCGGTGGCGGTGCCCGGCCCGCCTTCGGTCATGACGTAAATGAAGTTGAACCCCTGGAAGGAGTAGATGACGGCCAGGATGGCCAGGATGCCCATCGTGGGACGCAGCAGCGGCAGGACGATCCGGGTCTGGATCTTCCCGTACCGGGCGCCGTCGATGGCCGCCGCCTCGATCACGTCCCGTGGCACCGCCAGCATCCCGCTGCGCAGCACCAGTGTGGCGAACGGCAGCGCCGCCCAGCACGTGACCAGGCCCACAGACCACAGCGCCAGGGTAGGGGAGGCGAGGAAGTCCACCGGCTGGAAGCCGAGCAGGCCGAGCAGGCTGTTGACCGCGCCGTTGCTGGACAGCAGGAATTTCCAGACGGTCCCGCTGACCAGCGGTGGCAGCGCCCAGACGAACACCATCAGCGACATCACCGCGCTGGTGCTGTATGACTGGCTCACCAGGACCGAGGCCACCACGAAGCCGAGGACTAGATCGGATACCAGCAGCATCACAGTGAGCTCCGCGGTCACCCGGACCGCCTGCATGAGTTCGGGATTCGCGAGAACCGCGCGGAAGTTGGCCAGCCCCGCCCACGGCCATGAGCCGATCAGGTTGGTCGGGCCGACGGCGCTGAAGGCCAGGTGTACCAGTTCCGCGAGCGGATAGACGCAGACGAGGGCGAGGAGCACCACGGCGGCGAGCAGGTAAGCCCAGGGCGCGGTTACCCGCCGGGCCCGGGTCGGCACGCAGTCCGGGGGCCGGCCGGCACCGAGGGCGGCGCCGGCCTTTCCCGACCGCAGATCAGCAGTCACCGCCGCCCGCCTTGATATCGCTCTGGATCGCCGTCGCGGTCGCCGCCGCGGCGCTCGCGGCGCTAGCCTGCCCGGACACGACGTCGCTCAGCTCGGTCCCGACCGTGGTCTGCATCTGCGCGATCTTGGAGCTGGTCGGCCAGGCCGAGACGGTCTTGATGGCCGCGACGAACGGGGCCGCGGCCGTGTCATCCTTGACGGCCGGCGTGGTGGCGGCGTCGGCGCGGGTCGGGATCTGCCCGGAGTTCTGGAAGTCGAGGACGCTCCCCTGGCTGGACAGCCATGCCTCCAGGTATTCCCAGGCGGCCTGGGGGTGCTTGGTGAACGCGCTGATGCCCATCGCCTCACCGCCGGGGAAGACGCGGCTGCCGTCGGCGCCCGCCGGGTACTGCGTGGTGCCCCAGGAGAACGTCGCCGCCTTGGCCGCGCCCAGGTTCCAGTTGCCGTCGACCAGGAAGGCGTACTTGCCGCTCATGAACTGGGTCCACGTGTCCGTCTGCGTCCAGGTGGCCGCCTCCTTGGGGAGATAGCCGGCCTTGGTCCAGTTGGCCACGGTCTGGAACATCGGGGCCGCGCTGGTGGCCGTCACGTTGCAGTAGTTGGTCCCCTGCTCGAGCAGCAGCGGGAACCACGTCCACGCGCCGTCCGGCTCTGGATCGGCCGAGGCGGCCAGCGCCGTGTACTTGCCGGCTTTGGTGATCACCTGCATGTCCGACTCGAGCTGGGTCACCGTCGCGGGGGGCGTCAGGTGGTACTGGTCGAGGATCGTCTTGTTGTAGAACAGGCCGTTGAGGTTGGAGTACGACATGACGTTCTGGATCTGGCCGTTGGACCCCTTCCAGATCGCGGCGGCCGGGAATTGTGACTTGTCGGGGTAGGCGTGCCAGAACTTGGTGAGGTTATAGAACGCGCCGGCCGCGCTCAGCTCGGGGAAGTCGACGACGACGTTGTTGAAGAACACGTCGGGCCCGGCGCGCGTGGACGCCGCCGCCAGCAGCTTCGTGTCGAGCTCGGGGCCGGGGACCACGATTTCGTTCACGGTCACGTTGGGGTGCGTCTGCTCGAACAGCTTGTCCACGGCCTTGAGGGCCGCGAGCTGGTCCCCTCCGAAGTAGGACCAGACGGTCAGCGTGATGTGCTGCCCGCTGCCGCCGGACGCGGAGCCCGGGCTCGAGCTGCAGGCACCGGCGGCCAGGACGAGCGCGGCCACGACAGCCGTGCCCGCGAACCAGCGTGTGGGTAGGTGACGCATCGGGCTTTCCTCTCAAGGGCCTGCGACGATTATTCCTACTTTTCCCACCAAGAGACTAGGTTACGATTATGGCGATCGTCAACGTCTTTACGTAGATTGCCGACATAAATCTGAAGTGGTGGAATAGGCGGATGGATTCGGTCGGCCAGCAGCTCTCGCTACCGGTGTCCCCGACTGCGCGCGTCGACAGAGCAGGGGAGGTGCTGTCCTTGATCCGCGGCGGTCGCGCGCGGACCATCGGCGAACTTGCCAGCGCGATGAACCTGGCGCGGTCCACCGTCGCCCAGCGGGTCAGCCACCTCGTGGCGGACGGGCTCGTCGTGGCCGGTCCGGTCGGCCAGGCCGAATCGCAGGGCGCCCGCGGCAGGCCGGCGGCAGTTCTCCAGTTCAACGCCGGTGCCGGCGTCGTGCTGGTCGCCCAGCTCGGGATGACCGGGGCACGCGTCGCCATCGCGGATCTTGGCGGCGCTTTGCTGGCCGAGCGCTTCGAGCCGTTCCCCATCGAGTCCGGGCCCGAGGCGGTCATCGGTCACCTGGAACAGTCCCTCATCGCGGTGCTGGCCGCAGCCGGACGAAGCCGCTCCGAGGTCCGCGGGCTCGGCATCGGCTTGCCGGGCTCCATCGACCTGTCGGAGAAGAGCATTCCCCAGGCGGCCCGCTGGGATAGGTTCCCGGTCGGCGGCCGGCTCCAGGCGGCGTTCGGCGTTCCCGCCTTCGTGGATGTCGACGTTAACCTGCTCGCCCTCGGGGAGCAGCGCTCGGCATGGCCCGGCTCGGACGTCCTGCTGTGCGTCAAGACCGGCAGCGTGATCGGCTGCGGGATCGTGATCAACGGGGAAGTCGTCCGCGGTTCGCAGGGCGTGGCCGGCAACATCGGTCATATCGCCGTCCCCGGCGACGCGACCCCGTGCGTGTGCGGCAACGTCGGGTGCCTGGACGCCGTCGCCGGCGGCCGGGCGCTGGTAACCCGGCTCCAAGCCGCCGGACTGCCGGTCCGTGACGTCCGCCATCTGGTTGCCCTGGCCCAGGAGGGAGTTCCCCAGGCCGCCCAGGCCGTGCGGGTCGCCGGCCGCCAGATCGGCGAGGTTCTTGCCTACGCGGTCAATCTGCTCAACCCTGGGGTCGTCGCCGTGTGGGGGTACCTGGCCGACGTCGAGGCCGAGCTGCTCGCTGGCATCCGCGAGAGCATCTACCAGCGCTCGCTGCCATCGACGACCCAGTCGCTCCAGCTCGTCCGAGCCAGGCTCGGAGACGAGGCTGGCCTGGTCGGGGCGGCCACGCTCGTCGTGTCCCAGATCCTCAGGCCAGAAGTGATCGACGAGCACCTCGCCGCCCGCCCACCCGCCCGCGTACGGGTCCAGGACGTGGAGAACACGCTGCGCCCTGGCTAGCGCCGGGCCGCGCGACTCCCGGCGGACCCAGGTGTGACGGTTCTCCAGGAGCCGCTCGCCTCGGCCCCCCCCGGGCGAAGACGAACGCTGGGTCCCGGACAGCACGTAGATCGCAGTGTCAAAACAGCCAAAGGCGCGTCGGCTGGGTTGATGTCCTGACGAAGACTGCGATCGGCGTCGGCTCTCTGGGTACGTCCCACCCGCCAGCCCCGCCCCGGCCTCACCCCTGCCGGGCATGCGGCCCGGCTCTCGGCATCCGGCACATCAGGGCCAGCCAACATCCCGATGATGCGTGCGAGTCAGCCAGAACGCCGAATCGTGCGCCAGCATCCAATCCACGACTGGCGTCGTTATGTACGCCCCAAACCGGCTTGTCTAGTGGCACCTCCTCAGCCAGCATCCTCTGCATTATTGGGGCAGCGGTCGGACCCGGACGCAGTGAAGCGTGCAGGGCACGATCGAAGTGTGGACCGGCTCCAAGGCGCTGCCGACGGGATGGACGCGTCGTGGCGGCGTCCTAGTGTCGAACTCTCGTTCCTTTAGCCGATCATCAGGCCGGCGACGGCCTCGGCCGCCGCCAGCGTGTCGCGGCCGAGGGGCTGTAGGTGGATGCGGGTACAGAGCAGTCCTGTCGACAGCCGCTCGACAACGCCCCACTCCCATATGGCGACGAGATCGAGCCGCGTGCGGGCGGCCAGCCAGCGGGCCCGGTCGACGGGGTCGCCGCCAAGCAGCTCGACGGGATCGCCCCGCATAAGGACACCCAGGTCGTACTCGGCCTCGGCCAGGAGGCCGTCAGGATCGATCAGCTTGAAGCCGCCGTCGTTCTGGAGGGCGTTCAATTGGTGCACGTCGCCGTGGACCAGCACAGCCCTCTCGTCGCGATGCGCCTGAGCCCGCCGGACAGCGCAGGCCAGGGCATGGTCGACAGTCTTCTCGGAGCACGGACGGTCGAGCTCCTCCCACGACGTCACGATGAAGTCGGCGAGCCATCGGGCCTTGTCCGCACCCGTGGGCAGCCCGCAGTCTGGCGCCGGCCGCCATATGCGCTCAGCGGTAGCGCAAAGAATCTCCAGGCGACGGGCGAGCGGCAGTCCAAGCTCATACATGGGCCGGCCCAGCCGCTCCATGAGCAAGGCGCCCTCGTCGGGGTCGTACCGATAGAGCACCGGGCATCCGTCTCCGCCGACGAGACGGAGGACGGTCGCCTCGTTGGAGGCGTTGTTCCCGGTCCCTGGGACGAGCACCTTCAGGACGGCAGGGGTACCATCCGCCCGGGTCGCGTCCGCCACGAAAGCCTCCGTGCCGCCCGCATAGGGGTGCCCGACTGTGATCGACCAGCCGGCCTCCAGGCCCGAGACAAGCGCCGGCAATCGCTCGAGCCAGTCCTCGGCGCCGGCCGCGAGGGCTTTGTTTCGCACAACCGCCGGCACGTCGATCACTGCCTCAGTCTCACATCTTGAACGCGGAGCCACCCCGATTACCCCTGCCGCCGTCGACGGGCAGGCCAGATCGCTTCGCAGGGCACCGGACCGGTGCATCAGCGATAGGCCCTCCCTCAGGCCCCACCGCCCCGCGATCTAGGGCACCCCGAACGAGCGAGCAGAGCATCGCCAGCGACGGCTAGCAGGGCGATCCGATCGGCGGCTCGGTGAGCGCTTTCTTGATCACTCAGTGTAACTGCGACTGCGAGTGCATCCAGGCGCTGGTCAGCCCGGCTAACCCGATCATTAGCTGCCCGGGACCGCGCTCAACGCGGCAAGAGCGGACACGCCGACGACTGCGGTACTAGGTGTTTATGCGGGCTGACCGGGCCGAACGCCGCTACTCACAGTTCGAAACGCTGACCGATGGGCGTGACCTGCGGGATGTCACCGGTGGCGATGACAGCTCGGGCGAGCGGGGCAAGAGCGTCGAGCAACTGCAGGAGCTGCTCGTCGTCCAGGCGGTCGTAGGCGGTGAGGGCCACGCGGTCGGTGCGATCCTCGACGTCGTTCCGCACGTCCTTGCCTCGGGCCGTGAGCTTGCCGTCAGGGCCGACTAGCCCGCGATCCATGAGTCTGGCCGACACGCGGTCCCATTCGGCGTCGTCGTAGTGCCGGGCTGCCTCGAATACCTCGCGCGGGACGATGCCAGCTGCTGTCTGAAGGACGTTCGCTTCACGGCCGCCTATTCCGGCGGCGGCCAAAGCTGCGACATGCCCGTCGCCTCGGTGCTCGCGCAGCAGCGTGCAGGCCTGCCACAAGGCGGCAGCCGGTTCCGCCGGCCACGGCAATGCCCGGTTGGCGGCGAACAGGGCGCGGCCCTCCATCGGCGCCGACTCTGCAGCGGCGCGCGCGAGAACGGCTGCCATCTCCACTGCCTCGGCGAGATCTCTGCCGGCGAACGCCCGCCGCAGCGCCGCTGCCGAGCCTCGCTCACGTGCCTCCAGCGCGGCGCTGGGAGGGGCGAAGGTCCAGGCGTCCGGTATGGCCCTGCTGACGTGCGCGATCGAGAAGTTGCAGAAGGTGGCGAACACGACCTCGGGGCCGACCGGGCCCATGGGCGCGGCCCGGCCGGCGAAGTAACCCATCCAGAACCCCTTGTACCCTGCACCGGACAGCGCGGCGCGGGCCTCTGGCGAGAAGTAGGTAACAACGTGGATCGGTTCCAGCCGCGACCACAATCGGCGGGCCAGTTCTGCGTCTCGGACCACCACAGCAGTCTGGCTTGCCCCTCCTGCAACCACAACCGCAGACCACTCAAGCGTCCCGAGCCCAGGCGTCCTCGCGCCCTGGCCACGGACCCACTGTGCACCGGCAGCGGCATGATCGGATGTTGCGCTCCTCGTCATGCCGCGACTCTCGACTTGGACCTAGTCGGGGTGGCAAAAGTATCGGCAGCGCACGCGGTCCGGCTTACTCAAGTCTGTGGGCCCGAAGATGGGCGATGCAAAGACGATCGAGCGGCTCTACCCTGACCACGGTCCGCTGAAAGAAGGAGCAGGATGGTCTGCCTTCCCAGGATAAGGCGCTGTAGTCCCATGACCGTTACAAGAACGACTCCCTGCGCCTGCCTCAGAGGATAAAGAATTCCGGCTGCTAACCGTTCATATGTGCCGATGCGCATGGTTAGGTAGGACATCAAGCAGGTTAAAGAGACGTCGTGGGCGACCAGATTTCCTACTGCGCCCGTGCGGCGGCCAGCGCCGCTAATAAGTTCGGTCAGCTCCTCGTCGGTAGGAATGCCATCATTAGGCATGGCGATCCTCCTAGGTCTGTCGCGGAATTATCCAATTCCCTGAAAGAGTAGGGACCGCGCGCCGACAAACGATATGCGTCGAGTGAACGCCACTCCTATAGAACAGACCCGCAGGACTTCGTCCGCTTGCGGGTGCCGAAAACCTATGCCATCAAGCGATATTCATGGATCATGCCTCCGGCGCGGTCGCGCCGGAGGATGCGGAAGTGGTCTAGGTCGGTGACGCCTTCTGGCAGCGGCGCTGGTTCCAGATCAAGGTCCGGTCCAGCAGCTCACGCCGACAGTTGCCGATCCAGCGTTCCATGATTGAGTTCATCCGGCGCGCCTGGACTGCAGAGCGGATGACCCTGACGCCAGCGGCCTGGAACGCTGCGTCGAACGCGCCGGCGAAGCTGGCGTCCAGGTCATGCAGCACGAACTTCACTCGCGTACCCGCCTCTTCCAGGTCCATTAGCAGGTTCCGGGCCTGCTGGACGACCCAGGGCTGGGCCGGGTGCCTGGTGGCGGCTCCCCGTTCCCCGTCTCGCCATGGTCAGCCCACGCGGTCATCGGGTGATAGGCCGAAGGTCTTCTTCCAGGTCGGGGGCAGCCTGCTCCTTCTCGGAATGCGCGATCACGATCGTGGCGTCCAGATCGACCGTGACCAAGCCGCCGCCCGCGGCGGGCGCGGCGTCCCCGGCCAGCGCCCAGGCCTGCTCCCGCGCCGCCCGGATCGCCGCCAGCGCCCGCGGCCCGTCCGCCGCCAGCGACCTGACCAGCCGGGACACCACCGGATCCGACGCCACCGGCCCGGCCAGCCCCGGCTGCTCCCGCAGCACCGCGATATCAGCCAGGCAATCCCCGCTCAGCGCCAGCGCTGCGGCCAGGTCCGCCACATAGAACACAGGTTCGATTCTCTTCCAGCACCGGGCGCGGCCCGGCGCCAATGACTGGCTCAGCCGCGGCGGCCCTCTCGGCGACGGAATGTCCGGTGGCTAGTGAACAGGCACATCAACCTACATAACGCGCCTAAGGCCCATGGAGGGGCGGAGATAAGGCATTCGGCCGATGCGGTGAGGTGTGCCTTACGGCGAACCTCAAGGGTGGCGGGCACAGGAGGCCTGCCACCGAGGAGGAAGTCATGCACCCGTTCACCACGGCCGAGGACGACCCCGATCGGCAGCACGAGAGTCAGGCTGAGGCGCCCGCCCCTGCGGCCGAGACGCCAACACGTCTCCGGAAGGTGGCGGCGGGGATGGCGGAAGCGCAAGCCTGGAAGGGGCAGCAGGTCGCAAAAGGCTGGCGCAAGCTCGTGAACGCACTACGCAGCCGGGAAGAGGGAGAGGGGTAGTTTCGTCAGCTAGTCCCGCGCCGCCGCCGGGCGGGCGTGAGGCCCGCCCCGGGGCCGAAGGCGACGCCAGCCGCTGCCATTCGTCATCGCTCAGGGTCATGACGATTCAGCAGACCATCCACCCGGAACGATCTACACCAAGCCAAAACCCAAGATCGGTAGCGGCCGGTGCTGGTGGCGTGGGCGTTTGGATAATGAAGGTCAGGATGCCAGCGCGGCGACCAAGGCTCTGCGGCCTTCTGCGTCGAGCTTGATCACGGTGCGTTCGCGGCCGGACAGCCCAACGTGGAGCCACTGCTGGTTGTCGATGACAAGTTCGCATCCGCCATCTTCGGGAGTGACTTTCCCAGTCAAAGTACCCACACCGGCGAAGTCGCCGTCGGTGCCGGAAACTGTCACGCCGACGCCTACTCCAGATTGCTGCAATTCCGTCATATTCATCCCTTTCCTTGATCCTTTGGCGACTATTAATTGTCGCCGATCGCATTCGCTTTTTGCTGGCCGTTCCCCTAGGCCGCGGGCCCGACCGGGAAAGGGGGGAGGAGACGTGGAAAACGGCGGGCCCTGGCAGGCCTGGCAGCACTGGACGAGCCAGTGATCGACGCGCACCTGCCCATCCGGCCTTACCCACCGGGTAATCAAATGTCTACGGACGGCAGGTCTTTCACCTGGTGTTTGGTGAGGCTGAGATGGATAAGAAGAGTCCCGATCTTGGCCACAGCGCTGATCGGGATAGCCACTTCCTTGCGGCCCCACCCGTGTCCTTCCTGGAGGAGCACGTGGGTTACCTGGCGGCCGCCAGGTTCCACTATCAACCCCTCGACCTCGCCTATCTCGCCGTCGGTCGCACAGACGGTCAATTCGCGGCGTATGTCTACCTCGCCGGCTGGAACGGAGTCGACGGTGACTTTCTCCGGAGCCTGCGGTCGGCCTGGGTCGCGGCCGGTCCGGGCCCCGGATCCACCCGCGCCGAAGACTCCCGGGGACATTGGAAGAATGTTCACGCTAGGGGGGAGCCGGGAATTGTGGGGCCCGGTGGGGTCCAGGTCCGGCACGACCTCCGTCTCCTGGGCGGGCCGGAGCGCCTGGAACTCGGCCAAGGTGCAGCGGAGCCGGACCTGACCTGTCGCAGCATCCACAAGGTCAACAGGAACAAGCCGCCCTGGGCCATTTCGGTGCTTCGGGTCGACTACGAGATGAGTGACCTCCCGGGCGACCGGGTTGACGATTATGCGGCTCACATGACCGCAGGCTCCATCGCTGCAACTGGCGTCGGCGCCGATCCTGAACGGCATCTTCTGCACCATAGCCACCTTCCTCACTGAGCGAAACAGACGGGCGTTCAAATCATGGGGCAATGCAGAGCTGGCTAACGGTCCTGGGCTATATCTGTACCCGCCGTGGCGACCATGAGACGCCTCCTGAGCTGCATCTAACAGTGTCACCAACTAGAGCCATGGTTATCCAGCCAGAAATGCTTACGGACGCTACCCCGGGATGCTGAATACCTGAAGGAGGAATGATCGGAGCTTCTAGGGTAAGAACGGAGATGGACATCAGAGCTATCACGCCGGCGGAGATTATAGCCAGAATGCGCTTGTGTCTTTGAATTAATTTCCAGGTACTAAAACCAGCGGCGCCCGCGATCGCGGCAAGGTACGCCTTCATCATGTCCTGCATCATGCGCTAATCCTCCGCAAGGTTCCCCTAACGTGTCAGATACGCTTCCAGCAGGATACTGAGAGGACCCAGGCTGGACCGCCCGTCACGGTCGCCGCCGATCAGTGCAGGACCAGAAGGTCAAGCCAGCTGGTTCTGGTCTCCGTGCCACCTGTGTGCTCGGCGTCCTGCACGGCGAGACGGAGCCGTTTCTTGGCTGGGGCTACCGGCGCATCCACGGCGAGCTGGCCGGCTTGGGTCATAATCTCGCGCCGTCGACAGTCTGGCGGACCCTCAAGGACGCGGGCATTGACCCCGTGGCCACCGTGTCGTCTCCGCTCGCCATTGACGCCATCGGCTGGATGTCCGACACGCGAGACCGACAGCGGCTGAACCAAGGTGGCGAAATGCTAGAGGACGGTGCCGAGGCCTACGGAGCTGACATGCAAGAGGAGTTCGCCGCGTCGAGGCGGGTCGTTCTGCGCGCGCATGGGGCCGTGACCGGCCCTGTCGTGCTGGCGGCCTTCCGCGCCGCTGTCGCTCGCCGCGGCGTGGTCTAACTGCCCGAGGGCGCGAGCATGATCCTGCCGAACGCCTTGCAGGCGCTCGCGATGACCTCTGGGAAGGCCGCCGAGCCCTGCGCCGGTCCAGCGGCTGGCGGCGGTCTAGTTGACCTTCACGGTAAGCGACTGGCTGGCGTCACCGAAGGCGTTAGTGGCAGTGATGAGGATCGGGTAGCTGCCGCCGGAGGCCGGGATGCCGGAGATGGCGGCCGTGCCGCTGCCGTCGTCGGTGAAGGTGACCCCGGCAGGCAGGGGCCCGGTCTCGGTCAGCGACGGGGCGGGGAATCCGCGGGTGGTGACGGTGAAGGTTCCCGAATCGCCGGCGGTGAAGGTTGTCGATGCGTGGCTGGTGATCGCGGGTGCCTCGTTCAGGATTACCGTGAATGTCTGCGTCACCGTGCCCTGGTCGTTCTTGGCCGTGATGGTCACGACATAGGTCCCGCCCTGGGTGGCTTTCGGAACCCCGGAGATGGTGGCGGTGCCATTGCCGTTGTCGTCGAAGGTGACGCCGGAGGGGAGAGCGCCCGTCTTGGTCAGCGACGGGACGGGGAACCCGGCCGTGGTGACGGTGAACGGTGTCATGGCGGTGCCGGCCGTTGTGGTGATCCCTGGTGCGCTGGTGATGACGGCAGGCTGGTCCACCGTCAGGGTGAGCCACTGGCTGACGGTTCCGGCGATGCTGGCGGCGGTGAGGAGGATCGGGTAGCTGCCGCCGGAGGCCGGGATGCCGGAGATGGCGGCGGTGCCGTCGCCGTTGTCGGTGAAGGTGACCCCGGCAGGCAGGGGCCCGGTCCCGGTCAGCGCCGGGGCAGGGAATCCGCGGGTGGTGACGGTGAAGGTCACCGAATCTCCGGCGGTGAAGGTGGTCGATGCGCGGCTGGTGATAGCGGGTGCCTGGTTCACGGTCAGGGTAAAGGTCTGCGTCGCTGTCCCCTGGTCGTTGGCGGCCGTGATGGTCACGACGTAGGTGCCGCCCTGGGTGGCTTTGGGATTCCCGGAGATGGTTGCGGTGCCGTCGGCGTTGCTGGTGAAGGTGACACCGGACGGCAGCGCGCCCTTCCGGGTCAGTGACGGGACCGGGAGCCCGGTGGTGGTGACAATGAAGGGGGCCATGGCCGTGCCTGCGGTGGCGCTCGTCCCCGGTGCGCTCGTGATGACCGGTGACCCGGGTGCTGCCACCGTCAGCGTGAAGGCCTGGGAGGCATCCGGGGCGATGCCGTTCGCCGCGTCAACAGTGAAGGTGTAGACGCCCGGGACGACGGACGCGGAGCCGGCCAGGATAGCCGTGCCATCACCGTTGCCGGTGAAGGCCACCCCGGCCGGCAGCACCGACCCCGCAGCCAGGCTGAGGGCGGGGGTGGGCGTGCCGGTGCTGGTGATCGTGTAGCTGAAGGCCGAGCCCGACGGGACGGTGTCAGCTGGCCCGCTGGTGATCTGCGGCGGCACCGGGCTCACGATGGCGGCCGTGTCGATGTCGGAGGGCGGCCCCGTGCAGCTGACGTCAACCGGCAGCGGCAGCGTGATGCCGGCCGCCTGGGCATCGAACGTGAGAGTGATGTTGGCATCCTGGGTGAGGTGCACGACGCCCGCGGCGGCCGCGTCGGTGAACGACGGCGGGGTCCCCAAAGGCACGGTCGTTACCACGAGCGGGGTGTCCGCCGTCAGGGGGCCCGTGGACGCGGTGAGCGTTTCCGAAGTGCTCGCCGGGGTGATGTTCGTGGCGTCGATCGACGTGGCGATCGATCCTGTCAGCGATGTGACCCCGTTGGCGATAGCGGCGTTGACGACAGATGCCGGGATCGTGATGACAAGCCCGTAGTTGTTCAGCGTCTCACTGCCACCCGGGGCAACGGGACTGGCCGACAGGGTCCCCGTCGTGGCAATGCTGGCAGCGGTGAAGCTGCCGAGGAAACCGGAAGTGCACTCGGCCGTATAGGGGGCGGTGTCAGCGCTGGCGGGCGTCGCTGGCACAGCTGTTACCGTCGCGACACTGGCGGAACCTGCCAGCAAAGCCGCTCCGATGATGGTGGCGAGCCGTCGTAGCCTGACGGCAACCGGGGTGAACCTGCGGTTGTGACCGAGAATGCTCATCGTCAATCTCCCTGGCAAAGTGGAGCCGGCGGCGGGCCCAGCGGCCGCGCTGATTTCCCTGATCTGCGGTGCACCGGGCACCTGGCGGCCCCATGCATGTGTGACCGCCGGCGCGGGGGCTGGGGTTAGCTGGCTGTGGCCGTCAGGGGCCAGCCGAAGAACCCGTCGAGTGCGACTGTGGCGCCTGCGGCTCGTGGCGGGTCGGTGGCGGTGTAGGTGGTGATGTAGGTGTCGGTCGCGTGGTGCACGAGCGCGGGCCTGTTAGAGGGGATGGCGGCTCCGTCGGGCATGGCGGCCTTGCGGGTGCCGGCGGCTGAGCTGTAGCTGGCGGTCTGGGTGAGGGTGGCGATGAGCCAGTAACCGCGTCCGCCGGCTAGCGGAAGGGCGAGCGTCGGGTCGGCCGCCGGGGAGAAGCGTTCAGTCAGGGCTACCCCGCCGGCGTGGTCCTGCCTGATCTGGGTGGCGGACTGGACGGTGAACGACCCGGCGCCGGCGAAGAACGGCTTGAGCGCGAAGGGCGCCGTGGCGGCGGCGGTCTGCGGGGCGCCGGCCGCGGCGTGGTCCAGCGCAGTGGAAAGGGTCGCGGCGTAGTCCGCTGGGAGCAGCACGGCCGGAGCGGTGGTTCCGGTTCCGGCGCGGCATAGCGCCGGCCATGCGGCGTGGCCGCTGCCGGACGGCTGATTAACGATGGCGGCGAGTTTCCACCTGCCGCCGGACCGCTGGAACACCAGGGCGACGGGCTGCACCGACTGGCCCAGGGTGAAGACGTCGGTGTCACCGTAGGCCACGAACGTGGTTTCGGCTCCCTGATGACATGGCACGGTGATCGACAAGCTGGTGACCTGGAACGGTGTCCGGCTGCCCTGCGCCGGGTCGCTGGTCGTGGCATGTTCCTGGGCCAGGAACGCGGTTCGCGCGGCACCGGTGGTCACCTGATCCAGTGGCGCGAAATCGTTCCTGGTCCACATGAGGTTCGTTTTCGCCAGCCAGTTCAGCGTGGCCGCGCGCTCCGCGATGGTGTGCCGTGATGCAGGCGGCGCTCCCACCGCCGGGGTTCCCCCGCCGCCGCACGCTGCCACGGCCGCGGCCACGGTCGCGGCCAGCAGCAGTGCTGCCGTATGCCGTCTCGTCATGTTCATCTGCGTCCCTCCCTGGCTGGCGGCGCGGGGTCTGCGCGCTCGGCTTGAGGCACACGCTAGGAACGCGGGGGCATGGGAGTCATCGGGGCTGTCCCCCTGCCGTGACGGGGCTGGCCCTGACCGCGGGTCAGGGCCAGCCCTGATGCCAGCGGCGCCCGGCGGTATGACACTGGAGCGGTGGCGGTTTCCTCAGCAATCCTCGTCGTCGATGACCACGACGGTTTCCGGGCGTTGGCCAGGACGATGCTGGAAATGGCCGGGTTCACGGTCGCGGAGGCGGCTAGCGGCGCGGAGGCGACGCAGACAGCGCGGATCATCCGGCCGCGGCTGGTGCTGCTGGACATTCAGCTCCCCGACTTCGACGGGTTCGAGGTGGCCAGGCGGCTGGCGGCGCAGGAAGATAAGCCCGTGATCGTGCTGACGTCGACGCGCGAGGCCAGTGACTACGGCGGCCAGATCGCGGCGAGCCCGGCGGCCGGGTTCCTGCCGAAGGACCAGCTGTCCGGTGCCGCGCTGATCGCCTTCCTGACGCGCAGGCCGCGGTGAGCCGCCGGCTGCGGAACATCCTGATCGCCGGCGCGGCCGCGGCGGCCGTGTTCACTGTGGTCACGTATTACCTCAACGGCTGGCCGCAACCGCCCGGGCCGGCGATCTACGTGATCACTCCCACGCTCGTGCTGCTGGCCTATCTTGGCGTCGGCCTGGCTGCCTGGCAGCGGTATCCGGCGGAGCGGATCGGCTTGCTGTTCACGATGGCGGGCTATGCCTGGTTCCTGCCCTCGCTGACGCAGCTGCATTACCCGCTTCCGTTCACGGTCGGCATTGTGTCCGGCGCCCTGTACCAGGCGGTCCTGGCGCACCTGGCGCTGGCGTGGCCGTACGGGCGGCTGCGATCCCGCGTTGACCGGGTGGCGGTCACCGTGAACTACTCCTTCAACGTCGGCAACAACGTCGTGCAGATGCTCTTCTGGAATCCCCGCACGAACGGCTGCGGCACTGCCTGCCCGGCCAACCTGCTGCTGGCCCACAGCTCCAGCCGCCTGTACAGCACGACCGGGACGGTGTTCTCAGTCACCGGGGTCTGCATCACCGCGGCAATAGCCGCGCTGATCGCCTGGCACTGGCGGTCGGCCCGCGGTTACGCACGGCAGGCCATGACCTCGCTGATCTGGGTCGCCATACCGATCGCCGCCTACATCGCCGTCCTGGGCATACCCGGCAACCTCGGGATTCCCGGCCTCGTGCTGTACGGCATCGGGCCGCTGATCCTGATAGCCGCGCCGGCCGCCTACGCGATCTCGATGTTCCGGGCACGAACCGCCCGCCGTGCGGTCGGGGCCGCTCTCGTGGATCTTGAGCCAGGGCCCTCGCCGGCCCGGCTGCGGGACGCACTGGCCCGGGCCCTGGGCGACCCCACCCTGCAGCTCGCGTTCCGCATACCGGAGCGCGGCGGTTATCAGGACACCAGCGATCAGATCGTCGACCCTGCGCGGCTGCCCGCGGGGCGGATGCTGACCGAACTCGACGCCGCCGGCAACGCCGTGCTCGTCTACCACGAACTGATGCAGCACGAGCCCGAACTGGTCAAGGTCACCGTCACCGCGGCGAGCCTGGCGCTGGAACACGCGCGGCTCCAGGCCGAGGTCGAAGCGCAGCTCGAGCAGGTCCGCGCGTCCCGGACCCGGATCGTCGAGGCCGGGGACGCCGAGCGCCGCCGCCTGGAACGCGACCTGCACGACGGTGCGCAGCAGCGGCTGGTGACCCTGAGCCTGGCCATCGGGATGGCGCGCAGCCAGGCAGCGGCAAATCCCGAACTTGCGGTGCTGCTGGAGACCGCTGCCGCCGAGGCGCAGGCGGCGATCACCGAACTGCGGGAACTGGCCCGCGGCATCCACCCCGCTGTCCTGACCGAAACCGGCCTGGCCGGAGCGATCCAGGCCCTGGCAGAACGCTCACCGGTGGCCACCACGATCACCGCGGTACCCGCCAGCCGGTACCCTGCCCAGATCGAGGCAACAGCCTACTTCGTCGTCTCCGAAGCGCTCGCGAACGTCGCCAAGCACGCCGCGGCCAGCAGCACCCGGGTCACGATACGGGAACTGACCGGGCGGCTGGTGGTGCAGGTCAGCGACGACGGGCCCGGAGGTGCCCGGCCCGAAGGCGGATCCGGCCTGCGCGGCCTGGCCGACCGGGTGGCGGCGGCCGGCGGCGCCCTGCGCATCGAAAGCCCGCCAGGCTCCGGGACACACCTGGAGGCCGACATCCCGTGTCCGTGACCCAGCCAGCAGCGCCGCTGCGCGTGGTCATCGCCGAGGACGCGGTGCTGCTGCGCGAGGGCCTGCGCCGCCTGCTGACCGACGCCGGCCTGGACGTGGCGGGCACCGCCGGGGACGCAGCCCAGCTGCTGGAGCTAGCTGGCGCCCTGCAGCCCGACGTCGTCCTCACCGACATCCGGATGCCGCCCACCCAGACCACCGAGGGCCTGCAGGCGGCGCTGCACATCCGCCACCAGCGGCCAGCCACCGCCGTGGTCGTCCTGTCCCAGCACGTCGAGACTGGGCACCTGTTCGAGCTGCTCGGCGACGACCCCCGCGGAATCGGCTACGTGCTCAAAGAACGGGTCGCCGACGTCACCCAGTTCACCGCCGCCATACGCAGGGTCGCCGCCGGCGAGTCGGTGATCGACCCCGAGGTGGTCTCCCGCCTGGTGCGCAGACCGCGCCGGGACAGCCCGCTGGAAACCCTGACCGAACGCGAGCTGGCCGTCCTGGCCCTGATGGCCGAGGGCCGTTCCAACCAGGCGATCGCCAGCCAGCTTTACATGTCGCCCAAGACGGTCGAGACACACGTCGGGAACATGCTCGCCAAGCTCGGCCTCCAGCCGGCAGCCGGCGATCACCGCAGAGTGCTGGCCGTGCTGGCATACCTGCGCGGCTAGACGATCACGCCCCGCGCCCGTATCAGGCATCGGAGGGAGCGGACGCGCCTGGCGTGCATCAGCTGACCAGGACCCCGGCCTTAGCCCGGTCGATCAGCTTGGCGAAGCGGCGAGCCGGTCGAGCAGCTCGGGCGGGAACTTGGTGAACTGCCAGGCGATGTTCCCGAAGCCTTCGCCCTACGGACGTTGCCCAAAATCGCCCCTCCGCCCCCTTGCCTCGCCTGGCCTCACTTGAGGCTTACGTTTGGGCCTCGCTTGATCCTTTCCACGCCCGAGCACCTCGGTGATCACGGTAAACGGCAGCGGCCGCAGCCGGGTCCGAGCTCAAAGGATGGAACCTGACGCGATGTCCGCGCAGATCGCAGGGGATGCGCTCCTGCCTCGGCGTCGCTGATGTGACGCCCGGCAAGCGACGAGTTCTAGGGCACGACTACGAGGGGTACTGGCGAGCGGCGGGCAAGGTTCGGCTGGCGCGCTCGCAGCTCGTCCCAGGCAGCAGTGTCGATGGCGCAACCAAGACGGCTGCTTTAGCGGCAAAGCGGTCACGAAGCTCTCGCGTTTTGGGCGCGGTCCCGAATTTTGTCGTCGGGGCAAATCGGGAGAAGCTCACGCGACCGCGTGCCTCGGGCCTGTGCGTGCGCTCCTCCGTTGCCATCAAGCGCCTTGCGGAGGGCCCCAACGTGTCCGCAGCTGCAGGATGGCGGTGGCGTCACTCACGGGGGTCAAGGAAGGCGCGCAGCGCCGCGAGCGTTTCCAGCGGGCGTTCCTCGGCGAGGTAATGGCCAGCGTCGAGAGCCTGTCCGCGGACGTCGGTGGCGTAACCGCGCCATACCTCGATCGGGTCATACAGCGTGCCGACAACACCACGCGCGCCCCACAACAAAAGCACCGGGCACCGGATCAAGCGATCACGATCCTCCGCGTCATGCACGAGGTCGATCGACCCTGCGGCACGGTAATCCTCGCACATCCCATGGATCGCCGCCGGATCCGCGAAGCAGCGCTCGTACTCCGCCAACGCCTCCGGCGCGTAGACGTCCAAACCGCTCCCGAGACTTCCGAGCATGAAGTGCAGGAAGAAGATCGCGGTGGGCTCGATCATCCGTTCAGGGATTGGCTCGGGCAGCGTCAGAAAGAACCAATGCCAGAAGGCAGCCGCGGCAGAACGGTCGACATGAGCGTACACATAATCGGTCGGCACGATGTCAAGGAACGCGGCCCGCTCGACAGCGCGGGGGTGATCCCGCGCCATGCGATGCGCGACTCTCGCCCCGCGATCATGCCCCACCACCGCGAAGCGCTCATGGCCCAGCGCACGCATTGCCTCGAGCTGATCGGCCGCCATCGCCCGAAAGCTGTACGTCGAGTGATCGCCACCGCCAAGCGGTTTGGAGCTATCGCCGTAACCACGCAGGTCCGCCGCGACGACCGTGTGCGACTCCGCCAGCATCGGCGCGAGCCCGTGCCACACCACGTGCGTCTGGGGCGATCCATGCAACAGCAGCACTGGCGGCCCCGAACCACCGTGCACGAGATTGATCTCCGCACCGCTCGTCTTGATCGTCTCGCGCGCGAAGGCGTCAAACATCCGACGAGTCTCGGGCGCGGGGCTAACTTCGGTGATGCGTGTCATGGTGTTCCCCTCTATAGATGTTGAAGTTAGATCTCTGACTTGGTTGTTTCGGCTGTTGTGAGTCGACCGCGCGTCTTGAGGCGCTGAGCGTTCGCCCGGTCGCGAGCGCTGCTGCCAGCGCCAGCGCTATGACGACGGTGGCGTACACGGTTGCCGTGTCGCGCAGGCCGTAGCGGGTGACGGCGAGACCTGCGATCACGGCGGGCACGCTGGCCGCGATCTGGCTGACCACGTAGACCGCCCCGATTAGCGAGGCCCGCTCGTTCGGCTGCGCCAGCGGCGTAAGCGCGCGGAAGCTGCCGGCGAAAGCGGCGCCGAAGCCAAGCCCGGCAACCCCGGAGCCCAGGAACAGGGGCAGAGCCGACTCGTCGCGGATGCCGAGGAGCGTGATCGCGACCCCGAGCGCTAGCAGCAGACTGCCGCAGAGGACCGCGCGACGGGCCGTCCAACTCCGTGTCACCACCGAGGCGACAGTCGCGGCCGCGAACAGCGTCGCGGGAACGAGCGCTCCGACGACGACGGACTGGAGGTGCAGGAGCGACGTGGTGAGGCTCGGGCCGAGCGAGAGATAAAGACCCGCCAGGGCCCATGCGGCAATCAGTCCGGGCGTGAGGGCGAGGAAGGCGCTTCGCGCTCTCCGGGTGATTCGCACTTCGAATCCGAGCGCGAGTCGCTGTCCCGGGCGACGCTTGCCCGTTTCGGGGACGAGTGCCAGGACGCCGAGAGCGGCTAGCGCGAACAGCGCCAGTAGCACCCAGTACACCGTGCGCAGCGGGCTCGCTGCGTGTTCGACGAGCTCTCCGGCTAGGAGGGCGCCCGCGGCGAGCCCCAGCGGTGGCGCGACGCTCGCCACAAGCGGGCCGAGTGCGCTGCCGCGGTCCTGCAGATCGACCAACAGCGCGCTGAGCGCTCCGAGGATCACCCCGACCGAAATGCCCTGCAGGATCCGCGCCACGAGGAGAAGCGCCACCTCGTTAGCGACCAGGAACAGCGCCATGGCCACCATTTGCAGCGCGATGCCGAAGACGATCACCGGCCGACGGCCAACCTGGTCGGACAGTTCGCCCGCCGGCAGCACGACTGCCAGCACCGCGACCACGTAGACAGCGAAGATGACGGTCAGAATCGTCGCGGAGAACCCCAGCTTTGCCTGGTAAATCGCGTAGAGCGGACTCGGGGCGCTGACCGCGGAGTTGAAGAGGACCAGCGTGGCGCCCGCAACCCAGAACGCCACCCGGCGACCCGACCCGGCCGCGCCGGATTCGCTGCTCCGGCGGCTAGCGCCAGTCCTGGTCGCATGTCTCATCTTCATTTTCGGATCGCCCCTGTTTTCACGCTTTTAATTGCTAGGGCGGCGGCCTCTGCATCGTTCCGGGCGCACCCTTTCGCCTCGTTACACTTACGTAATCGTCAGCAAGTTTACGGCAGTTATGTCGACATCTCCTTGCGAACTTATGCCGTCCGGCGCGTAAATGTGGAAGAATCATGCGCATGGACGCGACCGATCGACAGATCCTTGCCGAGCTACAGGTCGACGGCCGGCTGACGGTCACCGAGCTCGCAGAGCGGGTCTCACTGAGCGCCGCGCCGTGTCATCGCCGTCTGCGCGAGCTGGAGCACTCCGGGGTGATCCGCGGCTACCGGGCGGTCATCGATCGCGCTGCGGTGGGACTGGACTTCGAGGCCCTGGTCAGTATCACCATGGACCGCGGGGACGCCGCCACCGTTGCCGCGTTCGAGGAGGGGCTCGCGGCGGTCGTCGAGGTCCACCAAGCGGAGCGGCTGTTCGGCGATCCCGACTACCTGCTGCGTGTCGTCGCCGCCGACCTCGACTCCTACGTCACACTGCGCGACGAGAAGCTCGCCACGCTGCCCGGCGTACAACGACTCACCTCGACCATCGTGATGAAGCGTGTCGTCACCGACCGACCGCTCCCCCTCCCCACCGAGGAGAGAGGTCGCAAGCAGCCAGGCGCCCGTCCGCAGCGAAAGCGGTGACCCCTGGGGCGCCCCGTATTGGGACCCGGGCTACGAGGGAAGTAGGCAGGTCAGGGGCTGATCGCCGGTCGCGGTGGTTAGGTTCTTAATCATTCGTCGGTCATTCGCCCGTGGAGTTCGCCACCATGTGGCGGCAGTGGGCGCCACATGGTGATCATCACGACTGTGCTTTGGGACGGACGGGTTGCGGGGAGTGAACAAGCTGTGCCCCGATCGAACAGATCGGTCGGCTGGTCGGCCGCATGACAACGAACGCTCAGGAGCCCGCTCCAGGGTCAGAGTTCGGCCGACCATGCCTTCGCGGGGTACAGCGTCGTACAGCGAGTGCTCGTCACACATCTGGTTCCAGGTCCTCGTTCCTGGCTCTGCTGAGCCTGCATGGTGGGACCAAGCCGGGCAGCAGGCAGATTAACAGAACAGTGTCCCGTAGACGAGAACAATCCGCGCTGGCCGTTGGCATGCCGTGGGCGCCAGGCCGTGAGCGTCGGCCCAGCTGCCGAAAGGGTTGCAGGCAGCGCCTTGGGCACCCCGGTAGACTGCCAGGTAACGGGCGTGGGCAGGAGCGCACGTGCGCGGTCTGGAGAACGGCCTTCGTATCTCCAGAACGAGTTTGCATGCGAACGGAGCTGCATCCTGCCTCTGCGGCGCAGAGCAGTGAGGCTGACATGCCAGAAGCGTCGTCCGGCCCGCGCTATCCCATCGAGTCGGTCGATAATGCGCTCAAGCTCCTGCTCATGCTCAGGAAGCGGCCCGAGATAGGCGTCTCTGAGGCGAGCCGGCATCTGGCCGTCGCCCGCTCTACCGCGCACCGGCTGCTGGCCACGCTCGCTCATCACGGCTTTGTCCAGCAGGTCCGAGCGACCAAGGAGTACACCGCCGGCCCGGCCCTGGTCGAGGTGGGGCTGGCGGCGCTGCGGGGATCCGACATCCGGGCGAAGGCCCGCCCGTTCATCGAGGAGCTCGTCAACGAGCTCGACGAAACCGTCCACCTGGTCAGGCTCCGCGGCAGACAGCTGCTCTATCTGGACTGCGTCGAGGGGACGCGGGCGCTGCGCGCGGCATCGCGGATCGGCACGGAGCTTCCGGCGCACTGCACGGCGGGTGGCAAGGCCCTGCTGGCAGCGGCGAGCAACGAGCGCCTGGATGAGCTGTACCCGGACGAGCAGCTGGAGCAGCTCACGCCGCAGTCCATTAGCACGCGGTCGGGCTTGCTTACCGAGCTTGAGGAGATTCGCCGGTACGGGTACGCGCTGAACAGCGGGGAGAGCGAGCCGGGGCTCCGCGCGGTGGCCGTCGCTATCCACGGTCCCGGCAGTTATGCAAGAGCCGGCATCACCCTGGCCGCTCCGGATTACCGGCTGCCTGCGGACCTGCTGCCGCGTGTGGCAGCTGCCGTCCGTAAGGCCGCTGACCGCATCGCGGAAGAGCTGTGTTAGAGACGTCTCAGGTCCGCAGGTCCCAGGCATGCGGCCGGACCGCCCGCTGCCCCGTCAGGTCGGCTTTCGGCCCCGGAACATCTCGATTCCGTGCCACTCCATGCACTGCGGGCGCTCAACGAGACCTCCGAGGAGCTCGTTGAGCTGCTCACCGCTGTAGGTGGAGACGCGGCTGATCGGAAGGTGCGATTTCAAGGGCCTTGTTGAACCACTGGCGGATGTGCACGTTGGCGCTCACACGTTCTTCGAACCGCGGGCCGCCGTAGGCGGCCTCGGCGAAGACTACTCTCCGTCCTGGCTTCATCATGCGCAGCAGATCCGGCCCTGTCTCCCGCCAGTCGTCGCAACGCTGTGCAGACTGCAAGACCCCGACGCCGTCATATTCGGTGTCCGGAATGCCGTTGGTGTACGTCCATTGCCAGCAGCCGACCATCCCGTTCCGCCCGATGTGCTGACCGTTTACAGCTTTCCGGCCGTCCATAATGATCTCGATGGCGTCGACCCGGCCCGTCTCGCCGACGATGGCCCGCAGGTCCTCTGCCCACCCGGCCGGCCCGACAGCCTCGCCGATGATCAGGATCTTGTCGCCTTGGCGCGCTTCCAGAGTGCGTAGATGATCTCGCTGATCGGCCGCGCCAGCTCCCGCCAGATGTAAGGAAGGCCGCCTGCTATGGCGAACGCCCGTCTCCACCTCATGACCTGCTCCGGGTCACGGACCTGCGCTCCTATCAGCTCGACGTCCCAGTCCTGGACGTACTCCCAAGCGTTCTTCATCTCTGGCATGCCCTGGTCTCCTTGGCTCTTGCAGTTAGCTGGTCCCGCTGTGGCATCGCCGATCATCCTGTGCCCGGGCCCGGGCCCGGGCGCCTGGAGAGGTGCAACACCCGGTCGACAGCCCATGCGTTCTGTTAATCAGGCTAAGGTTCTACTCAACAGAACACGATCTACTGGCTCCACCCCGGGCCGTACTGCCGCGCTCCAGCTGCCTTTGGCCACTAGATTTGCCTGCGCAACGTCTTTCCTGCTGCTCCTTGACGCGTTTACCCTCGGCGAGTAGGTTCGGCGGCGGAACAAGATTCTGTTCTCCATAACCGAATCAAGGACCCGGGCCAGTGAGCAGGGCGGCTCGTTCCGACTGGACCGAGACCTTCCAGCCCTGGCGGCCAGCCGGTCGAGGGAGATGCCGCCGCTGCTTCTTCGCTGAGCGGAGCTGATCTCGACCAACGAGCACGAGGATCAAGACGTTGCACCGAAGCATCGAAAGGATCTTGACGACGCACGTCGGCCGTCTTTCCCACCCCCCGGAACTCAACGAGGTCCTTAGCTCAGGCGCGGCCGGGCGCCGGAGGGACAGCCCCGAGTTCAGGGCAGACCTCAGCGGGCGGGTACTCGACTCGGTCGCCTATCAGCGCCGTCTCGGCATTGACATCGTCAACGACGGCAAGCTCGAGTGGCAGGCCTACACGCATCACCGCCTCAGCGGATTCCGCTTGGCCAAGCACGGCGAGCCCGAACTGCACTCGCTGCAAGAGACCAAGGATTGGCGGGACTTCCGCGGTTACTACACGGAAGTTGCGGACTCCTGGATGTCGCGCCGATGGGAAACCGCGCGCTCGAACAGGCTGACTGTCTGCGACGGGCCGATCGAGTATGTGGGCCAAGCCCAGCTGCAGGAAGACATCGACAACCTCCTCCGCTAGCGCCGCCGACTGGCGACTGAAACGCCGGTAGTCATGCTGGCTGACGGCCCACCCAGACCTGAGGGTGCCGAAAACCTGTGCCACCTGGGCAAAGGCCCTGCTGAATCGGAGCGGCGATGATCACAGTGTTGGGCGGGGCTCTTATCAACCTGGTCCCGACGGCCGATGAGACCGTTCTGCGCGCATTTCCAGGGGGCAGCGCGCTCAATATCGCGACCGCCACGGCCCGGCAGGGCTTCCCCGTGGCGCTCATGGCGAGGCTGTCGCGCGACCCGTTCGGCCAGATGTTGCGCCGGTATGCCAGGCAGAACGGCGTCGACCTCAGTGCGGCGCCGGAAGCCGACGAACCCACAACGATCGCCGTCGTGCCCGTCGGCTCCGCACAGCGACACGGCGGGCGCTGGGAGCGGGACGGCAGCATCTACGTCGAACGGACCGCTTGGCGTCAGTGGACCTCCGCCGAGCTGGAGTGGATGCCGTCGGCAACGACCGTCGTGCACGTCGGCTCGGTCACCCACTGGCCCGGGCCTGTGCTAATGCGCATCCTGCGCGCCGCTGCCAGGTTCCAGCAGCGCGGCGCCATGCTGGTCATTGGGCCGGGCGCCCGCCCGTCCGCCGCGGCAGCGCTGATGGAGACGCCCGGGGAGAACCGGATCCTGTTCGACCGCGCGGTCAGGTCAGCTGACGTGATCCAGGCAAGCGTCGACGATATCGCCTGGCTCTACCCGGGGAAGGCACCGGAGGCAGTCGCCGAATCCTGGCTGCACACCGGGCCGGACCTCGTGGTCATAATCCGCGGACCGGGCAGTGCCGTGGCCCTGCGCGAGCCCGGCATCGCTGTGCACCGGCCGTCCCGGCGCGCAAACGCGAACGGCGAGGACGGCAGCGGCGCTAACGCGGCGGAAGCGTTCACCGCAGGCCTGCTCGGCGCTCTGTACCGGCTGCGCCAGCGGAAGCTGGCCCTCCGCGAGCTCAACGCCGAAGGCCTCACCGCGATTTTGGACACCGCGCTGCATGCGCCAGCGGGAACTTCCATTAACAGTTTATTACCGGTTGTACCTGAATATTTCCGATTCATTAACACCGCCAAACTTACGCTACCGCTATTGCTATCGCGCGGCCCTCGTGGACCTGCCAATCAGGTCCGCAGAACCTGCCGTGCAGGTGCTGGTGCCGCGCGGCGGAAGGGAGAAACGGATGCTTCGCCGAGGTCATCCTGCACGTGTGTACAGGTTGTCCGTCATCGCCACGGCCATCATCGCTGCTTTCTCGTTAGTCGTCACAGCTGCCGCCCCGGCTGGCGCCAGCACCGCCAGCGCGGCTCCGGCCCATGCGAAGTCTGCGGCCACCATCCCTCCCAAGGACCTAGTCACGCCCACAACGCCGTCCGACGTCCCCTACAAGCTGCCCGTGCAGCTGCCCTCGACAACCAAGTCCCCGTCTGTCGCGGCGGACGCGCCCTACACGCCCGCCGTCCTGAACCTGATCGCGCAACTGGAGCCCAGCGACCCGCCCACCGAGGCGGAGCTGGCGAACGCCAGCATCCTGTTCCACGGCGGCACGAACACGACGTGTAATAACGTCGGTCCCACCGCCGCGCCGACCGGGACCACGCCCAGCATCATGGCGCCGTGCTGGACAGACGCCCAGGGCGTTAACACGTTCTCCGGCCCGAACGCGGAGGCGACCACCGGACCGACCACGCTCATGAACCTGGCGTCCTCCTTTGACCGCCAGCTCGGCAACGTCTGGGGCCAGACCGAAGGAACAGAGGCCCGCGAACTCATGGTCACGGGCCTGTTCGGCCCGCAGACCGACATCGACCGGCTGCCGAACTGGGGCCGCAACCTCACGACCACCGGCGAGGACCCGTACCTGAGCGGCCAGATGGTCGCCACCCAGATCAACGGCATCCAGGGCGCCGGCGCGCTGTCAGAGATGAAGCACTTCGCCGTCTATAACGGCCAGAACCAGAGCACCAACACCGAAATCAGTGACCAGGCGCTGCACCAGATCTACCTGGCCCCCTACGAGGCCGGGTTCGTGCAAGCCGGCGCGGCCGCGACCATGTGCAGCTACCAGATCTGGCAGGACACGTCCACGACGCTGCCGTCGTCGGTCTCGTCGCTCAGCGGCACGTACCCGGTGAGCCCGTACACCGCCAGCGGGCAGAACCCCCAGACGTGGCCGCTGGGCGAGTCGCATTACTCGTGCGAGCAGCCGCTGACGCTGACCTACGCGCTGCGCGATCTGTGGGGTTCGGACGCCATGGTGGGCTCTGACTACCCGGCGACGCACAGCACCTCTGCCATCGCGCAGGGCGAGGACCAGGAGCAGCCGACGACGAACGGCTACTTCAGCGACAGCAACAGCCTGAGCACCACCTCCAGCGGCGGCTTCGGCGGCCCGCCGTCCGCCTACGACCCCACCGGCGACACCTGCGCCGACGCGTCCGGCAACGCAGTCTCCTGCTCCGCGCCCGGCGCCGTCCACGTAGCCGGCGTGCCGGGAACGGGCTGCCCCGCTACAGGCTGCACCCTCGTCCAGGCTGTGGCCAACGGATCAGTCCCGCTGTCGGTCTTCAACCAGGCACTGGCGACCATGCTCTACCAGGAGCAGCGCTTCGGCATGCTGGGCTGCGACCAGACCCCGGTCGCCGCCAGCTGCACAAACCCTGGCGGGATCGACGGCAACCGCACCGGTGACGCGCTGCTGCCGACCGGGCCGAGCCACGGGGCCACTCCGGCGAAAGATCTCGGCACGAAGAACGGCGACGCCGCGGTCGTCGAGAAGGAGTCCGAGGAAGGCGCCGTCCTTCTCCAGAACAACGACAACACCCTGCCCATCACGAAGAGCGATATCAGCGGCGGGATCCTGGTGACCGGGCCCGGCGCGGAGTACACCATCGCCGACCCGACCGGCGAGGCGTCCGTCGGCTTCGCTGACCGCGACGCGGTCAGCCCGCTGGAGCAGCTCAAGGCGTTCAGCGGCGATCCCGGCGCGTTCACCTACGTGCCGGCGAACGCGCCGTCCGGTGAGCCGGTGCCGTCTTCGGCGCTGTCCGACTCCGGCACCTCGGTCACCGGGCACCTGGATCGCACCACCGGCCCCGGATCTCCGACGACCGACTCCTCGATCAACTTCACCACCGCTTCCGGCAAGCAGCTCGCGGCCGGCGACTACACGTGGACCGGTTACGTGTACGTGCCGGCCACCGACACCTACACCTTCCGGTTCCAGTTCAGCAGCGGTGTCCCAGCGTCCGACGTGACGTTCAGCATGGACGGTACCGCGCAGACGCTGAGCACCGCCGCGGACGTGTATGGCACGGGCGTCACGAGCGCCCACGGCGCCGCGCTGCCCGGCAGCCCCACTGATACCGGCTACACCCAGGCCGGCCTCACCAACCTGGCTGCCCCGACCGCCACGCTGACCGGCGGGACCTACCACCAGGTCACGATCACCTTCGACAACGTCACCGGCGCGCCAGCGAGCTTCCGCTTCGCCTACTCACGCGCCAACGGTGACATCGCCGACGCCGCGGCGGCGGCCAAGGGCAAGAAGCTGGCCATCGTGTTCCTCAACGACAACGGCGCGTCGACCACCATCCCGAACCCCTACGGCTCGTCCCCCGCGACAATCTCGGCGCCGGAGTCGCTGACGGCGGCCAACACCCAGCTGGTCGAGGCGGTAGCAGCGGCGAATCCCAACACGATCGTCGTGCTCAACACCACCAATCCGGTGCTGATGCCGTGGATAGGCAGCGTGAAGTCCGTGCTGGAGATGTGGTTCTCCGGCGAGGAGGGCGGCACGTCGACGGCCAGACTGCTGCTCGGCCTCGCCGACCCGGGCGGCCACACCGACATCACCTGGCCCGCGAATGCCACGGACACGATCTGGGGCTACAACGAGACAGTGCCGCTGTACCAGGGCGACACTACGGGCCCTCACCTGGAGCGCCTCAACGACGGTCCGAACGGGACCACTGACGAGACCGAGGGAATCTTCAACGGCTACCGCTTCTTCGACAAGGAAGGCATCACGCCGCTATTCCCCTTCGGCTGGGGACTGTCGTACACCAACTTCGCCTACTCCGGCCTGCGGGTGGGGAGGGCAAGTGACGGCGGCCTTAACGTCTCGGTCCGGGTAACCAACACCGGGCAGCTCGCGGGCAGCACAGTCCCGCAGGCCTACCTCGGCGCTCCGGACAACCAGCCCGCGGGCATCCAGTTCGCGGTACGCCAGCTGTCCCAGTTCGCCAGGGTCACCCTGCAGCCAGGGCAGTCCCAGACCGTGACGATGAGCGTCCCGCTCCGGTCGCTGCAGTACTGGGATTCCGCCAAGCAGCAGTGGATCACGGCTGCCGGCGCCCGCACGGTCTACGTCGGGACCGCCGACTCGCTGTCCAGCCTGCCGCTGCGGGCCACAGTGACCATCCCGGCCGCCAGCAGCATCACCTGCAACGACACGCAGCTGTCCGCCGCCATGGTGCAAGGCAACGTGGTCGTGCCGCCCGGCTCCTGGTGCGACCTGGTCGACACCTCGATCGCGGGAAACCTCTTGGTCGAGGGAACCGGCGTCCGGGTCACCGGATCGACGATCAGCGGCAACCTGGTCGCGTCCGGCGTCCGGGCCGCCGACGATCCGCTGAGCTCCGGCACCAACGTCGTGTGCAACACGACAGTCGGCGGGAGCCTGCTCGTCGGCGGCAGCCCCAGCACCGTGCCGTGGAACCTCGGGCTGTGCGGCAAGAACACGGTGAAGGGGAAAGTCTCCGTCACCGGGAACGTCACGTCCGGTAGCTCGCTCTGATGTTCCGATTCGCCAGGCAATCCCGGCCTGACCAGACCGCCGCGGGGGCCCGTCCCCCGCGGCGGCGGGCCGCGCTCACGGTCGCGTGCG
>Ga0209333_1000184_pt1 | contig 35503 bp, 24 predicted proteins | sample BlaSpr_A8_OM2_O3_FD_187982 | JGI IMG/M metagenome (GOLD analysis project Ga0209333, IMG submission 187982) | Forest soil microbial communities from Thunder Bay, Ontario, Canada - Black Spruce, Ontario site 2_A8_OM2_O3 (SPAdes) (version 2) | ecosystem: Environmental > Terrestrial > Soil > Boreal... | reverse complement strand
CATCGCGACCGGAGCGTGTTGACTCAAGACAATCGCGTAAGCCGTCGATATCACCCAGCGCCGCGAGAACATCCAGCGTGCGCGGCAGAACACCCTTGCGCAAAAGAAGCTGCAACACTCCCTTCGCGCGGGCGCCAATTGCGCGTTCCCATATCGCCGGCTCTACTATAGAGCCCGCATCCAGTAGAAACTCGGCGCAGTCGATGCGCGTGAACGTCTTCTCCCGGAAAGAATCGCCGCTGTCACCAAACGAGCCGGTGGCAAACCCAAGTAATGATTCTCCGGAGTCGTCGCGCCACGATAGAAGCGCGGGATACTCTTGCACGAGTTGCCTTAATCGTTCGACCTTGTTGTCATGGATGGCGCGCTCCGCCTCCGCGGCGGCCCACTCCAAGCCCTTGCCTTCCAGGCGCAGGACTGCGGCGCGAAGATCCTGCCAGCCGGCGAAACCGTATTCTCGGGCGAGCACCAACTGCGCGTCGCGTAACGATAGAGGAAGGGCCGGAGCCGGCAATTGCGCATGCACACGGGCGAGTGCATCCGCGTCGGCGGCGGCGAACTGGCGCGCCAGTTTCTTTGCTTGCTTCCAAATGGATTCAAAAGACGAGTGAAGGGGTAAGAACTTCGACGGGGTCACAAGGCCTCCTTTCATGTTTGCCGGTGTCCCGCCGATACCAGGCTGAAAGAAGGTAACGGACGCCTCCAAACGAAAACAGGTGGGATGCTTCCCTTGCCGCGGGTAGGAGACGCCCTGTTAGCGCACTGCCTCAACTGTATCCGGTTCCGCCCAGATTGTCAATTTCATTCCGCGTCATTTTGCGCCACTCGTTCAGCGACACGTTTTTTTTCGTTGAGCCACGAGCCCGGTTCCGGGAAGTTATGGGCAACTCCGGAGAGATGGTCGGCGACTCGGTAGAGAGGGCCGCCCGCAGCATCCGCGAGCATTCTACGCGTGGCGCGTTACACGACCGGAGTCGATCATGAAGCGCCGAGTTAAACTGAGCGTCAGGATCCCGGCATGACCAAACCATCGCATCCTTTGCTCAGCGGAGATCCTTGCGCGGCTGGAGCCTGCGAAAGGAGAGAGCTTATCTAATGTCGCGAAAAAAGATTTCTGGCGGTGTGGTTCACGAAATGCCCGCAGATCTGGAAAGAGCACTTGCATCCGACTTGCAGGCCTTAACGACATGGGAGGATATTACACCGCTCGCGCGCAACGAGTGGATTTGTTGGATTGAGTCAGCTAAGAAAGCAGAAACTAGAAGCCGCCGGATCGAGTGGGGCTGTTCAAGCTTAAGAGAGGGAAAACGACGGCCTTGTTGTTGGCCCGGATGCGCCCACCGCTAAGTCCAAGGTGGTCAAACTGGACAGTCGCAACCGGGACCGGACTTATCTGCGTGTAGCCGTCGTCATCGTCTTCGTACCGCCCCCGGAGACGAGCTAATAACTGCACACGAATTTTATTGGCCGCAGCGCTGTATGACTCGAACTCCGCTAGGTACCTTACCGGCTTCTTCGACTCTCGCCGTCTCGGCTTTGACTTCCACTTGGAACGCCCGCAGCCAGCGGACTAATTCAAGCGTCTTTCACCCTGACCGTTGTCTGGCTCTTGGCGAGGTGTTCGTCCGATGGTGTCGGCGATCCGCCGCAGATCGCCGTCTGGAGGAGGGTGCACAGCCAACGACGCCTTTGCTCCTCCAGAATGGCTAAGGTCGACAGGAAGGCGAGTTTCATGAGTAGTAATGATACGCGTCAGAGCCCGATTGGAATTGCTCGGGTGACGGAATCGGTTTTCCCGCTTACGAAATTTCTTGTCCCACAACCGGACGAGGTAACCGCTGATTTAGACTTCCAATGCATTGAAACGAAAAACCCGAGTCTTGGCATGATACTTGCACCCGGAGACGTCGGAGGTTTCTTAATGTTCCGATCCATTGCTCGCGTCGTGGTTCCTGTTGGCATGGTATCTGTTTCCGCCTTGGCGTCGTTGGCCAACGCCCAACAAGGCATGCCCAATCCGATCATGGCGCCGAATCCGCTGACGACGACGGTATCCATTTTTCGTAGCAATATGCAGGACAAGATCATGAAGTCGGCGGACGCGATGCCAGAGTCCAGGTACGGCTACCGGCCGACGAAGGACGTTCGCTCGTTTGCCGAGATCCTGAAGCATGTGGCGGATATATCCTACACATTGTGTTCAAACGTCAAGGGTGAAGCGAACCCCGCCACGGCTACCGCGACGGGTTCGAAGACCAAGATCATGGCCCACCTCAAAGGCGCGTTCGATTACTGCGATGGCGTGTACTCCGGGTTCACCGATGCGCACCTCAATGACCCGGCGGACTTCTGGGGCGCCAAGACGAACAAGATGTTCGTCTTGACGCAAGTCGCAAATCATGACGCCTTGCATTACGGCAATCTCGTCACGTATCTGCGCCTCAATGGCCTCGAGCCGTCCGGGGGCTGGTTTTGATGGCCCCGCGGCGACCGCGCGCGGGCCGGCTTTCGTCTTTCAAGATGGCGGTAGTGTCGATATGCTGCTTCCCGCTAATTGTTTCCATACAATGCTTCGCGCGACTTGGCCTCTGCCTGAGCCGAAAGGATAAACAGGTATGTCCCAGCCCAAAAAGCATTCCAAGAAGCCCGATGCGGAGAAGAACGCTGCTTCGTGGGCCGCTCCGACGCCGGCGCAAATCTGTCGTGCCAATTCCGTGGCCTTGTCCGAGGGCAAGTTCCCCGTACGCCGCAAGAGCGCGGACAGGTCGGCCTTCGGTTATCGAAAAACGAAGCGGCGTTGCCACTGCGATTGCGAACATTTGATGCGGGTCTTTGAGAAGATAGGGTTTCGACATGAAGGCACTCGTCAAGAGCAGGAACGAGCCCGGCCTCTGGCTGGAAGAGGTCGAGAAGCCCCGCATCGGCATCAACGATGTTCTGATCCGCGTGCATCGCGCGGGCATATGCGGCACCGATGTACACATCTACAAGTGGGACGATTGGGCGCGCAAGACCATCCCGATAGGTCTGGTGATCGGGCACGAATTCGTGGGTGAAATCGCGGAAATAGGCTCCAACGTGGCCGATTTCTACCCTGGCGATATCGTCAGCGGCGAAGGCCACGTGGTCTGCGGACGCTGCCGCAACTGCCTGGCGGGCCGCCGCCATTTGTGCGCGCACACGCAGGGCATCGGCGTGAACCGCCCCGGCGCTTTCGCCGAATACATCGCACTACCCATGACCAACATCTGGCGGCATCACGATGGCATCGACCAGGATGTCGCGGCAATCTTCGATCCTTTCGGCAATGCCGTGCATACCGCGCTGTCGTTTCCGGTGCTCGGCGAAGACGTGCTGGTCACCGGCGCGGGCCCCATCGGAATCATGGCGGCCGCCGTCGCTCGGCATGCCGGCGCACGCTACGTGGTCATCACCGACGTCAACGAATACCGCCTCGGGCTGGCCCGCAAGATGGGCGTCACAGAGGCTGTCAACATCCGCGAGCGCACCCTGCCCGAGATACAGAAGAAGCTCGGTATGACCGAGGGCTTCGACGTGGGCCTGGAGATGTCCGGCAACCAGGCGGCCTTCCGCGACATGCTGGCTAATATGAGCCACGGCGCCAAGATCGCCATGCTGGGCATCCCCGAAGGCGACATGGCTATCGACTGGCGTACCGTCATCTTCAATATGCTGACCATCAAGGGCATCTATGGCCGGGAGATGTACGAGACCTGGTACAAAATGAGCGTGATGCTCCAATCCGGCCTGGACATCACGCCGGTCATCACGCACCGGTTCCACTGCACGGAGTTCGAGAAGGGCTTCGAGGCGATGTCCGGCGGCCAATCCGGCAAGGTGATCCTGAACTGGCAGTAGGTGGGGCGGGCGTCCACGCCCGCGTTGGGTCTCCAGACCAGCCCGGCTACTTCGGCTTCCAGATACCGACCGTGTTGCCCTCCGGATCGGCGAACCAGGCAAAGGTTCCCGTGGGAATCTCCACCGGCGGCACCAGCGTTTTGCCGCCCAACTCCTGCACCTTGTCAAGGGTTGCCTGCGGATCGCTCACCTGCACATAGAAGTGTGTGAACTGGTGCGGTTCGTGGCCCAGCGCCGTAATGTGGCCGGCAATACCCCCAGCCCCGGTGTCGATCATGATCGCCGGGCCCATGGGCGACAGCTTCCAATCAAACAGCTTCGAGTAGAACTGCTCGGTGACAGCCTTGTCCTGGCAGCCGATTTCAAAATGCACGACGGGGTTGCTCATAGGTTTCGATGCTATCACGTTTTTGTTAATTACCGATGACCGGGCGCGCGGACGCCAGATAGACGGCGTTCAGCAGGAACTTGAATGTCCCGAACGGCTGCCCACGGAACTGCGGGCGGAACGCGAACAGCACTACGTGCCCGCTGCCGAAGCTGGCATCCACTAGCGCCGCTTTGCCCAGCACGGCCTTCTCTCCGCTCACGTAGCCGCTGGCCAGCAGGTCCTTCGCGGCGAAGCGCGCAGCCACCCGCACTTCCCGGTCGCCCCGGTTGTATTCCGGCGCCAGATTGACGTCGAAAGCCTCGCCGCCGGTCACAAAGGCGATCGCATCCCTCGGCATGCCGAAGGCCAGCGGCTGGGAGGTATCCACCGCGATCCGCACTAGCGATCCGGGACATGAAAACGGCGCGCCGCCCACATTGAGCAGCGGCAGCGGAAAAAAATCCCGAGGCAGGTCCGCGGCCGTATCCAGCGCGATCAGCGTGCCGCCCCCGCGCACGAACTTCTGCAATTCGGCGACGCCCGCCGGTCCTATGCCGCCGGTATACTCGGGCCTTTGCACGATTACTTCGGATTGCGCGCCTTCGCGGTGCGACGACAGTTCGCCGTTGCGCGAGCCGTTCAAAATCGATGTCGCCGATTGCGAAGCCAGGATCACGCTGTCGAACCGCGCGCGCAATTCCCCCTTGCCGAAATCCTCGTTGTGCAGCAGCGTGTAGGGCACACGATAGCGGTCCAGCAGCCACTCGGTCCAGCCTTCGTCGGCGTTGGCGGTCCAGGGCTGATAAAGTCCCACGCGCGGCCGGCGCAATTCGTAGGCGGGGGTGGGCGCGGCATCCGCCAGCGTCACGCTCACGCTGAACTGCCGCGCAAAATTGTCGGCGCGCGCGCCATTTTCGGTGTAGGCGCTATCCACAACGATGGTGCCGTCGGAAGTCCAGCGCACGGCGCCCTCGCGATCCATGAAGAAGGACGTGGCCAGGAACGCGTCGTTCTCGCGATGATCCAGCAGCAGCACCGCGCCCTTGCCGGCGACGGACCCGTGCGCGCGAAACTCGGTCAGCGGATCGAGTTCCGCGTCGAAATGCCCGTCGATGCGGTCCACCGTCACGCCCATTTGCATGGGCAGCGTCCAGCCGGTGATGTCGTAGGGCTTCTCCTTCAGGTTCGGATAGCGCTGCGGTTCCAGCAGGTCGATCAAGTAGGGGCGGAACGGTTGCGCGGCGGGAATCACCAGCGTGCCCGCGCCATACTGTTTGCCATTTGCATGAAACTCAGCGCGCGCCCGCCGCACCTCAATGCCCGCCAGCGACAGCCGTTCGAGAAAGTCCCCCGCGGTGGGCCAGTCCCATTGCTTCTCCGCGATCGCGTAGGCGTACGGCTTGCCCTCCGCGCCCGCGGCGATGGACTGGCGCGCCATTTGATAGCTCTTCAGCAGGTAGTCCTGGCGATTGGCGGCGGCTTCGGTGAGCAGCGCCATATCCGCCGTCAGCATGTATTCGATGGCGTCCCGCAGGCTCCATTTGCCGCCCATCCAGGGGCGTTCGTAGAAAATAGACGGTTCGCGGGTGGCCGCCCCGTTGGCGAACGCGGCGCCAAAATCGCCGGCCTGGTAGGTCTTTGGCGTGGCGTAGGCGTAGCCGGCGGTTTCGGTCAAGATGCCGTGCATGTTGTGAAACGCGGGCGCGGAGCGCAGGCCGCCGTTCCACCAGGCGTCAAAGCCGAAATAGGATAGCACGCCGGGCTTGTCCTCGCGCGCGAAGCGTTCCCGCATGGCCGTGCCCAGTTTGTTGATGCCTTCCATCACCGCCGCCGGAATATCGGGGTTCAGCGGTTCGGCATAGGGCGGCACGAAGATGCGCGCCGGAAAAGGCGGGGCCTGGTGCTGGTTGTAGACGATGTGCGGAAACCACTCGCGGAACAGCAGGCGCGACACGTTGCGGGTCTCGTCCAGGTTAAGCATGAACCAGTCGCGATTGTTGTCATGCCCGGAGTATTTCTGAAAGAGCCAGGGCATGGGCGCGGTTTCGTAAGGCGTGCCCACGTTCTTCCGGTACCAATGCGCGATCATGTCCAGGCCGTCGGGGTTGATTACGGGAACCTGCATCAAGATCACGTTGCGGCGCACCGCCTCCACTTCGGCGCTATCGTCGGCGAGCATCTTGTATGCGAGCAGCGGCGCTTGCTGCGCGGGCGCCACTTCGCTGGCATGCAGGCCGGAGTCGATCCACACTACGGCGCGGCCTTCTCCGGCGAGCGCATGCGCTTCCTCCGTGGTGGCCTGCCCCAGCGCCAGGCGCGCGTTGATCTGACGATAGCGGTCCAATTTCTTCAGATTCTCCGGCGCGGAGATGAACGCGACGTACATGGGCCGGCCTTCCGAGCTGCGGCCGAACTCTTCCAGCCGGATGCGGTCGCTGCCGGCGGCGAGTTTCCGGAAATAAGCGAAGATCTCGGTGGTGTCGGCAAGCTTGTAGTCGTCGCCGGGAGTGTAGCCAAAGTGCGACGCCGGAGTGGGTACGGCGCCTTGGCAGCAAAACGCGAGTGCTAGAAATGTGGCCCACCTACCCATGCTTGGCTCGTATCACATCCACCAGCTCCTGCACGGCTGCCGCGCTCTTCTGCAGCATGCCCACCTCTTCCGGCTGGAGTTTAACCTGGAAGATGTGCTCGATTCCGCGCGCGCCCAGCTTCACCGGAACCCCTACAAACAACCCGTGAATCCCGTATTCGCCCTCCAGGAGGGCGGCGCAAGGCAGCACCTTCTTCTTGTCCTTCAAGATCGACTCGGCCATTTCGACGGCGGCGGCCGATGGCGCGTAGTAGGCGCTGCCGGTCTTGAGATATTTCACGATCTCCGCGCCGCCATTGCGCGTACGGTCCACAATGCGGTCGATGGTATCCTTATCCATGAGTTCGGTGAGGGGAATCCCCGCCACGTTCGACAGGCGAACCACCGGCACCATAGTGTCGCCGTGGCCGCCCATGACTACCGCTGTCACGTTGTCCACCGAAACCTTGAGTTCCTGCGCGATGAAGGTCCGGAAGCGCGCGCTGTCCAGAACGCCGGCCATCCCCACGACGCGGTTCTTGCTGAATTTGGAAACCATATAAGCGGTCTGGCACATGGCGTCCAGCGGGTTAGTGACAACGATCAGGATGGAATTCGGCGAATACTTCACGATCTGCTCGGTGGCGGCGCGCACTACATCGTAATTGGCCAGCAGCAGGTCGTCGCGGCTCATGCCGGGTTTGCGCGGGAAGCCGGCGGTCAGGATCACGATATCGGAATTGGCGGTGGGCTCATAATCGTTGGCGCCCGTCACCATTACGTCATAGCCTTGAACCGGGCCGGACTGCAGCAGGTCGAGCGACTTGCCTTGCGGGACGCCTTCGATGACGTCCACCAGCACCACGTCCGCCAATTCCTTATCGGCAATGCGGAGGGCGCAGTTGGCGCCGACGTTGCCGGCGCCTACAACAGTAATCTTCTTTCGCAATGGAAGCTCCTTTTGAGAGTGTTGAAACCGGATTATATCGTCATTCGCGAACCGCCTATAATGGGTTGTAAGATGCAGTCGCAACGGCCCACTACCGCGGATTTGGCGGGACTCTACGACGAAGATTTCTTCGAGTGGACCCGGCGGAATGCGCAACTGCTGCGCGCCGGACAGGTGCGTGAAAGCGATATCCCGCATATTGCGGAAGCCATCGAGGATTTGGGCAAGCAGGATTTGGATGAATTGCACCGGCGGTCGCGGTCGCTGCTAGCGCATCTTTTGGTAGGGCAGTTACAGCCTGCCAAGCACGCGCACTGGCGGCTAACGCCTATTACAGAGGAACGCATCTGGCTGGACGGTCTTCTGAGGCACAGTCCCAGCCTGAAAATCAAACTAGCGAACGCACTTCCGGCATATTACGCGGAAGGGGTGCGCCTTGCCATGGCCATGGTCAGGACTTCTCCCGATCACGAATGGTTCCCCGCGGAGTGTCCGTTTACATTGGAGCAGATTCTCGATCTGGAGTTCCTGCCCCAGCTACAATAAAGAGGCCCGATGCAATCACAACTTGATAAAACCGTGGCGGGGTTAAGCGGACTCTACGACGAAGATTTCTTCGAGTGGACCCGCCGTAACGCGGAACTACTGCGCGCGGGCAGACTTGAGCAGGCCGACATCGAGCACATCGCCGAAGAAATTGAAGACATGGGCATACGGGATCTGCGCGCCCTGGACAGCCGCCTGGAAGTGCTGCTGGTTCACCTTCTGAAATGTCGATTTCAGCCGGAGAAGAGGTCGGCTTCGTGGGAGAATACTATCGCTGTCCAGCGAACCGGGGTGGCGCGCCTGCTGGCTCGGTATCCCAGTTTCAGGCGTAGGATTAAGCCGGACCTCCCCCTAAACTACGGATTCGCTCTTCGCCGCGCCGTCCGGGAGACGGGCCTGCCGAAAAATCACTTTCCCGCCGAATGCCCGTTCACCGTCGAGCAGATTCTCGATCCGGAGTTTCTCCCGTAGATGTTTCATCTCATCGAACAATTGGTTCAGCGCGCCTTCCACGATCACATCCAGGCGCGCTATGGCATCGATCTCGCGATCGCCGTCGAGCAGCCCAAGCAGAGCGATTTCGGCGAACTGGCCGTGCCCGCAGCCTTCCAGTTGGCCAAGCAATTGAAGCAGTCGCCGCGCAAGATCGCCGCCGAACTCGTGGCCGACCTTGGGCCGATCCCGGGTGTCTCGGCGCTCGAGGTAGCCGGCAGCGGATACATCAACGTCCGTTTCGATCGCACCGCGTATGCGCAGGGATTGCTCACCCCCGCGGCCGCAGAGACAACCGCGTCCAGCGGCAAGGTCATCGTCGAGCACACCAATATCAATCCCAATAAGGCGGCGCATATCGGGCATTTGCGCAACGCCGCGCTGGGCGACACGTTTGTGCGCATGATGCGCGCGCGCGGGCAATGCGTGGAGGTGCAGAACTACATCGACAATACCGGCGTGCAGGTGGCCGATGTCGTGGCCGGCTTTCATTACCTCGAACACAAGACACCCGGCGAGGTCCGGCAGTTGACCGCAGACCCCGGTGTGCGCTTCGACTATCTCTGCTGGGATTTGTATGCGCGTATGTCGGCGTACTACACCGAAGCGCCCGAGTCGCGCGCGTGGCGCAGCGAAACACTGCACGCCATCGAAGCCGCCAGCGGCCCGCAGGCCGAACTGGCCCATATCGTGGCCGACGCGATTGTCGAACGGCATCTGGCCACCATGCTGCGGCTCGGTGTGGAGTACGACGTCCTGCCGCGCGAAAGCGAGATTCTGCACTTGCAGTTTTGGGCGGCGGCGTTCGATCTGCTGAAGCGGCGCCAGGCCATCTATCCGGAGACCGAGGGCAAGAACGCGGGATGCTGGGTGATGCCCGCCGCGGCGTTCGCGGGCGATTCAGGGTCGGAAGATAACAAAGTGATCGTGCGTTCCGACGGCACGGTCACGTATGTGGGCAAGGACATCGCTTATCAACTTTGGAAATTCGGGCTGTTGGGCAAGGATTTCCACTATCGCCCGTTCATGCGCTACGCGGACGGCCGCGAGTTGTGGGTTTCCACAGACGAGCCGCAGGGGGATGCCGCCGGGACGCCGTCCTTCGGCCGCGCGACGCGCGTTTACAATGTCATCGACGTGCGGCAATCGTACCTGCAAGATGTGGTGGTCGCGGGACTGAAGGCGTTGGGCTACGCGGAACAGGCCGCGCAGTCCGTACACTTTTCATATGAGAGGGTGGCGCTGTCGCCGCGCTGTTGCGCCGAGTTGAACATCCAGCTTTCAGAAGAAGACCGCCAGAAGCCGTACGTCGAAGTCTCGGGGCGTAAGGGCCTCGGTGTGAAGGCGGACGATTTGATCGACACGCTGATCTCGAAGGCGCTGGAGGAAGTGTCCGCGCGCCACGGCGAAGCCACGCGCGAGGCACAGCGCGCCATCGCCTCGCAGATTGCCATCGGCGCGTTGCGCTATTTCCTGCTGAAGTACACGCGCAATTCAGTGATCGCGTTCGATTTTCAGGAAGCGTTGAGCTTCGAGGGCGAGACTGGACCGTACGTGCAATACGCCGCCGTTCGGGCACGGAACATTCTGCGCAAGCTGGAAGAGAAGGGCGAGCGGTTGCCCGGCTTCGCAGTGGAACTGACGCCGGCCGCATTGGGCCGGCAGCTTGCGGGCGAAGACTTCTGGCAAGTGCTGCTGACCGCGTCAAAAGCGGATGCGGCGGTGGAGCGCGCCGTGGCCGCGGGAGAGCCTGCGCACGTTGCCAAATACGCTTTTCAGATCGCGCAAACATTCAATAACTTCTACCATTTGTATCCGATCATTCACGAGGAGAACCGGGAGAAGAAGGTGTTCCTGCTGTGGATCACGGATTTCTTCCGGCGGCAATTGGAGTGGACGCTGGATATTCTGGGGATACAGGCGCCGGATTATATGTGATGTCGCCCGCGCTTCCCGTCGTTTGGCAGGGATACGCGGCCGGCGAAAGACGAACTACTTGGACGAGTTGGCGCGCGTGCGTGAAATGCCGGATCGGCGCTATGACGGCATCGACAGCGGGCCGTGCCCCGGAAAACCTTGGAAGCACTCGCCGGCCTGGATTACAGGCCGGTTTTTTCGCACAATGGAGGCATGGTGACCAGGGAGACTCCCGTGACCGCATTCTGAAAGAGGCGACGCCGCTGTGGACGCCGCTGTGAAGGATGACCGCTTGTACCTTCATCGCATGTTGGAGCGGTGCCGGCGGATTTCGCGCGAGAGCCTGCCGGGCGCTGTAGGCCGTATGCCTGCCCACTGAGGGTGATTAGCCCTGCTACTGCGGCGGCGTGGCGCTTACTTTTCACCAGTTCCTCTCACCGAAGTTTCACCATGTCGATAATGTACTGGATCAATTCACCATCGGCCCGACTGCTTGCGCCGTTCCTGTTTGTATTTCAGTTCCGCATACTCCTCCGCTTTGCGCCTGCCCATGACCTTCGTGAGCAGGATCTGATCCAGCCAGTCCGGGCCTCCCTGTGGAGTAGCACTGATCGACCTAAGAGCCCGAGGCGTCGGCGTCGGCTTTTGCGGCGCGGGCGATGGCCTCCGGAAGTGCTTCTGCAAGCCCTCCAGATCCAGGCCTTCCGAGAGAACGTCATCGTTGGTCGTGGGGGGCCGGAACTGCCGCACCCCCGACCCAGACCCCTTTCCATACTGCGGATGCTGCGCGAGCCGCAGTTCCAATTCACGGTCCTTGGCGCGCCCCAAGCGGGCCTTGGCCAGTCCCTCGCCAGAGGACGAATCCTGTGTTTTGGCTGTGTCCCGGCCCCGCGCGATTCCGGCGAGCACTACGCGGGCGAAGTCCTCGGTGCTATGCCCCGGACTGTTGGGCTGATCGAGTATCGCCGGGCCCAGACCGTGCTCGCTGAGCAGCTTATTCAGCACCAGGTGATTGGTCCGTGACGTGCCCTCCTTGAATGGGTGTATCGACTCCAGTTTTTGATACAACTCCACAATGTTGAGGAACTTCGCCGAGTGCTCTTCTGTCTTCTGCTGCTTTGCGTAGTACTCCTTCAACAGACCACCGACGTGAGCTTGCATGTGCTCAGCGGGCACCGGGACGGTGACTTTGAATCGGCCAGTATCCGGTTCGACCTGCAGACCCTTTTGCCGCAACTGCCCCTGCTCGTGCTCGCTGGCGGTCGATGGTAGCCCCCACGTCACTGGGTCTTCCCGCCATCCTTGAAGGAACGGACTCAGCCCCGCCGTCGCCAGGCGCTGTATATGCAGATACTCATCAGGCGTCAGCGCCTTTCCCAACCGGACGTTTACGAAGTCGTCGGCATTCAAAAAATTCTGGTACTGTGGTCCCATGTTTACCCGGTTGCCGTCTACCCTTTTGTAGTTGTAGTATTCGCCGGGATCAGCCAGGTGGCCCTGCTCCGTCTCGCGTTCCGCCTCCGCGTGGTGCTGGGCATCAATGAACTCACGCCACTTTTGCGAGCCGAGCGAATTGTGGATCCCGCGGGCTTCTTCGGGCGGCACAGGTTTTCTTTGGATCGCGCCACCGTACGGCGCCTCCACCGCCATCCGGCCGAAACTGTAGTTCCCACGCGCCGGTTGAGAAACCGGACCAGCCGGCGTCCCGCCTTGTCCTCCCGCGGCCACGGGATTCCAGGCCGCCACCGGCGAAAGCTCCCTGTGACTTGTAGGCGGTTTCTGGTGCATCCGCAAGGCACGGGATCCCATCCGATCCGCCTCCCGCTCCAGCCCGGGGTCGTCGTTCACGGAAACGCCGCCATCCATCCGCATCGTCGGCTTCACGCGCCCTCGCGCTTGCTGCACCAGGTGCCATGCCTCATGCGGCAGAGTCCGCTCCTGGCCCGGTGCGAGGTGGATCTCGCTGCCCCGCGCATACGCCAGAGCGTCAAGCCGCGCCGGTCGCAGGGAATTGTAATGGACCCTCACGTCACCCATTGGCAGACCGGAAAGCCGCTCGATGCCTTCCCGCAAGGACTTTGGAAGCCCCGGCGGTCTGCCGGCCTCCGCATTCCACGCTTGCCCGGCGGCCGGGCGGCGCGCCCGGGGCCCTGTCCGTTGAGCTATCCGACGCGAATCGCCTTCAGGCGGATAGAGAGGCATGTTCGCGAAACTGAACTGCATGGGCGGGACCGATCTTGAGGCGTTTCCGTTTTCCCGCATCGGCGAAACGTCTGCCGGCAGGTTGTAAATCGCCCGCGTGTCGGCCCTCCGAACCTGTGATCCGCGCTCCCCGGCGGTGGCCGCCTTTGCGGCGAGATACGTTCCCATGCAATCCTGCCTTGCCGGTTGATTTGAACTTCAACCCGTCTGGACCGGCCGATCGCTCCCATTATAGTCCCGGCGGCAAGAGGTGCCGCCTCGATTTGCGCCGGCACCGTCTACTCATATCGCGTCACAGGACGACATAAAGGCTCTGCGGCAATTTTGGGTTGAGGGCAAGGAGAGTAGTCTTGCCTCGTCAGTCTGAGTGTGAGTCGGTTACGCAGCCGGAGCAGACTGCCCAGATCGCTGGCGTCGTTGCGGTCCGACCGCCGAGCTTGCCGATTTTGAACTGCCATTTCTTGTTCTTCTCTGCCAATTCGATCCCACCGATCACCACCACCGCGCGGGACGGAGCCAAGATCTGCGGTGATATCGGCCGGCAACTTTCCGCCACAGCTACCGGTCGTAGCTGGACGAAACCGGGGTGCCCCTGACCGTCCAAAAGGAGTCAATGCGACATGCCAGGATCCGGACTTCGATCAACATCTACGGCAGGACCATGACTGACGCCAAGCGCCAGGCTCACCAAAGTTGTGCGGTTACCGGAACTAAGGGGAGTTTGTGGTACGCCCATTCAACCGTAACCCATTGAATGGATTGGTTGCGGGGGGTGGATTTGAACCACCGACCTTTGGGTTATGAGCGCGCCGACAACCTGTAACTGCAAGAAACCAAAGGCACGAGTGGCAACTCAGACCAATTGTTCGTGCCGCTCGCCTTCGAGGCATGCGGTCGCCAGGGTGGGTTTAGGATCCCCATCCGCGATTGCAACCGTTTTTGAAGGTCGCCATCTCAGGAGCAAAGAGTATGCCGAATTCCTGAGGCAGGACATAGGTCGTCAGATCAATCTCTCTCAGGTCCGAGTGTTGGTATTTGTCCCCATCGACCCACAGTTCAGCAGTCTTTCCAAGGGATGCGGGAAAAGTCTCGAATTTGAGATACCCGTACGTGTCTGTGGTAAGTTTTCGGCAACGCTACGCAAAGGCTGGGATATTTCTGGCCGGTTTGACGCGGATGGAGAGCTTGTCCCATTTGTGATGTCGGCCCGATGGGCCGGGACTACAGCCGGGGAGGGTCGGATCCCCCCGTTTAACTGGAGTTCGCTCCAGTCTGCCCTTTACCGGTTGTTGAGTCTTTGGCTCCGGGCGACCGTTTACTGAGCTCCGGCTGCCACTACGCCATAAGACGGATATATAGGACGCTTGTAATCTACTCCATGCGAAGAGCCTGCAATGGGTCGAGCCTGGACGCCCGCCATGCGGGGATCGTGCAGGCAAGTGCGGCGACGGCAAGGAGAATCGTCATGACAGCAAGGAAGACTGTCGAATCGTACGGCTCGATACCATATAGCAAAGATCGAATGAGCTTCGCAACAACTGCGCTGCCGGCAAGGCCGGCGATGAGGCCGGCCAGTGCCGGCCGCAGGCCGTCGAGGAGGGTAAGACGGAGAATCTGTGCACGTTGCGCGCCAAGAGCAATGCGCACACCGAGTTCGCTTGTGCGTTGGGTAACAAGATAAGCGAGAACACCGTAGAGCCCAGCAGCGGCGAGGACTAATGCGATGACAGCGAAGCCCAGCACGAGGAGCGAGTTGAACTCGGAGCCGAGCGTAGACTTTCCGATGGTTTCGCGAAGAGTCTCCACGTTGGAGACAGGCAGATCGCGATCCGTGGTGTTGATTACACGTTGAATAGGTATGGAGAGCGCTTCGACGTTGTGAGTGGAGCGAACTAAAAGGGTGGCGGAGCTACTGCCAAAGATGGGCATATAGAGGGTAGGATTGTCCGGCTGACTGACAGTCCAGCGTGTGTCTCCTACGACGCCGATAATCCGGAAGACTTCACCGATAAAGTCGATGCGCAGGTGCTTGCCGAGGGGATCTTCGTTAGGGAAAAAGCGCTTAGCGGCCTTCTGGCTGATAAGGATGACTTTCCCGTGGTCGAGTCGCTCGTAGGAAGCGAAAGTGCGACCGCGAAGGATGGGTATTCCAGCGGCGGCGAAGTAGCCAGGGTCAGCGGCGCGAACCAGGAAATCCAGACCGGCGCCTTTGGCAACGGGCGGGTGCTCGAGGACGGAGATGAGGAAATCTCCACCCCAGCCTTGGCCGGGAGCCGTGCTGATCAGTCCCGCTGTTTCGACGCCGGGCACGGCACGAACTCCGCGAAGGAGTTCTTCCATGAATGCTGCTTTCTGCACGGGCTTGTTGTAGCGAATTCCGGGAAGGTTGAACCGCATGGTGAGGACGTTGTCGGTGGAAATGCCAAGGTCGGTGGCGCGCAGGCGCAGATAGCTCTTCAGGAGCAGGCCGGAACAGACGAGCAGAATGACGGTAAGTCCGACTTGAGCAGCAAGCAAAGTGCGGCGGAGCCCAGTGCGTGACTGGCTGGCGCTGTTGCCTCGCGAGAATTCCTGGAGCGGGGCCAGCAGGGACTTGCTGTTGGTACTCCAGACAGACATTAGGCCGCTGAGGAGAGCGCAGACGACCATGGCCGCCGCAGCGAAGACCGCGACGATGGGGTCGATGTGAATGCTGTCGACGCGATTCATGTCCTGACGGGTGTGGACGAGCCAGGAGATGGCCGCGCTGGCGAAAAGGATTCCGATAAGGCCCCCTCCGATCGAGAGCAGGAAGGTTTCGAGGAGGCGTTCGCGAAGAAGGCGCATGCGGTCGGCGCCGAGCGCAGTACGGAGAGCCAGCTCTTTACGGCGTGCAGCGGTACGTGCGATGAGCAGGCTGCCGACGTTTAGACATGCGATGAGCAGAATGCAGCCTGTCGCGCCAAAAATCGTCAGCAGTGGAGTGCGGTAGTCGGAAACGGCGTCGTCAAGCAAACTGTGCCCCATCACACTATCGCGGACGGCGGGGCCGGGGTGAGCGGCCTTGATTTGCCTCTGCACCGTGGTGAGCTGGTTATAGAGTAAGGTCGCCGTGATGCCGGGAGCGAGACGGCCGAGGGCGCTGAACTCGTGGTCTTCATAGGTGTGCATGAGGCTCGCGGCACTTTCATGCTGGATGGGTACCCAGATCTGAATCCGGCCTCCGGACATTTTGCCCTCGTATTTGAACCAGGGCGGCATGACGCCGATTACGGTATAGGGACGGGCATCAAGCCAGATTCGACTGCCGATCACGGCAGGATCGGCGTTAAAGCGACGGCGCCAAAGAGAATCCATCAGGATTACGGTGGCTTGGGCGCTGGGGCTGTCTTCGAATTGATTGAAGGCCCGTCCGAGAGCGGGCTGAACACCAAGCAGGTGATAGAAGTTCCAGGAGACGCAGCCGGCGTCGATCATTTCCGGGAGTTCACCGCCGCGAGTAGAGAGGCCGTATTGCCCGGTTGGAGCGACAAGGGCTAGTTCGGCGGATTTGTTCACGGCCCGTTGCCACTCCCAAAACGAGCCGGCATCGACCGGCAGATTGACTTCGCGATCGCTTTGCTGGCCCTGATAGAGCACGATCAATCGGGACGGGTCGTGGAAGGGCAGCGGCTTGAGAAGAACGGAGCGAATAACAGCAAAGATCGCTATGTTACTTCCGAGACCGAGAGCGATCGCGAGGATAGCAGCGAGGGTGAACCCTGGAGCGCGGGAGAGACTACGCAGGCCGACGCCAAGATCGCGGAAGAAGAGCTCAACAGAGGTCCAGCTCCAGGTGGAACGGGTCTCTTCGCGGATGGCGCTGAGATTACCAAAGCTATGGGTAGCAGCGCGGCGGGCTTCCTCGGCGTTCATGCCAGCCGCGAGGTTTTCTGCGATCTCTTGGTCGAGATGAAAGCGCAGCTCGGCGTCCAGCTCACTGTCGGCCCGGGAGCGGAGGAGAGTGGCAATTTGTGTCCGAAGTTTTTGGAACGAGCGCATAAATCCTTCCTTGCTTGAGATGTCAGGCTTCTGAGACGACGAGGTTGATGGCGTGCGAAAGGCGCCTCCAGTTGGCAGTCTCTCTTTCGAGTTGTTTGCGGCCGTCGCTGGTGAGGCGGTAGAACTTGGCTTGGCGGCCAGTTTCGCTTTCGGCCCATTTGGCTGTAATCCAACCTTGTTGCTCCAGCCGGTGGAGGGCCGGATATAGCGAGCCCTGCTGTACCTGTAGAACCTCTTTCGATATCTGCTGTATACGCTTGGCGATGGCCCATCCATGCTTAGGCTCGTTGGCGAGGGTGCGGAGAATGAGAAGGTCGAGTGTGCCTTGAACGAGATCGGTCGGCTTGCCCATGCCTTGATTATCTACAATGCAATTGTAGATTGTCAAGGTATCATGTACGACTGCCGGACCGGCCCGAGATGGGCGGCAAGCCGGTCATTGCGCGACCGGCCGGCGTTGTCAGATCCAGCCTCCGTAAGGGAGACGACATCGTGGCGCTCCAGTTCCTGCAGAGTGGCCAGCGGAACCGCGTTCGTCGACACGCGAGCGTACAGGCCGGCGCGGAACGTAGCCGGTTTTCGTGCCTGGCCAAAACGTTACCGGATTTCGCCTTCGGAATGTTTGGCGGGCATTTCGGAACGTCACCCAACTCCGGGTGTCGTCGATCCTTTTGCACGCTTGCCGAAAGGTCACGAAGTGACCGTACGTGTCTGTGCAAGTTTGGACGACGCCCTGTTCATGCGTCGAAAAATAAGCCGTCGCCCGGGGGACGTCTGCCGTCGGGTCGGTAGGTGGCGCGTAAACGCGCCCATCAACCCAGTATCGTAGCGGTGGCTGGATTCTTGCGCGGACCAGATCGTCTGCAATGGCCAAAACGATGGTCACAAGCGCGAGCACGCCGCTGGCTGACCTCTTCCGGCTCATCCCGGCGCTTCTGATGAAACTGCCCGGCCGCAACCGACAGAAGCAATTCAGCATCGGGGAAAACCGCGGCGGCCGGCTTCTTTTTCACGAGTTCTTCGAACTGCTCGACCGCATCGGGATCGCGCAGCGCCTTGCGGGCGCCCAACTCCTGCAGCCCGTTGCGGAATGCCTCGTTTTCGCCAAATACTCCGCGGCGCCCGCTAAGCCGTCCGCTGCGCGGCGCTCTTCGCCCAGGATCGTTAGCGCCACGAAGTCGAATGGGTCGAGATCCAAAGCCTGGCCGAAGGCCTGCTCGCGCGTGAGCGCTCCGGCCTCCATTTGTGCATACAGCGCTCGGCGCGCGTGGATGATCGATTCGGACGCAAAAAGCATGGGATCGAAGTTTCATTCTACGACCATTCCATGGCCGGCAAGTTTGCGAATCGGCCGGCGGGGGCGTCATGGACCGGCAGATGAGGCCGAATCGCGATACCGGCGACGGCCCATTCGACGATGCAGGTTGCCGATTCCAGGCGCCGGCGGGTGCGCCAACACACTCTGGCGGCCGGCGTGCTGCGTCTCCACAGGAGGGTTTTTTGTGAATAATGTGAATAAATGGAAGCTGTTTGGCGGTCTGGCGGTGGCGACAATTGTGGCAGGATTGCTTATCAATCTCCGGGATATTCGCAGGTACGTCAAAATCAGTACGATGTAGGGCGCGCCTGAAGATCGGAAATCAGAATGTGATGCTTGCGCTCTGCACGGTTCCCGCTGAGTTGGTGATCTGTACCTGCGCCGCGACGACCACGTCGGAATCTCCAGTAACCGGAAACAGGACATATAAACCGAACACGCCGGCCATGTCCGAGCCTGCGAAGTACTGCTCGAACGGCGTGGCGGCGTTAACTGTGATGGGGCTGGGCTGAATCGCCGCGCCGGAGGAACTAAAGAAATTGAAGACAAGCTGAGATGCGCTCCGGGTGTTGTCCCAGCCGTTGATTTGAAGTTGCACGTTGGTGGTCGTGCAGTATACCAGAGCTATATCGCAGGCCACGTTTCGCGCCGCGACTGCCGTGTCGATGCCGATAAGTGCGGCAGGAATTGCGACATTAGTGGTTTGCGCCGGGTTGGCGCCGAGCGTCACCGTGAAAACCAGGGTGCCCGCCGTGGTACCCGTCCCGAAAGAAACGGTCGGCTCCGCCCCGAATTGCCCTTTGGACGCCCCCTGGGCGACGGTGAAGGTTGCGGAGTTTGTTCCATCCGCGAAGGTGACGGTGGGGTCGCTGCTAACGCCCTCGACGGCGGATTGGAAGGCCAGCGTCACCGTTCCGGCGCCACTTGCGGCGGAGGCCGCCGCGAGAATGACCGAAAGAGTCCCTTGTTGCGCGCTGGCGGGTGTGGCTAGATTCACTTGGATCGACGGCACGGGGAAATCCGCCTGCGGAGCCCCAATCCCCGTGCCTTGGAGCGGATAGCTGTTCAAGCCGATCGTCAAGGTTGCCTGTTGCAGACCCGCGGCTGCGGGCGTGAATACCACATCCAGCTCGGTGGACGAACCGGCCGGCACACTGGTCGCCGAGAGGGCACTACCCGCGACGGTGAAGCTGCCGCCGGCCGGGGGTGGGATCGCGGGAACGGCGAGCAACACGTTAGTCTGATTGGCCAGCATGAGCGCCATGGTTTGGCTCGATCCGACCTGGACGCTGCCGAAGCTTATAGTCTGCCCGGAAGCCAGTGGTTGATTGTCGAGGAGCGCAGTCAACCCTGGCACGCCCGTGCCGGACAGGAAGACGGTAATCGTATTACCGGCGGCGACCGTCAGAACGGCGCTGGGCGATCCCAGTTGGAACGGCTCGAATTGCACCGTGAAATCCAGAGTGCCCGTAGGGTTGATCAGGATCGGCAACTGTTGCGTCTGCGCGCCGGCGCACAGGTCCGGCGACAGTGTGCAGACAACCGAGAAATTCGGCGTGTACGGCGCGGTTTGCTCGCTGGTTCCCGCCAGCGAGAGATTGGTGAGATAGACCGGGCTAGAACCCGTATTGGTCAGGCGAAAATCGACGTCCGACACGCTCCCTAGCGCCACCGCACCGAAGGCGTATACCTGGCCGGCGGGAGTCGCTACGCCACCCTGTACGGTCGAGACCGTCACTTGCGCGGATGCGCACGCCGCCGCCGCCAAGACCACGAGCAATTCAATCGGCCTGCTCATTGACAGGGTCATGGATTTCCTATCGTGATACCGGGCGTGCCGAGGCTAACCGTGCTCGCGGGGACTGCCGCCTTGGTACTCGAGGAACTGGCGCGGCTTACGCCCAGGAAAGCCACGCCAGCGCCCACCGCGGCTATGGTTGCCAGTATGATCCACTTCTTATGGCTCCCAGATCCCATCTTGGAGGTGGTTGGCGTGATCTCGCCCGATTTCGCGGTGGTCTGCGCGGTCTGGGTGATCTCGCCGGATTTCGCCGGCTGCGGGGTCCGATCCGTAGGCTGCGCCGTCGCGGCTGGACCCGCCTTGGCCGCGGCCACGGGCGCCACGTTGTGCATATCGGCGATGTACTGGGTGGAAATCGCGCCGGCGCGGGCCTGCTCCTTCACCGCTGTAATCCGGATACGAAACTGCCCGCTGGTGCGGTTCAATTGCACGGAGTGAAGGGAGGCGTGGCCGGCTGCGTCCGTAAGGACCAGATCGGTGCGCAATCCGTTCGAGAACAGACCACTGGGACCTTCGGGCGGAAGCTGAAAACTGACTGCGGCGCCAGCTACCGGACGTCCGGTTTCGTCGGTCACTTCCACAGTGAGGGAGTGGGCGATGCGCGTCCCCGGCGGATGCACGATCCCTTCACCCTCCAGGACCTTGATTTGCAGAACGGCGATTTGAGCCATCGCCACGCAAGGCCACGCTAGAACTAGCGCCCTCGCGACGAACGCCTTCTTATGCAACCCGATCGGGCGGGGCGCGGCGCGCCAGACCAGGTCAACCCGATCCTACGCCGCCCGCAGCAGCACCGCCGTAATATTGTCCGGCCCCCCAGCAACGCGCGCGGCTTCGATCAACTCGCGGCACTTCTCCTCCAGCGGCTGCTTGGGCGCGCCATCGCGCAGAATGGCTACGATCCGACCTTCCTCGACCACGCCATGCAGTCCGTCGCTGCACATCAGCAGCATGTCGCCGGATTCGAGGCGGATGTCGTGATAATAATTGATTTCAAGGGCGACACCCGCCCCGATCGCCATCGTCAGAACATGCCGCATGGGATGTGTGCGCAGGGCCTCTTCGTTAAGGCCTAGCGGCCGCCCCACATCGTTGACCCAGCTCTGGTCTTCGGTGATCGCGCGGAAGCCGTTCCGGTCCAATAGATAAGCGCGGCTATCGCCCACGCTGGCGATTAGCAATTCCCCGGCAACCTCCAACGCGGCCACCAGCGTGGTGCCCATGCCCTCCAACGCCGGGTCGCTCGCGGCCGCCTCCAACACGCGCCGGTTGGCTTCTTCGACAGCCACCAGCAGCGCCTGGGAATCCCGGCTCTCGGCCAGCAGTATGCTCTGGGAGACGGTTTCGACGGCCAGCCGCGAGGCCCGCTCGCCCGCCTTGGCGCCCCCCATGCCGTCCGCCAGCACGTATAACCCCATTTCCGGATCAATCCGGGAATAATCCTCGTTATTTGCCCTGACGCAGCCCTTATCGCTCAAGGCACAAGCTTCCAGCATGATGACGCGCTCCAGAGTGGATTCAGCCACAGTACGCGTCTGTAATTTTAACCGAAAGCCGGGGCGGCTTCGCCGGGCATTTCCAAAACGGGTAGTGGGTTCTCGGGAGAGATACTCTCAAAAGGTTTTGTGCGAGAGTCCTCCGGGCCTGCCCGCAAGTCAGGCTGCGCCGCCCGCATATCCTACTCGTATGGCGACCTCATCGACAGCCTCGCCGGCGGCCTTCAGAGCGACAAATCCATATGGCTTAGGGCCGCGCCTGCCGTAACCACATTCCCGAATTTCACGATCATGCGCGATTCATCGAGGCGCAAACGTTCGGATACGTCTCGCGAAATAATGGATTGAGGTACCACGTCGTGGCCGCGTCCCGGTTATCGAGCAGCCCCCGATTCAGCCAACACAAATGTCCCGATACAGGCAGCCGCCGTTGTTGCGCTTCGATCCGCCCACGAGCACAGAGTCTTGACCGCGTCTCTCACCATGCATATAAAGTCGCATTGTTCGCTCGTCTGGAAGCAAGCCCGGAAAAAAACGCAGTCGCGAAGTTCCTGGAAGCGGGACGTTGGCCAATCAAGAAGCCACGACTCCCCTATGGTTCGCGCTACGATTGTGAGCGGCGGCCTTTGGTATACGACGCGTTTCCGGCAGCGCGGACGCGAAGCTTATTTTGAACGGCCCGACATCTAAAGCGCTGATGGCGCATGCGGCCGGCCTGGTAGCGAAGCCGCCTGTAATCGAGCGCATAAACGTTCCAGGAGCAAAGCTTCCTTGAGAAGCGGACGGCGCAAATTATGACGAACTTTGGCTTGGCCAGTCCCCAAGAAACTGAAGGCATGAGCGGCAAGGAACTGCTGCAAGCCATCGTCGACGGCCGCCTGCCTCAGCCGCCGATTTCGCGGACCTTGTCGTTCCGCCTCGTGGAGGTGGGCGATGGTTTCGCCGCGTTCGAGGGCGACCCGGGTCCGCACCTCCTCAACCCGATGGGTGCGGTCCACGGCGGCTGGGCGCTCACGCTAATCGATAGCGCGGCCGCATGCGCCGCCGGCTCGTTGCTACCGGCGGGCGTGAACTACACCACCATCGAGACAAAAGGGAACTTCTCGCGGCCCATCTCAATGGAAACCGGCCATGTACGCGCGGAGGCCCGGGTCGTGTACCGAGGGCGGCAGATCGTCTCTGCCGAAGCGAGGCTGCTTGCGCAGGACGGCCGCGTACTGGCGCACGGCACCTCTACGATCCTGGTGCTGGGCATCGACCGCTAAGATCCATACTGCTCACTTAAGGGTCCTTAGCTGGGGCAGACTACCGATTTATGTCGGCTGCCAGCGCTCGGCGAAGGAGGCAGACAACGAAAGACGATGGTCTGCCCCAACAAGTGCCTAGAAATTGAACTTGGCGGCGAACTGGAACGCGCGCGGACCGCCTGAACCGAAAACGTTCGAACTGGCGCTGGTCGGCACTCCGAATCCCGCGGCTTGGGCGGCGTTCGTAGGCAGGTTGTAGCTGTACCCGCCCAAGTTGGCGATATTGAAGACATTGAAACACTCGCCGATCAGCGACAGCTTGGCGCGCTCAGTTCCCAAGTTGATCACTTTGGTCACGCGGATATCCTGGGAGTTAAAGCTGCGCGGCAACGACCAGTTCGATGGCAACACAATGGGGGCGATCGTGCCCGTGGTGGTGGTCGTCCCGGCATAGGTTTGGTTGAACTGATTCACCGCCTGAATCAAGGCGGCCTTTCCCACATTGACGCCAAGCTGGTTGTAGCCGATGCCCGGCAGCGGCGACCCGCCGGTTTCTCCAGCTTCGACGGCGCCGTTGCCGTTCAGGTCCACTCCCGGAAGGGTCGGTTCGATAGGTCCCACGCTCTGGAAAGAGGTGATGCCCGAAAGCATGATGCCCCAGGGCAAGCTGACCGTCAACGATCCAGTCAGGATCTGATGGCCGGCCTGGGGGCCCACGGAAGCGAACCAGTCACTGTCGTCCACCAGGCCGTTGTAGCCGGTTTGGTCGGAGTATGCGTACGACAACTGCCCGCTGGTGCGGTGCGAAAAACGCTTGTTGGCTTTCAGCAGGAGTCCCTTGTAGTTGGACCGGGCGCCGCTGATAATGCCCTGAATCACGCCGGTCGAGCACTCCGCCAGCGGATCGAGGGCCTCGGCCGAACTGGTGCAAGCCGGAATGACGGGACCTTCCTTGCTGTAAAAATGGTTGAGATCGGTATCGCGAATGATCTGGTGCAGGTATAGCCGGTACACGAAATCGGCCGTGACTACGAGGTCGGTGCGCACCTCCCGCTGGACTCCGATGCTGACATGCTCGGAATAGGGCGCCCGGAAGTTATGGGCCAGCAACTCCTCGCCGGTCTTGAACACGTTGATGTTCCGAACCGCGAGGCTGGTATTGCCCGGAGGTCCCAGTTCCGCTTGGGCGCCGGCATAGAAAGCCGGGATCAGGCTTACCAGCTCGGCCCCGGTGAAGGTAGTGGGCTCGCTCGAAAGCGATGTCGGCTGGAGCGGTGGTGGCAGACTGGAGAAGCCGTTGATTGCCGAGATGGTTGGAAAAAAGACGCTATCGCCCAGCAGCGCCCGTCCGGTACCTGCCGGCCCCAGCATGGCGCGCTCGATCAGGCGCTCCTCCAGGTTGATCGTGTCATAGTAGATGCCGGCGCCGCCGCGGATCACAGTCTTGTTGTCGTTGCCCACGGTCCAGGCAAAACCCAGCATCGGGCTGAAATTGTGCGGCGTGTGCAACTCGTTTCCCAGATTGCTCTGCCCGTAGATAGGCGCCAGGTACTCGGGCTTGGTCAGATCGTAGTTGAGCGCGTTGCTTTCATAGGTCCAGGCCAGCCCATAATTCAGGACGAACTTCGGCTTCACGCGCCAGGCATCCTGCCAGTAGAAATGGAACGTATTGTCGTGGTCGGCGTTACTCTTGTTGTAGAGGGGCGGCTGGTTGATATCGCCGACGCCCATCTCGAATCCGGCCACCGGAAGCTGCAGGATGTCGGCGAGGGTGTTAAACGAGGACGGAATCGAGATTTGAAATGGCGCCGGCACCTGGGAATTGAAATACTGCACAATTTCGGGCGAGAACAGCTCGGCCGCCGCTGGAGCCGCATAAGCGTAAGTCCCGGTGCCTTGCTGATATTCCCAATAGGCGCCGAACTTCATGGAGTGGGTGCCTTTCGTCTTGCTGATGTTGTCCTGGAAGATGTTCCGCCGCAAGACGCGGGTTTGCGGCGCATTGGTGGCATTACCAATGGTGAAGTTGGATACGCCGTAGATGCTGAGGTTTGGCCCGCCTAACCCCAGGCAAGGCGCCGGACATTGGGCCGCCGTGGGTGGGTTGTTGGCGTTCGACCAGTAGGTGTACGAGTAGCGGAATTCGTTGGCTGTGTTGGGGGTCAGCGCACTGGTAAGCGAAAAGACGCCGGAATCGGCCCAATTCTTGTTGACGTCCCAATCCGACGGCAGGTCGCCGCCACCGGACGGCGCATAGCCATTGTTGCCGTCGTGGGAATAGCGCAGAGAGGCGGTGTGCTTGGGGCTGATGATCCAGTCCAGCCGCTCGTCGATTTCATTTTCGTGGAAGGGACTGGCGGCATACGACGCGAACGGCTGAAAGATCGGATCGCTCGGGAACTCGCTATAGACTCCCACCTGGTTGGTGTGCTCCAGGGAGGAGAAGAAAAACAGCTTATCCTTCTTGATCGGTCCGCCGACGTGGAAGCCCGACTGGCGCCGCGCAAAAAAGGGACTGGCAGGCTCGTTGGGATCGCGCTGCAAATACGGATAGGCCGAGAAGTCGTGGTCCCGGTCGAAGAAGAAAACTTCGCCATGAAAATCGTTGGTGCCGCCGCGCGTGACGATATTGACGGCGCCCCCCGCTCCGATCGCATTGGAAAGGTCCAGGTTGGTCGAGGACAATTGAAATTCCTGCACCACTTCCTGCGAGAAGTTCTGCTGGGTGCCGCCGGTCACCGAGTCGGCGATGGTAGCCCCATCCACGGTGATGCGGATCGATCCGTTGCCGGAATCGGCACCCAGGATATTCACGTCGAACAGCCTGTTGTATTGGCCCACGCTGTTGGCCGAGACGGTAACGCCCGGCTCCAGCATGGCCAGATTCAGGAAGCTGCGTCCGTTGAGCGGCAGGTTCTCGATCTCCTGGCGGGTGATCACGCCCCCGATGGTGTGACTGTCGTAGTCGATCTGCGCGGCTTCGCCTTGGACGCTGACCACTTCAGTGGCCGCGCCCACCTGCATTGCCAATTCGATTGTGGTGGTCTGGCCCACCTGCACCGTGGCGTTGTCGACCAGTGTCCGGAATCCCGACGCGGCGGCCCTCACGGCGTAGTCTCCCGGAAGCAAGGGCGAGACCCGGAACGACCCGTCGGCGGCCGTTACCACCTGGCGTTCCCGTCCCGTATCCTTGTTTGTGACCGTCACGGTAACCCCTTGCATCACGCCGCCGGTTTGATCGTGTACGGCGCCGGCTAAGGATCCTATGGGCACCTGTGCCCAGCCGGGGATGGCTCCCCATGCTGCTATGCACAATAACGACGCACTGAGTCGCACTCGATTGAACATGTCTCCCCTCCAAAACATGGTGCGCCGTGAAAGACGCACGTCGCGTTAGATTAAACATGCTTGCGGCCCGTTGTCAAGGGGGGGTGCCTTCAGGAGTGAGAACACCCGATTGTCCGTCTGTTTTGCCCAAGCACACGCCATGCCGTTTACAGGCGCGAAGGCGGCAGGGGCGAGAGCGCGATGCCACTTGGTTTTCCCACCGATTTTGCCGGCGCTTTGCCGAAATGGCCATCTATTGTGGCTATAATGAATTCCATGGACGTTAGTATCGCGGATGCCAGGAATCGCCTGACTCAGCTTGTACGCGCGGTTGAAGAAGGCGAATCCATAGTCATCACGCGCAATGGCAAGCCCGTCGCGCAGCTTGCTCCGCCGCCGCCCAAGCGGCGTAAGGTGCGCTTCGGAAGTATGCGGGGCCGCATTCGGCTCCTGCCTGGATGGGACGATCCGGTGGATCTCGATCGCTTCCTCGAGGGCGAAATCTGAACGGCTACCTGCTGGACACCAACGTCGTTCTGCTGGCCCTGGAGGCGCCAGAACGGTTGACGCGCGCCGGCCGCGCGGCCATCAAGTCCGGGCCGAACGTGCTCAGTGCGATCTCGTATTGGGAGGTGATCCTCAAGACTGCCCAGGGTAAACTCGATGTGGGCAACCCGCGCGCCTGGTGGGAGATCGCGCTCGGCGATTTTGCCGCGACCGCGATGCCCTTGCGGCCAGCCCACATTTCCGAGATCCACGGATTACCGCCCATCCATCGCGATCCTTTCGACCGGGCGCTGATCGCGCAGGCCACCGCGGAGGATCTCGTCCTGGTAACTATGGATGACAAGATCGCGCTTTACGCGTCGAAGCGCTTGCGGATACTCCGGTGACTGCCATCCGCGCCAAAGCTTATAATCGGTGTGAGGGCCACGTCCGCCTGATTTCATGCAGCGCCTGCTGGAAGCGGTTGAATTTCGCAATCCATCCCGCGCGCGCGAAGATATTGCGCGCCTGGGCGGCGGCATTCCCGAGCGCATCAGGGCGCGGATTCAGTCGCTGCTGGCGGCGGTGCCGGACCCCGACGAGGCGCTGCACTTCCTGGAGCGGATGCGCCAGGATCGCCCCGCCGCGTTCAACCGCATCACCAGTTCCACAGCCGCGTTGCGTTGCCTGATCACCACATTCTCATACAGCCGATTCCTTTCCGAGGCCGTGCTGCAGCATCCGGAGTGGCTGCTGCAAGCGGCCGATACGAGCGATCTGCACCGCATGCTGTCGGCCGAAGAATTCGCGGAGCGCTTGCTGCAGTTCCGTGCCGCCGAAGGACCCGATCGGGCTGCGCCGGTGGTCTTGGCGCGCTTCCGGCGGCGGCAATCGCTGCGCATCCTGCTGCGCGACGTGCTGGAACTGGCCGCGTTGGCGGACATCACCGGCGAGCTATCCAATCTGGCCGACGCGATCCTGGACTTCGCCTATCGCCAGATTCGCGCGCAACTGACGGCGCGGCATGGCGAGCCGTCGTTCGAGGGGCCGGACGGACAGCGGCGCGAATGTGGATTTGCGGTGATCGCGCTGGGCAAGCTGGGCGGCCAGGAGCTGAACTACAGTTCGGACGTCGACTTAATGTTCGTGTATTCGGGCAATGGCGAAACCGCCGGACCCGAAGTCGTCACCAACAAGGAATTCTTCAAGAAGATAGCCAATCAATACACCGAGCTGCTTTCAACTTACACCGCGGATGGCTCGTGCTACCGGGTGGATCTGCGTTTACGGCCCGATGGCCGCTTGGGGGAAGTCTGTATTTCGCTGGACGGCGCCAAACGTTACTACCAGGAGCGCGCGCGCGACTGGGAAAAGCAGATGCTGATCAAGGCGCGCGTATGCGCCGGCGACTTGTCCCTGGGCCGCGAGCTATTGGAATTCGTGGAGCCGCTGATCTATTCGACGACGCTGGATTTCCGGGCCGTAGAAGCGGTTTCCGAAGCTCGCGAGCGAATCAGCGAGAAGCTGGCCGCCAAACGCGCGCACGGCGGGTTGGATATCAAACTCACGCCGGGCGGTATCCGCGACATCGAATTCCTGGTGCAGTGCCTGCAACGGCTGCACGGCGGCCGCGAGCTTTGGGTGCGGCATGGCGGCACGCTGTTCGCGCTTTCCCGCGTACACGATAAGAACCTGCTCTCGGCCGGCGAGTACGCGCGGCTGGCTTCCGCCTACGCGTTCTTGCGCCACATCGAGCACCGGCTGCAGTTCTATGACGACCGGCAGACCCACACCCTCCCCACGCATCCGGAGGAGATGGAGGTGCTGGCGCGCAAGATGCCCGTCGAATCCGGCGAACCCCTGACCGCGGAATCGCTCAAAGTGGTGCTGGAGGGGCACTTGGGCAATGTACGGGAGATGTACGCGCGCGTGATCCAGGCGCGCAAGCCGATGTACTACACGCTCGCGGATGGCGACGCGGACGATCGCTGGCAGCCGCTGGATTTGGACCCGCCTGGATCGGCGCCGAGCAATCTCACGCGATTGCTGGACGAGCGCGCGCCGCGTCTGGCCGCCGTATTGGCGCGCGCGAAACTAAATCGCGGCCGGGAACGTTTCGAATTGTTTCTGGAGAAAGTGTTGGCCGGATCCGAAAGCTTCGCCGGCATGCATGCGGACTTAGATGCGAATTCCGCGTTGGTGGAGCGCGCGGTCGGAATCTTCGAACACAGCCCCTATTTCGGCGACCAGCTTCTGCGGCATCCCGAGTTGCTGGCCGAGCTGGATACAGCCGCCGCGGCGCCTGAAGAAGGCACTCAGGCAATAGAGGACAGCGCATCGTTGCGGGCATATTTCCGCCGCCGGATGTTTCGCATCCAGAGCGATAGCCTGCTGGGTCCGGCGCCCATCTTCGAAACTCTGGAGCGCACTTCGGATCTGGCCGACACGGCCATCGCGGCGGCGTACGGAATCGCGTTGCAGGAAGCCCCGCAACCTGCGAATCCGGATTATCGTCCGGCGCTCCAGATGATGGTAGTCTCGTTGGGGCGGCTGGGAATGCGGGAATTCGACCTGGCTTCGGACGCCGATTTGATCTTCGTCATCCCGGACGAAGACGCATCGGAGCAGGTATTCTGGACCGCCGTGGCTGAGCGCATGATCAACACGATCGGCGCCTACACCGGCGATGGCGTGATGTTCACGGTGGATACGCGCCTGCGGCCCAACGGGCGGGAGGGCGCTCTGGTGCAGCCGGAAGGAACCTATCGCGAATATTTCGCGAAGCACGCGGAGGCCTGGGAGGGAATCGCGTACATGAAGTCGCGCGCGGTGGCCGGGAACCTGGAGCGCGCCACGGAATTCCTGCACAAATTGCAGGAGGTGGATTGGCGGCACTACGGGCAGAGCGGCCGGTCGCGCAGGGAACTGGCGCAAATGCGCGCGCGCCTGGAGAAGGAGCAAGGCGCCCGCAATCCGCTGAAGGCGGCCGTGGGCGGCTTCTACGATATCGACTTCGCATTGATGTATTTGCGGCTGCGCGGGGCTGGTATCTTTTATAAAGTGCTGAATACTCCGGCGCGCATCGACGTGGTCGAGCAGATGGGTCATCTGGAACGCGAGGACGCGGACTTTCTGCGCGACGCCGCGGTGTTCTACCGCGCCATCGATCACGGGCTGCGCGTTTCGAGCGGTTATGCGGGAGGGCACCTGCCCACTTCGCCTTCGCAGTCCGAAACGCTGGCGGAACTGGTGCGCCGCTGGACTCCGGAGGAGTTGCACGATCAGCGGTTGGATTTGAAGCTGGGCGAGATCCGGCAGAAGACGCGGGAGTTTTTCAACCGCGTCTTCCGGGTTTGATGGCCCGGCCAGCGCCCCAGCCAGGCATGCGTCGAGACGAATCTCGACGCGGCACGCAGGAGTACGCGCGCCTCGTACTCCGTCTAATTGCCTCGCCCGCCATCGTCGCGCTAGTGATCGGATTCTATTTCCGGGTGGTCTCGGTCAACAACACCACCGTGGCCTTGACGCTGTTGCTCGTCATCTTCGGGATTTCGGCTGTCTGGGGACTGCTGGAAGCGACAATCGCTTCATTCGCGGCCGTGCTCGGATTCAATTATTACTTCCTACCACCGGTCGGATCGTTCGTGGTGCAAGACCCGCAGAATTGGGTGGCGCTGATCGCATTCCTGGTCACTTCGGTGATGGCGAACCAACTCTCGGCGCGGGCCAAGCGACGCACGAAGGAGGCGGTAGAGCGCCGCCGCGAAGTGGAAGGCCTCTATGCGCTAAGCCAGAGCCTGCTGCTGAGCGGCAGCGCGCGCACCGCCAGCCAGGATCTGGTCAGCCGGGTGGTGCGCATCCTGGGCGTGACCACGGCCGCGTTCTACACCAGGTTGACGCACGAGACGTTCCGCTGGGGGCCGGACGACCCTTTGATTTCGGACGAGCAACTGCAACCGGATCGCGACGAACCTCTCATCGATCCCGGCCGGGGCGTGGCCATCGTACCCGTGCGCCTGGGCGGGCAGGCGCTGGGCAACCTCGGGCTGACCGGACCTTTACCCTCGGACGAAGTGCTGAATGCGGTCGCTTATCTGGTCGCCATCGGGATCGAGCGGGCGCGGACGCTTGAAGAAGCCAGCCGCACGGAAGCCGCGCGGCAGAGCGAGGTGCTCAAATCCGCTCTACTGGATGCGCTCGCGCACGATTTCAAAACGCCCCTCACCTCGATTAAGGCCGCTGTCACGAGCCTGTTGGGCCAACCCCGCCCGGATGCAGACCGCGAGTTGATGACGATCATCAACGAGGAGGCCGACCGGCTAAACCGGCTGGTGGCCGAAGTGTTGGAAATGGTGCGCATCGAAGCGGGCAAGCTGCATCTTGAAAAGCGCCCGCAGGATGTGAGCGAGGTCATCGGGTCAACACTCTTGGATCTCAAACCCTTACTGCATGACCGGCCCGTGGAGGTCCGGCTGCAGGACGCTTTGCCAGCGGCGGATGCCGATTTCGATTTCGTGCAGCAGGTTTTGAGGCAACTGCTGGACAATGCGGTGAAGTACTCGCCGCCCGGATCGCCCCTGACAATTTCGGCGCGGTCGGGCGAAGGCCGCATCGTAGTCAGCGTGGCCGACCGCGGCAGCGGCATCGACGAGCAGGAGCAGATGCGTATCTTCGACAAATTCTTCCGCTCCCGCGAGCATCGCTTCCGCGTGCCGGGCAGCGGCATGGGCCTGGCCATCGCCAAAGGCATCGTGGAAGCCCACGGCGGCAAGATCTGGGTGACCAGCGAACCCGGGCAAGGCTCCGTATTCAGTTTTGCGCTGCCAGTGTACCGTGGTGAAATGGTGTCGTGAGCGCTGGAAGAATTCTGGTTGTGGACGACGACCCGCAGATCCGCCGGGTGATGCGGGCCACGCTGGTTGGGCATAAATACGAAGTGCTCGAAGCCCGCAACGGCGAAGATGCCTTGACCCGGATCTCCGCCGAGATCCCGGACCTGGTGCTGCTGGATATGAACATGCCCGGCATAGGCGGCCTGGAAACGTGCCAGCACCTGCGCTCGGGATCGGACGTGCCAATCATCATTCTTTCCGTACGGAACAGCGAGAAGGATAAGGTGGCGGCGCTGGATGCGGGCGCCGACGATTACATTACCAAACCATTTGGCATGGAGGAACTGCTGGCGCGCATCCGGGCAGCCCTGCGGCGGGCGCCCACATCCCCCGAAAACGGTCCGCATTCGGTATCCACGGCTGACCTGCAGATCGATTTCGATACGCGGCGCATCCACGTGAAGGGGAAAGAGACGCGTCTCACGCCGAAGGAGTTCGACCTGCTGCGCTATCTCGTCTCACAAGCCGGCAAGCCGGTTCCGCACCGCGAGTTGCTGCAAGCCGTTTGGGGCCCGGACTATGGCGATGAGCCGGAGTATCTGCGGGTGTTTATCAATCAGTTGCGCAAGAAAATCGAGCCGAACCCGGCCAAGCCGAAGTACATCCTGACGGAGCCATGGGTTGGGTATCGCTTCGCGGCGACGTAAGACAGGTTTCCGAGAGGCCGATTAACAATCGGCCTGCAGGTTGGCAACCGTTGGCAACCTGCCCCACGAGCTAGAACTTAACCATAAGGTCTATGTCGAGAAGCCACTCTCTCTTCCGCAGATCCGGGGACCAGAGACCGCCCTGTGTGGCGCAACCCGCGGCGGTCACCGACGGGCTGCCGTTCATGCAGGCGTATTCGGTCGGATAGCCGTTATTGGTGCCCGGAAACAGCCCCCCCGATGCCGGCGGCGTTATCCCACCCGAGCCGGACCAATAAGGCACGTTCGCATGCCGGAAATCGCCCTCGAAACGGAACGTGAGCCACTGCCTGGGCATGTAATCGAAGGTGCCCGAAACGTCCCAGGCCTTGAACTGGTCGCCGGGGTTCTCCGTAAAGTACGGTGAATTGATCGCCGCCGAAGCGGCCGTCTCCCCGTTGATGGGCGGCAGCAGCACCAGGTAGCGCCCCGGATTGTTGATCACGCCGCCGCCGAGCGAGAACCCAAACAGGTCTTTGTCGAACCACCAGCGGTTATAGACCATGATGCCGACGAAGCTCTGCTTGGGACCGCCCGCGGTATCGCCATGGCAGCTCACGCCCCCGCCGAATTCACAGCCCAAGTCGCCGGTGAGGGAAAAAGCCATCTTGTCGAGCGTCTTCGCCGGTTTGTCGTAGTATTTGACCTCGATACTGTTGTCGGTGTGTATGCGGGCGCGGTTCGGGATGTACAGGTCGTCGTGGCCCAAGCCGTAATTGTTGGAAAGGATGTTCAACCAGGGAAACGGAGTCCATTTGATCTGGCCGCCGAGACCCTTTCTGGAGTTGGCCGAGGCGTACGACTGCCATCCATTGATGATCCACGGTTCGATCTTTAGGTGGTGCGTTGGGAAAGTCTGTATGCGTATTCCCTGGAAGAACCAGGGTGTATTTGAGGACACGTACGAAGGTTGATAGGCCCAGTTATCGAAGTTGTAATAGCTGAAGAGGCCGACATAAGACATGAAGATGCCCGCGTCGATGTTGATCCCGTGCATCACGTTCAGGTGGTACCCGCCGTACGCTTCCGCTAAGTAACGATCCGCATCGGCGAGATCCCACTGGCCTTTGGCGTAGCTGGGATCGTTGCGGATGGTCGCGGTCGAATACGCCCCGAACTGGGTCATAAACCGCGCACGAACGTTGTCCCAGTGGAAGTCGCCGCCGAGGCCGAGCTGCTCCAACTGAATTTCATTTGACCGGAAAAGTTCGCTGGACCCACCCATGGAGTCGTCCTGCGGCCTGTTGAAATCGAAAGTATAAGTGATGTCCGCGCGGATTTCGGGCGTGAAGAATTTTGAATCGAAGGCTACGTCCTTGTTGCGCGGATTGCCGTTTAGCCAGGTCCAGTCGTAGTCCGCAAACGGTGTCGTGTTGTCCACCGCGGGGACGGCGGCAGGGGTCTGCGGGGTAGCTGGCGTATCCTGCGCTGGAGCAGGCGCGGGCCCGGCAGGCAGATTCCCTGCAACCAAAGGGCCTGCTGGCGGCGACGGGCGCGTTGAGAGAGATCCCAACGACGGGGCGGCCAAAGACGCGTACAGGGGCAACTCCGGCGCAACGTGGTTAGCGGGCTGTGCCGCTGCCGCAGCGGCTTGAGTGGCTGGCGCCGGCTTGGCAGCCGCCGGTGGCGCAGTAGATTGGGATCTGACTTCGTTCAACTCCGCTTCGAGTTGCTCAATACGCTTTTGCATCGCCTCAAGGCGCTCGATGCGTTCTTGCATAGCCTCCAGCGTCTTCGCTTGCTGCTCCGCTGGGGCAGCTACTGGCTGAGCAGGCGCGGTGGCCGCCACCATCGCTCTGGCCGAAAGGGCCAGCGCCACCGAGGCGCTCTCGTGCGCTTTCAACTGGAGCGCCGCGGACGAAGTCAGAAATCCTTCTTTGCTTGCGATCAACGTGTAGCGGCCCGGTTTGAGATTCACGGCCACAAATGTCCCATCCTGTCCGCTGACAACGCTCTGATCGCCGTTGTCGGCCTGGTTGTGGATTAACACCTGGGCTTCGGGCAAGGGAGCGCCATCCGGCCTCAGGGTGACTCCCCGAACGACGCCTACCCCCACTTGCGCGTAAGCGGGAACTGTATTCCAAGCGATGCACTGCAGCAGCGCCACGGCCGCTAGTAGTTGGGTGATTGAATTGATTGATGGCATTTTTGTCACTTCTCAAAGGGATCCGGCTGCGTCGGCTCTCAGACTGTAGACGCCAGTATTGCAAAGCCATCACCGTGAAGGCATAAGCAAGTCATAAATACTCGATCAAGACTCTTTATCCCGGCAATTAGATCTTTGGATGCTTCTTGTTGGATCGAACAACACCACGTTAGCGGGGTTGCTCTAAGGAATGTGTGAGAAACCCATAAGGGTTGTATTAGGCTGGCGGCGATTCCGGGTCTACCACCCAGATACCCTCGAAGTCAACGTAGTAGCAGAGCACGGCGATCCCCGGCAGAGCTTGCCGCAGGCACGCGGCCGCGCTCTGCAACTCGGCGGCGTGATGGCGCGCCTCGGCTTGCGCGTCGCCGCCGAACGCCGCGAGTCCGCCGTAGGCCCCGCAGTCGGAATGCACCATGAGCATCACACGATCGGCGCCATGCAACCGGATGGACTTGCGGATCTGCTCCAGCACGAACTCGCGGTCCGATTCCCGGTCCGGAGCCGACAGGCACTTGGCTCCGCCCGCCAGGCTAATCGCATCCGGGTGGGTTACGCCGAGGCGCTTGAGCAGCTTGCGGAGGGCCAGTTCAAAGCGGTGGTCGAAACACCAGACCACTGCCGCATCGCAATGATAATGCTCCCGCGGCGAATCGAAGTGCAAGACTTTTCGCATGCTCGCTCCATCTCTTAGCATAGCGAAGGTGGGGCAGGCGGTTTCGCCTGTCAAAGCGAGCACCTCACCGAACGCGCAGCTAAGCCCCGCACGGGACAGGTTTTATCCTGCCGTAGATCGGCGCTTTGCGCCGCCTCATTCACAAATCAAATTAATCTGGCCGATCCCGCCGTTGACACTCACGTGTATGGTGGCGTCCGCCTCTCCGGATGGTTCGTTCACCCAGCGGTCGCCGCGCTTCGAGAGCCCGCGCGCCGATATGTCCCCGATGCCGCCGTGCGCCTCGATGTCCAGCCGCGCCCGCCGCGGCAGCCGGATGGTCGCTTCCCCCACGCCGCCGCGCACCCGCACATCCATATCTCCGCGCGGATGGCCGGTCAAATCCACTTTCATCTCCCCCGCGCCCACTTCGACATCCAGGTTGTGCAGCCTCGTATTTCCCAATTCCAGGCGGCCCTCGCCGGCGCCCATCTTGACGTTGATA
>Ga0209333_1000183_pt1 | contig 35504 bp, 33 predicted proteins | sample BlaSpr_A8_OM2_O3_FD_187982 | JGI IMG/M metagenome (GOLD analysis project Ga0209333, IMG submission 187982) | Forest soil microbial communities from Thunder Bay, Ontario, Canada - Black Spruce, Ontario site 2_A8_OM2_O3 (SPAdes) (version 2) | ecosystem: Environmental > Terrestrial > Soil > Boreal... | reverse complement strand
CAACGGCCAGCGCGGTGCGTGGGCAGAGTGCGGAAAGTGCCGGCCCTAGCGCCGAGCGGATCGCCGATGCATTGGCGCGGACGTTCGCGCTCTGGCGCGACCGCGATTACGTGCGCCGACGCGACGCGATCGCGGCAATCGCGCAGGCGGCGGGCTATTCGGTCGCGATGCTCGACAGCTCGATCGACGCGCTGCTGAAACCATTCACCAGCGACGCGTTGAGATCGCTGGCGGCGCGGGTTTCGACCGCTGGCAGGATCGACAGGCCACAAACGATCGGATTCATCGCGGCGGGCAACGTCGCGGGCGCTGGAGTCCATGAGATCGCGACAGCGCTGATTGCGGGCGCGCGAGTGCAGATAAAAACCGCTTCGGCCGAGCCGGTATTCTTCGCGGAGTTCGCGCGGACGCTCGCGGAAATCGATCGCGAGGTAGGCGCGCGGGTCGAGGTCGTTCACTGGAGCCGCGCGCGGACCGACCTGACCGCTGCATTCATTGCAAATTGCAAGCTGGTGGTAGCATATGGAGACGACGCGACGCTCGAGGCGCTGCAGCGGCCCAACCTGATCGGATTCGGCAGCCGGGTGAGTGGCGCGCTGATCGCGCCGGACGGAATCGATCGGTCGCGAATCGACGGCATCGTTGAGTCGCTCGCGCGCGATGTCGCTCTGTTCGAGCAACTCGGATGTTTGTCCCTCCATCACGTGTTCGTAGTGAGTCATGACGCTCATGCGGCGCGCGAGCTGGCGATCCGAATGTCGAATGCGCTCGAACGTATCGGCGAATCGATGCCGCCGGCGCGCATCCCGGTTCGCGACGCTGCCGAAATACGCGGAGTCCGGGAGCGAGCGCGCTGGCGCGCGATTGCGGGGGAGCCGGTCGAGCTGTTCGAAGGTCGGGGGCTCGACTGGACGGTGGTATTCGAGCCGAAGGCAGACTCATTCCAAATTTCGCCGGGCTTCAGGACGGTGCAGGTGAGCGGAGTGCGCGATCTCGCGGAGTTCCGCGCTTGCATCGGGAATGTGTCGGGACGCATCGAAGCGATGGCGGTGGTCGGCGCCGATTGTGAAATCGAAGCACGCGCGATGGAGATCCCGTACGTCTGCGCGCCCGGCGAGATGCAATCGCCGCCGCTGGATTGGCGCCACGGCGGCGGCGACTTCCGCGACCTGATGTTGGGACCGCGATGACTCAACTGGGCGACTACTTTCGCGAGCATCTGGCGCAGACTTCGGACACACCGATCGGCCTTGAGATCTCGCACGCCGAGGGCTCGTGGCTGATCGCGTCGGACGGTCGGCGCTATCTGGATTTTATCGCGGGGATTGGAGTTTCCTCGCTCGGCCACGGAAATCCCGAAGTGCTCGAGGCGATCGTAGCGCAGGCGCGACGCCATCTGCACGTCATGGTGTACGGCGAGTACGTGATCGAGAGCCAGGTGATGCTGGCGCGGCGGCTGGTCGAGCTGATGCCGCGGCCGCTCGATCGCGTGTATTTCACCAACAGCGGTGCGGAGGCGATCGAATGCGCGCTCAAGGTGGCGCGCAAGTTCACCGGACGCGCGGGATTCGTCGCATTCGACGGTGCGTATCACGGTGACACGATGGGCGCGCTGGCGTTGGCCGGAAATCGCGCGATGCGCGAGCCTTTCGGCGCGCTGCCCGGGCCGGTGATCCATCTGCCGTTCGACGACGTAGGCGCGCTCGACAAAATCGATTCGACGGTGGCGGCGGTAATCGTCGAGCCGGTGCAAGCTGAGGGCGGCGTGCGCATCCCGGACACGGGATTCTTGCGCGCTTTGCGCGATCAATGCGATCGCACCGGCGCGATGCTGGTCTTCGATGAAGTTCTGACCGGCTTCGGCCGCACCGGCAGGATGTTCGCGCTCGAACACTTCGGCGTCGTGCCAGACATTGTGGTGATGGCGAAAGCACTCGGCGGCGGATTGCCGCTGGGCGCGCTATGTAGCCGCAACGAAATTCTTGGCACGCTTTCGCACGATCCGCCCCTCGGGCATATCACCACTTTCGGCGGCCATCCACTATCCTCCGCGGCCGGTCTTGCTAGTCTGGAGGTAATCGTTCGCGAGCGTCTGTGGGAGCGCGCCGCGACGATTGGCAGGGAGATCATCCGGCGAATTCTTGCGATGCGCGCGCCAGAGATAGCGGCGGTGCGGGGACTCGGGATGATCGTTGGGATCGATTTTCGCGATTCGTCGATGGCGCATCGGTTTGTCGCGGCGGCATTGGGGCGTGGGCTTATCGTGAACTGGACGCTAAACGCGGATAACGTTGTCCGGCTCGCACCGCCGCTGACGATCAAGCGGGAGGAACTGGATTTTGCGTTGAGCGAGATGAAATTGGCGCTTGATGGAATCCGGACTTGAAGTCACGGATTGTAGATTCGGGGACTGGGGCAGGGACAGAACTGGGGGTTGATTGGCGGACAGCAGCAAATACAACGGCTCATCCGGCCGGAGCAACGGGCTGACCAATTCCGGAGGCGGCGGCGCCACTTCGGAGTTCCGCTGGACCGAGGATGACGAGGAATCGCTACGCGTCCTGAAGCTCGGCGGCGCCCTCGGAATCTTCATGCTGCTGGCGTACTTGGCGTACGACCAGTACGCGCTGGGCAGGCACGCGCCGGGTACGGGTCCGCACTGGCTGATCCTGGGCGCGACCTGCCTGTTCTTCGGCCTGTCGTGGACGCGATTGTTCAGGATCCGCTGGAAACTCTGGATCCTGCTGTACAACGTGGTCCTGATGGGGGCGTTCATCCTGATCAGCCGAGAGACGGGCGACCCCGAGTCTCGCTTCATCGCGATTATGTTGTGTCCGATGGCGACCGCGGCGTTCGTCAGTTGGGGCACGGGCTGGCAGTTTTTGATGGCTCTGTCGGCGGTAGCCGGCTACGCGGCAGCCGGATATTTCGTGCCAATCGATAGCCCATACGGGATGTACCGTTGGATGGGACTCGTCACTGCGCTGTTCTTCGCGCAATATACGTCAGTCTTCATCGAGCGGTATCGCCGGCGTCTCAGAAGACAGGTCGAGGATCTCGAGGAAGCGGCGCGGTTTCGGCAGACCCAAATCGCGACGATGGCACATGATATCCGCAGTCCAGTCGCGGCGCTGAGCGGCTACGTCAACCTGCTCGAGGAAATTGATATCAGCGCGAAGGAGCGCACCGACCTGCTCGGACGAATCGGATCGACCGCGTGGAACATGGACCTGGTGGTGAGCAACGTGCTGGATTACTACCAGGCGCAGGATGACGACATCGTCGCGGCGCCGTGCGAATTGGATCCCTGTCAACTGCTCAACGAGATCGCGGAAGATTGCGGGCTGCAGGCGCGGCGGCGGCGCCTGAATCTGCGGGTCGAGATCGGGATGCTGCCGGCGTGCCAACTCGACCGGCGCCATTTCCAGCGGATAGTGAGAAACCTGATTGGCTATGCGATTGCACGGACGGCGGTGGGCGAAGTGACGCTGCGGGCCGGGGTGCGCAATGACGCGATCGCAATCGAGGTCGCCGATAGCGGCCCGGCTCTTTCGCAAGAGCATCTGGACGCGCTGTTCCAGCGGCCGAATCGAAACGGCGACAGCAGCGCCGCGCACGGACTCGGACTCTATCTCGCGCGCGCGATGGCGGAAGCGGCGGGCGGACGGACTGGGGCCCGCTTCGCGGCTGGGCGGCGCGGGCTGATCCTGGTCGCGGAATTCCCGCTCGCGGCGGATCCACCGAAAGCGCGCTCAACGTGAGGAAACTGTCCGACGCTTCGAGCAAACTCTCCAGCGAATTCGAACTGATCGCACGGCTCAGCGCGGGAATCCATCTCAGCCGCCGCACGCTGCTGGGCATCGGCGACGATTGCGCGATTATCTCGCGGCCCCAAGGGCAGTTGCTGTTCACCATCGACAGCCTCGTCGAGAAGGTTCACTTCGATCTGCGATGGGGCACGCCGCAAGCGCTCGGTGCGCGCGCGCTCGCGGTCAACTTGAGCGATATCGCGGCGATGGGTGGGCGTCCGACGGCGTGCGTTGTAAATCTCAGCGTGCGCGAAGGAGTCAGGTCGCGGACTCTCGAGCAAATTTACGCTGGACTGCGCGATGCGGCGCGCGAAGCATCGACCGATATCGTGGGGGGCAATATCACGCGCGCGCGTGAGCTGTCGATAACGATCGCGCTGCTGGGCGAAGCTGGACGCGGGATGATGCGGCGCGACGCGGCGCGTCCCGGCGACGAAATCTTCGTGACCGGCACGCTCGGCGACGCGGCGCTCGGCTGGCGCATCCTGGCGGGCAAGTTGAAATTGAGCGGCGATGCGAAAAAGAAGCGCGCAGCGAAAAAATATGTCGTCGAGCGGTTCCTCCGCCCCAAGGCGCGGCTGGATGCGGGGCAACGGCTCGCAGCACTGCGGCCCGCGCCAGCCGCGATAGACGTCAGCGACGGACTGATGCAGGACCTCGGGCATATCCTTGAACGGAGCGGAGTCGGCGCCGAGATCGACGCGTCGCGAATCCCGATTTCGCCAGCGTACCGTACGCTGATGGGCGACGACCTGATGCATGCGCTCACCGGCGGCGAGGACTACGAACTGATTTTTTGCGTGAAGCCCGGCCACAATGAATCCGCACTGTCGCGCCGCTTGCGGGTCGAGGTGCGGCGAATCGGCAGGATCGTTCGGGGCAAACGGCTGAAGGTGATTGGTGCTGACGCGCCGATTGTCGCAGGATGGGATCAGCTGCGGACGCGCAGCTAAATTGAATTGATGATTTCCATTCTGCCGTTGGTGGTTCTGATCCTCGTCGTGCTTAGCGCCACGCTGGCGGCGTCCGAGACCGCGCTGTTCTCGATGGCGCGGCTGGAGCACACGCGCGAGCAGATGAGCCTCTCCGTGCAGCGCGCGCTCGACCGCCTGATGCGCCGACCGCTCGAATCGCTGATCGTGATTATCGGGCTGAACGAAGCGTGCAACATTTTTGCCGACTGCCTCGCGACGATCATTCTGCTGGCGTGGCTGGGCGACAAATGGGGGCCGATCGTCGCGGCGCCCGCCATGCTCGTGGTCGTGCTGTTGTTCTGCGACATCACGCCGAAGACGTTCGCGCTTGGATTTCCGTCCGCGCTGGCCTGGCTCACCGCGCGGCCGCTGGCGGCGCTGGCCGACCTGGTCCATCCGATTGCGCGGCATTTCACGCCGTTCGAGCAGGCGCCGCGTCCCGGTCCGGTTTCCGAAGAAGAATTCAAGACGTTGTTGAGGCTTGGCGAGAACCAGGGACAGGTTGAGCCCGCCGAGCGCGCGATGATTCATCGCGTGTTCGATTTTGGCGCGCACCGTGCGTCGGAGGTGATGACGCCGCGCGACCGGATCTTCTCGCTCGACATCGAGATGCCGGTGGCGCAGTTGGTGGCGGAGATCGCGCACGAAAGTTTCTCGCGGGTGCCGGTCTATCGGCACAGCCAGGACAATATCGTCGGGATTCTGCACGCCAAGGATCTCGCAGCGCGGCGCCTGGAGCCATCGCCGCCGCGGGTCGAGCGCCTGGTGCGACCGGCGTATTTCGTTCCGCCGGGCAAGCTGCTCGCGGATTTATTCGACGAGATGCGCCACGGGCGCTTCCAGATAGCGCTGGTGGTCAACGAGTACGGCCGGCTGCTGGGCCTGGTGACGCTTGAAGACCTGCTCGAGGAATTGTTCGGCGAGATTCGCGACGAGTTCGACAACGAAGGTCCCGAGCTCACGAAAATCTCCGATCAAGAATGGTCGGCGTCGGGTGCAGTCGCGCTGGGCAAGCTGGCCGACGCGCTAGCTCCGGCGCGGGTGATCGAAGTCTATGGCGGCGGCAAGACGCTCAGCAGTCTCATCTTGCGCAGGCTCGGGCGGGTCCCGCGTACGGGAGAAAAACTGAGGCTCGGAGAGTTCGAAGCCACCGTCGAGCGCGTGCGCGGCGCGGCGGTCGAGCAGGTGAGGCTCCATCGATGACGCTGATCTGGCTGATAGCCGCGCTGGCCGGATGCCTGGTAGTGCAGGCGTTTTTCGCAGCCTCGGAAATCGCGCTGGTTTCAGCCGACGATTTGAAGGTTCGCGCCGGGAGTGAAGGCGGACACGAGCGCACGCGAGTACTGGGTGAGCTGCTGGCGAATCGCGACCGCCTGCTGGCGCTCACTCTCACCGGCACCAACCTCGCCACCATTGTCGCGGCAGTCGTGCTCACCAGCTTTCTGCATCGAGGGTGGCCGCACCTGGTTTATCTCGCGCCGTTTATTTTAACGCCGATCACGCTGGTGCTGGGCGAGTCGATCCCGAAGCTGGTGACGCTTACCAGGCCGCACGCGTTCGCTCTGTTCGCCGCGCGGCCGTTGCGCTTCCTCGCGACGATTCTCGCGCCGCTGCTCTACGCGGAGACCGTGCTGAGCAGGTTGCTGCGCCGTCTGGCAGGGGTGCCGGCCGGCGCCGAGAGCGTGTTCCTCACCCGCGACGATTTGGCGCGATTGATGCGCCGACGCGAGAGCGATGCATCCGAGCAGCCGCAACACGACGCCATCCTGCCCACTGAGCAGCAGATGATCAGCCGTATCTTTCGCTTCTCGCAGGCCGAGGCGCGCAAGGCGATGGTGCCGCTGGTGGGCGTCGACGCGGTGCCGGAGGAGACCTCGCTCGCGGCCGCGATCGAAACTGTCCGCCGCGAAGCCTTCAGCCGCATCCCGGTCTTCCGGCGCCGCATCACGGACATTGTTGGCGTCGTTCACGTCTTCGATCTTTTGCAGGCGCCCGATCTCAGCCGCCCGGTGAGCGACATAATGCGGCCGGTCAGTTACTTTCCCGAATCGATGCCGCTCGACGAAGCGCTGGTCGCGATGCAACGCACTGGAGAAAATCTCGCGGTGGTGGTCGACGAATACGGCGGCTCGGCGGGAATTCTCACGCTCGAGGATCTGATCGAGGAAATCGTCGGCGACATCGAGGACGAACACGACCTCGGCGAAGAGCTGGCCAAAGTTGTTAACCCGCGCGTGCTGTCAGTTATCGGACGCGCACCGATTACCGAACTGAACGAGCGCTTCGGCCTCAAGCTTTCGGAGGCGGATGAGTATGCTACGATCGGCGGGCTGGTGGTCGAACGACTTGGGCATATCCCCAAGCCCGGCGAAAAAATAATCGAGGGCGATTCGACAATCACGGTGACCCGAAGCGACGCGCGCGCGGTGCTCGAATTGATGCTGACACTTGCGCATCCGATCCGCCCGGAACTCCTCAAACGGCGATGACCGAAAAGCGAATCCGCGAAATCCTCGACGGCGTCGCCGCGGGTAGAATGACTGCCGCAGCGGCGTTCAAGCACATCCGCGAGCTGCCGTTCGAGGATCTCGGATTCGCCAAGCTCGACAATCACCGGAGCGTCCGCCGCGGAATTCCTGAAGTGATTTTCGGCGAGGGCAAGACTTCGGATCAGCTCGTGGCGATAGGGCTGCGAGTGATCGCGTCGGGAGCGAATCTGATAATTACGCGGCTCGATGCGGACAAGGCGCGCATCGTCAAACGTAAAATTCGCGCGCTGGCATACCATCAGGACGCGAGCATCGGAGTTGTCGTCAAGGAACGCGTGAAGCCGTCGGGACACGGCGTCGTGATGGTGCTGAGCGCGGGCACTTCCGACATTCCGGTCGCTGAGGAAGCTGCGCTGTGCGCCGAGCTGTTCGGGAATCGTATCGCGCGGGTTTACGACGTCGGCGTGGCGGGGATTCATCGCCTGACGGCCCACCTCGAAGTGATTCGCGAGGCGAGCGTGCTGATCGTCGTCGCCGGGATGGAAGGCGCGCTGCCTTCGGTCGTCGCGGGCCTGGTCGACAAGCCGGTGATCGCAGTGCCGACCAGTGTAGGCTACGGCGCTTCGATGGGCGGGCTGGCCGCTTTGCTGGGGATGCTGAATTCGTGCGCGAGCGGCGTGACCGTCGTCAATATCGACAATGGTTTTGGTGCGGCGCTCGCGGCGACGCTGATCAACCGCGTGGGAATCGACCGCGACGGCCGCTGATGGCGAAGCGCACCTCAATCACCAGCGGGCGCGCGCGCCGCGCGATCAAGATGGGCGAGCTCGCGTCGCAGGTCGGCTCCAGTTACCTGTGGAATCAATTGCGGCGGCCGTTTCAGAGCGCGCCCGAGCGCGAGCGCGACCTGCTCGAGACTCACATCCGCAACGCGCAGCGAATTGTCGAGAGCTCAAAGCAGCTTCGCGGCGCGTTCATGAAGCTCATCCAGATGCTTTCGATTCGCAAGGATTTGCTGCCGGGCGAGGCGCTCGACGTGTTGCGCGCGACCCAGTCGAGCGTGCCGCCGATGAGCTACGCGACTATTTCGGAACAGATTCGCAAGGAGATAGGCAAGCGGCCCGAAGTCGTCTTCCGAAGCTTCGATCAGACCGCGTTTGCCGCCGCGTCGCTCGGCCAGGTGCATCGTGCGGTCACGCGCGACGGTATCGACGTCGCGGTGAAGATTCAGTATCCGGGCGTCGAGGATACCGTCGAGCAGGACTTGCAGAATCTCAAGCTGCTGCTGCGGACGTTGCAGGCGCTTGGTCATGACGTGATGCGCCAGCAGATCGATACCGGCGCCGTGTACAGGGAACTCGAACAGCGCCTGCGCGAAGAGCTCGACTACGTGAACGAAGCGCGCAATATCGGCGAGTTCGGCCGGCGTCTCGGCGCGGACGGCGAGATCATGATCCCGCGCTACCTCAAGGAGCTGAGTTCGCGCCGTGTGCTGACGATGACGTACGTCGATGGCTACCCGCTGGCGGACGTGATGGGCCCGGAGGTCGATGCCGACTTGCGCGAATGGGTCGCGGCCAAGATTCACGAGTTCGCGTGGCGGCAGATCCTGGAATTCGGAATGCTGCATACCGATTTTCACCCCGGCAACTATATCGTCAGCCACCATCCGCGCCTGGGCGTGCTCGATTTCGGCTCGATTCGGCGCTTCCCCGAGCCGGTGCGCAAGGCGAACCTGCAAGTCGCGCGCGCGATTCTGAGCGGCGACGACAAATCGCTGGCGGCCGCGATGGTCAAGCTGGGCTATCTCGATCGCACACAGGATGCGGCGCCGATGGTCAAAATAATTCACATCCTGTTCGAGCCCATGAGAGTGGATCGCGCCGTCGATCCGCTCGACTACGACACCGTCGGCAAGGCGGCAAAGGTCGGCGAGATCGCGCTTCAGAACCAGCTATACAAATCTCCCGCGCACAGCGTGTTTCTGATTCGCGCACTGGTCGGACTCGAGGGAATCACGCGCGGCCTGGCGGTAAAGACCAACTACCGCCGAATCTTCGCCGATTGCGTCGATCGAATCCCCGCATGACCGATATTCTCGACGCGCTCGAGCGTCATCGCGACCATCACTTCAGGCGCGTCGCCACGCGGCGCGTGACCGGCGAGAAAAGTGCGCTCAAATTTATCGACGAGGTCGGATTCTGCACCGGCTTCACCGCCGGAATGGGCGTGCCGTGCCTGCGCGAGGCGATCGCGGGAACGCGCGAACCCTCGATGCCCGAGCACATCCAGCACGACTACGCGATCGGGATGACGTGGCGAATCAAAGACTCGCTGCCACAGCGCCGCGCGGTTTACTACGGCAAAGTGATCGCGCGACGCCCGAGTTTCATCGCGCGCGAGATGTTGGGGGCGTTTCTGAGGCTGCGCATCGAGCCGGGTGGCTATCGCAAGCTTTACCTCCGCGGCGGATTGTCGCATTGCGGCAAATTGGTGATGGACGCGCTGTCCAAGCGCGGCGCGGCCGAGACCCGGGTGTTGAAGCTGTCGAGCGGCTACGCGCTCCCGTCGCGGCGTGCGGCGTTCGATCGCGCGATGGCGGAGCTGCAGGAAAAATTTCTCGCGCTCAAAGTGGACGAGCGCGCCGACCCCTTCAGCTATGTATGGGACACGATGGCGCATAGATGGCCCGACGCGATTGCGCAGGCGCGCCGCCTCACGCGCAACCAGGCTGCATACGTGATTGTCGGCAAATACTTCGAGACCGCAGCGTTCGGCAGTGAACGCACAATCGCGCGGCTGCTTGGAATCGATCCAGCGCTGGTCGACAGGGCGGCGCGTCGCCTCGAGCGCGAAGGTTTGATTGCGCGCGGCGTGAGAATCGACGGGCATCCCGGCGCGATCAGTCTCCTTGCCACGTTCGCGCCCTAGCTTGCGGCGCTTGTCGGCTGCGGCCGTTTCGGTCTAAGAGTCGGACAGCGTCCGCAAATACTCGCGAAGATTTTCATCGTTCGGAGGAAAAATCATGCCGCTCGACCCGCAAGTGAAAGTCCTGATGGAACAACTCGCAGCCGCGCCCGGCCCCAAGCTGCATACGCTCACGCCGGCCGAAGCGCGTCGCGTGACCGCGAGCATGTTCAGAGTGCCGCCGGAGCGCGCTGAGAAAGTCGCCAAGGTTGAGGATCGCAAGATCCCCGGGCCCGCCGGCGAGATTCCGATTCGAATTTATACGCCCGAGGGCACCGGCCCATTTCCGGTGCTGGTATTTTTTCACGGCGGCGGATGGGTGATCATGGACCTCGATTCTCATGACGGTCCGTGCCGCGCGCTCACCAACAAAGCCGGATGCGTTACGGTGTCGGTCGATTACCGGCTCGCGCCCGAGAATAAATTTCCAGCCGGCGTCGAAGATTGTTTTGCCGCGACCAAGTGGGTCGCCGCGCATGCCGGCGAACTCAACGCCGACGCGAACCGGCTCGCGGTCGGCGGCGACAGCGCGGGTGGAAACCTGTCGGCGGTGATTTCGCAGCTCGCGCGCGACGCGGGCGGCCCGAAGATCGCGTTCCAGCTGCTCATCTATCCCGCGACCGAGGCCGAGCTCGACACTTACTCGCACAAAACCTTCACCGACTACTTTCTGACCAAGGACGACATAATTTATTTCTGGAGCCATTACCTGCGCAGCGCGGCGGACCGCAAAGACCCGCGCATCGCGCCCGCACTCGCGAAGAGCTTCAAGGGATTGCCGCCCGCGCTGATCATCACGGCTGAATTCGATCCGCTGCGCGACGAGGGCGAAGCCTACGGCGAGAAGCTGCGCGCCGCCGGCGTGCCGGTGACCGTCACGCGCTACGAGGGAATGATCCACGGATTCTTTTCGATGTACGAGGTGCTCGACAAGGGCAAGCTCGCAATTGACGAGTCCGCCGAGGCGCTCAGGAAAGCATTCACCGAAAGCGTTCCCGGAATCGACACGATGTCGCGCGGGCCGTCACCGAAAACGCGGTAAAGCCATGTGAACATCGCCGCTCTTCGCGCACTTGGTTTGTGCTTCTATATGGCTTCGGACAACCTTTGCTCGTCGGCGTCTTTGGCGTCATCGCAAAGGAAGGAGCCCTCATCCTACGGGCGGCGTTACGTCACAGCGGACCATTCGACAGCGTGGACTCGGATTGGGCGATTGAAGCCTTTTAGGAAAACATCTCCCAGGTCTCTGAAGAGCAAGGCCTTTCCGAGGCACAACTCGGCGACCACGTTCGATACCAGAATTTGATCGGGCTGCGCGTGGGAACAGAGCCGCGCGGCCAGTTGCACCGTCGCGCCGAAGAGATCGTGCTCACGCTCGATGGGCTCTCCTGCCGTGGCGCCGATCCGAACCTTGAGCGGATGCTCTATGTGCTCTTCCCGATGCTTGGCCAAGGCGCGCTGAACCCGGGTTGCGCAGCGAACCGCGGCCACTGCCGACACGAAGGACGCCATGATGCCGTCTCCGGTATGCTTGACCTCACGGCCGTCCTCGGCGGCCAGAGCGTCACGGACGATTGTGTTGTGGACGCCTAGCAGAGCCATGCCCGCATCGTCCCCCAAGGCTTCATTCGTCGAGCCGACGATATCCGTGAAGAGAATGGTCCGGATTGCGGAGTCTCGCTCGTTGCCGGCGTCACCAGGGACGAGGACCGCTCCTGACGGATCGGTTTCACCTCCACCGAGAAATGCCTCTGCAAGCTCGGGCTGGACCTCGAGAATTCTTTGTGCGGTTTGCCCGTGTGCTTCACGGTGCACTAACTGCGCCGCCTCCGGACTCGGCGCATCGACCAGGCAGAAAGCCTTACCGTGGCTCTCATTGAACCAGTACTTGATATATTTGACGCCGTACTTCCCCTGCTCCTTGAGGTCGGCCGCGTGCGCTTGGTCAATCTGCGCTGTGGTAGCTCCCTCGAGCTCGTGGACGTCCATGTACAGTGGCATGCCAGCTCCCCAAAAAAGGCTCCCCTGCTGCCGGAGCAGCCTGCAACCTACCACGCGCCGGTTGTCTGCCGGAAGCTCGGACCTTGCGGCTTAGAGTTGGCCCCGGGCTGGGATCGCGGCACTTCTGTGGGGGCAAGCGCGAACGCGGTTCGGCTCGGCGAATGCGAGATCGCGGCCCGACTATGCAGTGGCCGGCTTGATGTTCTGATTCACCCGGAACAAATTCTTCGGGTCGTAGCGCTTCTTGATTTTCGCCAGCCGCGCGTAGTTCTTGCCGTAGGTCGCGCGGATGCGGTCGTCGCCTTCCTCCATCATGAAATTGACGTAAGCGCCGCCAGCGGAGTGCGGATGGAGTGCATTGAAGTAGTCCCGCGCCCAAGTGACGAGCTTCTCTTTGTTCGCGGGATCCGGATCGACACCGACCATCACCTGCGCCCACACCGCGTCGCGATAACACCACGGCGTCGCGCTGTTCTTCACCTTCGCCGCGGCGCCGTTGATGGGATACAGGTGCATCGTCGACTGCCACGATGGCATCTTCGAGCCGTGCGAGACATGGAGCGAGATGGCCTCGTCGTTGAGTTCGCGGACGAAGTCGGCTTTCCAATACCACTGCAGACCCGTCGGGAAGACGAGATCGAACATGCCCTGTAGCGCCGGATACGGGATCGGTCCGACGAAGTCGAGGCTGGGCGTCTTGAACGCGCGGATGGGCGCGAAGACCTTCTCGGCCTGCTTCAACGGACCCGTATAGCACCACACGATGCCGCACACCTTTTGGTTGCGCAGGGCCTCGGGAAACGGCGGTTCGGCCGGCACGGTGAGCAGCGCGAAGAAGCCCGTGATCGTATTCGGCGCCCTCGTGATGAACCTCCGATACCAGCGCATCATCTCGGCGGTCTCTTCGAGCCGCCAGAACATCGGCCCGCCATAAACGGTGTGGATCGGATGCGCCTTGAACAGAAACGACGTGACCACGCCGAAGTTGCCCCCACCGCCGCGCACCGCCCAGAAAAGGTCGGCATGCTCTTCAGCGCTGGCGGTGACGATGCGCCCGTCTGCCAAAACCATCTCTACCGAGAGCAAGTTGTCGATGGTAAGACCGCACTGCCGCGTGAGATGACCGATGCCTCCGCCGAGTGTCAGGCCGCCTACGCCGGTTGTGGAGATGATGCCGGACGGCACGGCCAAGCCGAACGGGTGCGTGGCGTGATCCACCGCAGCCCACGTCGTCCCGCCGCCGCAGCGCACGGTCTTCTTCACCGGATCGACGTACACATGGCTGATGCACGACAGGTCGATCACCAGACCATCGTCGCAGACGCCCAGACCGCCGGCGTTGTGGCCGCCGCCGCGGACGGCAACGCGCAAATTCTCGTCGCGGCCGAAATTTACACAGGTGATGACGTCGGCGACGTCGGCAACCTTCGCAATCAGCCGCGGCCGCCGATCGATCATGGCGTTGAAGACCTTGCGCGCCGAGTCGTACCCGTCGTCGGACGGATCGATCAGCTTACCGCGAAGGGTAGAGCCAAAGGCCTGGACGGCGCCCGCATCGGGTCCACGGACAGCCTGCTTTCCGGCCGCATGCTGCATGACAGGTCCCCCTCGTATTCGAATGTCACCGCCCCACTTTATGCCAACTCCGTAAAGTGCTGTCTAGCATGATCGCGTTTTTGTGCCAGCGCGGCAGCTCCGGGCGGTAGGGTTAGTCACCCGTTTTACCATTCGCCAAATAGCGGCGCGCGTCACCACTGCTCGTAATGCACGGCGCGGCGTTCGTAGCCGGCAGTGCGCAGCAGGTCGCGCAATCGAATGACGCCCTTGCCGACGCCGCAGATGTAGAAGTGGCGCGTGCGATCGGCGTCGCCGACGACCCATCGAGCTTGCGCCATCTCGAACAGGCGATCGTAAATCTGGTCTGCCGGCACGATCACCGGCTCGTACGAAAAATTCGGTGCGGTTCGCGTGAGGGCGTCGAGTTCGGCGGCGTACAGGAGATGCTCGCGATCGGGTGCCGCATAAATCAAATGAATTCGCGGCGTGGGCGACGCAGCGATCGCCTGTTTCAGCATCGGACGAATCGGCGCGATCGCCGTGCCTTCCGCGATAAAGCCGTTCTCTGAATCCGGCGCGGGAGCGAGCGTGAAGGCGCCGAACGGCCCGCTGAAATCGAGCGTGTCACCGACCCGCCGATCGAACAGCCATTGCACTCCGCGTCCGCCTGCGACCCGATTGAAGCAAATCTCGAACGGTCCACGGTCACCAGGATCCGACGCGATCGAGTAGGGACGCGAGCGCGTTTCGTCGCCGAGCGGAATCGTGATCGAGATGAACTGGCCGGGGACGAATCGCAGATGCTTGCCGCTGGCGAGCGAGAGAAAAAGCGACCGTGTGTCCGATGCGTGATCGAAAATTCTCTCTACGCGCGCATTCATCGTTCCGCGCTTGATCGACGCGGGAGGTGGTTGCTCGGCCGTCATTCCTCGGCCGCCTCGCTGACCTGGTTAATCGTGTAGCGCGGAATCACGACGACGATTTCCGCGTTCGGGTCCTCGATGACAGCCTGGCATCCCAGCCGCGACGTCGGCGTCAGCCCCGGCGCCCGGTCGAGCAGGTCTTCTTCCTGGTCGCTGGACTCGCCGAGCTTGTTGAATCCCTGCTTGACGATCACGTGGCAGGTGGTGCACGCGCAATTGCCGCCGCATGCATGTTCCAGATGGACGCCGTGACCGAGCATCACGTCGAGAATCGAGCCGGGCTTGCCGTCGTGATGGAACGGCGCCTTGGCAGGGTCGAACTCGATCACCTTTTCGGGGTCGCCGTTTTCGAATTGGATTCGCAGTTTTGCCATCGGATTCAGATCATCATTGAGATTATGCGCTGCGTCACGATCGCGAAACCGTCCCGTAATAAAGTGACGTGGATTGCTTGCATCTTCGCCTGATTTTCGCCATCATCACCTCGTCTACCGGAGCAAGGGGAGAAGCTTTATGGCGACGCTGACCAAGCGGCAGAAGCAGCTAATCGACTACCTGAACGACTATATCAGCGAACACGGCTACGCACCCACGCTCGCGGAAGTTGGGCAGTACTTCGGGCTCTCGTCGCTCGCCACGGTGCACAAGCATCTGCACAACCTTGAGCAGAAAGGCTTCATCAAGCGTCAGCATAATCACAGCCGTGCGCTCGAAGTCGCCTTGTCGGAAAAGCATGAAGCGCCGACGACGATTCGATTGCTCGGCACCGTTGCGGCGGGTGCGCCGATCGAGGCGGTCGAAAACAATGAAACCATCAGCGTGCCCGACGATTTCATCCGGCGCGACAACACGTTCTGTCTGCGGGTGAAGGGCGACTCGATGATCGAGGACGGCATCCGCGACGGCGACTACATAATCGTCGAAGGACGCGACAGCGCCGACAACGGCGAGACAGTGGTCGCGCTGATAGGCAACGAAGCGACCGTCAAGAAGTTCTACCGTGAATCGGGCGGACAGATCCGCCTGCAGCCGGCGAACTCCGCGATGCAACCGATCATGGTCGGCGAGGGCGACCTGGCGATTCGCGGCGTGGTGGTCGGACTGATGCGTCACTACCGCTGAGCGCGGGAACAAGAACAGAACTTTGATTGTAGTGAAACCCCTCCGTGGGTTTCACGCTTCCTTGGGCGGGGGTGACCCCTGCACCCAGTAATAAAAAAGAGCGCTTAGGTGCGGATCGGATGGGTTTCGGCGATTGGGTCCACGATCGGAATGATAACGACGAAGGCCGAGCCCTGCGGTAGTTCGCGCTTGACGACCAGTTTTGCGCCAAGGGCTTCTACATTCCGCTGAACTACGGCGAGCCCCAGACCCATTCCACGGTGACTGCGGACGCTCGAATGCGAAAGTTGTGCGCAGCGTTTGAACGCCTCCGCAACCAGCTCGGAATCGATACCGGGTCCCGTGTCACGGACTTCGAGTTCAATCGCCGAGCCGAGTTGCGCCAGGACGGCGCGGCGAATCGCGATAGTGACGCTGCCCCGATCGGTAAATTTGATCGCGTTGACCGCCAGGTTGAGCAGGATCGACCTGATTGGCCGGCGCTGCGAGCGAAAAACCGGCGGCGCGCCGTCGAGATCGAATCTTATTTCCAGGCGCTTGGAATCGTTGGCCGCCTCGAGCGCCGGAGCAAGGTCGCCGATCAGATCGTGCAGGCGGATTTCCTCTTCAGCTCTCACCTCGGCCATCGCGTCGGCGAGCGAAAAATCCATCACATTCTCGACCGTCTGCGCCAGGTCGTGCGCGTTGGCGTTCATGCGCTCGATAATCTGTCGATGGCGGACGCTCACGGCTTCGCTCAACTCGTCGCGCAGGATATCGAGGTAGCCGAGGATCGCCTGCATCGGCGATCGCAGTTCGTGCGCGAGGTTGGCCAGCGCCTCCATGTGCAATCCCTGATCCCATTGATCCGCCGGCATTGGCGGCTCGACGGGGGTCACCGGCGCGTGACCATTATTTGCCAGATTCGACAATCGCCTGTTTCCGCTCTCCGCTCCCTTAGATCGGTCAATGGCTGCGCTGCGCAATAAATTTTCGGTACAAGCTACGCGCGCCAATCGCCATCCAAGGTTGCAGCAAAAGAATGGCGGGGTGAATCGGAAGATCACCTAGAGGGGCCGGAAAAAGTACCTAGAAGGCAGGAAAAGAGTACCTAGCCAGGATTTGCGGCGAACGCGCCGTCAAAATATGGTCGCCTTCAGCACTCAAAATGCGTTAAGCACTTGGTACGTCCTTGTCGCGAAGACGAAGACAACCTTAGGCTGATGGCGAACCGTTATCTGGGGAACCCGCTGAACGTGGCTGAACCCAATAAACTCTCGCGCGTTGCGATCGGATTTGGCGCATTCGCGCCTTGGATCCTCTACGGCTTTGCGTCGGGCTTCAATCATTGGCGCGTGGCGGCCGGCGGCGGGCTAATCCTGTGCCTGGTATTTCTGGCCGCAACGGTGCGCCGCGGCAGCACGATTAAGCCGATGGACTGGCCGATGCTCGTCTTCTTCGTGATCGCATCAGTGATGAGCATTGGCCTGCGCTCGACTGCGTTCACGGTTTACAGCGCGGTCGTCGTCTGGTCATGCTTCGCGATTACTGCGTGGGGCTCGGTCTTGATCGGCCGTCCGTTCACGGCCGTCTACGCGCGCGACAGCGCGCCGCCCGAATTCTGGACACATCCGGTCTTCACCCGGCTTAACCTGCTGATGACGCTCGTCTGGTGCGGATTGATGACCGTCAACATCGGGTTCGCCGCTATAGCTGTGGTAGTCGGCGGCAACCTGGCCAAGCCGCTACTGAGTTATGCGCTGCCGATGGCGCTGTTGATTGCGGGGTTCGCGTTCAACACGCGTTTCCCGGCCCGCTATCTTGCGCGATCCGGCTTTCAGATGCCCGTGGCCAGCGCACCAGCCGCGTAGCTAGCCGAGCGCAGAGACATAGCGTTTGATTTGTTCCACTCGTGCGGCCAACTCCTGGGGCGCGATTCTTACGCATTCGTAACCCAATGAACGATAGGTTTCTTCGTGAACTTTTTCAAATTTTAGAGAATCCTCGAAGCTGATTTTTCTTGCCGCGGTGGGTTCGCAGAATCCCAGGTTCTCGATAAAGAACACCTCCTTCTTATAAATCTGCGCTTTCGCGACGCGTTCCATCTCATCGGCGAGAGTCATCGAGATGGGAAACCCCAGCCATACGCTGAGCGCATAGGTGCATAGCGGCGACCGGTCGTAGAACTGCACTCCTGACGCCAGATCTGTTCGCATCTGCCGCTGCTTCTGCAGATTGATAATGTCGTCGATGAAAGATGGATGCATGTGTGGTTCGGCAATGCCCTGAGCCTGCCGCAAAGCGATAATGTCAGTCGCGGCTTCTTCGACAACGAGGTAGCCCTCGACTTCCAGCGATCGAATGATCGAAGTCTTCCCGCATCCCGGAGTGCCAGTGAGGATGTATCGTTTCATAGGAATCCTTTTCCAACGCGATTGTTCCCCTTTCTTCGAGGGAAGGGGTTAGGGGTTAGGTTCTTTGTATCGCGCCCAATGCCCGCGTCATCTTTTGTCGCGCCCTCGTCAGAGTGACAAAAGCCACGCGTCACCGCGTCGGGCGCAGGGCGCGCAATTCAACAACTATGTTGAAATCAGGGAGTCGAGCAGCAGCGATCAGGAAACTTTGTCGGGCTTGGGGGCTTCGGCGGCTTTCGCTTCGTCGGGCTTCGCGACCGTCTTCGACACGTCGTCGGGCTCGTTCATCGCGCGCTTGAAATCGCGAATCGCTTTACCCATCGCGCCGCCGACGTCGCCGAGCTTGCTGGGCCCGAAGATGACCAGGATGATCAGCAGAATGATCAGCAGGTGAGTTGGCGCAAAGAGGTCCATATTTTTCTCCGGGCGGCCCGCAGGCGACCTTCCACTTTTACTGTATATCCTTGACCAGCGGATTGGAACGGTTATTCCCGGAGCACCTGGCCCCCTCGCGCGCTGCAAGGGGGACCCGAAAAACGAAAGGTCACGCCGAGCGCGCGGGCTCCTGATGGACGGGCGCGCCATCGTCGAGATGGTAGCGCTGGACTTTCCGATACAGCGTCGAGAGGTGAATCCCCAGCACCTGCGCCGCCTTGACCTTGTCGTTCTCGACCTTGTCCAGCACGCGCTTGATATGCTCGCGCTCGAGCTCCTCGAGCGTCAGCCCGGTGTTCTCGATACTCGCCATCACGGGCGATGTGCTGCGCAGCTTGTCGGGCAAATCGTGCGAGTGGATGACGTCGGTCTCGGCCAGGATCGCGGCGCGCTCGATGGTGTTCTCGAGCTCGCGGACGTTGCCCGGCCACGCGTAGTTGAGCATCAAGCGCATCGCGCCTTTTGAAAAGCGCATCGCGGTGCGTGACAGCGATTTTTCGTATTTTCGCAGGAAATGGTTGGCGAGCAGCGGGATGTCGTCCTGGCGTTCCCGCAAAGCCGGCAGATTGATGTTGATGACGTTGATTCGGTAGAGCAGTTCCTCGCGGAAGCGGCCGGCTTTGACCTCGGCCTCGAGATTTTTATTGGTGGCGCACAGCACGCGCACGTCGAACGCCACTGGATCGTTGGCGCCGAGCGGGTAGGCCTCGCGCTCCTGCAGCGCGCGCAACAATTTCACCTGCAACGCGAGCGGCAGCTCGCCGATCTCGTCGAGCAGAATGGTGCCCTTGTCCGCCGCTTTGAGCAGTCCCACCTTGTCCTGTCCGGCGCCCGTGAACGCGCCGCGTTTGTAGCCGAACAACTCGCTCTCGAGCAGGTTCTCCGGCAGCGCGCCGCAGTTAATCGGCAGGAAGCGGTTGCTGGCGCGATCGGAACTGAAATGAATCGCGCGCGCGACCAGTTCCTTGCCGGTGCCCGACTCGCCGGTGATCAACACGCTCGAATCGGTGCGCGCGACTTTTTCCATAACGCGGAAGGTGCTTTCGATTGCGTCGCTTTTGCCGATGATACTCTCGAAGCGATACTTCTCGCGCAGTTCCTGCCGCAGAAACCGGTTCTCCCTGAACAGCGCCTTGCCCTCGAGCGCATTGCGCATCACCTTTTTCAGATGATCGTTCGCAAACGGCTTGGTGATGTAGTCGTAGGCGCCCTGATGCAGCGCCTCGACCGCCGACTCGACGCTGGCATACGCGGTGACGATGATGCCCATCACCTCGGGATCGAGCTCGCGCATCTTGCGCAGCACGTCGAGTCCGCTGCCGCCGCTGGTGAGGTTAAGGTCGAGAATCGCGAGATCGATTTTTTCTTTTTCGAAGATCTGCAGCGCGATTTCGGCGGCCGGGGCCTCGCTGACCTCGTAGCCCTCGCTGCGCGCGAGTTGCACGATGATCGACCGCATCAACGGCTCGTCTTCGACGATCAGCAGCCGGTAAGGTCCGCGTTCCTGTGCGGTCCATGAAGCGTCGTTGTTCATTGAATCTCAATCAGGATGCGGCCATTTCCGCGGCCTGTTGCGCGCGCACCGTTTCCTCGGCCGCGCCGAGCGTGATCGTGACCGCGGTGCCGCGGCCGACCTCGCTGTCGACGCGAATCGTGCCCTGGTTGGACAGGATCATGCGCTGGCATAGCGACAGTCCAAGTCCGACGCCCGCACCCGCGGGCTTGGTGGTGAAGAACGGATCGAACACGCGCTCGAGATGCTCGCGCGGGATTCCGATGCCGTTGTCGACGACTTTGATAAATACCCGGCGCGATTTGTCGCCGCCATTTCCAACCCGCTGGTTCTCGGTGATCACCTTGATGACGGCGCCCTCGGCGGGCGACGCGTCGGCGGCATTGAACAGCAGGTTGAGCAGGACCTGCTGAATTTCGTTGTCGTCGGCGTACGCGCGCCGGAGATCGGGCGCCAGAATCGGCTCGACCCGGATGCCGCTGAAGCGCTTGTTGTAAGTGATGAGCCGCAGCGTCTCGGCGATCAGTCCATTGACGTCCACCGGTTTGCGCTGCGCGGTAGTTGGCCGCGCGAAATTGACCAGGTCCTTGAGCGTGCTCGAGATGCGCGTGATCTGCGACAAGATGGTGTGCATGGTGGTGCGGCGCTCGGGGTCATTCTCGCCCGTGAGGATCGATTGCACCAGCGACGAGATCGACGCCAGTGGATTGTTCACCTCATGCGCGACGCCCGCCGCGAACGTGCCCGCCGCGGCCAGCCGCTCAGCCTTGAGCAACGAGTCGAGCATCTCGCGTCGCTGGGTAACATCGCGCAGGATCATCTGCACGAATTGCTTGTTGCCGTAGGTGATGAGCGCGGAGTTTACGTCGAAGAAAAACGGCCCGATTGGGAATTCCTGGGTCTGCGACAAACCGTCGCGCAAAACCTTCTCCAGGCTCTCAACCACACTCGGCCTCAGTTCCGGCGGCACCAAATCCGGGATCGCCCTCCCGATAATATCCGTCTTGACGTGGTCATGGTCGTGGTCGGCTTCCATCTGATGGAGCCGCATGGCCGCCGCGTTGAGGCCCATCACGACCCACGTGTGCGGTTCGATCTCGTACATCGGATCAGGCGCGTGGTCGATAGTGTTGCGATACTTTTCTTCAGACTCGCGCAGCAGCCGTTCGCGCGACTCGATGTAGAACTGCGAGACCATCAGGCGCCGCTCGTCTATTGCCGCCACCATCAGATCGCGCACCCGTTCCATCGCCGGACCGGTCATCGTCGATTTAATGTGATTGAGAACTATTTGCTTGAGCGCGATGTGAATGACGTTGAACTGCGACGGCTTGGCCCGCGCGAGCATCCCTTCCTGGCAATGCCGGCGCAGGTAAACGTACGTGCAAACATTGTCAGGATCGCGCAGATGGTCAAGGAATCGGATGAGCGAATTGACCATGTTGTCTGGGCGGCCTTTCTCGTCGAACTTCTGGTGCCCATGGACGATGTATGCGATCGATTCTCCCCACTGCTCCACGATGCCGTCGAAGTGCCGATCGATCAGGTCGGCGGCCTCGGAGCGAATCTGGATGCACTCGGGCGTGCGGCTCCAAATCGTCTCGCCCCAAAGACGCGACAGCGACTGCTCGATCTCGGCGAGTTGGCTTCTTATCGCCTGCAGCTCTTCGGGAGTTGGCTGAATCGGCGGGTCGTTCGTTTCACGATGTATTTTCGACTTTGACGGTCTGCAGCATCCACAGGCGAGCGATAGTTTCATTGCGTTACAACCCAGTGGGAGGATTTTCAGTATTGAACTCTAAAGTGACGTATAACATTCGCAAAATAACCAATCTAGCGTGTGCATTGCGGCGGCAACCTGCCTGATTTTACACCGTGCGAATTGCGGCGTCAGGAGGCCTCCGCGCAAATCGTACAGCGCCCCATCCCAATTGGTTTGTATGCGTCGAAGGTTGCTCAAATAAGCTAGATAATCGCTGAAGTTTTTTGATGGCACGGCTCTGGCAATTGGGTCCTCATCGAGAGGACATCCACATCCATGCTTACCAATACCTGTTCCAGCCAACGAGTCACCCCCCACGGTAAGTTCCTTTCTCGCGCAGGACAGAAATTCTTTTTCAAGGCGATGCGACTCGCTGATGTGAGCGGCTCGCTCGACTTCGGACAGAAACTCAAGCTCAGAAAACGTCTCGACGATCTGAAGACCGCGCACACTACCGGCCTGGTATTGACCGAGGCCAATTCGCAGCCATGCCTCGATATCGCGGCGCAGTCGGGGCTGGTCGCAATGATCGAATTGAGAATCACCGCCGATGAACTGACCAGCCGCCGTGGATTCAAATCCGTCGTCTCAAGAATCGCGCACACGGCAAATATTTTCGGGACGCATCCGGCGCTGGCCGGCTACATTCTCGATTGCGAGATCGGCCAGGACGCATTGCGCATAGGCGGACTCGAAGACGCGCAGCGCCGGATGCGTACCGTCGTGAAGACAATCAAGGGACGCGCGCCCGAAGCGATCGTCGGAATCAAGGTGCGGCCGGAAACTCGCGCACTTTCAATTTTGGAAGAAGATTTTCTCTACGCGGAAATTCCCGCGCTCGCGCCGGTCGAGATTCGCGATTTCGTCGTCGCCTTGCACAACATCGCGGAAGCGCGGCCGGTGGTGATCGAATTCAGGGATGCATCGCCAGGACAGGACGAGGCGGTTGCGGTGGCGTTCGGCACCGGTGCTGCTGGCGTGGTCGCGCCGCCGGTACCTGCGCCGGTTTCTCACGACTGGCTCGGTGTGCGCATGATGCGCGCGTCGGACCTGATGCCGTTCGTGACCCTTAACGGCACCTGCCCGCCGCGGCCCGCGACGATGCCGATGGTGTCCGTAGTGATTTGTGCGTACAACGCCGAGCGCACGATGCGGCCGTGCCTCGAGTCGCTCCGGCGCATCGACTATCCGAATTTCGAGGTCGTCATCGTCGATGACGGCTCGCGCGACAAGACCGCCGACATCTCGATGGACTTCCCGGAATTCCGCCTCATTCGCCAGCCCAACAAGGGGCTCAGCGTCGCGCGCAACGTCGGGATGCATGCGGCGCGTGGCGAAATAATCGGCTACACCGATTCGGACTGCGTCGTCGATCCGCATTGGCTGACGCTGATGGTCCGCTCGATCACCGAAAACAATTTCGACGGATGCGGCGGACCGAATTACGCGCCGCATGAAGACGGATGGATCGAAGCAAGCTGCGCCGCGTCGCCGGGCGCGCCGTGTCACGTGCTGGTCGCCGAAGATCGCGCCGAGCATCTGGCGGGCTGCAACATGGTCTTCTCGAAGGCCGCGCTCGCGAAGATTGGCGGCTTCGATCCGCAGTTCACGGCCGCGGGCGACGACGTTGATATCTGCTGGCGTATGCTCGCGGCGGGCTACAAGCTCGGCTTCTCCCCGGCGGCGTTCGTCTGGCACTTCCGCCGCAACACGGTCAAGGCTTACTACGGACAGCAGCGCGGCTACGGTCGTGCCGAAGCGATGCTCTATCCGAAATATCCCGAGCGCTTCAATGTGATGGGCCAAATCGCGTGGCGCGGCACGATCCCCGGCCTGGCGCGCACGATTCCCGGACGCAACCACAAGCGCGTGCTGTGGAACGCGACCGCCGGTGCGCAGTCGCTGTTCGATCCCGGCCTGACGCTCGCCAAAGTTCTGCCGCAGACGCTCGAGTGGACCGTGCTCTCGGCAGTCGCGATGGTCGCGTCGATCGTTCTCGGCGTCTCGATTATTCCTGCGGCTGCGATGCTCGCGCTGGGACCGATTTGGGCGCTCTACTATGCGTGGCATGCGCCGCTCGACAAGGCGCACAACAGTTTTATCGCGCGACTTCTGATCGCGTATCTCGCTTACACGGGGCCGATGGTGCGAACGATGACGCGCTACAAGACGCGGGCGAAAGCCCTGACCGGACTCGCGGGAATCGACGGCGTGCGCCAGCGCCCGACCGTCAACTGGCTCCGGCGCACCGTGCGGCTGGAATACTGGAACAACGAGAGCATCACGCGCGACCGCCTGATGGACAAGATGCTGAAGCTGTTCGCGCGCACCGGTCATGGCGCAATCGTCGACGCGGGCTGGAACGACTACGACCTTGAAGTGCGTCCGAATCCTTGGACCCGAATCGAGTTGAAGACCGCCGACGAAGAACACGAGGCGGGCAAAGTTACCAATCACGTCCTGGCGCGCATCAAGTTCACGCGAATCTCGACGATGGCCCTGGCAGCAGGCTTACTGAGCGCGGCGGTTGCGGCGATCGCGGGACTGCCTGAAGTCGCGCTGGGTCTCGGCGCGCTCACGATGGCCGGCGGCGTATGCCTCGCAGTAAAGATGGTCGAAGCGGCGCGCCTCGCGCATCGCGCGACCGAGCAATGCGCCACCGAACTAAACCTCGCCCCGCTGGGCGTCCTGATCCGTCAGCCCTCGACAGCAGAAGCGGCAACAGCAACGAGCAAGCCAGCCCGCGCCCAGTTGGCCCCGCAAGAACGCGCCGCCGAGTAAGGCCGGGCGCACCTCAGGCCTGAGCGCGCAGTCGCGAATTCTCAAAAGTTCGACTAGACTGTTAGGGCATGCAGGCGAGCAAACACGATTCTGTCAGAGAGCATGTTCTGGCAGCAGACATTGCTGCATTTGAGACAATTCGCCAGCAACTCGAACGTGAGCATCTCGACGAGTTTGCGGTGTTTTTTCAGGGTCAGCTGCTCGGCCTATATCCAGACTTCGATTCGGCGGGACGCGCTGCGCTTGCCAAATCAAAAACGGGTCCGTTTCTAATCCAGCAAATTGGAAGTCCCATCGGTCTGGATCCCGATACCGCTCGCCACCTCCATCATCGCTAGAACTTGCCGACGATAAATTCCGGTCCCGGCTCTTCGGTAACCCTGGTTCAACAGGGCGCTACGATTAAGATCATTGTCAGATCGCCGATCGACGGTCGTGAAATCATGTTAGATGCCCTGATCGATACGGCCTCCCAAATGACCTTTGTCGAAAGTACCTATCTTCAAGGGTGGGCTCCGCTTTTGTTAGTGGCGCCCGCTCGATTCGCGGGCGCTGGCGGACAATTCTCATCCGATATTTTTCTGGCCGAAGTAGAGATCCCCGGGCTGAATTTGCGCGAACTGACCGGAATCGTTCTCGACGATCTGGGCGGTAGGCAAGCAATCCTGGGACGAAATCAGTTGCGCAATTGCGTGCTCGTGTACGACGGTCCCAAGGGCACCGTCCAACTTCGAAAATAACGCGATCAGTCTTCTAAGATTTTATGGATCGATTCGAGGTCGCGGCGCACCTCATTCAGTACACGGCGAGCTTGGCCGTCGATTCCTGGCGACTGCGATGATCCGCGCTCTGGCGAGGACGCTGGCGCGTTCTTCGGCAACGGCCTGCCCGCCATCAATGCGTCGAGGCCGAATTCCTTGATGTGCTTGTTCGCGCCGACGATGGTGAAGCCTTCGTCGTGCAGGAGGCGCTTGATGAGCCGCAGCACCTCGAGGTCCTTCTCCTGGTAGAAGCGATGCTTGGTGCGCGTGTGTTTGGGCTTCAGGAACGGGAACTGCGTTTCCCAGAAGCGCAGCACGTAGGTCTCGACGCCCAGCGCGCGCGCCGCTTCGCCGATCTTCAGTCCGCGCTCGGGAATCGCGGAAACGGTTGCGGGCTTTTGCGGCGCAGCGCTTCTATGCCGAACTGAAGGCGGGCGCGAGCGCGGCATCGGCTTCATACCCCCGGCTTCGATCCGTTGTTGACCCGCTCCTTCAACACCTGGCTCGGCTTGAAGGACAGCACGCGGCGCGAGTCGATTGTGATCGGCTCGCCGGTCTGGGGATTGCGCCCGCGGCGCGCATGTTTCTGATTCACTAGGAAGGTGCCGAAGCCGGAAATTTTCACTTTCTGACCCTGGCGCAACGAATCCCTGATGATCGCGAACACCGCTTCGACCACATCACAGGCTTCCTTCTTCGAGGAGCCTACCCGCTCGTAGATCAGATCCACAAGATCGGCTTTAGTCATGCCCTGCGGCGTAACGAATCCCCACCCGCTCGCGTTAGGCACGCTGTTACTGCCGCAACTCCGCCCCCAGTCGCATCCGCGCCTGCTCCACCAGCACGGCGTGAATGCGGTTCACCTCCTCATCAGTCAGCGTGCGATCCTTTGCACGGTAACGACAAGCCAACGCCACGCTCTTCTTTCCGGCCGCCACCGCCGTCCCCTCGTACACGTCGAAGACTTCGACGCTTTCCAGCAGTGACGCGCCCGATTCCCGGATGGTCTTGAGTACCATATCCGCCGGGAAATTCCGATCCAGCACTAACGCCAAATCGCGCCTGATAGCGGGAAATTTTGGCGGCGGCTGGAAAGTTTTGCGCGGCGAGAAACCATAGGCAATGAGACTACTCAAGTCAAGTTCGCAGACCGCGCACGCGTCGTTCAGATCCAGGCGCATCGCCTCTGCCGGATGCAGCTCTCCGATCAAACCGATTGGCGCATTATCCAACATAATGATAGCGCTGCGCCCCGGATGCAGAAACGGTGCATCGGCGGGCTCGATCGCCTTGTACGTGACGCGCGGCGAGATTCCGATCGCGTCGAACCAGGTCTCCAGTATTCCCTTGATCGAAAAAAACCCGGCCGCGACGCTCTGCTCGCCGACGGCGGACAGTGCGTAGGGTCCGTAGCTGACGGCGGCGAGATGATTGTGCTCGCTCGCGATATCGCCGTTCATGCGGAACACCTTGCCCATTTCGAACGCGTGAAAGGCGCGCGCCTCGCGGTTCAAATTGAACCTGAGCGAGCCGACGAGTCCCGGCATCAGGCTGACGCGCAGCTCGCTGAGTTCCGCGGAGAGCGGGTTGGTCACCTTGACCGGGCGCGTCGCGGGTTGAATCCCCGAGAAGCGCGCGTTGTCGGCGGGCGCGATGAACGCGATCGTTGCGGCTTCGCTCAGGCCGCATCCGAGCATCACCTCACGCGTGCCTTTGATGAACTCGCGCTCGCGATTTACCGGGGCCAGTGCACTCACGCGCTCCGGCAGCCGCGCGGGGATGTCTTCGAGGCCGCCCAGGCGCGCGACTTCCTCGATCAAGTCGGCTTGCTCGATCAGGTCGGAGCGGAACGAGGGCGGCACAATCGCGAGCACGCCTTTGGCGCGCGTGCTGACCTGCGCGCCGATCGATTTGAGACGGCTGCGCGCGACACCCGGCGGTATCGAGGCGCCGAGCAGCGATTCCATCGCGCCGAGGTCGAGCGCTATTTCGCGCGGCTCGGCTTTGCGCGGCTCGAAGTCGGCGATTGGCGACGCCTCGCGTCCGCGCGCGATTTTGCGAATCAACTCGGCGGCGCGAATCAGCGCGCCGACTTGTCCCGCGCGATCGATGCCGCGCTCGAAGCGGTAACTCGCCTCGCTGCGCAAACCCAGGCGCCGCGCCGTGCGCGCGACCGTCATCGGCTCGAAGTACGCGCTCTCGAGCAGAATCGTCGTGGTCGAATCGCTGACCTCGGAGTTGAGACCGCCCATCACGCCCGCGATCGCGAGCGGCTTGTCGCTGTCGGCGATCAGCAGATCGCCTGGATCGAGCGTGCGGGTGACGTTGTCGAGCGTAACGAATTCGCGCGTGTCGCCGGCGCGGCGCACGACGATTTTGCCGCCGGCGATTTTGCCGAAGTCGAACGCGTGCAACGGTTGCCCGAGCTCGAGCATCACGTAGTTGGTCGCGTCGACGACGTTGTTGAGCGCGCGCATCCCGCACAGTTCCAGCCGGCGTCTGAGCCACGCCGGCGAAGGACCGATCTTGATTCCAGTCATCGCGAGCGCGGCGTAGCGCGGGCAGAGATCGGGCGCGTCGATCGAGACAACGACCGCGAATCCCGCGCCGTCGGGCGCGTCGGCCGAAGGCGCCGCACGTAGCCGGGGCGCGCGCAATCTTCCGCCGAACAGTGCGGCGACCTCGCGCGCGAGACCTAGAGTCGACAGGCAATCGCCGCGATTGGGCGTGATTTCGACATCGAGCACGACGTCATCGAGGTGCAAATACGCGGCCACCTCGCCGCCAAGAGGCGCGTCGGCGCCGAGCGCGAGTATTCCCGCGTGATCCTGCGACAGCCCAAGCTCGCGCTCCGAGCAGAGCATGCCCTCGGACTGCACCCCGCGAATGACTGCTGCCTCGAGCGGCGGTTCCTTGCCGAGTTGCGCGCCAACCAGCGCGAGCGGCGCGACCATGCCGGCTCGCACGTTGGGCGCCCCGCACACGACTTTGAATTTTCCTTTTTCGCCCGCGTCCACGTCGACCAGATTCAGGCGGTCGGCGTTGGGATGCTTCTCGACGTTGACCACGCGCGCCGCATACACGCCCGCGAATCCGGGCGTGAGCTTCTCGACGTTCTCGACGACCAATCCCGCGTAACTCAAGCGTCGGGAAATTTCCTCGACCGGCGCATCGACGCTGACGAAGTCGCGCATCCAACTCAGCGGCAGCTTCATCGCACACCTCCGCTCAGCGCCGGGAACTGGCTAAGGAAGCGCAGGTCGTTCTCGAAGAACAGGCGCATGTCGTCGACCCCGAGCTTCAACAGCCCCGTGCGCTCGACGCCCATGCCGAAGGCGAAGCCCTGGAACTCGTCGGGATCGTACTCGACCGCGCGCATTACGTTCGGGTGGATCATTCCGCAGCCGAGCACTTCGGTCCATCCGGAATGCTTGCAGACCGGGCATCCGGCGCCGTCGCATAGCAGGCAGTGCATGTCGAGCTCGGCGCTCGGTTCGGTGAATGGAAAATAGCTTGAGCGAAAGCGCACTGCGGTCGTGCCGAAAAACTGGCGTGTGAATTCCGTCAGCACGCCCTTGAGATGCGCCATCGTGATCCGTCCGCGCTTGTCGACCATGAAGCCCTCGATTTGCGTGAACATCGGCGAGGCGCGCACCGACAGGTCGTCGCGCCGGTAGCATCGCCCGGGGCACACGACCGCGAGCGGCGGCCGGCGTTTTTCCATCACGCGGATCTGCCCGTTCGACGTATGCGTCCGCAACAGCATCCCGCCGTCGACGTAGAAAGTGTCCTGCATGTCGCGCGCGGGATGATGCGGCGGGAAGTTGAGCGCAGCGAAGTTGTGAAAGTCGTCCTCGATATCCTGGGTCATCGCGACCTCGAAGCCCATCGACTCGAAGATGGCGAGCATCTGTTCGAGGATGTCGGTGATCGGATGGATATGGCCGCGCGCGATGCGCATGCCGGGCAGCGTCACGTCGAGGCGTTTTTCATTGAGCGACTTCGTCAGCGACGCCACTTTGAGCTGCTCGCTGAGCGCCTCGATGCGAGCTTCGACTTCGCGCTTGATCTGATTGATAAGCTGGCCGATGGCGGGACGCTCGCCGTTGGGAACTTCGCGCATCCCGCGCATGATTTCCGTGAGCTCGCCGGAGCGGCCGAGCACGCGCACGCGCACCGCGTCGATTTGCGCTTCGTTGGCGTCCTCGCCGAGCTCGGCCATCGCGCGGCGTCTGATTTCTTCGAGTTGTTCTTTCATCGCGATCCCCAGGTTCTTCTCCGCAATGTTGCACGCAACGAAAACACTGAAAACCAAAAACAAAAAACCACGTGGGCAATCACCCACATGGTCTCCTGGTGCGCGGCGCTTATCGAACGCGCGGCTCTATGCTGCTTGTGAGCCGAGCGCGCTCTTCGCGGTGCGCACCAGCTCGGTAAACAATGCGTCGCGCTCCTGCGCGAGCTTCGCCAGCATCTTGCGATCGACCTCGACCCCGGCCTTCTTGAGCCCGTTCATCAGCGCGCTGTACGAGATTCCGCTTTCACGCGCGAGCGCATTGATACGCGCAATCCAAAGCGTGCGATAGTCGCGCTTCTTGGCCTTGCGATCTCTATAGGCATAGGTGAGGCCCTTCTCGAGGGTCGATCGGGCCTGCCGGTAAAGTTTGCGCCCACCGACGAAACCGGAGGCGAGCTTGAGTTGACGCTTATGACGGCGGCGCGTCTTGGGTCCGCCTTTGGCGCGAGGCATCGGAGTGCAGTCCTTCCTTGATAGATATCGTGTGAATTAGTCGGGCCGTGCTCAGGCGTACGGCATCATTATCTTGATTTTCTCGGCGTCGGCCTTGCCCAGGATACCGGTCCGGCGGAGCCGCGCTTTCTGTTTCGGATTCTTCGCCGTGAACATGTGACGCGCATACGCGTGCTTGAATTTGACCTTGCCGCTCTTGCTCACGGTAAAACGCTTGGCGGCGGTTCGGCTGGTCCTGATTTTCGGCATGACGATAGTTACTTTGCTTTCCCTGAAAATTTATCTTCTTAACGCGGCGTCAGCAGCACGGACATGTTGCGTCCTTCCATCCGGGGCGTGCCTTCCGCCTGCGCGATATCCGTTACCGTCGCAATAATTCTCTCGATCAAAGCCCGTCCCAGCTCCGGATGAGTAATCGCGCGGCCCCGGAACGAAACGGTGAGCTTAACACGATGACCCTCTCCAACAAAGCGCTTGATGTGCGCAGTTTTGAAGTCCACATCGTGCTGCCCGGTCGCCGATCCCATCTTCACTTCCTTGATCATGCTGATGGTGTGTTTCTTGGAGTCGTGCGATTTCTTCTTCTGCGCGTAGCGGTACTTGTCGAAGTCGGTGACGCGGCACACGGGCGGATTAGCCGTCGCCGAGACTTCGACCAAGTCCAGGCCGCGGCTCTCCGCAACTTTGATCGCCTCGCGCAGCGGCAGGATTCCGACCTGGCTGCCGTCGGCGTCGATGACACGGACCTCCTGCGCGCGAATCAGGTTATTGACGCGAATCGCGGGCTCCCTTGACGGTGGGGTTCTGAAATCTCTTCGGATAAAGCACCTCCTCCGGCTTGATGGCCGGACTAATTTTCCTAAGCCGGTACCGGCTCCTGTTTTAATTTTTCGACGAGCGCCGCCAGCGGCATCGCGTTGCTCTTCTCGCCGCGCAGCAGCCGCAACGACACCGAGCGGTCGGCGGCCTCGCGCTCGCCGACTACAATCATATACGGCACCTTCGCCAATTCCGCTTCACGAACCTTGAAGCCGAGCTTCTCGTTGCGGATGTCGGCGTGGGCGCGGAATCCTTCGCGCTTGAGGATTTCGGCGATCTCCTTGGCGTAATCCTCGACCTTCTCGCTCAGCGACAGCACTCGTGCTTGCTCCGGCGCGAGCCAGAGCGGCAGCACGCCGCCGGTATGCTCGATCAGCACGCCGATGAAGCGTTCGAGCGATCCGAGGACCGCGCGATGGATCATCACGGGACGCTCCTCGACACCCGCGCTGTTCGTGTAGGTCAGGTCGAAGCGCTCGGGCGTGTTGTAATCGAGCTGAATCGTCGCGACCTGCCACCTACGCTTGAGCGCATCGGACACGTAAATCTCTATCTTGGGGCCGTAGAACGCTCCTTCCTTCGGATTGATCTCGAACGGGATTTCGCTCCACTTCATCGCGTTGGCCAGCTTGCCCTCGGACATCTGCCATTGCTCTTCGGTGCCTAGATGCTGATCAGGCATGGTCGCGAGCTTGAACTCGACACCGTTGAAGCCCAGTGCACCGTAAACGCCGCGCACCATCTCGAGATTCATTTTCACTTCATCCACGATCTGGTCTTCGCGGCAGAAGATGTGCGCGTCGTCCTGCGACATCGCGCGCACCCGCATCAGCCCGTGCAGCGTGCCCGATCGTTCCGCGCGATGAAGCCGGCTGAACTCAGCGAAGCGCAGCGGCAAGTCGCGATATGATCGCTTCTCGGCGCGGTACACGAAGGTGTGCCCGGGGCAGTTCATCGGCTTCAGCCCGTAGCCGTGATGCCATCCCTCAGGTCCGGTGTCGACGGTATGCGTCTCACTCTCGGGGTCGGGCGAGAGAAACATATTCTCGCGGAAATTTTCCCAATGTCCCGAGGTGTTGAACATCTCGTTCTTGAAAATCAGCGGCGTGACGACTTCGTCGTAGCCGTAGCGCCGGTACAATCGCCGCATGTAATCGACGAGCGCGTTGAAGATGACGACGCCCTTGGGCAGGTAGAACGGCGATCCCGGCGAGATCGGATCGAAAATGTACAGACCCATCTCGCGCCCGAGCTTGCGATGGTCGCGCTGGCGGGCGAGCTCGACCAGCTTCAGATGCTCCTCGAGCGCTTCCTTGGTGGCGAACGCGGTGCCGTAGATTCGCGAGAGCATCGCGTTGTGCTCGTCGCCGCGCCAGTACGCGCCCGCGACGCTGGTCAGCTTGAATGCCTTCAGGTAGCGCGTCGAGGGCACGTGCGGTCCGCGGCAAAGATCCATCCAGTCGCCCTCGGTGTAAATCGACACCTGGTCGTCCGGGATGCCCTGGATTATCTCGACCTTGTATTTCTCGCCCATCGCCGAGAATTTGCGGATTGCGTCTTCGCGCGCGACTTCGATCCGCTGGATCTTGTGATCGGCCTTCGCCAGCTCGCGCATCTTCGCTTCTATCTTCGGCAAATCCTCGACCGTGAACGGTGTCGGCGGCGCGAAGTCATAGAAGAAACCGTCTTCGATCACCGGACCAATCGTCACCTGCGTGCCGGGGTAGAGCGACTGCACCGCCATCGCCATCAGATGCGCGGTGGAATGACGGATCACGTCGAGACCCTCGACTGACTCGGCCAGTATCGGCTCGACCGACGCGTCATGCTCGAGCTTGCGCGTCAGATCGACCAGCTTGCCGTCGACGCGCGCGGCAACGAGGTCGCGGCTGGGGACGTCCTTCAGCACGTCGCGAACGATAGTGCCGGCCGGCACGACGCGGGATTCGCCGCCAAGGGTTACGGTTACGTCGGAACTCATCAAGCGAAGATTCTAATCATTGCGGGAAACTGGGCCAGTGAAAAAGTGAAAAACGAGATTCGCGCGCGCGGCTGTGGGCACGGACCTGGTAGGCACGGGCGGGATTGAACCGCCGACCTCTTCCGTGTCAAGGAAGCGCTCTCCCACTGAGCTACGTGCCTTCACGGGCGAGGGGCATTGTGTAAGTACGTCAAGCAAACGCAAACGGTAACCGATTACGCGCTGGCGGGCAACCGAATATCCGTGCTTCCTCCAGAAGAAAAGAACGAGGATCATTGCGCTCTACAATCAGTAGGTTTATTCTACTTAGGTCTGCGGATGCTTGGGGGCGGTTTCGCGGCTGCACAAATGAAAACTCGCCACGCCGCCGTCGTCGTGCTTGTGGGCTGGTATCTGATGGTACCCAGCATCACCTATCAATCGGCAGCCAACGTGTGGACAGTGTCCGGCTTTGACCAACACAAAAGGCCGGTTTATTCCGCTTGGGAAAACTACGGATCGTACGATACGGCTGCGGAATGCCAGGAACAACTGAGCAAATTGGACCCCACCGCAAGCCCCATAATGCCTACCGCTGAAGGGGCCGTACGAAATCCGACAGGTCTGGCTAGCGCGGTACGAGATTCGGTGAAACAGGCGGTCTGCATCCCGGACAACGATCCGCGTCTCAAAGACTAAGCCCTCGAAAGCTCGCGAGCCCGTCGTCGCCTGCGACTTGACGCAGACGTTCGGCAAGAATTACAACAGCGACGCCACTTCCTCCGTGCTGAGCACGCAGGGCAAACTCTTGGGCTTCTTGCCGTAGGGAATGCGTGGCATCTGCTCTGAGCGACAAAGCGTGGTGGCGTACAGCAAGCGCGAAGCGCAGACCACTTGATTGAATCGGGACCAGGAAGCCTCATGAACCGCCGAGACAAGGCTAGTCTTTCCGGACCGCGATGCACTCGATTTCAATATCAAACGGGCCCGTCCATACCGGCACACAGAAGAAAATGCGGGCCGGCGGATTTTTGGGAAAGTAGCGCTTGTAAATTTCGTTGAATGCCTTGAAGCGCTCCGGGCGTACACAGATCACGTTAACCTTCATGACGTGCTCGAGGTCGGATCCCGCCGCCTCAAGTGCCGTCTTCAACTCTTCCAGTCCCTGCGAGGCATCTTCGTCTTCGTGGTGCGCGAGGCGGCCATTGCGGTCGATCAGCGTGACCTCGGCGCCGAAACGGCGGAAGGCCTGCGCAAGTTCGAGTCCGACCTAACCACCGCCCAGAACCAGAGAGGCGTCTCGGGATGTGGTCAAGTTCAAATGCCTCGATGTGGGTCAGCGGCTTCGCCTCGGCCAATCCCGGAATTGGCTCAAGCGTGGCGCGCGAGCCGGTATTGACGGCTACATTTTTACCCCGGAATGTGCGTGTCCCGCCGTCGTTCAAGGCAACTTCGATGGTTTTCGGGCCAACGAAGCGTCCTGTGCCTATCACCAGTTCCGCGCCGCTCTTCGTGAAGTAGTGGTCGCGAAAACTGTCGACAACATTCACCACCATCTTGCGCTTGCGCTTACGCGCGGCTGCCATGTTGATGCGAACATTCTCTTTGCTGATGCCGAATTCGTTGCTGCGATAAAAGAACGAGGCAACCTTGGCGCTGTGGATGATGTTCTTGCTGGGCAGGCACGCGATGTTCGGGCACGAACCGGCCACGTATTTGCGCTCGATCACAATCACGCGTTGTCCCTTTTGTGCTAATGTCCCGGCAAGAATTTTGCCGCCGGTGCCGCTGCCCAGCACGAGGAAATCGCATTCTTCCATGGTTTTCTTCCCCTTTATGAACGTTTAGCCTCTTCTGCAAATTTGACGATACCGCGCGTTGAAGACGGGGCGGGGGCGGCGCGGGCCGCTAACGAGCCCGGCGACGGGGAAGCGGCCTCTCGGTTAGGATTGCATTCCGAACTCGAACCGCCGGATCCCGGCTTCACGGATATCGACGGAGATTAAAGTGTCGGGAATGCGCCCAATCACGATCGACCAGATCGTTCCGCTCTTGAGCCTCACTGGTGTCGTGCTCACCGCCCTGGGCGGACTTTATCTCGCCTACGATCTGCTCGGGTCGAAGCAGGGGCCGCTGCGGATGCTGTCGCGGCTCTTCACGTACAGCGCGATTTTCGGACTCGGCTACGCCGCGATGCTTGGTTTGTGGTTTGGCCTTGCGGGTGCGTTCGTCATGGGACCCTTAATCGAATATCAACTTTGGCGGCGCGCGCGCGGAATTCCGCCCTCGAATTCAGAGTGGGTGGCGATGGCAACACTGCGCGGGTTCGCTTTTGGCGCCGCGGGATGGCTCGCCGTCGGCCACGACTTCGGACTCGCCTTCGGTGCCCTGAGCGCAATCGCGATGCATCTCTCATACGCGTCCGGCTTCGGCACGACTATGTATCGCATCTACCAGCGTCCACGGATCGAGCGATCGATATTGCTAG